>Ga0163144_10005282_pt1 | contig 28713 bp, 27 predicted proteins | sample OliLak19BULKMAT1_FD_123175 | JGI IMG/M metagenome (GOLD analysis project Ga0163144, IMG submission 123175) | Freshwater microbial mat bacterial communities from Lake Vanda, McMurdo Dry Valleys, Antarctica - Oligotrophic Lake LV.19.BULKMAT1 | ecosystem: Environmental > Aquatic > Freshwater >...
AAAGATGCCCGGCGTGTAAGACCTTAAACGGGTTTGGGTCAGAATATTCGGCGACGATGACTTTGCCGTCAAATATTTTATTCGTACCAAATCGCTCATTCATTTCTAGAACTTCAGGGATGATGGATTGTAACTTCGCGTCGGCTAGTGTGATGTTAATAAAGCCCGGACCGGCGACGGTCGCTTCAACAATGTCTTCAAGGGCTTTTAGTTTTTCGACAATTCTAGAGGCGTTTTCTTGTGGCTTGCCGCCAAGTTGCATAGCAACATTGGTGCTAAAGTCACCGAACTTGGCTTCTGGGCGCGTTAGAACAACACTAAACTTAGAATCGAATAGTTCCGCAACTATCAGCTTAATTTGTGCCTCGAGCGCCTCTTTCATAACAGTATTATACTTCTCTACTCGACTTACGCATAACCTCGCTGGCCCAGAATCATCAGCGGGGATGCAGAAGTGCTTTTCTGTGGTGGAGAGGTATCCATGCATACATCGACAACAGAAAAAGTGCTTATGTGCTCTGATGATGATTCTGGAGTAGCAGGGATTTTGCGTAAGTCGAGTTAATCGCTTAGGGAGCTAAACCTACGCGCCAGCCACCAAGAACTGCTATAAATTAGGCTTATAAATCCGAAGAAGATGAAGGTCGTCGAAAGTGTCTTGGGGTGGTCGAGCGGGGCCACGACACGGTCGGATATGTCTACTAACAAACCGAGTGGGTTAGTAATAATGTCCCAGGAGTTCCAGCGCAGATAGCGCCCGAGATAAATCGCAAAACTACAGAGGAAAATCGTGCCATAAATCATCGCAGCAGATGTAATTTTTCCGAAAGTTCTGCGCAACCAAGAGTGGATTACCCCAAGGCTAACAAGCCCCAGGCCAAGACCAATCGAGGCAAATGAGAATAGTAAAACGACGTCATATAAAACGTTAATATCGCCAGTCGAACGCAGGTGAATAAAGTCGCTCAGGATATAAAAAGTGTTCGGCAAAAATATGAACCAAGTAATAAGTAGTAGTATCGAGGCGATCGGCCGGCTCGACCGCCCGGTCGGAATAAACCAAAGTGCAGCGGCGACTGGCACCCAGGCGAGCATCAAGTTCCAGAGTAAAAACCCAAACCTTGTTGATCCAGTAACTAAAAAACGACCAACCAACATTGTTGAAGCCACGGCACTAAAAAACACTAGTAGTCCGAGAACCTGCCTCAAAAACTGCTCAACCGTACGTTTCATACTGAGTTTATTATACCTTTGAATGGCGGAAGGAGAGGGATTTGAACCCTCGATACCCTTGCGGATATACTGCCTTTCCAAGACAGCGCACTAGGCCACTATGCGACCCTTCCGTGTAAAAGTTAATTATAGCAGTGCGTTTTACTTGTTGATTACTAAATAACAGATTAAGATTGAAGGCATGTCGGTTATAAGTCTTCAAAATGTCAGCAAAATCTTTGGGTTTGGCGATGCCACCACTGTTGCGCTCGACGATATTAACCTTAAGGTCGACAAGGGCGAGTTCCTGGCCGTTATGGGGCCGAGCGGTTCTGGCAAAAGCACCTTACTCAACATCATCGGCATGCTCGATCGTCCAACTCACGGTATTTACTTTCTAGACACACGAAATGTATCAAAGCTACGCAGCAACCAACGCGCCAAAGCCCGCCGAGACCATGTTGGCTTCGTCTTCCAGTCTTTTAACTTATTGCCTAGGATGACAACACTCGACAATGTCGCTTTACCGCTCGCCTACCGCGGAGGCGGCACCATTCGTAACCTCAAAAAGGCTAGCAACATACTCGAAAAAGTTGGGCTAAAAAAAAGGGAGTACTACTTCCCACGGCAACTTAGCGGCGGGCAAGCTCAGCGTGTGGCGATTGCTAGGGCGCTTATTAATAAACCGAGTATTGTCATTGCCGACGAACCAACCGGCAACCTGGATTCGGCGGCTAGCCGGCAAATTATGGAGCTACTGCGGGACATCAATCGCGGTGGCAACACGATTATAATGGTGACCCACAATACCGATTTAACAGAGTACGCTAGCCGAATTATCTATCTTCGCGATGGCCAAATCGAGCACGACCAAAAGCTAAAAAATGGCGAAAAAGTTGATCTAGGCAAAATCAAAGCCGCTAAAGAATACGACGCCGAGGTCGACCGTGATATCAAGAAAACTCGTGCCGATGAGAAGCTAGAGAACAAAAAGTCGAGGGTCAAAAAATGATTAAAGCCCATGTCAAGATGGCGACCACTAGTATTAGGAGCGCTCGGATGCGATCATTTTTGACGGTTATCGGTATCGTAATCGGCGTCGCCAGCGTAGTAACGATCGTCTCGCTCGGCGAAGGCGTCAAAAAAGACGTTACCTCAGAGATAAACACGCTTGGCGGCAACCTTCTAACCATCCGTTCTGGCCAAACCATTGAACGCGACAATCGCGGTAACGTCACGGGTATTAACATCGCGGCAGCTCTTGGCGCCAGCACCCTAACCGAAAAAGATGCGACCGACCTTAGCGCTGTAGATAACGTTAAAACGGTGGCGCCAATCGCCCTACTATCCGGCACTCCAACAACGCTAAATGACGACAGTTACCCTTCGGCATACATTGTCGGCACAGCCTATGAGTTGCCAGAAATATTGAACAAAAAAGTTAAGTACGGGAGCTTTTTTGAGGAAAGCGAGATGAACCGCCGGGTAGCTGTCATAGGCGCCGACGTTGCCAAAAACTTATTCCTCGAGGATTCGCCGGTCGGCCAAACAGTGAGGTTTAGAGGCAGCAACTTCATAATTCGAGGAGTTCTAGATAAATTCAAATCTTCAAGCCTGGAGCTAACACCGAGTCTCAATAATGCCGTGTTCATTCCGATCGACGTCGCCAAACAAATTGGTGGTGGGGTCTTAGAAATCCGTGATATCCAAGTCAAAATTAGTGACGAAAAGTTGCTAGACCAAACCAGTAAAAACGTGAAGGCTGTTTTGCTTAAGAACCATTCCGGTCAGGAGGACTTTACGATCTTCAAACAAGAGGAATTTTTGTCGATTGCCACCCAAGTTTTTGACAAGTTAACTACCCTAGTCGCGGCCATCGCCGGGATATCGCTATTTGTTGGCGGTATTGGGATTATGAATATTATGCTGGTTAGCGTTACTGAACGAACGCGCGAGATTGGAGTTCGAAAAGCTCTAGGCGCTACCAACCGCCAAATTTTAGGCCAGTTTTTGGTTGAAGCAATCATGCTTAGTGTTTTGGGTGGAGTAATTGGCGTGGTTGTGGCTATAGCGATTGGTGTTGGTATTGCCTTCTTCACTTCATTAACACCGGTTTTTATGCCAGGAACTATCCTGGTAGCGATTGGGGTGTCGACGGTTGTCGGAATAATTTTTGGCATCACTCCGGCGATGAAGGCGGCTAGCAAAGACCCGATAGAGGCATTAAGGCATGACTAACATCAAGCTAGAAGCTGGCGGTGATTATGATGAAATTGAAGTAATAAAGGGCGACTATTCATCTCAAAAAATTACTAACCTACGACTTGCGAGTGCTCTGTTTTCTAACTCAACCTTTGCGAATACAGACCTTTCAGACAGCACCGTCTACCAGACGAAATTCACCGACTGCGACCTCACCGGCACACTACTTGTCGGTACAAAGTTGACGGATGTAACGTTCACAAACTGTAAGTTTGAGTTAGGCTCGTTCATGCTTGCTAAACTCAGAGATGTCAGTTTCGAAAAATGTACTTTTAAAGAAGTTGATTTTCGCCAGACAAGCTTACAGGATGTTTCCTTTAATAACTGTTTAATCGAGGGAATAAATTTCACAAATGCTCTTACTCGAGGCAAACTAGATATAAAATCATCCCAGCTTATTGGTATTGAAGGCGTAACAAAACTAAAAGGCCTTCTCATAAGTAATGACCAACTTTTCTCGCTCGCCCACTATATGGCTAGCGAGCTGGGCTTTACCGTTTCGGAAGACTAGCTTGCGTTGATTTCTTTTTTGAAGCGTTCAAGCAAATCGACGGCTGTTGGGTCGACGTTATTGATTAGTGCCAGATAAATCGAAACAAAGTCGCCAAACACGACCGTCCAAAGCAACTGCTCAAGCAATGTGTCGCCTTGGGCGTTAACAACATGAGGCACAGGTCGGCGACCAGATAATAACCTTGCAGAGACCTCGAAACGCTTCAAGACTTGCGGGTGTTCAAAACTGCTACGCAGATCAATAACAGAGTAGGGTTTGTCGTGTGGCTGGCCGGTCCAACCTATAAATTCGTTATGATTAAACTCCGGTAATGTCCCACACCAGGCCAAGTTTTTGGCGTTTTCGTTAAAGCTAATCTTCCATTTATATGCCGCTGGCGACATTAACGGACCGCCGTAAACAACAATGCTCTTCCCGGCCAGTTCTTTGGCAAGTGCTTTGGCGGGATTGTCTTTTGAAGGCACATCCGGCGCCCAAGTTTTGACCGATTCTTCCAGGAACTTAGCAACCTCAGTCAATTCTTTATCAGCAGTTCCCTCCTCGACCAGTCCAACAGTTTCTAGAATTCTAATTAATGCAGAGAAAGAATAAAGTACCGCGTATCTAGGTTGCATATGCGATGGAATTAACACCAGTGGGTGTCCTTTAGTCTTAGCGATGTCGACTAGCTGACCGCCAGAACTAATAACCACGATTTGCGCTCCGGCAATCTCGGCCTGAGCCAAACACTCCAGCTCCTCTTCGGTGTTGCCTGAATAGCTAGAAGCAATAAATAGCGTGTCGCTGTCGACATAGGACGGTAATTTATAGCCCCGCACAACCTCGAACGGTTTATTAATAGTCGGCCAAGTGCGCGACAGTAGTGCCGCTAGCGCCGAACCTCCCATGCCAGCGAAGACAACGTTATAAACGTGGTCGGATTTTAACTCAGGCTCAATTTTGTATTCGGCCAATAATTGCTGACACTCTTTGGCGGCTAGCCCCAGAGCATCAGATTTATCTTTTTCGTGAATGAATTTTAAATCGTCGAGCATATACCCCTTATGTTACAATTATTGTAACCTAATATTAGCTTTTAAGGGGGTGGAAAAAATGTTTAGTTTAGACGAAAATCATAAACCAATTGACGACGGCCTAGTAGTGCCGGAACCGGTAGTTATGCCCACTAGCGATAGTTCTACACCAACACCATCGCCGACTCCTGTCGTACAGCCTCAAGCCGTGGCCGACGAGGTTAAGAGCGAACCAACAGACAGTCTCGAGGATATACGCAAGGCAGCTTTGGGCGAGCTGGCGCCACTAGTCGGCAAACTAGACCTAAACCCAGAAGACAAATTTAGAACAACGATGATGATGATTCAGGCGACCGATAATAAAGATCTTATAAAAGACGCCCATGAAGCCGCCAAGACAATTGAGGACGAGAAGGTCCGCGCCCAAGCCCTTCTAGACATAGTCAACGAGATCAACTACTTTACACAAGAAAAATAAAAAATTCTAAGATATGGTAAAAGCGAGCTCGGGATAGCGAGCTCGCTGCTTTGCATACCCCAAGGGGGTACACCGTTTACGTCCCATCCGACGTTCTTGTTATTTGCCCTTAACGATCGCTGCCCACAAGCCAGCTTCATTCGCCCGAAGGCGTTGACCGAAGGCGCTGACCGAAGCGGTCGACAGATCGTTTGGACCTGCCGGCACAACATCAAACCGGTGACCATTCACCGAAGTGAGTCGTACCCCAGTTGCAACCGCAATCCTTCGGACAATTGTCATGAGCCTCGGACCGCGCTGGTCTGTATCGCTCAACAAATCAACGCTCACTTCGATGTGATAGCGCCGTTTAGGTCCTACTGATAGCGGTCTTTCTCTGGCCAGGGGTCCATAAGTGTGGTCCCCAACTAGAAATTTACGTACGGCCACATCATCTCCCTCCTGTTGTCGAAATATGGCTATTTAATAATACCACAATAGATACGCATGGTCAAAACTATAGGTCAATATGTTTTAGAGCTTATGCTAGGGCCAAGACTTGTTGTCGAGCAGCCTGCTTGGCTTTTTCATTCAACGTTAAGGTTTCTGTGACGCTGCCTTCGGGAATGATAAGCTTGGCCCCGCCCTTACCTAACGGTTCGGTACGTACTAGAATTTCTCCGCTGCGGCACTTTATATCTAGGAGTGTTCTTCTAGCTTCTCCTTCACCAATAACGAAATCGCCACCCCGTCTGTCCTCGGCCGGGGTACCACGTCTAACACTGACGCCTTCCATCCCAACAATTGCTTTGCCGACGGCTATTTCGCCCTTTGCTCCTTTAACTTGCGAGTCTGCGATTGCATCAATACCAGAATGCCTAATATTTGGCCTTCCGGCTTTAACCAGTTCCCTCAGATCAGTGAGAGTGGTGTCGTTCTTTAATGTGCAGTATGAATACAAGTTACCGGTAACGGTAGTGAAACCTGAGGTGTCGACCCGTTCACCATTTGCTTTTCCGTTGTCGGCAGCTATCTGCTCAAAGTACATTTTTGGCAAATCTCTAAGTAGGCCAAGAAGTGCTGAGGCGACTTTTGCATCTTCGTCCTTACCACTCATCTTGCTTCTATCGATAAATGTGATGAGCGCCTGAATTTGCCGTGAACCGTTTATCGCGTCTTGTCCAAATTCTAAAAAATCTTTTCGTCCTTGGTCTTCAAGAACTACTATTAGCTGAAATAGCTCCGCAACTACCTTCTTCTCGCAAGCCGGGTTGCTGGTTTTTAAACCCTGTGTGAATAAATCGCTCATCTCCCCCATAGCCTTATTGGGATAGAGTAGTACCCCCCGAGCAATTTCCATACTTTCTTCTATAATGCGTTCTTCCGTCTGTATTTGGTCAAACACCGGGCAACCTTCGCAGGCTTGGTAAAGAGCAGCTGTGCGGCCTAAATCTCTCACGACTAGCAGAGGGCACTTAGGATTCTCAGTTAGGGCATCGACCATTTCTTTATCAAACCGAGGGTCATCAGCGGCGACGGATATGCATTCGGCAAGAACTTGGTTGGGCACGGCATCAATTGTGGCTATTTTTTTGTTCATATTTTTATGTTTTCGATTAACTCAACAATATTAGCATTAAACTACTCAAATGTCAACAGTATTGTTTAGTATGCTGGGTTTGTTCACTACCACAAGATTCTTATTAAAATCCTCTGGTTGTGAGACAAAGTGTATAGATAGGCGGGTTGGAGGGGCGGTGTGTTGGATCGGTGAAGATCCTAGCACCGCGCACCCTCCTTCCCTATGAGCCACCCCTCGGGGGGGTGACTAGCTTAACGGACTGGGGTGACGCGCACCCGCCCGTTGGACTTCACGCCTGCGAAGCCGTCGACTTGCGTCAATCGACTCCTCTGGCCCCCATGAACAACGACGGTTTGCATATTGCTAAGCACTTTCTCCAGCGTCACCAGAGCGTCGTAAACGCCGCTGATGTTGTCTGGAGTCAGGAGGCCAGCAGCCGCTTCCTCGACGAGGAACATCCGCCGACGTGGCGGATTGTACCGCCCACCCTCCTTGCGAAGTCCTTCCCAGAATGGACTCTTCGTGCAATCGATCGCCCGAAGGACGATCTCTGCGCCGTTCTTCATGATGTAGGCCTCCGCTTCGGCCAAGTCGGCCGCCTTGGCTGCCGACTTGGTCATGCCCTGCAGCACTTTTTCGGCGGTATTAACCGCCCAAATCGTGCCCGTGGTCACTTCACCGGTCTCGTTGAACTTCTTGAATTCGACGAGAACTGGACCATTGACTTGGCCCCAGAGTTCGTGCCCGAGGCAAGCACCAATGCGGAAGATGACATCATCCATTGAGAAAAGCTTCGGTGCCCGAGCCAGGACCGTGGGCAGGGATGCTGCCTTCGGTGTGGCCTTGTGCTGGGTTGGAGCCTTGGCTTCGACCTTGACGGTCTCCGCCCTTTTTGCTGTTGCGGCATTCTTCGGAGCAGGTGGCTTCTTTGCAGAAGCTGCCTTCGTCTTCGGAGTGGTCGCCTGTGCAACTTTCTTGTCGGCTGACATTTCATACCCTCCTAGGGCCCCTAAGATTGCCAATATGGCTTTCCGGGGCGACGGAGTTTTGACTTGTTTTTAGGCAAGCAAACTCCATGGCTCCGGAAAGCCTTTCTTTTCTATACACTTTGTCAATGATCTAACGTCTCTAATAAAAGAAACGTAGACATACATCATACTACATACTTGTAATATTGTCAATACTTATATGTTTGCAGGTTTTAGTAGTCCATGCCGCCACTAGCCGGTGCTGGTGAGGCTTTTTCGGGGATGTCGACGACTAAGGCACCCATCGTGATGCTGGTACCGGCGATAGAAACGGCGTTCTGGACGGCTTCGCGGCTAACGCGGGTTGGGTCGACAATACCATTCGATTTCAGATCGACTAGCTTGGTAGGGTCATTAACATTCACGCCCTGCCCGGCCTTACCGCTCTTAACTTTTGGTAGCCATTCGTCGGGGTTGATACCGGCGTTTTCCATCAAAATCCTAAACGGCTGATCAAGCGAGCTTTTGAGTATCATCTTGCCGGCGACTACTGTTGTATCGTCGGTTTTGTCAGTCTTAATAGCCGTCGCTAGGTTAACGAATGTTACGCCGCCACCGGCGACAACGCCTTCTTCCATAGCAGCTTTAACGGCGTGGACGGCGTCGTCGACGCGGAACTTCTTCTCTTCGATCTCGGTTTCGGTAGCGCCACCGACTTTAATGACGGCAACTTTGCCATTTAAGGCTGCGGCTCGTTTTTGGTAATTTTCTTTGTCGTATTCGCTACTTGAGGCCTTTTCTTGGGCAGTGATTTGAGTAAGGCGTGCTTTTAGGGATGCGGCAGTGCCGGCGCCTTCGATGATGGTCGTTTCGTCCTTGCTAACGATGACTTTACGGGCCGAACCGATCATCTCGATCTCGGCGTTTTCGAAGGTAATGCCCCGCTCTTCAGAAATGACTGTTCCGCCTGTCAAAATAGCGATGTCTTCGAGCACCTCGGCACGGCGATCGCCGAACGATGGAGCTTTGACTGCTACGGTGTTAAAGACGCCTTTTAGGCGGTTCAAAATAAGCGTTCCGAGGGCCTCGCCTTCGATGTCTTCGGCGATGATGACTAGGTCTTTTTTGCCGGCGGTGGCTAACTTTTCGAGGATAGGCAAGAACTCTTGGACGCTGGAGATTTTTTTGTCGGTTATTAGAACGGCCGGCTTGTTATAGACGGCTTCCATACGGGCGGAGTCGGTCACCATGTAGGGGCTGACAAAACCGCGGTCGAAAGTAAAACCCTCGACGACTTCGCTCTCCATGGTAAGGCCCTGGCCTTCTTCGACTGTGACAACACCATCTTTGCCAACACTAGCCATGACATCGGCGATTAGCTGTCCAATACTAGCGTCGCCAGCAGAGATTGAGGCAACTTCGGCAACTCGGTTTTTTTTGCCACTGATGTCTTCGCTTAGAGTACTCAGCTTAGAGATAACCTGCGCGGCAGCGGCTTCTAGGCCTTTTCGAAGTAGCATCGGGTTGTGGCCGACGGCAATTAGCTTGTTGGCCTCGTTCAAGATGTGATACGTGAGCACCGTGACGGTCGTAGTACCGTCGCCAGCGACATCGTTCATCTTGCTAGCAGCTTGTTTGATAAGCTCAGCGCCGACTTTGTAGCCTAGCGTTTCGTCGTCGGCTTCGGCGATGTCAATGCCTTTGGCGACGGTCACGCCGTCGTGAGTGACGGTCGGAGCGCCATAGCTTTTGCTAATAATAACGTTGCGGCCTTTTGGCCCCATCGTCGATTTGACGGCTTCGTATAAAATTTTGGCTCCGGCTAGAACTCGGCGGCGAGCATCTTCATCATAGAATACTTTTTTACTCATTAGGCACTCCTTTTAAGTCGTTTCATTTAACATTTTACATTTGTCATTTTTCATTAATTTGTCATTAAACATTTTTGGGGTACATAGCTGGTAAATGATACCTGTGAAATTAATGTGAAATGTGAATTGGTTAATGGGAAATTTGTCATTTTTTTACCTACTTCACGGTAGCCAGTATGTCTTCTTCTTTTACTAAAATGTACTCATCGGCACCGACTTTTACATCTGTAGTGCTATAGCTTTTATAGATGATTTTGTCGCCTACTTTGACGCGCGTGACGTCGCTACCAATGCTCAAAACCTTGGCGGTTTTTGGCTTTTCGGTGGCGGAATCTGGCAAATAAAGACCGCTGGCGGTTTTAGATGACGCCTCTTCGCCCTTGGCGACGACATAATCTGCGAGTGGTTGGATCGGTGTGTTCATTATTGCTTCTCCCTTTGCTTACAGACTATTTTAGCACTTAGAGCACGGGAGTGCTAGTGAAACTTTGACAAATTGCTACTATTGCCTTCAAGTAGTAAAAATGCTACAATCAACCAATCCCAAAAACACCCGAGTGAAAGGTGGGATATGAGCTATATCAGTCACGGAGAAGGTATTGGAGAAATTTCGATAAGCTTGAGGGATCTTGGAGTTGATCAGAAGAGGTGGGATTCCTGTGCCAAGGCAGTCGCGCGCTACGAGAATGTCATTGGAGAGAAGGTCGTGGTCAGCAAAGAGGGTTGGCTCAGCGTTATGACTACTCTCCCGAAATTTAAAGCTGGTGATGTTTTGGCGTTGGCGCTCGAAGACCTCGAGACAAAGATCCGTCGCACATGCAGCGTCAAAACTAAAACCGCTGCATAGGTAGCAATGGGATAGCCCGGGAGTTGAGAAGCGCTAGAAAGCGCCTCGCTCCCGGGCACCGCCCGATTTAGAGTTTTTGAGACAATCAAAGATTAATACCCTTGGTTGCCCAAGTCTCAAATCGGGCTTTTTTCTTGACAATTTTTGATACCTAACAGATACGGGAGGATTGACTTTTATAGACTTTTTTGCTATACTGCCGTTAGTGTCAGCAATATGGCACACTCTAGTTCACGCTAGATTTCCGTCCTACCGGGTACTGTCCGAAAAGGCCCTCAAAACGCCAAACTTGGTAGCTGATTTTAAGAACCGGGCAACAGGAGTTAGCATTAAAGATCGTAACCGCATTTTTGCGTCGCGGCATAGCCTTAGCCCCCTGGGGCTAAGGACAGCCGTCCAAACAAGTACTCTAAAAAAACGTCCACTCGTCAAGAGTAGCCGGCGCCTTATCACCCGCTATGGGCTACTTGCGGTTAATATTTTAGTTATTGCGACGGCTGGTTATTTAGTCTTTAGCGACCGGCCAAAAATTAATGATTTTGACACTCAGGTTAGCAAAACTAGTGCTCGCAGCGAATCTGTAACCCCTATCGATACAGTAGCCGCCGCTGATATTGCTGCGAACGTCGCGATTGCCACTCAGTTACCAATTGCTGTTATAGTCTCAAACCAGGCTGATTCCGTAAAAACCATCTCGAGTTTGGCGTCTAGCGACGAATCGTCTGTTATTAAGCCCCAGGTTATCTCAACCGGTGATAGCTCACTGGGTTTGTCGGACATTATCAGATATGTTGTCGAATCTGGAGAAACCGTGTCTAGCATTTCCCTCAAATTTAATGTCCCCAGCCAAAGCATCCGTGACTCGAATAGCCTTTCGAGTGACCGATTAACCATCGGCCGAACATTATTATTGCCACCAAAAAACCGCACCGGAATTGTATATAAGGTTAATGATGGCGACACTCCGAAGACACTGGCCTCGAGATTTAGCGCCTCCGAGGAGAAGATTATCTCCTTTAATGATGCCGAGGTGTCTGGTTTGACGGCTGGATCATATGTTTTTATCCCTGATGGCAAGAAGCAGGCTCCGGCTGCTGTTTCTAGTAGTCTCATATTCAGTAATGCCATCTACGGCGGTAACAGCTACGCCCCTGGTTATTGTACTTGGTATGCAGCATCAAGGGTCAGCGTGCCGTCCAACTGGGGTAACGCTAATACCTGGGATAATAAAGCTAGGGCTAATGGTTGGACGGTCAGTAATATCCCTGTACCTGGGGCGATTGCACAGTCCGATAGTATGAGTTGGTGGGGCCATGTGGCTATTGTAGAGAGCGTTAGTGCCGACGGTACTATGATCGAGTTCTCAGACATGAACGGTATCGCTGGCTTCGGTCGTGTAGGTTTTTCTGGAATGGTATCGGCCGCAAAATTCCAAAATTTCATCTACCGCTAGTGATAAGATAACCTCTAATGAACGTCAAAAGCACCTTCGTTAACAGCAACTTGCTACAAAGCGACAAATGGATGCGATTTCAAGAACTTATGGGTCGCCAAACTTTTAAGGCTAGCGGCCCGGGTTGGTCTTATCGGGCGATCTTAGAACGCTCCGAGCCGTTCTTGGACAAATCTTCGAAACGCCTATATGTCCCCTATGGCCCGGTCGCCGTCAGCGCCGGGTCGCTCAGCAAAGCGATGGATTCGCTCAAGGAACTAGCTGTGTCGCAAAAAGCTGGCTATGTTCGGATTGAACCCTACCCCTATTTTGATAAACCGACTTTGAAGAAACTTCGCCTCCATAAGAATCTGCGGGATTCTCAGCCAAAGCTAACTTGGGTGCTCGATCTTCGCCCGAGCGAGGATGAACTTCTAATGGATATGACTAGTCTCAACCGTCGTGTTTGGCGGCGACACAAAGAGTTTGGACTGAGTTTTGAGAGTGATTCTAACGCCGAAGGTCAGAACGACTTCGACAAACTTATGAAAACTACTGCCAGCCGGACATCCTCTATTTTTCGAGGGCCGGAATATATTAGTAAGCTTCTTTCGGTATTTGGTGACTCATCTGGGATTGTCTTTGCTTTACATTCAGGAAAACGGCTAGCCGGTGCTGTGTATATTGACGACGTAGATACCCGGACCCGTTATTACATGTATGCCGGCTCGGTCGACGATGCCAAAAAACATAATTGTAGTTCGGCTCTGCTTAACTTCCTGATTTTTGACGCAAAACGCAAAGGCCTGGAGAGGTTCGACTTTTTTGGAGTCAGCCCAAGCGCCGAGCCTAAGCATGAGTGGGCAGGATATAGTGCCTTCAAGCGTTCGTTTGGCGGCGAAGATTTTTGTCTCTCTGGCACCTGGGAGCTGCCAGTTAAAAAACTGTCACATGCAGTAGTCCGTACTGCTCGAAGAGTTGTCAAAACACTAAAAACTAGCCGGAAATAATGGCCTATTATTCCCCCGTTGAGCTACCTAAGAATATTCCGACGATCGTTTTTGCGAGCGGCTCGCTCGATAACGGTATCGGTGAGAAGAAGTTTGGAGTTGGTGGCTACGGAGAAGACCGAGCCGATGTTTATAAAGGCCTCACCACACACGAAGGACGAACTGTTCATATGGGCGACGATTTGTTCGTACCTGTCGGCTCCTCGGTATTCTCGGTAGCCGATGGTAAGATCCTTAGCTTCACCGATAATGCTGAGCCCGGAGACTACGGACCAACCCTAATCGTTGAGCATCAATTAGATAACGGCGAAACCATATACGCACTCTACGGCCACCTTAGTCGCGAGACACTAGACGGCAAAAAACCCGGTCAACCGGTTCGTGGTGGTGAGAAAATCGGCGAAGTTGGGGACAGATCCGTCAACGGTGGGTGGGCGCCGCATGTCCATTTGCAACTTTCGAGGGTAAAGCCAGGAGTGTGTGACATGCCGGGAGTTTTGTCGCCGAGTGATTTTGTAGAAATGAAGCAGACTTACCCCGACCCAAGGGCTATTCTAGGCAAGATTTATTAGTCGTTATAAAGCTGTTCGGCCGACATTTGTGTGACACAGGCGTTTCTCATGTCTTCTAGCTTGTCTTCGTCTAAACTACCGTCTTCTATCTCTGTTTTTAGAGCGGTATCTAGAGCTTTAAAATAGTCATCGCCGCGCAGTTTAGTGAGCTCGTTATATTCTTTATAAATTTCTTGGGCGTGGTCAAAAATCTGTCGGCAACGTTCTGTTTCGAAGGCTGCATTAATAATCCCCCTCCCTATAATACTTTCGCCTAACATGTCCGCTTCGGCACCCGACAAAATACCATCACCTACGTTACCTCGCGATTTTGCAGTGATAAAATGCACGTCTTGGTCAGATCGGATAACCAGCATCCGACCAGGGTGGACACCATAAACTCTGAATACTACGGCTTCAGGCTTCTCGGCTAAAACCCTAGTCATGTTGCTGGCAAAATCGCGGTGAGGGTCAATTCCAAGAGAACGACAAGCATCGTTATAGCCTTTGAGGTAAACGAAATCGCCCTGTGGCCCAACATTATCTAGGCAGATCACAACAGTCGTGTCGACGCGGTCAGTATGGGCGCCGTGTTCTTGACGAGTCTCGGCGGGCGACTCTAGTTCAAATAGTTGAAGGTTAATGACCGTGCCTTCGCTTTTATCGGTTGAGATCTCTACTGTCGGATCGTTTATAACCCTTCTAATCGTAGGTGTTAATTGATTCTGCAGCTCTATTACAGAACCAAAATGTTCCTGAACATTTTCGAATGACACCGTCCGCATATGTCGTTCAGTTCCATTGTATGCGCCATAGTCTTTTTGTTTGATTACCGCCTCTCGGTGCTCAGAATTCCATAGAGCCTGCAGCCTGGCGACCGTCCGTGAAGCAACTTTGATTGTTAGCTCTTCGACCGCTATTACTTTATTGTCTCCATTTTGATCAGCTATGTCTATCTGGCACCCTGGCGACAGCCCAACTACTCCGTCTCTTGCAAATGTCTCGGCAGCTTCGTCAAGGTTTTCGGCTAGTTCGTCCATTCGCTCAACAAAGGCGAATCCCTCTATTCCCAGGAGGCCGAACTCGGCAACGTTAACTAATTTGTTTGGTTTTTGTACTTCCATCGATACTAGTATTTCACTACTGCGCCTTAGCCGGCAAGCTAAAGCAGTTTGATGGCGTGAGCTTTGAGGGCATCTTTGAGGGCTCTCTCTTCGTCCCAGGGCTTGTCACCATCCTTAAGGGCGATTGTTTTTTCGTGGCCTTTGCTAAGTAGCAATATAACGTCGCCTTGGCCGGCCAGTTCGACAGCTTTATCGATCGCTCCTTCGCGAAAATCAATTTCAAAAACTTCAGGCGATTTCTTGCTCCTCGCAATTCCCTCTTTGATCTGACCCATTATCGCCTGATTATCTTCGCTCCGTGGGTCGTCTTCTGTCAAAATTATCCGTTCGCAATAGTCTGCTGATAGTGTCCCTTGCATGTAACGACGTTGTTGATCGCGCTCGCCGGCACACCCAAACACCACTGTTAATCTGCCTTTCGTGAGTGGCCGGACTTCTTTAAAAATCTTCTCGAAACTATCCGGAGTGTGGGCAAAATCGATAATCGCCGTAAAACCTTTGTCGGTTTTATAACTAGCCATTCGACCCGGCACTGACGGCAAATCGGCAACGCCTTTAGCGATAACATCTGGCTTAATCCCAAGCGCCAAGGCCGTCGCCGTTACGGCTAGAACGTTCGACACGTTAAAAGCAGCCGGTAATTTGGTCTTAAGCTCAAAAGTCTCCGACAAACTACTTTTAACAGAGAAGGTAGAACCTTCGGAGTTGCTACTGACATCTTTTGCTTCAACGTCAGCCGGCTTTACGCGCCCATAGCTAACGGTTTTAAGTGCGATTCTGAAATACTCAACACTCGGGTCATCAGCATTGACTATGCCGATACCTTTGTACTTTCTGACTAGCTTAAAGAGTTCTTGTTTGGCAGCCCGATAATTCTCAAACGTGCCGTGATAGTCCAAATGCTCGTGGCTCAAGTTAGTGAGAATGCCGGCCCGAAAAGGGATTCCCCAGACACGGCCTTGGGCCAAAGCATGCGAGCCGACCTCAAGAACTATCCATGTCGCCCCATTTTGTCTGGCCTTTTGAATGTTGCGCAGCATTAGGGCACCGCCCAAAGTCGTCATCCGACCGGCGTTGTGCTCTGGCCCATTACCAAAATCGTGCGCCACCGTCGTGAAATAAGCGGTTTTGTAGCCAGCCGCACGCAATACGCTCGCCATCAAAGTTGTGGTAGTGGTTTTGCCAGAGGTGCCTGTAACGCCGATGACGTTCAACCCCCGAGCCGGAAAGCCACGCCGAGTTTGGGCAACGACCATTTCAAGCTTATGGCCAGTCGGCTCAATCTTTTTAAAAAGCTTGGTGGGTATTAGAGCTTTGACTAGTTTTCGTGGCTTCATAATCTATTAAAGTATACTTGTTTTGTCGTGAGAATACTTGGGATAGAAACTAGTTGTGACGAGACCGCTGCCGCGGTTGTCGAAGATGGCAAGCGTTTGCTGTCGAATGTTGTGGTTTCTCAAATCGATATTCACAAGGTTTACGGGGGTGTTGTGCCAGAAATTGCTGCCCGAAGCCATATCGAGGCAATTATTCCGGTCATCGACGAGGCTCTAAACACCGCCTTCCCTGCTCTTTCGATAGCAAGCATCCAAGACAAATTAGCCGAGGTTGATGGCATAGCCGTAACTTATGGTGCTGGCCTTGGTGGCTCACTTCTAATTGGCGTCATGACAGCTCGGTCGCTGGCGATTGCTTCTGGCAAGCCACTTTATGCAATCAACCACGTCGAGGCCCATGTTTATGCTAATTTCATTACTGAAGTTAGCTCGATTAGCCATTTGCAATTAGCCAAGCGCCAAACATTAGCTATGAGCGATGAGCGATTGAAATTACATGGCAAATTGCCAATCGCCAATGTTTCGCCCATCGCCCATCGCCCATCGCCAATTTCTACTGACTACCAGCTACCATCTAGTGCGCCCAAGTTCCCGCTTCTAGCCCTGATTGTATCTGGTGGGCACACTCAACTAGTATTATTCAAAAATCATTTCGACTACGAGGTTTTGGGCAAAACTCAAGATGACGCCATCGGTGAGGCTTTCGACAAAGTCGCCAAGATGATCGGTCTGCCCTACCCTGGTGGCCCTTCGGTGGCCAAAAAGGCCAAGTCGGGCGACCCCTATAAATTTGATTTTCCCAAAGCGCAATTGAAACCAAGGGAGCAGATTTTAGATTCTAGACGTGAGATTTTAGCTGGTCGCCCTCAAATCTCAAATCTCAAATCTAACGTCTCCTACGACTTCTCCTTTTCTGGACTTAAAACAGCCGTCCTACGCACCGCTCAAGGGCTGGTCGGTCATAACCACACCCTCCCCTCCTGGGAGCTCCCTAGGCTACTATCCGAGGCCCAGAAGGCCGATATTGCCGCCAGCTTTCAGCGTATTGCGGTTGAAACGGTAGTCGATAAGACGGTAGCGGCGTTTGAAGAGTACTCCCCCGCCTCTGTTGTGATAGCCGGTGGCGTGGCTTCGAGCGATGAACTCCGAAGGCAACTCAACAGTAAACTGTCGACTGTAAACTGTAAACTGATTTTCACCGACCCTAAATTATGCACCGACAACGCCGCCATGATCGCCACCCTTGGCTGCTTTAAGGCAAGCCTGGGGCAAGCTCCAGCCGACCCCTATAAATTAGAGATTCAACCTAGCCTAAAGATGTAGTTCAGTCATAAAAGCACTATCGCCACCAACCGCAGCCCTCCCAAGTTGAACTGTGTTAGCCCGAGGTACTGACTTTGGGAGATTCTGTCTCAAGGCGCTTGAGATCACCCTATCTGTTATGTATATTGCTTTTATTCTTCCACTGGGATCGCCGTGCAAAGTACGCCACCCATGGCTAGGTTTGTCGCTAAATGATGTCTCGTCATAAACGATGACCGCTGGAAAGGTTTGGTCCAAATTACGTAAATCTTCTTCCTTGCCTCCTAAGCCTAGTCGGAACGCGACAGAACCCATGTGCTCTTCTAGATGTTCGCTTGTCTGTGCATTAAGTCTGGCGGGCGCGCCCTCTTTGGGCGGTGCAATATAGCCGACACGAGTTGTGTCTGCACCCGTATCACTTCCGCTAGCAAGGATTTCCAAAACAGTGTTCATACTTATACTGCCGTTTGTTTTATAAGGGTAGCTTTCCTGTAGCGCTACGGTGCTACCTCGAACGGCAACCTGCTCGCCCGCGAAGTCATCATAAATCCTCTGCCCTATCGGGTCGGCAATTCCAAGAGAATACTCTTGTAACTCAGACATGCCTGTTGTTAGTCTGCCCAGATCGGCCGGGAAATAATTCACCCGATTGTCTTGAGATTGCAGCCAAGCAATAACTTCTGGGTTAGGCCTTTGTAGTTCCCCACCAGATGGCAACTCCACCCTGGGAGCAAGCTCTGAGGCAGCGTCGTGTTCAAAGGTTTGATCTAAAGGAAGGTCGATGGTCATGCAGCTTGTTCCTCACTTCCAGGTGTGTAGCTATTGTAGATAGTAGCCTCTCTACGCCCTTGCCCCATTGATGAAGATTGATTTTCAAAAATCTGAGCAAAGACCCCGCTTCTGAGTGGCACCACAATGCCTTGACTTGCATATTCACGCTCATAAGCTTCTTGTAAAGAACGGATCTGTGCTTCTCGTTCATCGTCATTACTACTCTCAATAGTAAGCCGGTCTGGACGACCATAACCCGTACCAAGCCAATTAGTGCCAGCCCTCTTGAAGCGTTCGTTGAGGGGTTGGTCGACGATGTAAGTAGCAGGTCTTTTGGACTTGTCCCCCATACTCAACACATAATTATCAGGTAGGGTTTCGGATTCCTCGTCTGCTGAAGCAAAGAATACACGGTCTTCTCCGGATGAACCACTGTCGTCATTTGTGCCTACGCCTACACTCCCTACACTCTTTCGGGTCGCACTCGGTACTCTGTCAAGAACAGCGCCTGACTTTGGTACAACTAGCCCGTACTTGTTATCACGAGCAAAGGGAGCCTGTTCTATAACTCTAGCTAGTGGTATTGCCAGAGTGCCGCCTCCCACATCGGAGGCATACTCTCCGCTGTAAAATTCTGAAAAGTGTGGCACATTGCTGTGCATTAGACCAACAGTATCGGCTTCAACAGCAGTTTGCGCACGCATATGGCCAACCCTCCGCACTTGCTCATTGCGGGACATCAATCCTTTGCCGTGTATAGCGCCCAAATCGCCCGTACCATGGAATAAAAGCTGCCCGGCATGACGAGTCTCACTCCAAAAAACGTACTGCGTGTCTTTAATCTTATCCTCAGCACTTCTTGGATCCGAACGTCGTAAGGCATCCCATCTGGCATCGTCGTTGTCTATTCTATCGACCACTTCGGCGAGCTGCATACTCAGTCCATCAACTAGCGCTGCTTCTGGGTCCCCTACAGTTGTTATCCCCACAGAAGTTTCTTGAAGAAGCACACTGCTAACGGCCGCTCTACACTGTTTCAGAGCAAAAAGATGCCTTGTCTCCATCTGTTCTACAGAAAGTTGTTCTTGGCTACCAACAATCTCTTGCGCCATAACAGCTAAGCGATATGCGGCAGTAGCAGCATTTGGACTCTGCCTAACGTCTCCGTTTTGCTCTGTGGGTACACGTCTCCCAATTTTTCGCTCCCACTCCTTTACCCGCGGGTCATCTAAGATAGTCTGGAAAAGATCGGAGTCAAATCGTCCTTCGGCGACGGCTTTAATCGCACCGGCAAGATAGAAATGGTCATGATAAAACCCTTCGATTGACTCTTGTAATTCAGGGGTGGATTCAAACTCGCAATTACGCATTGCTTCCCCTACCCGCTCTGCAATAAAATCGTCTAACACCTCCGACTCGGAACGCTCCGTAGTTTCCTGCTCCGACCGTGATACATCATTCTGCTCATCGTCGAGAGTATTCCTATAGGCTACATCGTTAGGATCTAGCTCAGCAGGAGTATCACTGGGCGTTTCTCGAGTAGTGTTTTGAACTGATGGATTTTTTTCTGACATTTTTTTGTTTTATTATGTAACAGGTCTATTATAGCAAACTTCTTATGTTTTGTCAATACAGCAGTAAGTCACCTCTGTTGCCTGTTACTGTACTTGTCCTTCTTGTAACGGGGGTGGGTGGGGTGTATAATGCTTATGAAAACAAACAGTGAGTGGTACTAGTCGCAAACCCATGCGGATCGAACTTTTGAAAACAAAATCACAACTTGGTGGGTTATTTCTGAGGGTGCTATAAGCAAACCTATTGATTTTGATTGCAAAAATGTTTCACGTGAACCCAGTAGTAGATTTCCGAGAAATCCCGATATAGGATCGGGATAAAGCGTCCCGGCCACTTGGCCGAGATGCTCTCGAAAGCTCACTACTGGGTGAACCCAGAGGCCGAAGAGTAAATAGAAGAAAGATTTTAGATTTAAGCTAGTGAGAACTAGTAGGTGCCAAGGGGATGGATTGGAGTTTAGGGGTGATGGGTTAGAGGTCCGAAGTTGTAGACACTGCGAGCCTACTGGACACTCTAACCTACTCGACTTACGCAGAACCTCGCTGTGTTCAGGATCATCAGAGGAGACGTAGAAGACAATTTATCTGAAAGAGGAATATCCATAGATATATCGAGTGAAGAAAATTGGCTTATACGCTCATCTGATGACCCTGAGGCGGCAGAGATTTTGCGTATGTCGAGTAAAACCTATAACCTATAGTCAAGATGAAACTGCCCAAAACCTATGAACCGGCTAAATACGAGTCTGATATTTATGCTCTCTGGGAGCAGAGTGGGGCCTTTCAGCCAAGCGACAACAGGGGTGCAACGCCGTTTTCGACAATCATGCCACCGCCAAATGCTAACGCTGGTTTGCACGTTGGCCACGCTACCTTTATGTACCCCGATATCATCGCCCGCTATAGACGGCTAAAAGGGGACTCGGTGCTGTATTTGCCAGGGGCCGACCACGCCGGTTTTGAAACTTGGGTAGTCTATGAAAAGAAGTTAGCCGCAGAAGGCAAAACCCGCTTCGACTTCAGTAGGGAAGAGCTCTATAAACAGGTTTGGGAGTTCGTTCAGTCCAACAGAGCAACCTTTGACTCGCAGTTTCGAATGTTGGGGCTTTCAACAGATTGGACGCGCTTTACCTTTACGCTCGACGATAAGGTTGTGAAAACCGCCTATAGCGTCTTCAAGCGTCTCTGGGACGACGAGCTGATCTATAGAGGTGAGAGGATCGTCAATTATTGCACTTTTCATGGCACATCTTTCTCAGACATCGAGGTGGTTTATACCGAAGAAAAAGCCAAGCTATATTACACCGCCTTTCCTCTAACCGACGGTAGCGGGGAACTGGTCGTAGCCAGCGCCCGTCCAGAGACCAAACTCGGCCAAGCGGCGCTGATGGTCAACCCCAGCGACAAACGCTACACCCAATTCGTTGGCAAGACTGTCAATCAGCCACTTGTGCCAAATTCACCGATTAAAGTCATTGCCGACGACTATGTTGACCCGGACTTCGGAACAGGGGTAGTGACTGTCACACCAGGGCACGATCAGAACGATTTCGAGATAGCCAAAAAACACGGTCTGCCGATAGTTGAGCTAATCACCCACGAAGGCAAAATGTCCGACAATGTCCCAGAGCAGTTCCGTGGTTTGACGGTGCTGGAAGCCCGCGAGGCCGTTGCTACAGCCCTTGAGAAAGGTGGCTTCACCCGCAAAGTCGAAGAATATACCCACAAAGTAGGGAAGTGCTACAAGTGTGGCACGGTCATCGAGCCGCTAATCCGCGACCAGTGGTTTATTAGCATGAAGCCACTAGCCGCCACAGCCATCAAAGCTCTCGAGGCAGGGGACATAACCTTCTATCCGGCCAGCAAAAAGAAGGCGGCGCTCAATTATTTGAAGGGCATTAAGGACTGGAACATCTCGAGGCAAATCGCCTGGGGCATCCCTATTCCGGCCTATCAAAACATTGATGACCTCGCCGATTGGATCTTTAACGAAAACGTCGCTGAGGAATCTATAGAGGTTGGCGACAAAACCTACCGCCGCGATCCGGATGTTTTTGACACTTGGTTTAGTAGCGGGCAGTGGCCATACATTACGACCGGATACCCGGACAGCGACGACTTCAAAAAGTTCTACCCAGGCAGCCTCATGGAGGTCGGAACTGATCTGTTATATCAGTGGGTGTCACGGATGATCATGCTCGGGCTTTACACCACAAAACAGGTTCCGTTTAAGACCGTTTATATGCACGGTATGGTCGTTGACGAACACGGCCAAAAGATGAGCAAAAGCAAGGGAAATATCGTGGACGTTATGGAAGCTTTGAAGACTTATGGCGCAGATGCTGTACGCATGGGGCTGTGCCTTGGGCACACCGCCGGCGCCAACCAACCGTTTGCCAGCGCCAAAATGTTGGCTGGACGGAACTTTGCAAACAAGCTTTGGAACATGGCTCGGTTCGTGGAAGACAAGTTAGGCGACTCGGTAGTTGATTCTCCAGAACCCCAAACTATTGCTGATCACTGGGTGTTGAGTAAATTACAACATAGTGAGCAGGTGATTAGTAAGGCTCTTGATGGCTACAGAATCGGCGAAGCGTACGACGAACTTTATCATTTGGTCTGGGACGACATCGCCGACTGGTATTTAGAGGCTAGCAAGGTTGCGACCAACCCCGGAGTTTTGAAGTTCGTGTTGGAATCTATCTTGAGATTAGCCCACCCTTTCGCGCCGTTTGTCAGTGAAACCATCTGGCAGACGATTCATGGCGACGACAAAACTAATCTGTTAATCTCGTCTGAGTGGCCGAAAGTTGATCAGAAAATTGATATAGAATCCGTCGAGCAGTTTGAGTTGCTTAAGGGAATAGTTTCCGAAATTAGGTTTATTTCAACGGCACTTCAAGTTACCAAACCAAGTCTCTATTTTAAAGACGCGCCGTTTTTGACCGCCAATGCCGAGCTGGTTACGAAACTCGGGCGGCTCAGTAAAGTTCAAGAAGTCGAAGACGGCAAAGGCATGCACCTAACGCAAACTCCGCTCGACGCTTGGCTCGATATCGATAACCAGTCGGCCCACACTTATTTACGCAAGCTCGACGATGCTAAAGACGAAAAAACGGCCTCGATTGCACGGCTAGAAGCGCGACTTAGCAACAAATCCTATGTCAAAAATGCGCCGGGCAAGGTTGTTGACGAAACAAAAGACCAGCTAGCCAGCGAGAAAGCTCTGCTCGACAAACTCAAAACCGAAATCGCCACCTTCCAAAACCTCGCGCAGTAGTGGTTTTGACAGGTGTTAGGAGAAATGGTATAATCCTGTTATTCGAGATGGGAATCCACTTATCTCGAGCAACTTCAAAAAGGATGGGTGATGGCACGTTTCAGAGGTCAATATTTCACTAGGTGCAGAGTTCAATCGTCAACACGACCCGACGACATAAACGGCCTACCCGAGGTTATATCCTTCGGGAAGAGAGGGCTCCTAACCCGAGCAGATATTGAGGCTCTCACTGCAGAAGATCTAGGTTTTCACATCGAAAGTGAGTCGATGCAAAGCAGGGGTTCGAGTACGGATGAAGAATTCGTTCTTATTGCGTTGGACTTAGACTCTGGCGGATGGGAATTAATCAAATCCATATCACCAGCACCCGGCAAGGGTCCGGATTACGACGACGCGGCCTGACGCTCAAAAGAAGTTGCATCCAGGAGGGGGTTCGCCCCCTCCTGGCAACAACAGAGGAGAAAAACCTATTTTCTCTTGTGTCGCTGAAAGTTAAACTTCGAGAAGTTCTTTGATTTTGTCGGTCGACTCTGTCGGGCGAAAGTCGTCGAACCATAAGGTGTGCCAACCCATTTTTTCGGCGGCCATTAGGTTGGCGCGACTGTCGTCGACTAGCAGAATGTCTGATGGCGAAACACCGGCTTTTTCGGCAGCAATCTGATAGATCTCAGTTTCGGGCTTAATAGCGTGTACGGCTGAGGAGTCCACAATCGCGTCGTAGACAAGCTTAGGCAATGTGCCTTTTTGCATCAAAGCCTCGACTAGCCCCGGCATGATATTGCTTAGTAGCCCGACCTTGAAGGACTGGCTAGCCCAATGTAGCGCCTCTTGGACCTCGGCGATCGGCTGAACAGCTTCGAGATAATATTTACTCCAGTCGATAGTGGGCTCGCCGATGCGTTCAGCTAGGATCTTATTAAAATCGTCGAGGCTCAACTCCCCGCGGCAAACGGCGTCGTTATAATGCCAAAAAGTCCCTTCTATTAGCTCTGGTGAGGCACCAGTGTCAGCTGCGACGCGGGCAAAGGCTGTCTGAAAAAACCGCACCATACAGCCATTGATGTCGAAATAAACGAACTGTATACCATTTTTAGCCGTTTTGAGAGACTTTTGGGGCAGGGCGGTACTTGAAGGCGTTCCGGCCAAATCTTCGACAGATACGCCACAGATGGCGGCAATATGCACAACCGTAAAGACGCTTGGGCTCTTAATGGCACCACGCTCGATTTTAGCCAAAGTAGAATAGGAAATACCGGTTTTCTGACACAGCTCTTGCTGAGTCAGCCCAACCTTTTTTCGAGCCATCTGGATAGAATGGCCAAGTTCCACCTCGTTCATTGCCCTTATTCTAGCACTATCCGGCTAGTTTGAACTAAAGGATTGTACCTTTGTTAGTTCTGGGAAGTGTTTTATACTACTCGTCAACATAAGGAGCTTTGATGGTTAAGAATAAGCGCCGAGTCGTACTGAAAGTGTCGGGTGAGCAATTAGGCTCGAGTGGCGAGGATGATTTTATCGTCAAAGAGGGGATTCGTGTTTGTTTGGTTATTGAAAGGCTCCGAAAAGAAGGCTTTTTGGTAGCGTGCGTGGTTGGTGGAGGTAATATTGTTCGGGGGCATGCACTAGTTGAGAGTGGCTTCACTAACGAGGTGGCGGCCGATAATATGGGCATGGTCGGGACGGTTATTAACGCCATATTTTTGTCGCAACTATTAAATGATAGGGGCTTTGTTGACGCTCGCGCAATGTCTAAAGTGTCCGTTCAGGGGATGATCGAGCCGTTTAGCTACCAACGAGCACTCAAGGAACTTGATGCTGGCAGTGTGGTTGTAGTTGGTGGCGGCACCGGCAATCCTGGCGTAACTACAGATATGGGAGTGGTTATTGTTGCGCATCAGCTCCATTGCCCGGATGTCATTAAGACCACCAAAGTACGTGGAGTCTTCGATAAAGATCCGAATAAGTTTAGTGACGCCAAACACATTCCAACTTTAGATCTTCGGACGGCATTAGAAAATCCGAGTATTCAGGTAATGGACAATGCGGCGTTAGCCTACGCCCTCGACCATGGCATTACGATCTCAATTTGTGAACCTGATCCCGACGACGTAATTATTGTGTTAAATGGCGACACGACCCGCGGATCGATCATATCGCCACTTTAGAGTTGTTGGTGGGCTAGAAGGTTGGCGAAGGCACCCTTGGCGGCTTTTAATTCTTCAAATGTGCCTTGCTCCACTACTTGACCTTTGTCTAGAACGACGATTTTATCGGCGTGGGCGATAGTGCTGAGACGGTGGGCGATTATGACTGCGGTGCGATCTTTCAGTAATTTCTCGAGTCCTTCCTGGACGTATTTTTCGCTTTCGCTGTCTAGCGCACTAGTGGCTTCATCAAGCAAGATTATTTCTGGGTTTCTAAGTACCGCACGAGCGATACTAACACGTTGTTTTTCGCCACCAGACAATTTGATGCCACGTTCGCCAACCATAGTGTCGTAACCATCAGGAAGCCTGGATATAAACTTGCTAATATGCGCAATTTTGGCAGCAGACTTAATATTCGACATTGTGGCTTCTGGGTTGGTTACTGAGATGTTGTTGGCTACTGTATCGTTAAAAAGCGCAACATCCTGAAGCACTACACCAGCTAACTTTCTAATATCCTCTTGGGCGTATTCTTTAATGTTCTGCCCGTTAATAAGAATCTCGCCCTGTTCCGGATCGTAGATTCTTAGAATCAACCTAATAATTGTGCTCTTTCCGGCGCCACTCCTACCTACAAGCGCAACACTTTGACCTTTGGTAATACTGAAAGAGATACTCTTCAAGCTGGCGCTTGCTTTGCCCTCGTGTGTGTATGTCACATCCTTGAATTCAATGCTTTCAATACTTTCGATCTTGAGCGGATTTATTGGATCGTTAATCTTCGAATCTTCGTCCAACATTTCGAGAATTTTGTCGGCAGCAACGTTAGCCTCTTCCGTTAGGTTTACTGCGTTCCCAAACGAATAAATCCCGTCTGTGATCCAGTTTAAATAGATAGCCAGGACTAAAAGATCAGTTGCATCGCCACCATTTCTAATCATCAGCGCCAAGAAAAATATAGCCCCGGAATACATCAGCAGATTTGCGAGAGAAATAGCCACGTCGTGACGGCTAGTAACATCGAATTGCCTTAGTCTGGTCTTTTTTTGCATCAAATGGAGTGACACGTATTGCTTGAGCCTTAAGCCCTCTAGCCCGAGTGAGCGGATCTGTTCGATTTGTGAGACAGTTTCGTTCACTTGGCCCATAGATTGTTCGTAATAGGCTTGGGCTTCGACATGAAGCGGCATTCGTTTCTTCGAACGTTGCTTTCTGAGGTAATAAACTAGTGGCATCACGGCTAAGATCCAGAGCAGAGCCAACGGCGCTTTTATCCCAATTACAATCATTGCCGCTAACGCAAATGCCATCCACTGCGCAACACCTGAAGAAATACCGCTAGCCCAGTTCGTCACCTCTCTTGTGGAGTCGCTAATCCTGGGGATAATCTCTCCTGCGCGGTGCTTACCATAGTAATCAAATGACAAGTGCTGGAGTCTGCCGGCGACTATAGACCTAAGCGAATGTAGTAACTGCCAGTTCAGCTTCTGCCCGGTAAAGGCTACTAGCCGGTCAGTGATTAGGATCGACACTAGTCTTACAAGGATGAAGAGACCGAGCGTCCAGACCAGTGTCATGATGCCTAGGCTTGGGTTTCCGGCGAGTGCGATTGCCTTCTTAGCGGTATTTTGAATGAGTAGCGGTATCGTCACGCCTACGGCGCCGCTTGAGATAGATAAAAGCAGAATATAAATCAACTGCCTCTTAGCATTTGGAACAAGAGATAGTACCTTCAGAATGTTTTTCATTGGCGTGCCCCTTATTTAGGTTCTAATCATAGTCTTTTCATTTCAAAAAACAATTCTTGATTTTTGCAAGCATTTGTGCTATACTGTTAACAGATAAGAAAAACAAAAGTTAAAGGGCGATTTGGGCAGCAATTTTGGAAAGGGCGCTGTGGTCTGGCGCGGTTTCGGGCTTGGCGGCGTGTTCGGTCAAGGTATGCTCGATGCCTTTATCGCCCGGGATCAAATGGATGTGGGAATGGTCCGGCATGTTGTAGCCGTCGACCAGCATAGCGACTCTAGGCACCTTTAAAGTTACTTTTATGTGCCCGGCAATGTGTTTCACTACACTCATTAAGTAATGGAAATCATCGTCGCTTAAGTCCCAAAGATGAGCGGTCGGTGTTTTTGGCACGACTAAGGTGTGGCCTGGCGCAATAGGGTTAATGTCTAAAAAAGCGATGACCTGGTCGTCTTCATAAACTTTGTGGCAAGGGAGTTCGCCGTTGATAATTTTGGTAAATATTGAGTCGGACATTGATTCTAGTGTAACTCTAAACCAAGGTAGTACAATGAAGCACATGAATATCTTGCGAAAAATCTTGTTGTTTCTAATAGTCTTTGGTTTTAGTGGCCTATTGTTTTTGAACTCATTTGTTTGGGTCGGACGCCAGACGATTATGGACCGTAAGGTTACAGAAAGTTGGCTTAGCGAAGGCAAAGTTTATGACAATTTCGTCGGCGAATTGGCTAAGACTGTCGAGAAAGAACAGGCCAAAAAACAAGGCGGCGTTAACGCTAGCTCAGAAGGCGAAGTCGATACTGCTGCGTTGGCGCGAGCGGCCAAGTCGGCTTTCCCGCCGACTGTTTTGCAGGAAAATGTTGAGTTGGTATTAGACAGCGCTTACGACTGGCTAGAAGGCAAGAATGACAAACTAGTATTTAGCCTCGATCTCGCCGCAGAAAAGCTGGCGTTTGTTGAGGCGCTTGGCAATGAGGCTGTTGCGAAGCTTTCTAGTCTACCTGTTTGCCCAAGTGGAGCAGTTTCTGAAGATTTTGAAGCTTTCTCGGCAACTTGTTTACCTTCTGGTTCTGACATAAACGCTCTTACTACCAAGCTTAAAACCGAGCTATCTAGTAGCCAAGATATCCTTCCAGACACATCGTTGTCGGCAGACGACATAAAAGTGAGGGTTAACGGCGAAGACAAGACCCTTGGTGAGGCCTTTTCAAACGCGCCAAGGTGGTACAGCTGGTTCAAGAGTTCGCCTCTAGTATTGACGGCGTTGATATTCATTAACGGCGGGCTGATTGTGCTACTAAGCAGACCAAAACTAAAGGGGCTCAAGAAATTAGCCTGGCTGTTTGGGTCAGTTGGCGGGGCCCTAATGCTTTTGGGTGGTGCCGGTTTGGTCGTAGGACAGCAACTGGGGAGTCGACCTGTTAGATTCGGTGACGGTAGTGACGGGATAGCAGAAAACTTACTAGGGCCATTAGTCGTACGGGTTGGCTCGTCGCTTTCGAAATGGCATTTGATAATCGGCGGAGTCTATTTGGTCTTGGCCGTAATTTTCATGGTCATCTATAAGATGCATAAAAAGAAGAACCCGGGAGCAACTCCAGAGCCTACTGACGTGAAAGAAGTCGAGCCAATAAAAGAAGAACCCAAAGAAGTTAAAACCCCTCCTTTGGTCCAGTAGCCTACCTACCAAGGTTGAACCTTGGTAGGTGTTCT
>Ga0163144_10005283_pt1 | contig 28712 bp, 25 predicted proteins | sample OliLak19BULKMAT1_FD_123175 | JGI IMG/M metagenome (GOLD analysis project Ga0163144, IMG submission 123175) | Freshwater microbial mat bacterial communities from Lake Vanda, McMurdo Dry Valleys, Antarctica - Oligotrophic Lake LV.19.BULKMAT1 | ecosystem: Environmental > Aquatic > Freshwater >...
ATTGTTAATTTAGGAATAAGTTAAACCATAGCCCCTTGTAAGTGTTCAAAATTCTTTGCTTGGGGCTTTTTCCGTTTTGGAAGCCCAAACACACACAATCAAATTGATATTAACAAATTGTCTTGCCTACGGTAGGCAAGACAATTTGTCGTTGAGGGCATTATGCGATTTTCGTAAAATTATTTATTTTTGAACGTAATAGTTTTGATGATAATATGTTTTATTTATAGGTGTTTTTGAGAAAACAGGCTTCCACATCAATTTTTCGCAAAGGCTAAAAAAATTAAAATGTTTGCTATCAGTTTTTTATACATTTTGAGAAAAAATATTTTAAATTTTTTTGGTTCTGTTATTGCAGAACCAAAATAATTAACTTAACTTTGCGAAGTAAAAAACAATACATGGAACAACAAAAGATAAAAGACATGGTAGAGCGCATCGGGATAGTATGCGACAAAGACGGAATGCCACCTTTGGCAGGGCGCATGATAGGCTTCTTTATGCTTGCCGAGCCGCCGCACAAAACTTTTGATGAACTTGCTGAGTTTTTGCAGGCAAGTAAAAGTGCTATAAGTACTACGTTGAGGTTTCTGGAGGGGCAAGGAATGGTTGAATATATCACCTTTTCAGGAGATAGAAAACGCTATTTTCGTCTTTCAGTAGAGAGTTGGGGAAAAGTAATAATGGGAAAAATGGATTTTTTGAAAATGATGCGTGACCGCGTAGCAATGGTTTTGGAAACAAGGAGCAACACGTACCCCGAATTTAATTTGGGTTTACAATCTATGCACGCACTGTATAATATTTTTTTAGACGGTATGCCTTTATTGATGGATAAATGGCACGAGAAGGTGAAAGAGTTGAAAGCAGAGAGCAATAACGCCTCATCACAAAATTTAGACGCTTCATAGCTAAAAAGACGTTCCAATATGTATTAGTCCGTATTTTCAAATATAAACATCGTAATTCGCACCACAAAACAAACAATAGCCTTCAACCAGCTATTTTTTTGAACATTTAGTTCTTTTTTTACAGAACTAACTTATCATAACAAAATAAACAATGTTTTCCAAACCATAAAGCACTAACACAGCCATGAGAAACCTTTCTTTATACAGCATGCTTTTGTTATTTCATCTACAAAGCTATGCACAATCTAAACTCACTTTGCGCCAAGCTATAGGGCAAGCTCTGCAAGTAAACCCACAAGTTAAAAATGCTGAACTGAACGTGCGCAAAACTTTCTATCAAGTACGCGAAGTAAAAGGATTGGGATTGCCACAAGCCAACGCTTACTTAAACTATGACGACAACCTCAAACTTGCTACCCAAGTGCTACCTGGTGAATTGATGGGGCAACCAGGCAAACAAATCCCTGTGCAGTTTGGTACAAAATATAGCATGACGATGGGCGTGGAAATGCAGCAGCTTATCTATAGCCAAGCCTATTGGGCAGGCTTAAAAGCGATTAAACAAGTTGGGCAATTGAACCAACTTGAAATCAAAAACGCTAAAGAAGAAACAGCTTTTCAAGTATCGCAAGTGTATTACATGGTACAAATATCTGCTAAACAACGCGAAATTATCAGCGCGAATTTGGAAAAAACGAACAAATTGATAACCATTTTGGAAGCGCAATACGCGCAAGGTATTATTCAAAAAAATGACCTTGACCGCCTCCACGTCAGCCAAACAAACATGCAAACAGATGGCGAAAACCTCGAAACGGCTTACCAACAACAACTTAACATGCTCAAATACCTCACAGGAGTAGGCATGGAAACGCAAGTAATACTCGCTGATTCTATCCAAACATTGGGTTTGGTGGCTACTAATGACGCACTGAATGTGCAGAACCGCTTTTCAATACAACTGTTGCAAAAGCAAAAAGATTTAGAAGGTTTACAAATCAAAGTAACACAAGCAGGATATTATCCTACCTTGAACGCTTTTGCACGATACAATCATCAAGCACAACGCAATAGCTGGACTTTCTTGAAAGGTAACGAACTCTGGTTTGATTTTTCTACCATCGGTCTGCGCTTGAATGTGCCTATCTTTGATGGTTTACAAAAAACCAACAAAGTCCAACAAAGTAAAATCCGTTTGCAACAACTTGATTTACAAATAGCCCAACAACAACGTTACCTCAAGATGGAATATGCCAATATCCAAAACCGTTTGCGCAATCAACAAAGCATCATGGCTAAACAACAAGCCAACATCAACCTTGCAGAACAAGTATATGAAACTACGCAAATCCAATACAAAAATGGTGTAGCTCCATTAGCCGAACTTCTGAACGCTGAAACCGCCCTTCATGATGCACAAACCAACTATTTCACGTCGCTTGTGCAAGCAAAAGTTACTGAACTTGAATTTATCAAGGCAAATGGAAGCCTTTTAGACTTATTAAATTAGTACTTAAAAATGGAAAACTTGCCTCCCAATTCTCAAGCAAGACTAAACCGAATAGGTTGTTTTGGTTGTTTAGGTTACACAGTCCTTTACCTGTCCGTTTCTATGATTTTAGCTTCGTTTGGTTCACATAGCCTTTGGGCTTGGGGCATTATGATAATTTATGTATTGCTTTGGGGAGCTGTTATGTATATCCAAATTAAACACGGAGAGATGAGAGGGGAGAGGAGAGGGGGAAGATGGGAGAGATGAGAGATGAGAGGGGAATCCTCACTCCTCACTCCTCACTCCTCAACCCTCACTCCTCAATCCCCACTCCCCACTCCTCAACCCTCACTCCTCAACCCTCAATCCCCACTCCCCACTCCCCACTCCCCACTCCTCACTCCTCAACCCTCACTCCTCACTCCTCAACCCTCACTCCCCACTCTTCACTCCTCAATAACTCAAAATGAAAATAGTCCCCGTTCTTGCAGTAATAGGCGTTTTAGCCATTTTAGGCATTTCAATAGCCTTTACACTTACCAACAACAAAAAAATCATGGCAGAAAATGCCAAAATAGTGGAAAAGACAGTTTCTGTTTTTCCTGTCGCCCTTGCTACCGCCAAAACCCAAGAACTCAACACAAGTTTTAATGCAACAGGCAATTTTGAGCCGCGCAAAGAAATGACTTTCGTAGCAGAAATGGCAGGCAAGATAACCCAACTCAACTTTGACAAAGGCTCGATGGTAGGCGAGGGGCAAGTCCTTTTGCGTACTGATGACGAGGCGTTGCAACGCCAAATGAAAATGGCTACTATAGCTTTCGAAAAAACAAAAAAAGACCTTGAACGTTTTGAAAATTTGCAAAAAGCAAATGCAACTACAGATGTAAATGTAGAACAAGCCCGCTTCGCTTTCCAAAATGCCGAACAACAAATCGAACAACTGAAAGAGCAAATAGCTAAAACGATTGTGAAAGCTCCCATGTCGGGTACAATCGTACGTAAGTTCATAGAAAAAGGTAGCTTTCTCGCACCTGGTGCGCCTATAGCAGATATTACAGACATTGGCGGGCTAAAATTAGTTATCAAAGTTTCTGATGTAGAAGTGCTAAATATTCGTGAAGGCTTGAGTCTAAATATTCGTGCTGATGTACACAGCAACGCTACTTATACAGGCGTAGTACGCAATATAGCCGTAAAAGCAGACGCTTCAAAACGCTATGCGATAGACATAGATTTGCAAAACAACGCACAATATCCACTCAAAGCTGGTATGTTCGGAACGGCGATATTCGAGTTTAATAAAACAGGCTCAGCATTGCTCATTCCGCGCAAAGCCGTCGTAGGAAGCTTGAAAGATGCGCAAGTATATGTAGCCAAAGCAGATAACACAGTAGAGCTTCGCAAAATTAAAACAGGCATCATCAAAGATGACATGGTGGAAGCGTATGAAGGCATCACAGAAGGCGAAAAGGTCGTAACCACAGGACAACTAAACCTCCAAAACGGCGCGAAAATTACTTTATTGAAATAAAATTATGAACGAATTACTCACTTGGACTGAAATCCGCCAACAATAGGTTATGATTGGCTACCCCGAAACAGAACGCAAAAAATACCCTAACAATGGAGTGGGCAGTGTTTTATATTTTGAAAAAGACGAAGATAATTTTACAATTTTTTCTGCGGAACATATAAACATGTACAAAGTCCAAAAAGCCTTCAACTTTTATATCTCACGTTTTACAGGTAAGACCAACAAAGCAGAAACGCCAAAATCAGGTTTATTCATCAAAAAAACACAAGAAACAACCCAAGAGTAAAATATGAGCATATTTCTATTCTCTATAGAAAATGACGGTTTGATAGTAATACAAGTTTTTATCAACTTAGAACATGCCTTTTTTATGGTGTTGGATACAGGCTGTAGTCATACAGTTTTACACACCAAAGAAGCCGAAAAGTTAGGTTTAATCCAAAAAAAGCAAAAAAAACTATTATAGACGCAGGAAGTAAGACAGAGTCGGCAAAAGAAATCGCAGTAGAATTAATAGAAGCCTTAGACCATACAACAAGCGATTTGACACTTACTATTTTTGATGTAAATATAGACCGCACAAAATACGTAGCCTATCTCAACTTAGACTTTGAAAACGAAATCTTAATCTTAGCATAAAACAAAACAGGCAAGGCTTTAACCTACCTTGCCTGCCTACCACATACAGTACGCAGGCAGGCAAGGTTTTAAACCACAACAAACAAACAAATATGGAAACTATAACCGACAAAAAAAGAGCTGACCGCAACCGAACACCCATAATACCCAGCCAAGAAATGCCTCTTTTGTGTAAAAAACTATCGTAAGTAAATTAACCAATAAAATCATTTTAGGCAACCTATTTGAAATTATAGAGTCGCTAATCACCCACTTATTCACTCATTTACTCCAAAATATGTCTTTAACTGAAATTGCTATCAAAAGACCGAGCCTTATCGTAGTGATATTCTCTGTCTTAACTTTTTTGGGAGTTTATAGCTATAATACGCTTGGCTATGAACTATTGCCCAAAATGGATTTTCCTGTTTTCAATGTGATGACCATTTACCCTGGTGCCTCACCTTCAGAAGTGGAAAACTCTGTAACGAAAAAAATAGAAGACGCGGTAGCCTCTTTGGAAAGCATTGAGAACATCCGTTCTTATTCACAAGAAGGCGTTTCGTTGGTATTCGTACAACTCAAACCGGGTACGAAAACCGATAGACCTATGCAAGATGCCCAACGCAAAGTGAATGCTATCATTGCCGCCTTGCCTAAAGACATCAGAACGCCCTCGGTGAATAAAATCAGCTTTAGCGAAATGCCTATTATTCGTATTGGCATCACAGCCAACCTTGAACCTACTATTTTGTACGACATTGTAAAACAACGTGTTCAGCCCGCTATCTCAAGAATAGGAGGCGTAGGGCAGTTGAGTATCGTAGGTGGAGAGGAGCGCGAAATCCGTGTGAACATTGATGCAAAAAAACTGGAAGCACACAAAATATCTATCTTACAAGTGCGCCAAGCTATCCAAAGCTCGAACATGGACTTTCCTACAGGCAAGATTAAAACTTCTGAAAACCAAAATATTATACGCTTGGCAGGCAAGTTCAAAACCTTGAAAGACCTCGAAAACGTAGTGGTCGCCACAGACGAAAACGGCTCGCCCATCCAACTATTCAAAGTAGCCGAAGTACAAGACACACAAAAAGAAGCAGAAAGCACGATGGCTATCAACAAGAAAAATGCTATTGGTTTGATGCTTATCAAACAATCTGATGCCAATTCTGTCAAAGTAAAAGAAGAAGTAGTAAAAGAACTTGCTTTGCTCGAAAAAGAATTTAAAGCCGAAGGTGTGAAATTCGAGATTGCACAAGACACGACTGTCTTCACTATGGAAGCTGCAGACGCAGTAATACACGATTTAGGCATCGCCATTATCTTAGTGGCGGCAGTGATGTTGTTGTTCCTGCACAGCTTTCGCAATGCACTGATGGTGATGATTGCTATTCCTGCCTCCTTGGTAACGACTTTTATCGGTATGTTTGTCTTGGGTTTTACGCTCAATTTGATGACGCTTTTGGCACTTTCGCTTGTGGTGGGTATCTTGGTCGATGACTCTATCGTGGTCTTGGAAAACATACAACGGCACATGGAAATGGGCAAAGACAAACGAACAGCCGCACTCGATGGGCGAAACGAAATTGGCTTCACAGCCATGTCTATTACCCTTGTCGATGTCGTGGTTTTCTTGCCTATATCTTTAGTAGATGGCATCATTGCCAGCATTATGCGCCAATTCTGTTTAGTAGTGGTAGTTTCTACTTTGATGAGTCTTTTCGTATCTTTTACCATAACGCCTCTTTTGGCTTCACGTTTTGCAAAATTGGAGCATTTGAAAGGCAATAATCCTTTTACGTGGATTTTGTTGATGTTTGAAAAAGGATTGACAGGTTTTACAAATGCGTATGCAAGTGTATTGCGTTGGTGCTTAAGCAATATAGCTACCCGTTTGACAGTCTTAACCATTACAATTATCTTATTTTTCGGTTCGTTTATGTTGGTAGGCTATGGTTTTATTGGAGGCGAGTTCGTGGCTATGGGCGACCAAGGCGAGTTCATCATCAATGTAGAATTGCCTAAAGATGCTATCCTTGACCAAACAAGCCGCATCACACAACAAGTAGAAAGCGAACTATTGAAATACCCCGAAATTACTAAAGTTATTACTTCTGTAGGTTCATCAAGTAGTATTCTTGAGCCACAAGGCTCGGCATACAAGGCTGAAATCAACGTGAAAATGGTGCCTAAAGAGAAGCGCAATATTTCATCAGACTTCATGGCAAACCGCGTAAAAAACGACCTTACCTCCCGCATACCCGGCGCGAAAATCCAAACCAGCCAAATGTCTATCATGGGGGGCGCGAATGATGCCCCTATCCAAATCATATTCAGAGGTTCAAATACAGACGAACTCTATGCGTATGCAGAAAAAATAAAGGAAATGGCAAAGAAAGTACCAGGCGCCTCAAGTACAAAATTGACCGTTGAAACAGGCAATCCCGAAATCAATGTGAACCTTGACAAACGCCGCATGGCAGAGCTTGGACTTACGATGGATATGGTGGGCGGAGTGATGCAAACAGCTTTCAGTGGCTACAATGACTCAAAATTCAAACCCAATGTTTATGAATATGACATCAACGTAAAACTTGATGCCTTCAATCGTAGGAATGTGGACGACCTTGCCTCCCTTATTTTCATGAATAGTCGCGGTGAGCAAATCAAACTCACTCAATTCGCTCAAATCAGCCAAACCACAGGCGCGGCACGCCTTGAGCGGAGGTCACGCGTTTCGGCTGTAACCCTTGAATCGCAAGTTATTGGGCTTCCTGTAGGTACGGTAGGCGCGAGTATGTTGGCTCTTTTGGACAAATATCCTATGCCTAAAGGTATTTCTATGGATTTAGATGGCGATTTGAAAATGCAAGGTGATGCAGGCGGAAGCATGGGTGTCGCTTTATTAGCCTCTATTTTGTTTGTGTATCTCATTATGGTTGCCTTGTATGACTCATACATTTATCCTTTTGTAGTATTGTTTTCTATTCCTGTGGCCTTGATAGGTGCGTTGCTCGCGCTTGCGCTTACTATGCAATCTTTGAACATATTTTCAGTTTTAGGACTTATCATGCTCATTGGTTTGGTGGCGAAGAACGCGATTCTACTGGTCGACTTTACCACACAACAGAAAAATCAAGGCGTGCCAACTTTTGATGCTTTGATAGAATCAGGAAGAACCCGCCTGCGCCCTATCCTTATGACTACAGTCGCTATGGTCATAGGTATGCTTCCGCTCGCGCTCGCGAGTGGTGCAGGTGCAGAATGGAAAAACGGTTTGGCTTGGGCTTTGATAGGCGGACTTACAAGCTCTATGTTCCTTACGCTTTTGGTAGTGCCTGTAGTGTATCAAATTGCAGACTTTGGTATAAATTTATCCAACCAAATAATTGCTTCAATCATAGGAAAGACTAAGAAAGAAGATGTATTGATAAAATAAAACCAATTTATTTGTTAAATTGAAAAAGAAGGCTGTGAGCATAACGTCTTAGATGTTATGCCCACAACCTTTTTTATTGAAAATAAATACACGTTCTATAATGTGCAACTTGGTTTGTATAATGTGCAACTAAAATTATAAAAAACGCCCTTGCCTACGTAGGCAAGGGCGTTTGTATGGTTATTGCAAGATAAATACATGGAAGTATGCTATGCCTTTGAAGTACCCAAACGCATGTGGCAATCAAAATATTCTCCAAAACCGAAATCTGCTTTTTGGTTTTCTACTTCTTTCATTTGGACTTTCACATAATCGGCTAATTCTTGCAAAGAGATAGTGCCATTTTCGTCTGCATCAATATGGTTTATGCCTTGCAACGCTTCCAAAATACAATCTGTAAATGTCCAGTTTCCCGTAGAGCTTTTGGAGGCAAGGGAAGAAGTCAAGCCTGCATAAGCGTATTCCGATTCTGTAGTTGCGGCGAAACGCGCAATGTTGCCCGAACAACAACAGTCAGCCATTAGCAGTACATTTGTACCTTCAAAATTCTCCTCAATGGCTTCAATCAAATCCGTTAATGTAAGCGATTCAGCATCTTCGCTTGGGTGGCAAAACTGCAAATCATATTCCTGTTCGCTGTCTGCCACTACATCGCCATGCCCAGCATAGTAAAAAATGAAGAGCGTTTCTTCATCGGATTCAGCTAAAAAGTCAGGCAAGAATGCTACCATGCTATCATAATCGCCTTTTTCGTTGCGAATATGTATATTATTTTTAGCAGGAACGCCACATTTTTTGAAGAATTTGTGTAGCACTTCATCGCGATGCCCGATAGCGTCATCAGGATTGTCCCAATCTTCTAGTCCCAATCCAAGTACAATGACTTTGGTGTTTTTGGGTTTCCAATCTCTTTTTTCCATATTATTTTTTGTTAATGATGGCAGTCCAAACGCTTAGTTTTGTACCGTCTAAGCGTGTCCAAATAGGTCTTACAATACCTTTATAGGCAGAAATGTTGTTGTAATCTCCAAAAAAAGTGAGTCCATTGGGTTTAAAAGGCGTTTCACTTATCTTTTCGTTTTTGAAAGTTTCGCCTCCATCAGTAGAAGTAGCAAGCCAAACATCTGTTTGAGAGTCGGTATAGTTTCTACGGTCATAAAAAACAATGTAAATATGACCTGTAGTGGGGTCGACTGCCATCCAATTAAAAAACTGGTGCTTGCCTGCCCCGTCATCATTGACGCGCTTCGGCTTTGTCCATTCCTTGCCTCCGTTGGTTGATTTGACAAGCCAAACATCTGTGTCATCTTTGCCATTGCGTTGGTCAGACCAGTTGATATATACCGTACCTTTATGTTTGCTACTACTCAAATCGCAGGCAGTAACAGGCATACCATTGGCGCGTGAGATGTTGGGAATGTCGATTGTCCAACCTTCAGGGTTATCGGTAGCTATGATGTCTTGCGCTTGCCATGTCTTGCCTGCGTCTGTCGAATAGTCAAAATAAATCTTGTCATTCACAGCCCAAGCCACATAGATTTCGCCGTTTAAGCCTACACAAGGCACAGCGCCCTCTACCGTTTTGTCGTCATCTATACAGTCGCCACCTACTTGATTGATGCGGGCAGGCAAGCTCCACGTTTCGCCTTTATCGGTTGAACTCGAAAAGAGAATATGCGTACTATCTTTGATGTTTTTGCTGCCATAGATATCAAATTGTGTCCAAGTCATATAAATATTGCCTGTTTTTGGGCAGGTGGCAGCCCATTCTTTGTCTTGGTCTTTGATACCATTTTGCCCGATACCTGCGCCATCATTCCACGTCTTGCCTTCGTCAGTAGATTTTTGACAAACGATTCTATCCAAAATAGAAGGATTTGCCCAGCCCTTCCCGCTTGGGTCTGATAGATGGAAATAATATACATTCCCCTCTTTGTCTGCCAGCAGGCAAGGGTCGCCAAATACGCCATGCGTTTTGGAGGCAAGGGTCTGTGTCGTCCACGTTTTACCACCATTTTTTGAAACATGTACTCGATTCAAAATAGAACCTGCAACAATGTTTTTAGGGTTTTTGGGATTGACAACAATGCTCGGCTCGCAAGGACCATAGCCGTCTTGTCTGTCATCTATCAATATGTTTTTGTATTGTGCTTGCAGTGTTAGGCAGGCAAGGCACAATAAGGAGGCGAAAATAATTTTCATGATGCAAATATCTATATTTTTTGTAGCAAATAAAAAAACTGCCCCTGTAAATTTTTCAAAGCCAAACACAGAGAGTGCATTTCAAAATCGTCCCATATATCTCTCTCAAAATTGGAGAGGGCAAGGTCTTAAGAAAAGGTTTTGAAATGCACCCAACAGAGATAAGTTTAAAATACTTTGGCATTGTAACTCCTTGACAAAGCAAAATAGCGTCAACATGTTGCTTTTTTTTGTATTTTTGCATCAAAAAACTTGTATGCAAGGACTAAAATATACCGTAGATATTGTATTGTGCATTGATGTTACAGGCAGTATGTCTCCCATTATTGACAAAGTGAAAAGCAATGCCCTTCGGTTTTATGAAGATTTGCTTGCTACTATGGCGCAAAAAGATAAAACCATAGACACACTCCGCTTGCGTGTGGTAGCTTTTCGCGATTATTATTATGACGAAGAACAATCCATGCTTGAATCGCCCTTTTTCACACTGCCACAAGAGAAAGACAGCTTCCAAAAGTTTGTCAATGACTTGAAAGCAGAAGGAGGCGGAGCTGAACCTGAAAGCGGTTTGGAGGCTATCGCGCTCGCTATTCGGTCAAAATGGAATACGACAGGCGATAAAAAACGCCAAATCATAGTCATGTGGACTGACGCAAGCGTACACCCGCTTGAGCTGGCAGTAACGGATAAACCCAATTTTTATCCGCCCAACATGCCTGCCAACTTTGATGATTTAACCGACCTTTGGGACGCACAATACATGATTCGCTCTGCCAAACGCCTTATCCTTTATGCACCTGATGCGTATGCTTGGACAGACATGGCGAACCACTGGGAAAATACTATCCAATATCCATCAAAAGCAGGCGACGGTTTGGGTGAATTAGATTACCAAACTATTCTTGATGCCATAGCGAGCAGCGTGTAAGTCTTAACATTTAGTTGCCATTGAAACCCGAACCCTCAAATATCTCTCGCGCATTCTTTTTGCTCATAAGTGCTTGAATAGAAATTTGCGGGTTCTTTTTTTGATATTTTTGTAAAATTTTCCAACCAATCCAGCAACCAATTCGCCCCGGACATTTTTTATTGATTTCGGCTATGTAAGGAGATTCACCCATATAAGTAGCCTCTATCCGCGGACTATCAGAGAAAAGAACTTTTTTCTCTATCATATAACTCCAGATATATTCTTTATTTTCTTTGTCATTCAAATTAGCAAGTTCGCTTTTGGTATAGCCCGCCAATGTGGAGTCGGGCAGGCAAGGCATCATGTGGCGCACAAACGTATAGGCTTTTCCAAAATCTACCATTTTGGCTATCAACGTTTTATCTTTATTATCAGTCGCATTATACAAATTGGATATATTCAGTAGGCAAGTCGGTACGATAGCTTCTGCAACAAATCTGTTCCAAATGTAAGCAGGCGTTTTCTCCACAGGCGGACGATAACGCGCACCTTTGCCATAATAAAAGTCAAGGCTAACGATAATGGCTTGCTTGTCCATATAAATATCAGTACTTCTTGGCGCGCCCCAAAAGCTACCAAGCCCTGTAATAGTTGTATATATTTTCGGAGCTTGAAAAGTAGGATATGCATGTTTGATATGTTTGAAAGCACGCTCAAAATCAGCCGCTACTTGCTGCCATTTGCCTCGTTTAGCATCATCAAAACGTATTTTCACATCTTTGTAAAGCGTATCAATAAATTTATTTTGCACCATATCCCAAAGGCGGCTCGCAAGGCTATCCTGCGGTTTATTGATAGGATAGCGGTCATAACGTCTAAAAAGAGTGTCGTATTTGGCCACAAATAACTTTATGTCTTGTTTGGATTTACAAGCAAAAAGTTCATCTTCGAGTCGGATAACCTCTACTTTTAATTCAATTTTTGAAATATCAAGGTCATCTTGGCAAGGTGTGTTGGTTTGCTGATTGCCACAAGCCGCAAGCCCAAGTAAAAAAAATAAAAAGAGTTTTCGCATACTTTCGTAAAGACGTAAGGAAATCGTTTTTGTTTCAATAATTTAGCACAATATTAAATATTTTGGCAAGGTTTTTCGTTTAATTCCTAAGTATATTATATATCCATACTTTATGAACAGACTGCTTTACTTGTTTTTTATTTGCCTTGCCTACACGCCCGCACAAGCGCAATGCCAACTCTGCCAACTTTCAGAAACAGACGCAAAAAAAATTGTTCAATATTTGAGTAATGACGCAGAAATAGTATTGTATTGTAACTATACGCCGGGATCTAAAGACTTCGGGAGGCATGTGAAAATTAAAAAAGTCTATTACCAAAAATTAGACGCCTCAAATGTTTATGAGATTAAGTTGGAGGGGACTGTCATAGGCACATTTGATGTCGTAGGTAGAAAATTAGAAAACTATGTAAAAAATGACATGCCTTTGCGGAATGACGACCCAATAGATATAACCTACGTACATATACGAGCAGGTGGCTTTATGACGGAAGATGGCAGGCAATCTTGGGAAGCAATAAGTCTAGGTATTTATCTTGGATATGACTGCGACCCTGGCAATGACCCGTTTCAATATCCTAATCAAATAATTGATTAACCAATACTTTTATGAAAAAAATCCGCACACTTGCCTTCGTTGTATTATTGATAGCGCAAACAGCTTGCCACGTGCCTCCGCTTTGCAAAATTCCTGACTGCCATGTAGCTATAGACCACAACCATGCGTATGGTGCTGAAACACGCGCCAACAAAACTAAAAACGTTTCAAAGGTATGGCGCGGCGTACCTTATCTCTCTTACATATTTCGCAAAAAGTTCAAATCACAAGAATCAAAAGGCTACTATCGCAAAATAGACGGGCGCGAAGCATACGACAAAAGACGACCAAAAAAATAGCCTGCTAAAAGCAGGCTATTGCCCAATAGTTTCCATGATTGATAAGTGTTCAATCATATCTGCTGTCATCGTTTCAAGATTAAAATCGGGCTGCCACCCCCAATCTTTTCTTGCTACAGTATCGTCTATAGAACTAGGCCAAGAGTCCGCTATTTGTTGTCTAAAATCAGGCTTGTAACTCACCTTGAAGTTGGGAAAATGTTTCTGTATGGCTTTTGTTATTTCCTTAGGGCTAAAACTCATAGAGGCGAGGTTATAACTATTGCGCACCTTTATTTTATCAGCATCTGCATGCATGATGTCAAGCGTAGCCTTGATAGCGTCAGGCATGTACATCATGGGCAGGTAAGTATTTTCTTTCAAAAAACATTCAAAATTTTTGTGTATTACAGCTTTGTAGTAAATATCCACAGCATAATCTGTAGTACCACCACCGGGCGGAGTTTTGTAACTGATAACACCCGGATAACGCAAACTCCGTACATCTAATCCATATCGATTAAAATAATATTCGCACCAACGCTCGCCTGCCAACTTGCTTATGCCATAAACGGTAGAAGGGTTCATGACAGTATGTTGAGGCGTATGCTCGCGCGGCGTATCCTTTCCAAATACAGCAATTGAGCTTGGAAAATACACCTTTTTAATTCCCTTTTCACGCGCCGCCTCCAAAACATTGATAGTCCCTTCCATATTTAATTGCCATGCAAACATAGGGTCTTGCTCACCAGAAGCAGAAAGGACAGCCGCAAGATGGTATATTTGACTGATATGGTGTTTATCTATCAACTCACCCAACCGCTTAGCATCTAACACGTTCAACTGTTCAAAATGTACTTTCTCCGCCATTTCAGGAGAAGTAAGGCGGATATCGCTCGCTATCACATGGCTTTCTCCATAAATCCCTTGCAGAGCCTCTGTCAGCTCTGTGCCGATTTGCCCAAACGCACCAATGAGTAATATGTTTTCAGTTTGCATACATCAAAAAAATATGGGTGCAAGTTAGTAAATATAAATTAACAAAGAAAATTTATGATTTTTTCCATAATATTCTTGTATATATAGATAAAACAAAAGAATATTTTGTTTTATTTCGTTTTGTATCATTATAAAAAAGATAACGCATAAAACGTTTTACTTTTATTCGGAAACCAGTGCCTTAAAAAAAAAAAAAAAAGCGTACAAATTTGAAAAATAACCAAATAAGCACTAACTTTGTAACAAACTATGTTTTTCGTATTCTTAAACATGACTATAGACGTGCTTTATGTAATAGTAGGGGCTATAATAGCCTACTTACTCGGCTCCATACCAACTGCAGTTTGGTATGGCAAAACTTTTCATGGCATAGATGTCCGCCAACACGGTAGTGGCAATGCAGGCGCTACCAACACCTTCCGCGTTTTGGGTAAACGGGCGGGAGTCGTCGTCATGGCGGCTGATATTTTAAAGGGTTTTATGGCTACCGAATTAGCATGGGTGCTTGTAGGCTGGAATCTTGTGGATTATGACCACCTTCTTTTATATAAACTTGTTTTTTACAAACTTATTTTTGGTATGTTAGCGGTTGTCGGGCATATATTCCCTGTATATGTAGGCTTTCGGGGAGGCAAGGGCGTTGCAACGCTCTTGGGTATGATGCTCGCAGTGGATTATCAAACGACACTCATAAGTGTAGGTATATTTTTGATTGTCTTGTTGGTTTTCCGATATGTTTCTTTAGGTTCTATGCTTGCGGCTCTTTCTTTCCCTCTTTTATTGCTTATTCCGCGATTTAAACCTGACGACCCTGCAGTTATTATTTTTGGCTTCCTTATGTCGGCAGTCGTGATGATAACACATCAAAAAAATATTACTAAACTCATCAACGGCGAAGAGAATAAAGCAAAGCTGTGGAAAAGACGAGAATAAGTAGCCGTTTATTTAGCATTAAAAGTGGTTGTTAGGGTACAGATAGTACGTGACAACCTTTTTTTTATTAAACTTTTTACCAAAAAACATGTAGCTTTGAAAGAAAATAAATGAATCAATACGATTATATATTCGCAGGAAGCGGCTGTGCCGCGTTGAGCTTGGCGTGTGCTATGCAAAATACACCTTTGCGTAACAAAAAAATACTCCTGATAGACCAAGATACCAAACGCCAAAATGACAGGACATGGTGTTATTGGACGGCAGAGCCATCTCCTTATGACAGCATAGCCAAAAAAGTTTGGCATACAATACGTGTCCAAACAGACACAACAAATTTGCACTTGCCCATCGCACCCTATCGTTATCAAATGTTGAGGGGAATAGATTTTTACGAATGGGCAAAGGCGGTATTGGGGCAAAACGCGGAAGTACATTGGTTGCAAGCCGATATTTCAAGTATTCAAAATACCACACAAGGCGCTATAGTATATGCTGATGGGCAAGCGTTTACGAGTCAATGGGTTTTTAATAGCTTGCCTCCCCATATCAATACTGCCGATAAGCAAGCCATTGATTGGTTTCAGCATTTCAAAGGCTGGTTTATAAGAACTGAGAAGCCTGTTTTTGATGAAAGCACAGCTACTTTTATGGACTTTCGCACACCGCAGGCAGGCGAGGTGCGTTTCTTATACGTCTTGCCTACCAGCCCGCATGAGGCATTGGTAGAGTTTACTGTTTTTGGTAGGCAAGTAATGGAACAAAGCGCGTACTTGCCTCCCCTACAGAGCTATATACTACAAAAATTAGGTTTGCAGGCAAGTGATTATACGATTACAGAGGAGGAATTTGGTGTTATTCCTATGACTACGCGCACCTTTCCTGCCAAAACAGGTAGTTTTATTATCCAAATCGGCAGTGCCGCAGGCTGTACAAAAGCAAGCACAGGCTTTACGTTTCAGGCTATCCAACAACATACAAAAAAAATATTAGCCTCTTTATTGCATTACGACCACCCTTTGTTTGTTCCTAAAAACCCACTAAAATATGCTCTATACGACCATATTCTGCTCAATGTATTGGATAAACAACGTATGCAAGGTAGTAAAATATTTGAAATTTTATTTAAAAAACACCCCATACAACGTATTTTACGCTTTTTAGATGGCGATAGCAGTTGGATAGACGAGTTGCATATTATAACTTCTGTTCCTCCGTTACCTTTCCTACAAGCGGCGTTGGATATTTTATGAGGAAAGTTGTTGATTTCTCTGTTTTTTCGAACATATTTCTAAAAGAGTATCGGGAGCTTTTTCGTTTTTGTGATGGGATTTGATAACAAGGATATGTGCCACAGACGGCTCATCTGTAAACCGAAAGTTGAACGAAAATGTATGCGCCGAGGCGCACAGACGAGCCATCTACGATACAATTCGCGTTGTTTTCGCTATAGATTCTGCAACGGAAAATTTACGGCAACAAAAAATTAGAAGTCTGGTATCCAAAAGAAGAAAGAAAAACAGTATATAGTTATATGACTTATAAACTCGATTTCGAATCTCTCTTTGAGAAGAACGAATTATACTTTTTGGGGCTTTGTATATACTTGGCTACAAACGGATTGCAAGCACAAGATTTGCAACCAACCGACCAGAAAGCACTCATACAAAAGGGCATTGCTAATTTCTTGCCTGCCTCCTGAAATACACAAAGTCTTTGCATACTTTTTTGTTTTATAGCTTTATATCTGTAAATACAAAATATTATCCCCGTTACATAAAATAATAATGCGTTATTGTTTTGTATAATGCCGTTATTTAAATAAATAACGGCATTATACAATTTTTTTTATGATATTCATTCGAATAATGGGGTTATACAAATGTTTTTCTACGATATTCATTCGAATATCTACGATATTTGTTTAAATATTTGCCTTAAGCATTTATGGTTCTTAAAAAATTATTGTGATAGCGTCATCATACAAAACGAAAACGCGCAACAACTTTTTAAGAACCATATTTTTTAAGCGTCGCTTTTACAATATGTTTTGTACCATACCTGCGGCTACAGTATTATTTGTTTGTTCGTCAATCAAAATAAAGCAACCGTTGGCTTTATTGTGCGTATAGTGGTCGAGAGGTAACATTTCGGCTGTTTTGATACGGACGGTGCCAATATCATTGAGGGCAAAACTATCTGAAGGGTCTAATTTTGCAAGGGTTTGTATGTCTGTTTTGTCTATCAAATCGCGGACTGCGCAACGTGTGCGTTTGCTGTTGTATTGAAGCAAATATTTTGCGCCTGCTTTTAGCGGTTTTGTGTCCATCCAGCAAATGGCGGCTTCAATTTCTTGTGTCAAGGCAGGACTTTCGTTTACTTTTACCAATGTATCGCCACGACTGATGTCTATATCTTCAGTAGTATGTATGATGACGGACATAGGCGCGAATGCTTCTGTAATTTCCTTTTCTGCGAATTCGAGTGCCTTTATATGCGTTTGTAAGCCGGAGGGTAATACTGTGATAGCGTCGCCTTGCTTATAGACTCCACTCAGCACCTTGCCTGCGTACCCACGATAGTCGTGCAAAGCGTCGGTTTGGGGGCGAATAACGTACTGTACTTGGAAGCGGGCTTCTTTTTCTACCCAGCCTTGATGTACTGTTACTTGCTCAAGATGTTCGAGGAGGGTTTGTCCTGTGTACCACGCCATTTGTTCGGAACGTACGACAATGTTATCGCCTTGCAAAGCCGCCATGGGAATAAAAACGATGCTTCCTGCCTTGCCTGCTTGTGTCTGGAGGGGTAGAAAGAATTGTTGGTAGTCGGTTTGTATTTGTGAGAATACCTCTTGCGAATAATCGCGCAAATCCATTTTGTTCACCGCGATAACAAGGTGTTCAATTCCCAAAAGGTGCGCTATATACGTATGGCGCTTGGTTTGTTCAGTAACGCCATGTCGTGCATCTATCAAAATAATGGCTAGCTGTGCATTAGAAGCCCCTGTAACCATATTGCGGGTATATTGGATATGCCCTGGCGCGTCCGCAATAATGAATTTGCGTTTCTCGGTGCTAAAGTATTTGTATGCGACATCGATGGTTATGCCCTGTTCGCGTTCAGCGCGAAGCCCATCTGTAAGAAGCGCGAGGTCGATTTCTCCGTCTTCTTTGTGTTTGCTTGCTTTGGCGATAGCCTCCAATTGGTCTTCTGCTATAGAGTTTGTATCGTATAATAGTCGTCCGATGAGTGTACTTTTTCCATCATCTACACTCCCTGCAGTGATAAAACGAAGAATATCCATAATGTTTGAAAAATCAAAAGTGGGTTATGAAGTTGCAAAGGTAAGGCATAATGCTGTATTTTATAAATTATTTGTTACACTGCTTTCGATAAATTCAAGCACTGCGTTATAGTTATATGGGTTTCAATGGCAGGCAAGGCAAGGCAACATTTTTTTTGTATTCTCACTTGAAGAAAGATGGTACTCCGACAATTTTAGCGGCGCAAGGTATAAACCACCTAGAAAGATATGGCACACAGTGTTTTGGGCTATGTTCTCTATGTTTCTATGTGGTTCGACACAAAATTTGTCAGAGTACCAAATAAAAGAACTTTGCATACGAATGGCAGGCAAGGTTCTTTTGTATCAAACAGCATGGAGATTATCTATACATAACTGCTTTCACGGCTTCTATAGTGCGTTTTACATTCGGCAAAATAACTTCTATGAGTGTAGGCGCGTATGGAAGTGGAAGGTCAAGGCTGTTCACACGATGGATAGGCGCGTCCAGATAATCAAAAGCGTATTTTTGTACATGGTAAGTGATTTCAGACGAGATAGCCGCGAGTGGCCACGCTTCTTCTACCACCACGAGGCGGTTGGTTTTCTTTACAGAATCAACCACCGTAGCATAATCTATAGGGCGCACCGTACGCAAATCTATCACTTCAGCTTGGATACCATCTTTTGCCAATTCATCAGCTGCTGTGTAAAGCGTCTTCATCATTTTGCCAAACGATACCAATGTAACATCATTGCCTGTGCGCTTTATTTGAGCCACGCCGAGTGGTATCAAATATTCTTCTTCGGGTACTTCGCCTTTATCGCCATACATGAGTTCAGACTCCATGAATATAACTGGGTCATTGTCGCGTATGGAGGTTTTCAGCAATCCTTTTGCATCATACGGATTGGAAGGTATCACGACCTTTAAACCTGAAGTATTGGCAAACCAATTTTCAAAGTTTTGAGAGTGCTGCGAACTCAACATGCCAGCATTGCCTGTGGGTCCACGAAATACAATCGGCACGCTGTACTGTCCACCTGACATGGACATCATTTTGGCGGCACTGTTGATGACCTGGTCTATAGCTACCAACGAGAAGTTAAAGGTCATAAATTCAATGATAGGGCGCAAGCCATTTGATGCCGCACCTACACCTATACCTGCGAATCCTAATTCAGCAATAGGCGTATCAATGATACGTTTTGCGCCAAATTCGGCGAGCAAGCCTTTGCTTACCTTGTATGCGCCGTCGTATTCTGCTACTTCTTCACCCATGAGGAAGACGCGTGAATCGAGTATCATTTCTTCGCGAATCGCCTCGCGTAAAGCTTCCCGAAATTCTATTTCTCTTGCCATATTCTTTTTTGCGTTAAAATTAAAGCAGAAATTTGATATATCAAATTTCTGCCCTATTCTTTTTTTATTGTGGCTGTTATTGTCCTGCATTTGGAGCTATTATTACCAATAAAGTTATAAAGCCTAAAATGCCTATTGTTCTGACTACATTGCCTGCTTGCCCATATTTTACGGCTACAATCTTATTGAATCTGCGGTTATCTACAGGTGGCACGTCCTTGTTTGTTGTCTTGATACATTCGTGTATCCAAAACGCTTGGTCTATCACCTGCTCTGTATTGTTGGAAGTAAAATAATCCAAAATTTGAAAGTGTAATTATAATTGGTGCTCCGACAATTTTAGTGGAGTAAGGTATAAACCACCTAGAAAGATGTGGAACATAGTGTTTTGGGCTATGTTCTCTATGTTCTCTATGTTTCTATGTGGTTCAACACAAAATTTGTCAGAGTACCAAAAATCTTAATCTCTGAAAAGCTTGTTAAGCCAAAATGCATGTTGTGTCATAGCAGGCGAATCTTGCCTACCACAACACAACGTGCATTTTAAATACTTTTGCAAGAAGGAATAAAATTGCAGTATCTTGCCTATGCGTTATACAACAATTTGTAATATTCGTCAGCCATGCGGTCAGACTCAAAATAGTCCAATACATCTTTGACGCTTGCGCTCACTACATTCCACCATTTGCCTTTCTTATCATAATAAGCAGGTATAACTTCGTTTTCCAGTACATCAAGCATGTGTGTAGCATCGAGGTCGTCTTGTTTTTCGGTAGGCAAGGACATATCAACGGCATCGACAGTATAGCCATTGATGCCGTGTTTCACAAATTCGCAAATCCAGCCATCATAAATAGAAACGTTTACGCCTCCGTTCATGCCTGCTGTCATGCCGCTTGTGCCAGAGGCTTCGCGGGGTCTGCGGGGTGTATTGAGCCATACATCGGCACCCAATTTTAAGTCATGCGAGAGGCGCAACTCGTATCCTGTGAGGACTGCACAGTTGGGCAAATCGCGGGTTGCTTGTACGAGTCCATTGAAAGTATAAATAGCGCCGCTATCCAATGGATATGGCTTGCCTGCCCATATTATTTGTACGGGCATATTTTTGTTATTGACTATTTTCAGGAAGCGCTCCTTGTAGCGGAGTATCAAGTCGGGACGTTTGTATGCCGCGAATCGTCTTGCCCATACTATAGTGAGTACTTCGGGTTTGAGCAACTTGCCTGTTTGGTCAGCCACAATATCAAAAAGTTCTTTTTTCAATTGCTCTTTGCGTGCCACAAAAGCCTTTTGATTGTTCTTTTCCCATGCAGTACGCAAATCTTTATCTGCCCAATAATCTTTGTCTTGAGCGTTGGTGATAGCAATGATAGGGCAAGTGTCTTCATAATCTTTCCACATCTCTTTGGCTACTTCGCCATGTAGTTTAGATACGCCGTTTGCCAATTTTGCGCAACGCAATGCGGTAACAGTATAGTTTAAACTTGCCTGCCCGTGTGTGATTTTCAGAATTTCGGGTGTAGTAAGTTCTTTTTCGAAGAAGCGCATTTCATTGAGTTTGAATGCATTGTGTTCTTCGTTGCCTGCCAATTCAGGTGTGTGTGTAGTAAAAACAAAATGCTTACGCAGTTCTTCTTGCGTTTTGAATTTATTGTTTTGGAGATAAAAAGCAAGTGGGAGTGCGTGTCCTTCGTTGATATGGTAAATATCTGCGCCGCCTAAGGCTTCAATCACCTTACCGCCGCCTATACCCAATACGATGCTTTGGGCTATGCGTGTATCAACATTATTGTCATACAGTTTTTCGGTAATAGTACGTGCAAGGTGGTCGTTTTCGGGCAGGTCAGTAGAAAGCAAATACAGTGGCGCAGTGCCGAATGTAGTGGGAGGCAAGTAATAGGCTTTCACATATACATGCGGATTGTTGTGAATCGGTACGCTCACCACTATACCCGTATCAACAAGGAAAGGGTAATGTTTTTCGGTAAACTGAACACGAAGGCTTTGGTCTGCTTGGCGTGTTTGGTCATAATAACCGTATTTCCAAAGCATACCAACTGCAACGAAGTTTTGCTTCAGCTGATAGGCACTACGAAGATGAGAACCCGCAAGAAAGCCCAATCCGCCTGAATATATTTTGAGCGATTGGTCGACAGCATATTCCATGCAGAAATAGGCTACTTTGGTTTGGTATTCGGTAGCAGGAGTGTAATCTTGCTGCCAATACGCAGGGGTTTGGGAAGGGATCTTGGTTGTTTTGCTAGTCTTAGCCATGCTAAACTGTATAAAATGAATATCGCAAAGATAACTTATTTTTAGACTATACGTATTTATGAAACAAAACCTTTTGAGCTTGTATTCAATTTAAATAATTTATATTCAAACATTTACATTTTTGCAAACGTTATCAAAGTTACAACAAATGAAAATATTGGTACTCTATCTGGTCTATGTTTGGGTGGGTTTATTGCATACTTTTTTTGTAGGCACTTGCCTTTATGCCTGGGGGCATAAGTGGCTCGCAGGCAAGGCAAAAGTGTGGGCATTTATAATTGCTTTTCTTGTATTGGCGTTTTTTGAAACCTATTGGATACCCGTTTTTAATTATTTCGGGCTGCAGGTAAGTTCTTCAGATGCGACTGTACAACATACTTTTGGTATAAGTGCTACTGAAAACATAGTCCGTAATTTATCCCCGCGTTGGTGGAATATGCTGTTTTGGATTGTGCAGGCAAGTTTAGCTGTCTGGATATATCAACGACTTTTACGCAAAAAAGAGTAAAATAAGGGCATGCTATACTTGTGAGATGTGAAACTTGTTTTCAACCCTGCAATAAAAATTGTGGTACTCTGACAAATTTTGTGTCGAACCACATAGAAACATAGAGAACATAGCCCGAAACACTGTGTGCCATATCTTTCTATGTGGTTTATACCTTGCTCCACTAAAATTGTCGGAGCACCAGATTTTCTATCAAAATATTTGGCGCAATCGCTTGCATGGCGTAACTTTGCAAAACTTATTGTTAAGCGATTTTGCTAATTCAGTTTTAGGCTAAGTTTACGATATGGCCTGCCGTTTTAGATAGACCAACTAATTAGAGGAGTTACACAAGCTGTGAATGAAAATTATTCTTCGGGGAATATTACTGTCGATTTGAATACTACAACAATCAATACCTTATCCGATTTGGAAATTGTATCAAATCTTATCCGCGAGATGATTTATGCACACATATTGTCTATTACGTACTCATAGATTTTATGCAACTATCTAAATCGCGGGGCAACGATGCTCGCCTTGCTTCCTGCTGTATATTCATAGAAACCGATACCAGATTTTACGCCTTTGTGTCCTGCTTCTACCATATTCACGAGTAGAGGGCAAGGCGCGTATTTAGGATTGCCTAAACCTTCTTGCAATACACGCAAAATATTCAAACAAACATCAAGTCCCACAAAATCAGCCAGTTGCAAAGGACCCATTGGGTGCGCCATACCCAATTTCATCACGGTATCAATATCTTCAACGCTTGCTACGCCCTCAAATAAGGCGTAAAAAGCCTCGTTCAGCATAGGCATCAAAATACGGTTTGACACAAAACCTGGGTAATCGTTTACAATCACAGGGACTTTGCCCAACTGCACAGACAGCTCGTTGATACGTGCCGTTACTGCGCTATCTGTACTATAACCATTGATAATTTCTACCAATTTCATTACAGGGACAGGGTTAAAAAAGTGCATGCCAATCACTTGTGTTGGGCGTTTGGTGGCGGCGGCTATCTTGGTGATAGAGATAGAGGAGGTATTGGAGGCAAGGACAGTGTGTGCTGGGGCAAACTTATCAAGGTCAGCGAATATTTTAAGTTTTGTATCAATATTTTCTGTTACTGCTTCCACGATAAGATCGGCTTCGGCTACCGCTTTTTGGGTGTCGGTGTGGGTAGTAAGGTTTTTGAGGGTTTGGGCTTTAGCGGCTTCGTCTATCAAGCCCTTGCCTACCTGACGGTCAAGATTGGTGCTGATGGTTTGGATTGCTTTGTCTAAAGCAGGTTGTGAAATATCCATGAGGTTTACTTCAAAACCATTTTGGGCAAAGGTATGGGCTATGCCATTGCCCATAGTGCCTGAGCCAAGTACCGTAATTTTTTTAAACATTTTTTTTTAGATTATTGAATGGTAAACGATAAATTATTTTTTTTGGTGGGCGGATTTCGCCATTATTGAGTATCAAATACTTTCTACAAACTTACAATATTTTCTGTCATAGTAGTATAAAAGGGCATAAGCGTAAGCAAAATCTGGCTCATAAAATATCAAAATAAACGCGCAAAATTTTCGAAACATTGCAGGCTGTATCATAAACCCGCAAACTTGCCTACATTAGTGGTAATTTTAACGCAAATATAGACATTTTCCTGAAATAAATCTATCAGTCTATTTAACGGTATGTGCATTTTCGCTTTATAACCTATCGTGCTTGCTAGCTTTCCTACCACGAAGCCCCTTGCCTGTGGTAGGCAAGGGGCTTTGTGTGATGTGTACTTTAATCGAAACCTTTACAAGATTTGTTGTACCAAAACTTCAATGTTCGCTACTCTTTGGTCGCCTGTACCTGTAACGCTTACGATACGCACATATCCTTTCGCACCTCTGTTATTTTTGAAACTAAACACAGGCGTGCTTGCGTTGTCAAATGTTACAAATTTGGTGGTAGCCGCGCTATGGTCGATACTGTTTACATCAGTAGAAGTAAGGTTTGTCAAACTTGTGATGGTGGTAGCTATTTTGAAACTTGTAGGTCTTGCGTCAGTACCAAGTGGTACCCCATTGAAGCCTTTCGTGCTTCGCTCGTCGGGTGAAATCAGTATGTTGTGGGTGGCTGAGGCACCCAACTGTGCTGCTCCCGTCGCATCACCCACGCCGAAGGTAATATCTACAGCTTGTTTTTGGGCAGCTGTCAAGGCGATTGTGGCTGCCACGTTTGTAACTACCCCTGTTGCAGAAGTAAGATAACTTCCTTCCGTGGCAGTTTGTGAACCCAACGCCACACTCACTAGAGCACGCAAGAGGGGTGCTATTCCGCCCCCGCCGCCTTGCCCCTGTGTGGCTACATCATACGAAAATGTACTTGTAGTAAATACTGTAGCTTGTGGGCTTTTCACATTGAACGTATATGTTACCTTGTTTTCTGCTGCCGTAGTGGCGTTGTGGGTTTCTGCTACCGTAACCTCAAATACTTTCTCGTACGAAGTTGCACCTGGGGCAGGCAAGCCTGTAAAACTCGCCGTTACATCTGTTTCGGCTGCCGAGCCAACTTTCTTTTTGATGTTGAATATTTGAACGCCACTTGGCACAGAAGCATTTACTTTGATTTTTACTTTTTCGCCTTTTTCAAACCTCAGAGTGGTGGCTCCTGTAGGCATTACATAGCCTGCTGTAGGGTCTGCTTTGGCAGTAAGAGTTGTAGGGCTGTTCACAGGGTCAACTGTGTCATCTTTTTTACAACTCGCCAATGCGGTTGCCCCAACGATCGCTAGAAGTTGGAGAAAATGAATTGAAATCTTTTTCATAATAGATTTTGATTAGTAGGTAAAAAAATTAGGTTATTAAAAAAATATTGCGCGATAATTCTTTCAGAGTGAAATTTGAAACGCTCTCGCAACGAAATCCTAATGAGCAAAAGTAGCTATTTTAATTCACTTGCCTACTATGGGTGCTCCTTTTTTTCGACAAACAGCCTCTTTTTGTCGTTCAATGGTTTCGATTCCTGCCCTTGCCTACCGTTTGTTCATACTTTGCTGTATTGGTGGAGGGCGATAGCAAAAAATTAAACACAGTTCTTAAGCGAACTGTGTTTTTTGCATGTTTGTACAACTATTAAAAATCTATTTGCGTTTTTTTATGCGCGTCTGCATCTATTAAACGCTTTTCGGCTATTTCAAAAAACGGCTTTTCTAATTCATAACCTATGAAATTTCGTTTTTGGTGAATGCATGCGACTCCTGTAGAACCACTACCCATAAAAGGGTCTAAAATAGTTTGCTCTTCCCATGAGAGTAGCTTTACCAAATGCTCCATCAGGCGCACAGGTTTTTTGGTGGGGTGTGTATTGTAGTTATCTGCATTTTGGCGAACTTTTTGTTCAACGAACATTTTATCATATAATTCTTGGTATTCGGAGGGCTGTATCTCAAAATATTTATCAGATTGGTGCTCAAAGGAGTCAGCAGCTATGATATTGCCTGCTACTCGTCCTTTTGGGTGAGGGTTATGCCCTACTTTAGTTTCGCCTTGTGCGTATGGTATTCTTGTATCTTCTAAATTTAACACGCCTGTTCCGTAAGTTGATATATTTTGGACGGTATTGCCTTCGGGCCTTTTTTGTATCAAAATAATAGGTTCATAGAAAGGCTTGACATTTATTCCTGCGCCATCGTATTTTTTGCCTAGGTCAGAAGCGGGTCGCAAAATGGCTTTTTCAGTTTTTACTTTGTATGAATCTGCTCCATTTTTGATATAACCTTGCGAGTACTTATAATGTCCAATAGTTTCGCTTTCTATCCCAAGCGCTTTGTCTATTTCGAGTCCTACATTGCGTGTTTTGGGCATACCATTGAAGTAAACCCAAAAAAACACGTCTTTGATAATAAATCCCTTATCTTCTAAATGACACATGACGCGGTGCATCACACGCGGAAAGGAAAAAACCAATCCAAACGCGCCCGGTTTCAACACGCGCAGGCAGTCTGCCCAAATCTGTGGATTGGGTACGTCTTGGTCTTTGGGCTTATCCCACGTTTCATTAAAGACAGAAATGCCATACGGCGGGTCGGTTATGAGGGCATCTATACTATTATCTTCTATACCTTCAAGGCTTAAGCAACTTTTGTTGTATATCGCTTTCTTTGCCATATCTTTCTTTTTCTAATTTGTTTGCAAATATACCAAAAGTCATTAACTTTGCCAAAAAAAAGGTGATCTGACAAATTTTGTTGAGGCAATCTCATTTGATTTATAAAAGCCCTTTCTTTCGGTCTGAAAGCCATTCGATATAGTCAAATATAGGCATCTCCACTAAATTTGTCAGAGTACCAAAAAAATGTTATTTTTATGAATAGTCAAAACACACTCTTTGATGTAAATGAGTTTACACAACAGAATAACAAAGAACAAATAGAAGAAATGAAACTAAAACCTGAAGATTTAAAAGGCATCTTCAGCATGAGTGTCAATTGGACTTTCGAAGGACTTTGCAACCTCATTGACAATGGTAGTATTGAATTATCTCCAGCTTTCCAAAGGCGCAATGTTTGGGGAGACGAACGAAAAAGCCAACTGATAGAATCTATTTACCTAGGATTGCCTATTCCACCTATTATTTTAGCAGAATTTGCTGGAGATGATAATGAAAAACGCTATATGGTTATAGACGGTAAACAACGTTTGCTCACTATGATAGGTTTTTTTAAGCCTGAAAAATATCCTTATTGGAAGGAAACCAAAGGCAAATTAAAAAAATTAGAAATTGCAGATAAGCTAAATGGACTTTCTTATGAAAAAATGGATGTGATAGCCAAAAGGATATTGAATAATTCTGTTGTGCCTACTTGGACTATGCACAATATTAAACAAGAAAATATGGATATTCTTTATCATATATTTTACAGGGTAAATGCTGGAGCAGAGCCTTTAAATTTACAAGAACTTAGGCAAGCTTTGCATCAAGGAAATTTTTCCAATTATTTGGCAGAAGTTACAAAAGAGTTACAGCCTTTCCAAGAAGTAATGGGTTATGATAAACCCGATGAACGTATGAATGATACAGAATATTTGGTTCGCATTTTTGGAAACAAATTTTTACACGAAAAATATAAAAATAGCCTATCAAGTTTTTTAGATGAAACAATAAAATATCTTAATAAAAATTGGAATACTCTCGAAAAAGAAATAAAAGAATATTATGATAAAATAAACAAAGCTATTGATTATTTAGAAAAAACATTTGAAGGAAAGAAAAATATAGCAAGAATAAGTGCCGAAAGTACGCAATTTAATAAAGCTGTTTTTGAAGTGGAATTGTTTTATTTTGCTGAACTTGATAACGCTTTACTTACACCAAAAAACACTAATGAGTTTAAAGAAAATCTAAAACAAGCATTTTCAGAAAGAATGTTCTCTGAATTATTTACAAGAGGCACTAACGGAAATCATAACCAAAGATTTTCTGAATTCAAAAAAATAATAAATAGCTCATTTAAAGCTGATTAAGCATTATGCAAGACATATTCGACACACTATTTGCAGACCTTAAAACGAATATTAGCAAATTTGGGCGGGCTTTTGTACCACAAAATGCTATTCAACCTGTAGAAAACCCCTCTTGCGACAGACTCTATGATGATTTATTGACTACTTTTAATGAAGAACTGTATTTACACATGCATGCTTATATTGTATCTACACATGCATTATTTGAAGTTTTCTTTGAAGATTTAGCTCGTCGTATTATGATAAAAAGCAAAGAATATTATGATAAAAAAAATAAAGTAAATAAATTTCTAATAAAACTGATTTCAATAGATAAAATAGCAGGAAGTGAAATCCAAAAAAAAGATTTGAAACAAAATATTCATCATGCTATAGAGGCACTTTTAAATAAGAAACAAGATAATACTAAAAAACAGCAATTTATACTAAGTTTAAAAAATATAATAGAGCAAGCAGAACGGATATTTAATACTTACATAAATAATAATAATAGTATTAAAAACACAAATCAAACAGGTATATATGATATATTGTGCTTATTAGGAGTTAATCATGTAAAAGTTACTAATATACGGCTATATCAACAGCTTGAATATTTTACAAAACAAAGAGGTGATTTTGCACATCAAGGAATAATAACAGGTATTACACCTGCAAATGCACAAACATTAATAGACAATGTCCTTCTTATAGCGCAAGACGTTACAGAGCAAGCTAAAACACTCATTACCTCTGTAGCCTAGAGAGTCTATTTTCTCAAAATACATTTTGGTGCTTTTCTTATCTAACTTGCC
>Ga0163144_10005284_pt1 | contig 28711 bp, 20 predicted proteins | sample OliLak19BULKMAT1_FD_123175 | JGI IMG/M metagenome (GOLD analysis project Ga0163144, IMG submission 123175) | Freshwater microbial mat bacterial communities from Lake Vanda, McMurdo Dry Valleys, Antarctica - Oligotrophic Lake LV.19.BULKMAT1 | ecosystem: Environmental > Aquatic > Freshwater >...
CCGCGCAGAATGGCGGTTGGCGGCTGTTTTACCGCGCAGAATGACAAGAGTGACTGCCCTGGAAGTTTGGCAACGGTCATTGCGCGTGGAGTCGCGGAATCCATTTGTTGACACCAACGCGGCCTCAAGCGACATCGAGTGGATCGACGTCTAGATGCCAGCGCACGTCGTTCTGCACCGCGGTTTGCATGCGGGATGAATACCAGGCGCTTAGCGCGGCTTGCAGGCGGCGCTTGTCGGGGGCCTGAATCCAGGCTTGAAACCGGTAGCGCTCGGCGCGTTTGGGCAACAGGGCGGGGATGGGCCCTTGCCACTGCACTTTCGGATCTTTGAGCAGAGCTTGGCTTTCGATGATGAAGCGCTGCGCGCGCTCCGGGTCGCGGCTGTCGGCGCGCAGCAGGGCGAGTGCGCTATAGGGCGGGAAGCCGGTATCGCGGCGTTCGCCAAGCTCGTGCTCCATGGCCAGTCGATAACCGCCGCGCAGCACGGCCTGCAGCAAGGGATGTTCTGGCTCGTGCGTTTGCAGCAGCACTTTGCCGGGGAGTTCGGCGCGTCCGGCGCGTCCTGAAACCTGCACCAAAAGCTGCGCCAGGCGCTCGCCGGCGCGGAAATCTGCGCTGAATAGAGCGCCGTCCGCATCGACGATGACGACCAATGTGACCTTGGGCCAGTCATGCCCCTTGGCCAGCATTTGGGTGCCGACAATGAGCGCCGCGTGGGCATCGCGGATGCTGGTAAGACGCTTTTCCATGGCGCCGCGCTGGCTGGTGGAATCGCGGTCCAGGCGGATCAGCGGTACGCTTGGGTAGCGTTTGCTGAGCGCCTCTTCCAGACGCTGGGTGCCGACGCCGCGGCCCTGCAAGCCCAGACTGTTGCAGCTGGGGCAGGCGCGCGGCGCTTTTTGCGTGTGGCCGCAGTGGTGGCAGATCAGGCGCAGATCTGCGCGGTGCCAGGTCATTGGGCGGGCGCAGGCTTCGCAGTCGCCGTGCCAGCCGCAATCGTGGCAGATGATGGCCGATGCGTAGCCGCGTTGATTGCGGAAAATCAGCGCTTGTTCGCCGCGCGCCAGCGTAGCGCCGATGGCAGCCAGCACCGGTTCGCTCAGGCCGTCGTGCAGCGCGCGCTTGCGTAGATCAATGAATTCCAGACTGGGCGCAACTGCGATGCCGTAGCGCTGCGCCAGATGCAGATGCTGGTAGCGGCCACTGCGCGCATGGACTAGCGTTTCCAGCGCGGGCGTGGCACTGCCCAGCAGCACCGGGCAGGAGCGCTGCTGGCCCAGCTTGACCGCCAGATCGCGCGCCGAATAGCGCAGTCCTTCGGCTTGCTTGTAGGAGCTGTCGTGCTCCTCGTCGACCACGATCAGGCCAAGGCGCGGCAAGGGCGTGAATAGCGCCGAGCGGGTGCCGACCACGACATCGACTTCGCCGCGCGCCGCGCTATGCCATGCCTGCGCGCGCTCCTGATCGCTCAACTGTGAGTGCAGCAGCGCGATGCGCATTTGCAAGCGGTCGCGCAGCCGGGCCATGAATTGCGGGGTCAGGCCAATTTCCGGAATTAGCAGCAGCGACTGCATGCCTTGTGCCGCGGCCGCTGCAACCAGGCTGAGATAGACCTCGGTCTTGCCGGAGCCGGTCACGCCTTCCAGCAGGCTGACTTGAAACCGGCCCAGTTCCTGGCTGATCTGCTTCACCACCAGCTCCTGCGCCGAGGAGAGCGCAGGCAGAGCAGCGGGGCGACTGAGCGCGGTGAATGCGGGCAGTTCCAGGCGTTCAATCCATCCCAGGGCCTGCAAGCGCAGCAGTGCAGGCCCGGATTCCGGCAGCGCGCTGCGAATCTGTGCCGCCGAGCTGACCGCGTGCTGCTGCAGATACCTCAGCAGTTGACTTTGATGCTTTCCGCGCAGGCCCGCGGCGTCTGCTTTGCATCCGGCCTCGGTCAAGGCGAACATGACCGCATGCGGCGGCACAAATGGGTCCGGATCACGCAGCCGCATCGGGAGCATGGTTTGCAGCACTTCGCCGAGCGGATAGTGATAGTAGCCGGACGCGAATTCGGCCAGTTCCAGCAAATCAGGGGTAAACATCGGCTGCTGATCAAGCACCTGCAGCACGCTGCGCAGGTTTCTCCCGGTGGGCGCCGCGCTGGCCGCGTTCCAGGCCACGCCCACCACCTTGCGTTTGCCCAGTGGCACCAGCACGCGTGCGCCGCGCGCCACTGGCTGGTCACACACGTAATACAGCAGAGGCAAAGGCGCCGGCACCGCGACTGCGATCGTGGCCGAATGTAAGAGATCGAGTGCGAAAGTCATCAGCTGAGCATAGAAGAATCGAGCTGCATCGTTGCCCGACATTGTCGCAATGCCTGAGACGGCGGCGAGCGTGCGGCACGGCTATAATCGAGCGCTTTCTCCTGAGCCCTTCTTCACATGCGCTTCGAACTCCTGCAAAGCCGTCCCCACGTCACCGCCACCGATTGCGCCATCGTGGGCTTGTACGACGACAAAATGTTCACCAGTGCCCTAGCCGAGCTGGACGAGCGCACCCAGGGTCGCATTCGCGAACTGGTCGACTCGGGCGACGTTTCGGGCAAGCAAGGGGCAACCCAGATGCTGTTCCGCTTGCCGGGACTGGAGCAGCTGCGCGTGCTGGTTGTCGGCTTGGGCGAGCAGCGCAAGTTTGATGCAACGCGCTACAGCAAGGTGGTGCGTGACGCGATCGGCAAGGTCAAGGGGCCGCCGATCAAAGATGTGGCCTGTTATCTCACCGAGCTGGAGGTGCCCGGACGCGATCTGGCGTGGAAGCTCAAGCGCGCGGTGCTTTGCTGCGACTACGTGCACTACCGCTATACCGCGACGGTTAAGAACGGCGGCAAGACCAGCGCGCCATTCGAGCGCTTGCGCTTCAGCGCGCCTGACTCGCTGCAAGCTGTGTTGGCGGCCGCGTGTGCAGTCGCAGCGGGCGTGCGCCTGACCCGTGAACTGGGCAATCTGCCACCGAACATTTGCAATCCAGCCTATCTGGCGGACCAAGCGCGGCAGCTGGCCGAGCGCTCTGGCGGCAGCATAACGCTCGAAGTTCTTGAGCGCGAGCATATGCAGGAGCTGGGCATGGGCTCGCTGCTGGCGGTTGCGCGCGGCAGCGTCAACGCGCCCAAGCTGATCGTGATGAACTATCAGGGCGCGGGCGATGCGGCGCCGATGATTCTGGTGGGCAAGGGCATCACCTTTGACACCGGCGGCATTTCGCTCAAGCCGGGTGCCGGGATGGAAGAAATGAAATTCGACATGTGCGGCGCGGCCAGCGTGTTTGGGGTCATGGAAGCGCTCAGTCAACTGAAGCCCAAGTTGAACGTGATTGGCATCACGCCTGCGGTTGAAAATATGCCGGGAGGCGATGCTTATCGGCCTTCCGACGTGGTTACCACGATGGCCGGACACACGGTGGAAGTGCTCAACACCGACGCCGAAGGGCGCCTGATTTTGTGCGACGCCTTGACCTACGCGCAGCGCTACAAGCCGCACACGCTGGTGGACATTGCGACGCTGACGGGCGCCTGCATGGTTGCGCTTGGCACGCATGCCTCCGGCCTGATGACGCACGACGATGGTCTGGCACAGGAATTGTTGGACGCTGGCGAACAAGCGCAGGACCGCGCGTGGCGGCTGCCGCTTTGGGAGGAGTATCAAACCCAGCTGGAAACCGGCTTTGCTGACTTTGCCAATATTGGCGGCAAATATGCTGGCGCAATTACTGCCGGCTGCTTCCTGTCGCGCTTTGTGGAAGGCGTGCGTTGGGCGCATCTGGACATTGCGGGCACGGCTTGGGATTCAGGACGCAAAGGCAGCGGCACGGGTCGTCCGGTGGGCCTGTTGATGGAATGGCTGTTGACCCAGGCCGGGCGCAGCTAAAGCGCCATGCGCATCGAGTTTTACGCCATTGAAAAGGACCGCTTCAAGGACAAAGCCCTTGAACTGGTCTGCGTGCTGGCGCAAAAGGCCTTTGAAACCCAGACTCCGGCGCTGCTGCTGGTGGAGAGCGCTGCGCACGCCGAAGCGCTGGATGATTTGCTCTGGAGCTTTAACGACGACGCCTTCATCCCGCACCAAGTGGCGGGCCAGGACGATGACGACGAGTGTCCGGTGCTGATCGTGCCGCCGGAATTTTCGCCATCGCCCCGGCCGCTGTGCATCAACTTGCGCGTGCAGCCAGCGGCGGACGGCGCCGAGCGAGTGATCGAACTGATCCCCGACAACGAGGCCGAGAAGGCAGCCGCGCGCGAGCGCTGGAAGGCCTATAAAACGCGTGGCCTTGAGCCAAAAAAGGTGGTGGTATGAGCCAGCTGGATGCGCGGCAGCAAGAAATCGTCGATGAGTTTGCGCTGCTTGGTGACTGGACCGAGCGCTACCAATATCTGATTGATCTTGGACGCCAACTGCCGCTCTTGGATGCTGCTGAGCAGCGCGCTGATACGCTGGTGGATGGCTGTCAGTCGCAGGTTTGGCTGTTGGCGATGGGTGACGCCAGCGCGCTGCATTTTCGCGCCGGTAGTGACTCCGCGATCGTGGCTGGCCTGGTGGCCCTGCTGCTGCGCACTTACGACGGTCTATCCGCAGCGCAAATCCTTGCCACACCGCCGGCGTTCGTGGCCGCGTTGGGCCTTGATCGCCATCTTTCGCCAACCCGCAATAGCGGCCTCTCTGCGCTGTACCAGCGCATTCAACAAAGCGCGTCGGCGGCGCTTGCGCTGCGCTAGCGCGGGTCGCTTTAGCGCGCGGCGCGTAGCATGCCGGTGAGCTTGCGAACCGCATCGGTGGGGTTTGAAGCATCGCGCAGGTCATGGATTACTGCGCTTGGACGCGATAGACCGCGATCCATCCATCGATGCGCTTGGTGCCTTAGCGCATCCTACGCGGATTGCCTAGCGGCGCGATTTATCGCGTCCGAACGCTGACTCGAACCTCCGCAATGCGCAGCATGCCGGTGAGCTTGCGAACCGCATCGGTGGGAGCGGACCGGTGAATCGGCGCTCCCCAGCAACCAGGCCCCAGCAACCAGGCCCCATCAACCAGGCCACCAGAATTCCAGCAGTTCGGCGCAGCCTGGTTCCACGGCTTGCCCGGCATTGATGCGCAAGTGACCGACCGCTGCCGTGGGCATGCCGCGGGCTTCGTTGGAGCGTCCTGAGTGCAGCAGGGCGCAGGTGGTCTCCAGGCCCGGGTTATGGCCAATCAACAGGATCTGCTCGGCCGTATGCTTGGCCAATACATCGACCAACATGCCGGGGCTGGCGTCGTAGATAGCGGCAACATCCTTCTTGATCACATGACTTAGGCCTGCTTGCAGCGCGTGCCAGGTCTGCTGACAGCGCAGCGCCGGTGAGACCAATACCAGCGGTTGCTTCAGACGCGGCAGCAGCCATTCGGCGGCCTGACGGGCTTGTCGCAGGCCTAACTCAGAAAGCGCTCTGGAGCTGTCGTCCTGACCCGGGCTTGCCGGTTCAGCGTGGGCATGTCGGAGCAAGAAAATCTCGGCCATTTTGAGGTCCATGGTGGCAGTCGCCGGGCGGGCATTGTGGCAGAGAAAGCAGCGCTGGCGAGTAGCCTGCGGCATGCCACAACGTGCTGCAACGCATCAATGCCGGCGCGTTCCGAAGCGTTCACAACCCGATCACGAAAAGCGCGCTGCGCGTTCGTCCGCGATCTGGCAGCATGCAGCGCGCTTTTGCTGCGATTGGATCGGAACCTTTATGGCTACTCGGCTGGATGCAAGGCAGGCCTTCCTGCGTGCGGGATGGATTGGCGTGGCGATCGCAGCCCCGATCCTTGGCGCGCCGCTGATCTACGATGTGCTGGTCGACGGGCGTTTCGATCGTCGCTTGCTGGCGAATGTGGTCCTGATGCCGGTGTTTCTTGCCAGCGTGTTCGGCTTCGTCGGTTTTGTGGGATGGTTTCGCCATATGGATCGAGAACGAAAGAATGCGCGGTCAAAGCAGGCAGCGCCAAAGCCTGAAGCCGGCGACGAATCCCAACCTAACTGAGGTCAGCCATGGTCCAGCGTGCGTCCAATCCGGCGGAGTCGAGCCCATCGCCACCCAGCCGGCCCACACCGGTGCTGCTGCTGATCCTAGATGGCTTCGGCTATCGGGAAGCGGCGCCCGACAACGCCATTTCCTTGGCGCAGTGCCCCCATTGGCGGCGCTTGTGGGCAGAATCACCGCACGCCCTGCTGCGCACCGATGGCCCGTATGTGGGCTTGCCGGAAGGCCAGATGGGCAATTCCGAGGTTGGGCACATGAACCTTGGCGCCGGTCGCATTGCTTATCCGGAGTTGACGCGCATTGAGCTGGCGGTTGCTGACGGTAGTTTCTACCGTCAGCCCGAACTGGTCGCGGCTTGCCAGCAAGCACGTCAGCGCAATAGCCGCCTGCATGTGCTGGGATTGCTCTCGACGGGCGGCGTGCACAGTCACCAAGAGCAGATTTTCGCGTTTCTGGATTTGGCCCAGCAGCAGGGCGTCGACAAGCTGGCCGTGCACGCCTTTTTGGATGGACGCGACACCCCGCCGCGCAGCGCCGAGGCCTCATTGCGGGCCTTGCAAGCGCGCCTTGGTAAGGCTCAGATTGGCACCGTGGGTGGGCGCTTTTTTGGCATGGATCGGGATCACCGCTGGGAACGCGTGGCGCAACATTGGCAAGCGATTGTCGATGCGCAATCCGCGTACCGGTACGCAGACTCGCTGAGCGCATTGCAGGCCGCGTACGCGCGCGGTGAGAGCGATGAATTCGTCACACCGAGCCTGATCGGTGACGGCGCACGCGTTGAGGATGGCGATGTCGTCGTGTTCATGAATTTCCGAGCTGACCGCGCCCGCCAGCTCACCCAGGCTTTGGTGCTACCCGAGTTTCACGGCTTTGCGCGCGCGCGCTGGCCGCGTTTGGCCCGCATGGTGACGCTGACCCAGTATCAGGCCCAATATTTGACCGAGGTTCCGGTGCAGGTTGCCTATGAGCCGCCGGTGATGCCCAACACGCTGGGCGAAGTGATAAGCGCACTTGGGCTGCGTCAATTGCGCATCGCGGAGACGGAAAAGTACGCGCACGTCACTTTTTTCTTTTCCGGCGGCCGCGAAGCTGAGTATCCCGGCGAAGCGCGCATTCTGGTGCCGTCACCCAAGGTAAAAAGCTACGACATGCAGCCCGAAATGAGCTGTCCCGAGGTCACCGCGCGGCTTGTTGCCGCCATTCGCGCGCGCAGTTTCGATTTGCTGGTGTGCAATCTGGCCAATCCGGACATGGTCGGGCACACCGGCAATCTTGCGGCGGCGATCAAAGCGGTTGAAGCGGTCGATCAGGCGCTGGGCGCGATCCGCTTGGCCTGCGAGGAAACCGGCACTGAGCTGCTGCTCACGGCCGACCACGGCAATTTGGAAGACATGTGGGATGAAGCTTCCAATCAGCCCAATACCCAGCATTCGACCCATCCGGTGCCCCTGGTTTATCTCGGTCGCCGTGCAGTGGTGCGCAACGGGGCTTTGCAGGATGTTGCGCCAACCATCTTGCAGCTGATGGGTCAGGCCATTCCGTCCGAAATGAGCGGGCGAAATTTGCTCGATCTCGACGGGTCGAACTGAGCAAAGGCATGAGCGCTAGGCTGTCCACCGCAAGCCTTTTCGCCGTGGCGCATTGGCCTGCGTATGGGCTGCGCATTGGGTGGCTCGGACTGTGCATCGCGCTGCTGCTGAGCGGCTGCTATGCCCGTGCGGCTTGGGCACAACCGGCGCCTGGGGTAGATCCGGAAAAGGCGCGCGAGCTGGAAATCTTGCGCAGCCAAATCAATCTGCTTAAAGCCACGCTCGAGGGCCAGCGCAAGGCCGAGGATGCGACTCGGGATCGCTTGCGGCAGATCGATCTTGGCGTTGCCGAGCGCGCGATTGCCCTGATCGAGTTGCTGGCCCGCATCCAGACCGCACAGGCTGAGTTCGACGCGCTGGAGGCGCAGCGCCAAAGCCTGGATGCGCGGCTTGAGGGCGAACGTGAGCAATTGGGCAAGCTCCTGCGCTCGGCCTACGCGGTGGGACAGCTGGCACAGCTGAAGCTTGCTTTGTCGCAGGAGCGCGTGGGAAAAATTGGCCGCGTGCTGGCCTATCACAGCTATCTCAATCGCGGCCGGATTGAGGCCATCAGCGGCCTGCGGCAAAGCTTGGCTGAACTGGCTGAAGTGCGCCTCAAGGTGCAGGAAAAGCGCAGTGAGCTGGAAACGCTGGCGAAGCAGGAAGATCAGCGGAGCCAGGATCTGGTGCGTGAGCGCAGCCAGCGCGAGAACTTTCTTGCCGAGGTGGGAGCCGATGTGGAGCACGGGCAGCAGCGCCTCGCCTCACTGGAAGTGGATCGCCAGCGCCTGCAGCTGCTGCTGAACCAAATTGGCGATGTGTTGGCCAATCTGCCGAGCAAAATCAATCAGACCTTTGCCAATCTGCGCGGCAGCCTGCCCTGGCCGGCGAAGGGCAAGGTGAGCATGGCGTTTGGCGCCCGCGACCAAGAAGGCCGGGCCTCGACGGGGATCAGCATCCAGGCCGAGCCGGGTACCGCAGTGCGCTCCGTAAGCTACGGGCGGGTGGCATTTGCCGATTGGCTGCGCGGCTTTGGCATGCTGGCGATTATCGACCACGGTGACGGCTGGATGAGCCTTTACGGCCACTGCGAAGCGCTGCTCAAGAGCGAAGGCGAGTGGGTGGAGGCAGGCGATGTGATCGCCACCATTGGTGCGTCCGGGGGCGCCTCAGAAGCTGGCTTGCACTTTGAGGTGCGGCGCAAAGGTCTGCCGATTGACCCGCAGCGCTGGCTGACGCGCGCGCCGTGAAGGGGTTTGGCCAAACGCAGTGAGTTTTGCACTCATGGATTCTGCGACTGCGCGCCCAATGACTGTCTTGGGGCTTCGAGGCGCCCCATGGATTCCGCGACTGCGCGCGGAATGACCGTCTGGGGGTTTTAAGGCGCGCCATGGATTCCGCGACTGCGCGCGGAATGACTGTTTTGGGGTTTTCGAGGCGCTCACTCACCCCTGGTCAGTCTGCGCAAAGCCGTCCGGCGCCCTAAAGCCGTCATTCTGCGCGAAGCCGATAGGCGTAGTCGCAGAATCCACGTCCTCCTGGTTTGTCCAAACTGAGCGAGTTTTGCACTCATGGATTCCGCGACTGCGCGCAGTGACTGTTCCTGAACTTCTAGCTAGGGGCGGAATCATTCTCGTCATTCTGCGCGGAGCCGCTAGCTGGCAGCGGCGCCCTTGCAGTTTTGCGCTTTGGCGTCACATGAGTTCAGGTCCACTTCGATGCCTCCGTTACCCGGGAAACATTTCCACATGATGCAAAGCAGTCTCCTAAGCGGGTTCAAGCGGCGCCTCAGCGGCGCCATGTTCGCGCTCGCAGTGATAGCCATGGCGACTGTCCTGTTGCCTGGTTGCAGCGATGAATCGGGCGGCGGGGGCGGGTACCGCACGGCAAAGGTTGACCGCGGCAGCGTGCAAGTCTCAATTTCGGCCACCGGCACGATGCGTGCGCTTTCGACCGTGGATGTCGGCAGTCAAGTCTCTGGGCAGGTGCAATCGGTGGCGGTGGATTTCAATCAGCGCGTGATCAAGGGGCAAGTGATCGCGCATATCGATCCGGCCAATTTCCGCACTCGCTTGACCCAGGCGGAGGCTGATTTGTCCAGCGCGAGGGCCGGCTTGGTGGAGACGCAGTCTGCGCTCAAGCTCGCCAATGCGGAGCTCAAGCGTAAGGTGGAGGTGGCGCAACGCAAGCTGATCTCGGTGAGTGAACTGGAAATTGCCCAGGCCACGCGCGAGCAGGCAGCTGCGCGCGTCGGATCGGCCGAAGCAGCCGTCAAACAGCGGGTTGCCGTGGTTGCTGATGTCGCTTTGGATGTTGAATACGCCACCATCCGTTCACCGGTCGATGGAGTGATTCTGCTGCGCAGTGTGGAGCCTGGGCAAACCGTGGCAGCCAGCTTCCAAACTCCGGTGCTGTTCCGCATCGCGGAAGATTTGACCCGCATGCAAATCGATCTTTCCATCGATGAATCGGACGTTGGGCAAATCCGCGAAGGCTTGCCGGTGCGCTTCAATGTGGACGCGTATCCGAACCGGAGTTTTGACGGCAAGGTGTTTCAAGTGCGTCTTTCCGCTACCAATGTTGCGAACGTCGTCACCTATCCGGTGGTGGTCGAGGTCGGCAATCCCGATCTGGCCCTATTGCCGGGGATGACCGCGAACGCGGAAATCCAGATCGCCAGCCGCAGCGATGCCCTGCGCGTCCCGAATGCTGCGCTGCGCTTTAAGCCGGACGGCATGGAGGCGCCGAGTGCAGGCGCCATGGGCGGCGGCGCTGGAATGGCGGACGAATTGACTCGCATCGCAGCAGCAATGAGCTTGACCCCGGCGCAGCAAGCCGCGCTGGAGCAGGTGCAAGCGGTGATGCGGGAGCGCGCCGACGCGCGCCGACGCGCCATGTCGGCAGCGAATGCTGGCGCTGCCGCTGGCGGTGCTGCAGGTGGCAGCGCGCCCTCCGCAGAAGCCATGGCGGCCATGCGCGAGCGTTTCCAGCGCATGTTCAAAGAGTCCCTCGCGCCGTTCCGCGACACCCTGGATTCGGACCAGCGCAAGCTGTGGGACAGCGAGATCGACGCCATGCAAAGCGCGCGTCGGGTGACGCTATGGACGCTCAAGGAAGGCAAACCAGTTGCGATCAGCGCGCGCGCCGGGGTTTCTGACGGCACGCACACCGAGATCCTTGGTACTGAGGTCGCCATTGACACCGATCTGATCGTCGGATTGAACGCGCCATGAGTGTGCCACCGCCCGCGGCTAGCGGCTCCAAGTACCGCTCAAACTGGTCCGACTCAAATCGGCCCGGCTCAAATCGGCCCAGCGCTTGGGGATATTGCGCGTGTTGATCAAGCTTGAGGGCGTGGCGAAGGTTTATTCGCCCGGCACTCCCGCCGAAGTCACTGCGCTGCACCATATTGATCTTGAGATCCGGCGCGGCGAATTCTTGGCCATCATGGGTCCGTCGGGTTCAGGCAAGTCCACGCTGATGAATCTGATTGGCTGTCTTGATGTGCCGACCTCGGGCCGCTGTCTGATCGACGGCGTGGACATCGCGCAGTTGGACGCAAAGGGGCGCGCGCGCCTGCGCCTGGACAAGCTGGGTTTTGTGTTCCAGGGATTTCATCTGCTGAGCCGAATGAGCGCATTGGACAACGTGATGCTGCCGCTGGTGTACGCCGGTGCGCCGCGCGCGCAGCGGCGCCAGCTGGGTGAAGCGGCATTGCGTGAGGTCGGTTTGGCGGAGCGTGCGGCGCATCGGCCCAGCGAGCTATCGGGCGGACAACAGCAGCGCGTAGCGATCGCAAGAGCATTGATCAATCGCCCGCCGATCCTGCTTGCCGATGAGCCCACGGGCGCTCTTGATTCCAAGACCGGGCACGACATTCTTATGCTTTTCAAGCGCCTGCAAATGGCAGGGCATACGATCATCCTGATTACCCACGATCCGAAAGTCGCCGAAAACGCGGATCGCGCGGTGCACATCCGCGATGGCGCATTGATCGACGAGGCACAAACATGAGCAAGACCGAGGTACGCACTGGCGCTTGGCCACAGCAGGGCAAACCGGCTCGGGTTGGGCTGTTGGATATTGTGGAAATGGCGATTTTCGCAGTGCGCGGAAACTGGCTGCGCAGCGTGCTCACCGCCTTGGGCGTGATCATCGGCATCGCGGCAGTGATCGTGATGGTCTCGGTTGGGCAGGGCACGCAAGCGGAGCTGGATCGCACGATCGCGAATCTGGGCAGCAACCGCATTGAAATTTGGGGCGGCAGCATGCGTACCGGCGGCGTGCGCAGCGGTGCCGGCAGCGCCAGCTCGCTGACCGATGGCGATATCGAAGCCATTCGCAACGAGATCTCCGAAGTGGCCTATGTCGCAGGGCAAATCCGCGGCGGCACTCAAGTGGTAAACGCCGAGCAGAATTGGAACACGCAGTGGATCGGCATTCAGCCGGATTACTTCACCACCAACGGCTGGGAGCTGCTGCAGGGATCTGCGTTTGGCGAGCGTGACTATGCCGGCGCCAAAGTGGTGATCATCGGCACCACCATTCGCGACAAGCTGTTCGGCGGCAGTGATCCAACGGGTCAGAGCATCCGCGTCGGACGCGTGCCATTCACGGTGGTGGGCGTGCTCAAGAGCAAGGGCCAAAGCGGCTGGGGCGGCGATCAGGACGATGTGCTGCTGGTGCCGCTGGAAACCGCGCGGCGTCGTTTGGCGGGGCCGATGTTGCTGCCGCCCGGAGCCGTGCAGTCGATCTCGGTGGGCGTGGCGCGGGCCTCAGATCTGGCGCGGGCCGAAAGCCAAGTCAACGAACTGCTGCGCCAGCGGCACAAGATAGCCCCCGGCGCTGACGACGATTTTACTGTCCGCAATCTCACCGAGATGGTTTCCGCGCGCTCTCAGACCACGCGCTTGATGTCCTTGCTGCTGGGCGCGGTGGCCACCATTTCGCTGATCGTAGGCGGTATCGGCATCATGAACATCATGTTGGTTTCAGTCACCGAGCGCATTCGCGAGATCGGCTTGCGCATGGCCGTAGGCGCAGGTCCGCGCGAGATTCAATTGCAATTCCTGGCCGAGGCCCTGCTGATCTCGCTTGCCGGCGGCGCGCTCGGCATCGCGCTGGGAATTGGCGGCACGCTGCTCGCTGAGCGGTTTGGGGCACTGCCCATCGTGCTCAATGCTGAGGTGATCATGCTGGCAACCAGCTTCGCAGTCGCCACTGGCTTGTTCTTCGGCTACTACCCGGCCCGCAAAGCGAGCAAGCTGGATCCAATCGAGGCGCTGCGGCATCAGGGCTAGTCTTAGGGGCCAGTTTTAGGGGCTAGTTTTAGGGGCTAGTTTTAGGGGCTGGTTTTAGGGCCAAGTTCAGAGCTAACTTACTTGCGCGAGCACTCTTTGCCGCGCGCACCCTAGCTGTCGCTTGCGGCAACCAAGTCAGCGCAAACCTCGCTATGATCGCGGGCTTTCCAAGACAGACGGACCGCGCATGAACCAGACCCCCGCCTTTATTTGGTATCAGGGCAAGATTCGACCCTGGGCCGAGGCTACCACCCATGTTATGGCGCACGCGTTGCACTACGGTTCCAGCGTTTTCGAGGGAATTCGAGCCTATGACACGCCGAAGGGTCCGATGATCTTTCGCCTGCACGACCACATCAAGCGCTTGTTCGCCTCGGCGCACATCTATGACATGCCGATGCCCTACGCGATCGACGAGATCAAGTCTGCCTGCAAGGAAGTGATTCGCGTCAATGGCTTGGGTGCGTCGTATCTGCGACCGATTGCGTATCGTGGCGTGGGTGGCTTTGGACTGGGTGCGGACAATCCAACCGAAGTTGCGATTGCGGCTTGGGTGTGGGGACCCTATCTCGGCGCAGCCGCAATCAAGGAAGGCATCGACGTGTGCATGTCGAGTTGGCAACGCGTGGCACCCAACACGCTGCCAACCGCCGCCAAAGCCGGCGGCAACTATCTTTCCAGCATTCTGATTGCGCGTGAAGCCAAGCGGCTGGGTTTCCACGAAGGCATTGCGCTCACGGTCGGTGGTCTGGTCAGCGAGGGCGCGGGCGAAAACGTATTTGTCGTGATCGACGGCGTGCTGCATACGCCACCGCTCTCAGCCTCCATCCTGCACGGTCTGACCCGCGATACCGTGATGCGCCTGGCGCGCGAAGAAGGCATCGAAGTGAAGGAGATGAATCTCACGCGCGAGCTGCTGTATCTGTGCGACGAGATGTTTCTGGTGGGCACTGCGGCCGAAGTTACGCCGGTGCGGTCGGTCGACCGCAAGCCTTTGCCGGGTGCTATGCCAGGTGTGATCACCGGTCGCATCCAGAAACGCTTCTTTGATCTGGTACAGGGCCAAAGCCCGGATCCGTGCGGTTGGTTGGAGGCCGTGGGCTAAGACATGTTCAAGGCCTATATCCTGGTGGTCGACGATGAGCCCGCAATTCGCGAAACCGTGTCTGAAGTTCTCCAGGACGAAGGCTTCGAAGTGGCTACCGCTGAGCATGCGGCGCGTGCGCGCGAGTTGCGTCGTGCGCGCCGGCCAGACCTGATTCTGCTCGATGTATGGATGCCGGATACCGACGGCGTTTCGTTGCTCAAGGAATGGTCAGACGCTGGCGGCCTTGATCAGCCGGTGGTCATGATGAGCGGGCACGGCACGGTAGAAACAGCGGTCGAAGCGACCCGTCATGGCGCCTACGACTTCCTGGAAAAGCCGCTTTCGTTGGCCAAATTATTGGTCACCGTGGAGCGGGCACTGGAAGCCGGACGCTTGAAGTTTGAGAACCAGGGCCTGCGCAAGCAGCTGGCGCTGGAACCCACGGTGCCAGAACCGGCCGGCAACTCACGCGCGATGCAAGAGTTACGCGGCCAGTTGGAGCGTGTCGCCCAGCACGAAGCCTGGATCATGCTGCTCGGTGAAGCCGGTACCGGCAAGGAAAGTCTGGCTCGCTACGTGCACACCCGCAGCCGGCGGGCTGAGCAGGCCTTTGTTGCGGTGACGCCGGGCATGCTGCCGCGCGAGCATGCAGCGGCCGAGTTGCTGGGCATCGAACAGAATGGACAGGTCCGCTACGGCCTGATCGAACGCGCTCAGCGCGGCACCTTGTACATCGATGAAGTGACCGATCTTAATCCCGAACTGCAAATGCTGCTGGCGGCCGCCCTACAGCGGCGTGAGCTGATTCGTGTGGGCGGCAGCGCAGGCGTGCCGCTGGATGTGCGCGTGATCAGCGCCAGCGCGAAGGATCTGGAGCAGGAAGTGCGCGCTGGACGCTTGCGCGAGGACCTGCTGTATCAGCTCCGGGTGCTCCCGGTTCGGGTGCCGCCTCTGCGCGAACGCGTTGAAGACATTCCGGACTTGCTCAAGCAGGCTGTCGCGCAATTGGCCCATCGCGATGGCTTGCCCTACAAATCGTTTGTGATCGCGGCTCAGAACCGGCTCAGGCAGCACGCTTTTCCCGGCAATCTGCGCGAGTTGCGCAATCTGGTGCAGCGACTGCTGATCATGGCGCCCGGAGACGAGATCTCCGCGGCGGACGTCGAAGCGGCGCTAAATCCCTCGCCAGCCGCGGTGTTGGCATCAGCAGGCGCGGCCGGCGCTGGCGTCAACGTCGATCTCAACCTGCCGATCCGCGAGGCGCGCGAGCAGTTCGAGCGTGAATATCTGCTGCACCAGCTCAAACTGGCTGGCGGCAGCGTCGGCAAGTTGTCCAAGGTGGTCGGTCTGGAACGCACCCATCTGTACCGCAAACTGCGCGCGCTGGGCGTCGATCTGAGCGACTGATCGCCGCCATTCTGCGCGCAGCCGATAGGCGCCCCAAAGCTGTCATTCTGCGCGGAGCCGATAGGCGTAGTCGCAGAATCCACGATTACCTAGTTTGGTCGAGCTGAGCGAGTTTTGCACTTATGGATTCCGCGACTGCGCGCGCAATGACGGTCTTGGGGTTTTAAGGTGACTCACTCCAATCAGTCTGCGCAAAGCCGTCCGGCGCCCCCAAGCTGTCAATCTCCGCAAAGCCGTCCGGCGCCCCCAAGCTGTCATTCTGCGCGGAGCCGATAGGCGTAGTCGCAGAATCCACATGTTCCTGGGTCAGTCAGCCAAACTGAGCGAGTTTTGCACTCATGGATTCTTCGACTGCGCGCGCAAAGACCGCCTCCGGGCATCAGCGCAAAGGGCATCAGCGAAGAGGGCACGACTAATCGCGCCCTCTTCGAATCCGAACCTAGTTCTGGAAGGTCCGGATCGCGACTGAAACTCGGCCTACTGCGGTGTTGCCGGCTGGGTCAGCGATTTCGTACTCGAACGAGTCGGAGCCAACTGGGCCAGGGGTGTGGCGATAGACCACCACATTGCCCACGATCGTGGCGGTGCCTTTGCCCGGTTGGGTGACGATGCGCGTGATACGCAGTGTCTCGCCTTCCGGATCCACGTCATTGTCCAGCACGCGGATTTCGGCGGTGCCGCCCTTGAGCAGCGCCACCGAATCCGCGTTGGCGGTCGGGGCTCGATTCGCATCAACCGTCACGCGTACCGTGCCGGTTGCCGTGGCGCCAAAGGCGTCGCGCACCACATAGGTGAACGTATCCACGCCCGCGAAGCCTGCATTTGCCGTATAGACCACGCGATTGCCGTCGATGAAAGCGCGCCCATTGGCTGGCGTGCTGACGCTGACCACGGTCAGACTATCGCCTTCCGGATCGCGGTCATTGGCGAGCACATTGATCGTCACGGGCGCGGTGCCCAAAGTGCGCTCGGTGTCGTCAACCGCAATCGGTGCCGCGTTTGCCACGGTTACCGTCACGTTGGCGCGCGCCGTGTTGCCGGCCGAGTCTCGGATCGTGTACGTGAAGCGTTCAATACCGGCGAAGTTGCTGTTTGGCGTGTAGCGAACGCGATTGCCGATGATTTCTGCGCGGCCATTGGCGGGCGTGCTGACTTCAACCAGGTTCGGCGTCGGACCATCTGGATCACTGTCGTTCGCCAAGACGTTGATCTCGACCGGCGTATTGCGCGCCGTGGTAGCGGTGTCGTCGACAGCGATGGGCGGCGCATCAGCCACCGTGATGTTGACCGTGGCCGTGGCGCTGCCGCCGTTGCCATCGCTGATCGTGTAGGTGAAGCTCTCGCTGCCGGCGAAGTCGCGGCGCGGCGTGTAAACCACGCCGTTGCCAACGTTCTGCACCGAGCCGTTTGCCGGCTGGGTGACGCTACTCACCACCAAACGATCGCCCGGATCAGCGTCCGTGTCGTTCGCCAGCACGTTGATCAAGGTAGCGCTCGCGTTGCGCTGCACAGTCACCGTGTCATTGGCAGCCACAGGCGCGCGATTGATGAAGGTGCGTGGCCCCTGCGATTGCGTATCGGTCCGTTTGACGAAGGTGTAGGTGTCAACCTGCCGCTTATGTTCGGCCATGTTCTTTAGCGCGCGCTCCACCCAACCCGGTGGCACCGTGACTTCAGCCTTGGTCCAGGTCGCGTTCGTCGTGCCTGCGCTGGTTTCTTCCACCGGCACCGATTCCGTCGTGGTTTCGATGGTCACGAAGTTGATGTCAACGCGGCGGTTCTTACGGCGCTCATCGCGGCTGTTTGGAAACTTCGGCTCAGCTTCGCCTTTGCCATCCGAGATCAGCTCGTCGAGAATCCCAGCTGAAATGAAGAATTCCTTGACCGCTTGCGCGCGTCGCTGCGAAAGGCTGATGTTGTAGTTGTCGGTGCCGATATCGCAGGTGTGCCCGACGATGGTGATCGGGCCGCCCAGCTTCGCAGCCTTGATCTGGGCGATCAGGGTATCGAGTTCCGCCTTGGTTTCGGGACGAATTTCAGACTTGTCGAAATCGAAGAACGCATCGCTGCTCATGCGAATTTCGTTCTGCATCACTTTCGGTTCGGCCATGGCCTTGGCGACCGGAATCGGGGCCACCGTAGGTTGGTTCTGCGCCACTTCCCAGCTTGCGGGACGGAAGCTGTCGCCAAACTCGTAGCGATAAACGAAGCCGACGCGCGTGTCCGAATCATCGATTGCGAAATCACCGTCGCGTTCTGCATGCGCCATTTCCAGCGACACGCTGTGTCCGGTGTTTTCAAAGTATTTGTCGACGCCCACGCTACCGACCAGTTGGTCCGAAGCAAAGTCGCCGCGTTCGTAGTCAAGGCCGCCGCGCAAGCGCCACAGGTGCGCGTTGAAGAAGCGACCGCCACGCACGCCCAGACCGCGGTCATAGGCTTGCTCAAAGGTTTCAAACAACGAATCGGTGATCAGATCCTGACGAAACGGGCGTCCGCTATCGGTGCCGGTCTGGGTGACCACATTGCGCACCGTGCGGGCGCCAACCAGGCGCTCGTCGGAAAGTCCATGCATCAGGTACGCCGAGCCGAAGTAATCATTGCGCTCAAGGCCGAACCCGAGGGTCAGTTTGTCGTCTTCAAATGCATTGCGGTCATAGGCAAGGAAGCCTTTGGCGACCAGCGCCTTGCTCGGGTCTTCAATCACCTGATCCGCGCTCATGCCCCAAAGCCAGTTGTACGCTCCCTTGAAGCCGTATGCGCCGCCTTCGCCGTACCAGCTTTCGGCGAGAAAGGCGCGCGCGCCGTTGTAGGCAAAAATACTCAGGATTTCGCCGGTGAAGTAGCCGCGCTCAGAGATCCCGATCGAGAAGCGCTGGTTTGCACCGACGTAAGTCAGGGGCACGACATCATTGTCGCTGTCGGCGTTTGAGGTGCTCAGATCCTGCGCAAACGCAGACGACGTTAAGGCTGCGCCGATGGCAGCAGCAAGCAAACTGTGTCGCATAAAAGATTCTCCTGGCTTGTTAGCCCCTGATTCTGAGGCTGTATTGTGCCGAAAAGCGCTGGATGGTGAAAGAAGTGCCGAAATGTTTCGTTCACACTGCTCAAAAGATGCCCCACCCGGTGCTTTCGACCAGTTCTTGCAGGGCGGCTACGCCGAGCACCGAGTTGCCTTCCGGCCCGAGTTCGGGCGACCAGACGGCGATGCTCAGTCGGCCCGGCACGACCGCAACAATGCCGCCGCCCACGCCGCTTTTGGCCGGCAGGCCGACGTCGTAGGCGAATTCGCCGACCGCGTCGTACAAGCCGCAGGTCAGCATCAGGGCATTCACTCTGCGGGTTTGTACGGGCGTGAGCACTTCGCCTACTAGGCCGGGCTGTGTGCCGCGGTTGGCAAGAAACAGCGCGGCCTTGGCAAGATCCACGCAGCTCATGGCCAGCGCGCACTGATGGAAGTAAGTGTCCAAGACCTGCGGCACCGCGCCTTTGATTACCCCGTAGCTCTTCATGAAATTGGCCAGCGCGGCGTTTCGAAATCCAGTGTCCGCTTCGCTGCGTGCAACTACGCTGTCGAAAGCAACACCGGCATTGCCGCTCAAGCGGCGCATAAAGTCCAGCAGATGCGCGCGCGCATTGGCGCCGTGCGTGGTCAGCAGATCAGCGACCACGAGCGCGCCAGCGTTGATAAACGGATTGCGCGGAACGCCCTGTTCATGCTCCAACTGCACCAAGGAATTGAATCTGCTGCCCGAAGGCTCACGGCCGCAGCGCGACCACAGTTCATCCGGGAAGCTGCGCAGAGCCAGCGTGAGCGTAAACACCTTGGAAATACTTTGGATCGAAAAGGCTTCGTGCGCGTCGCCGACTGCGGTGCAGACGCCATCGACGGTACACACGGCCATGCCGAACTTACGCGGATCAATTTTCCCCAGCGCCGGGATGTACTGTGCAACCTTGCCCTGGCCCAAATACTGCTGCACCTTGTTGCGGATGGATTCCAGCAATTTCGGCAGCGCTGGCGCCGGTGGCTGACTCAGGTTTGGTGCTTGCGACGGCATGCTGCTGGCTGCTCAGCTGGCGACTAAGCTGGCGACATAAAGATCCGCAATCGCCTGCATGCCGGCGGCATCCTCAGCCTTGAAGCGCGCATGCAGTGGGCTGTCCAGATCCAGCACGCCGATCAGGCTGCCGTCGCGCACCAGCGGAATGACTAGCTCGGAGTTGGAGGCTGAATCGCACGCGATATGGCCCGCAAAGGCATGCACGTCGCTGATCAGTTGGACCTCACGCGTGCGCGCCGCTGCGCCGCACACGCCCCTGTCGAGCGGAATTCTGATGCATGCCGGCTTGCCCTGAAACGGCCCAACCACCAGCTCCTTGCCATCGAAAAAATAGAACCCGGCCCAATTCAGATCCGGCACGCCGTGGAAAATCAGCGCCGAAAGGTTGGCCGCATTGGCGATTTTGTCGTGTTCACCCTCGATCAGCGCACGAGCGCTCTCCAAAAGCTGCGAGTAAAGCAATTCGGGCGCAACAGGATTTGCCAGCGCAAACATAAAAGGTCACCAAAAAGAGAGTGCGCGCAGTGTGCCGCAGCTGGGGTCGAGTTCGTAGCTGGGTGGCGTCAGATTCACGATTCTTTGCCGCCGCGATGCTGGCGACGACACAAAGTACGGAGGGGCGCGACTTATTGCGTCCGCCGTTTTCGCCACGACATCAATGCGCTAGCGGCGCGATTTAGCACGCCCGAACACGACGCAGCAAGGTTGGTTGCCTGGCACCCAGCCAGCCCGAAGCATGAAACTGGTCGCCAGGACCGCTATGGCCCGTGATCGCGACCGAAGCGGAGAGATCTCAAGCCACGGCTAGATATCGAAGCGGTACGCGAGCTTGATCAGGAATTGGTCATCGTCACGCAGCTCGAAGGCGGAGCCGAGGACGTCGAAGGCGTTGTCCTGCTCATCATCAAAGCTGGCGCCACCACGACTGTAGACCGCAAACAGGTCGCTCAGATTGCCCAGCTTGTAGCGATAGCGCATCTGGAAGCCAAGATTGCGCAGGCGAAAATCAGCAATCGCCGGCCCTGAGCTTGCTGGCGCCGAATTTGCTTGGCCCGAACTCTGCAATCGTTGGTCGGCAGCAATCTGGTAGGCCTGCGCAAAATCTGCATCGATGCCAATGGCCTGCAGCTTCACGCGCAGTTCCTGCTTATCGCTGATAAACCAGTTCAGGCTGGAGGACAGGTCGAGCCGGTTCGCGGTAAAGCTGGCCAGGGTGCTGCCGCCGCGCCAAAGCAGCCAATCATTCCAGCGCGTGTAGTTCAGGCCAACGCTCAGATCCAGCGTATCGCTGAAGTAAATGCGCGGCTCCAGCCCCACCAGATAGTTCTGTTTCGGGCGGGAACGGCCTGGATAGCTGTTGGCTAGCCAGGTCCAGCTGAGCCGTCCGCCGTCTTGGCGCGCGCGCGATCCTTCTGCGTAGAAACTGTAGCCGCCGCGGATTCGCGCCACGCCATTGCCGCGCGAAATGCGGTCCTCGAAGGCAGGCAAGACGCGGCGAATAAAGAAAAAGAGCGTGCTGCTATCGCGCAGTTCTGAGTACCGCTGCAGCGTGATATTGCGCCGCAGCATGAAGCCGTCAAGATTCTCTTGCTGGGTCAGCTCAAATTCCCAGGCGTGGCTTGCAAAACGGGAGGACTCGTCCAGCGCGTCCTCGCGATAGCCGGTTTCCCACTCGAAGTACCGGAAGTTATTGCGGTCTTGAAAGCCTAAGTCATTCAAATCCGAATCGCGGTCGACCTGCACCGCAAAGTATTGCTGGCGAAAGGGTCCGGGCATGTCCCAATCCGCAGTGATGCCGCCACCGATGCCGCGGCTTTCCCGGCCGGCGATCTGGACGCGTGACTGGTGGATCGCGGTATCCAGCCGCCACTCGCTGTTCGGCCGAAATACGCCGTGCACCGCCGACACCTTTCCTCGCCGATCAAGAAACGGCCGGTCAACTTCGATCTGGGTGAAGTCCACATCGTGCGTATCACTGCGATGCGCGCCGCGCAGGAACAAAAAATCGCGTCCGGCATCGCCGTCTTCGCTGGCGCCAAACACGGCATAGCCAAAATCACCGAAGTTGCCGCTGCCTTTGACTGCGGCGTCAATGTCGGATGCGCCGGAACCGTCATCGGCCGGGGCGCCAATGCGTCGGGTGTAAAGCAGATTGCCGCCCGGCATGCCGGACTCGAAAGCCGCCTGATTGTCGGTGAAGAACGGACGCTTATCGGTAAAGAAGGTCTCGAAGTTATCGAAGTTCACCACCAGTTCGTCGCTTTCCACCTGACCGAAATCCGGGTTTAAGGTAAACGCGAACTGGTGGTTGTTGTTCGGCTTCCAAAACACGTCCGCGCCGGCTTTGAATTGCTGGTCCTGACCCTTGAGGTCGGCAAGCCCCACCACATAGGGCGTGATCGCCAGCAGGCTTTGCTGGTAGTCGGCAATCTCCACCTTGGTGAAGTCGGAGAGAAATCGCGGCTGGGAAAAGCTGGCCGCAGGCGTGCCAAAGCGCTGCCCCGTGTTGGCCACGACGCGATCAAAGTAGACCGCAATCGTGCGCTTGGAGTTCTCGCCCGCTTGCATCGATGTGATTGACCAGGGAATCAGAAACTCGTAGCTGTAGCCCTCGGCCTGGGCCTGCACGGCGTGCTGCCAGTCGCCATCCCAGTCGCTATTGAAGCGTGATTCGTTGGTAATCACTTCGTCGGCGATGTCGTTGCCGGCGGAAATCGTGAACGCGTACCCGGCCCGCCCGTTGGCGTCGAAATCCACCATGAAGTTGGCGCGGTCGACCTGATCTGAGAAATCGCGCTGCACGCGCGAGACAACGCGCGGCACCTGCGCAGGTTGCCGCGCAATGATCGCCACCGCCAGGCCTTCCGGTGTTGCGAGCAGCCGCGCTTCGGTGTGCAGAGGCTCCGGAACTGGCGTGCTGGTCAGTGGCTGCAGCTCGACAAAATTGTCCATGACGATCGCATTAGCCCACTCGGCTTCGTCAATTTGGCCGTCCACCGTGATCTGCGCCAAGAGCTGCGTCGGCCACGACAGCCCCAGCAGCAAGCTCAAAAAGACGCTCGAATAGGGCCAAAAATGGGCTGTATTGCGTGCTTCCGACATAGTTCTCCAAGCGCTGGCTCTGATCGGTTTGATTGGATGGTTCACCGCGCGAGTATGCGCAGTGAAGGCTTCGAGCAACACCGCCAAAGGTAGGGTGTTCCGGGCATTTCGAAGATGCCTTGATCAATGCCTCCTGCAATGCATCCTCGGCCAGCGCCGGATTTTGCGTGATGCGCAGACACGCCGAACACCAGCGCCCAACGCATGCAGCAAGCAGGGCATGAAAAGCCTCCTCGCGCACCGCCGCAGCTTGCGCCGGCTTGGCCTGGACTGGTCGCGAGAAAAAGGCAACATTGACCTATAGACGCGGTGCGAGGGAAGAAAGTTGGCGCGTAAGTCGATCAGCTTGGCGGCAACTGGAAGTTCGTCATTGGGACTGCGCGAATCCGCCTAGCGCGTCCGCGCAGAAGTGACGACGGGTGACTGGCCCAGATGACTGGCCCAGGTGATTGGCCCAGGTGATTGGCCCAGGTGATTGGCCCAGGTGGATTGGCCCGGGCCAGCACCGCAACAGCAGTCATTTCAACCGCAGGGAGAGATCTCAAATCGCCCAGAACGGGATTTCTCGTTTCGGTCGGAATGACACAGGCAGTCGAAATGGCCAAATGCATCGATCATGGGATACTCGCCCGGCTGCAGCGGCGCACGCCGGCATGCCAGTGAGGCGGCTGCGCAAAAGACCAGACAAAACACAATGGGGACGACGATGGGGCATGGAAAGATGAAGGTCGGAAAGCTGTTCGCACTTGCTGCGGGCCTGTTGCTGTTGGGCTGTGCTGCGCCGCAGACGCGGACTTCGGTTGGCCCCGAAGCGTGGCGTCAAGGCGTCTTGGAGCAAACCAAGTCACTGGCATTGCGGTCCGCCAGCACGCCAGTTCCGCAGCTGCCCACGTGGACTGCCAACGTCCGGCTTTACCTCGCGGGCGACATTCTGGCGCAGAGCGTCGGCAAGGGGTTCACTCGCGATGCCGCCATTGCAGCGGCCAGTCATGAACTACTGACCCCCGATCGCCAGCGTCCTGCGCGTTCCGCGCTGGAAACGGGGCGCTTATTGGTGGATCTCACCGGGCCCGATGGCAACACGCGGCTGCTTGAGTTCCAAGGCAAGGCGCTGGAGATGGCGGGCGATGTGCTGGCAGTGCGCAGCGTCACGGACGCCGACATCCGCGCCGCCATTCACGAGCAAAAGGAGTACCTGCTGCGCAGCTACGACCGCACCTACAGTGCCTTCTTCAAGCTTTACGACGCGCGCAATGATGTGCCCGAAGATCGCCTGCGCACCATTTATACCGCTTCGGGCTTGTGGACGCTGCTGCTGATGAACGATTTCGAGCCCGATCCTCGGATCCAGGCTCTGGTCGGCCCGATGACCGACTATCTGCTCTCGATGCAAGTCAAAGAGGGCGAGTTCAAGGGCGCTTTCTACTACTCCTATTACTCGAAAACCAAGCAGCTGCAAAAGCGCTTTGTGGTCGGCACCGCGTCGAAAACGATCTTCACGCTGCTTGATCTGCATCGGCGCACCGGCGACGCGCGCTTTCTCGAATCCGCCACGGCGGCAGGACACTGGTTGGTCACCCGGGTTGGCAAGCGAGGCTGGGTTTACCCGGTGGTGGTTTGGAGCGAAGAAAAACAAAGGTACTGGCAGGTTCAAGATCAGTCAGTCTTGTATTCCTCACAAACGCTGAGCGCACTTTCCAGATTGGCTGCCGTGACCGGTGAGCCGGCTTTCCTTGATGCCGCCAAACGCATCGCACAGCGTGCGCTCAGGCGCGCGAAAAAATCTGATTTCTTCGTCGGCGATCAGTTCCGTCCGCCCAACACGATTTCAACCAGTTGGACTGCGATGTCCTTCCTTGACTACTACGCAGCCAGCAAAGACGCGCGCTTTTCCAAGGGCGCCTTTGCCGCTGGCCAGCAAGTGCTGAACCGATTGATGCGCGACCCGAGCGTGTTGGCTGATTATGGCCGCTACTCCGACACCCGCACCTCCAGCGGCAACGGCTGGATGAACGAAGTTCTGGTCGAGGTGTACCGGCAATGCCTAGCGCTCAAGCGCAACGATTGCGCCGGCTACGAGGAGGCCATGCGCCTGACTACGCGCTGGCTGCTGCAGAACATCTACACGTTGGAAAATTCGTACCAGATCCCCAATCCGCCGCGTGCCCGCGGCGGCAGCATCCGTGGTGCGGTCTCCGGCTATGGCAAAACCGTATCTCAAAGCGGCGATGCGGTGCAGGTTTCTGTGCGCACCGACGCGGTTTGTCACGGCGGCAACAGCCTGATCGGCGTGATGCAGATGATGGCTGACCAAGCTGAAAGCAGCGTGCCAGAAACCGTGCATTGACCGATCAACCGGGCCGCAGCGCCTAGGCAGCTAAAAATCCTCCCCCAGCGTCGGGGAGGAGCAAGCCGCAAAGTTGGATCAACGTGCGGATCCAGCCCAGGTCGCGCTGAACCTGTCGCGCTGAGCCTGTTAGGCGCGCAGTTTGCGAGCCCAGTCGGCAAGCGCCTGCATCTGGTCCGCCACCAGCTTTTGCAGTTTGGCATCGGTGAGATTGCCTTCCGCATCGAAGGTGCCGGCAAACGCGTTGGCAAACACCTCAGGCTTGTTCAAAGGATGCAGATTGAGGAACACGCAGACCTGCCGCAGGTGGTACTGCGCCCTGGAAGTTCCCATGCCGCCGCCCGCGCCCATGAGTGCGACGGCCTTGCCGCTCAACAGCGCATTATTGGGCTCTCGTGAGGCCCAATCCAGGATGTTCTTCAGCGCCGGCGCGATCGAATAATTGTATTCGGGGCAGGCTAGCACCAAGGCGTCCGCAGCGGCCAACTGCGCCAGCACGCGCTGCACCGGTTCCGGCTTTGCAGTCAGATCGGCATTGAAAAACGGCACGTCCACCAGTTCTGCAATCTCCATGCTTACCTGCTCCGGCAGCGCAGCATGCGCCGCCCGCAACAGGCCTCGGTTGGGTGAACGCTGGCGCAAACTGCCGGCAATCCCTAAAAATTTTAGCTTCGACATCATGTATTCCTTTGCTGTTGGTTGGAAACGAGAAACCGGGCGCGGTTGAGCAGCGTGCGTGGCACGACAGCTTGGCTTGCGAGCATCTCAAACGCCAGTAAAGCGACTCAGTTTGATGCTGTTCGCCTCAGCGCCGCTAGCGCGCTATCTGGCTTGAAGAACGCCAGTGCGTGCGGCCCAACTGCCACCGCGAACACTGTCTAATTACCCGGTTTCGTGGCTCTGAATGTGCTGGCGGGCCTGCTGCTGCCTTGCCAAAGCGTGATCATGGGGTTTCTACCGCAAGCAGCGCGTTAAGTGCCGCGATCAGGTCGTCGACGTGCTCTTCAGAGAAGCCAAGGCGGATGCGAGCAATGCGCCCCTCGCGCCCGATGAGCACGGTATGCGGGATGGGACCGACGCGGTACTTGCGCGCTACGGCGCCGCTGGCGTCATGCGTGAGCTTGATGTTGAGTTCTCTGCCCAACTTGGCGATGACGCGCTTGAAGGTGCGGCGGTCTTCGATGTTGACGCCGATGACTTGCATATGCTTTTCCGACACCTGCCGTTGCACCTGATTCAACACCGACATTTCGGTCCGGCACGGCGCGCACCACGTGGCCCAGAAAGTCACCACGCGCACGCTGCCGGGCTGATCGCTGACCTTGATCTGTTCTCCTGCGAACGTGCGGCCCAATTCATCCGGCGGTACATCACCGGGTTTTGGCTTACCGGCCGCAAGCTGCGCGGATGCAAGACACAGCAAGGCGCCCAGCAGGTTGAGCGTAAAGGCTTTCAATGCAGACTTTCGGCAGCGGACCGCGCAGCAGGCCTTTGGAGGTTCCCCTGCGATGATCGCGCAGGGTTTGGAATTCACAACGAATATTTTCAAAGAGCGTAATTGCATCGCGTCTTGTCTCGTGTCGATTGAGGAAACAGCCGTAGATCCAAAGAACAAACGAGCGCTTGGCGGTTTGCGTGGGTCTCGGGGGGGTCGAGCTGGCGGTCGCTCATGGGCAGGCTTCGCTCATGCTGCGGGCAGGCGCTGGTTCGGGAGTTTTGATTTCGCTCATGCGGGTTGCGTGGGCGAAGTGCGCGGAAGGCTTGGTTATGGCGCGTTCTCGCTTAGCCATTGTTTGATGTGATTCCAGCCACCGCGATCGTCCGGCGAGATATATGCGCCACGGGTTTCAAGTTCAGCAAGGATGCGGTCGATTTGATGGGCGTGGTTGATCTTCTCGTCTAGCCATGATTGGCTCCTCGAATTAATATTCCCAATGCCATCGCGCTCATTTATTTCGATTCCTCTCAGAAATTTTCCACTCAAGCACCTTTGCCACATCTGCGATTTTGCAAGCAAGGTGCTTCCAAGGACCCCGCGCAATCACTTGATTTTCTCACGCAGCGCGTTGAACCATTTTGACGTAGCCTGTTGCGCCGTGGTGAGGAACGTCGCCATAAAATCGATCTGTTCAAGGATGGCCAAGCAGTTGGCGCGGTTGCTGACCTTGCTCAGTTCTTCGGCTAGATGTTTGGGCAGGTTTTTGGCGGCATCTGAAGCGGCGCTATCGTTTACGTAGACTTGCACAATTTCGAGCTGCGCCGAAAGGAAATAGTCCCAGTCATTCGCGCTCTTGACAGGCTTAGCGCCCTCGGTTTGAGCACAACTTTTCTTGGCGTCCTCAAGCGCGTGAACGGCGGTTGCATTGGCCGCTGCACTCTTGGTGTTGCCGGGCGTTAGCGCGAGGGCTCTGGCGGTAAAGGCAATGCGCAGTAGCGCGCTAGTTCTGAGTGATCCAGCGCATTTCACATCCAGCAGTGCCAAGGATTTCTGGTACGCCTTCAGCGCGGCCGCTAGCGTCGAGGCGGCATTTTCCTGGTCAAGTAGCGCCTTGCGGCGCAGCGTTGCGCCGAGTAGTCCGTAGCGCTCGGAAGTTTCAAACACCCTGCGGCGCAGCGTTCTGGCAGGTCGCCCGTCCGGCTCGGAAGTTTCAAACACGGGGATGTTGAGAAGCTTCGAAACCGTTTCCAACAATGCATCTATGGTCTTGTGCGCTTCCGTCGCCTCAATTTGTTTGTAACGAAACTTCTGCAGCAGCGCATGCGATTGCAGGTTGACCCAGGGCGTGAACGACTTTAGATGCATGGAATTCATGTTGTCTGACTTGGAGATTGCTTTGCCATACCAGGCGACAGCTGATTCCAAATCACCAAGACGTTCGAACGCCGCAGCAAGCGCCTCACAGGCGAGTGCCGACTGCAGATGTTTGGCCTGCTCCTCTTGCTCCACCTGCTCCGCCACCATCATGAGCGTCTGGACATCGGTTATTCGCGGCAGAACTTCGGCGATCAGCGCGGCTTCGCTGGGTATGCGCGACGGCGGCTTCCAGCGCGTCTTCTCTGATTCGCGCGCCAGGCTAAAGCTGGGATCGCCATAGCACTGGTAAGCGGCAAAGGTGGTGCTTTGCGGGTTGTGTTCGTACGCAGCCTTGCGTGCGCGCTTTACCGACTCGCCAAAGCTCACGCCGCTCAGGAACGCCCCGTAAAAGGCCTCGGCGAAGCAGGCGGCCGTTTGATCATCGACCGCCCAACCGGCGGCGATCACGCAGGGCACGCCCATCAGCACCAATTTTTCGGCAAAATGCGCCGCCACCGCGTGCGGTTTGTCTTTGATTGCGCCCAAATGGCAGCAGTTGACAAACGCCAGCTTTGGCAGCTCACGCAAGCTTTCCAGCAGTTCAGCGGTCAGAAAAATGCCCTCACCCAGCACCATGCCGCTGACGGCATGTTCCGGATCGGACACCGGCAATGGGTGCTCGAAGCCATTGGCATAGCGCCGCACGTCGTCCACGCCGTGGCCGCAGTAGTGCACAATTTCATGGCCGTCGCCAAAGTGTTTAATGATGATCTCGCCGGGTTTGTCTCTGAGGCTGGGGTTCACTTCCCAACCCTTGGCTTCCAGCACCCGATGCACGTGTGCGCCTTCCAGCTGTGCGCCGGGAAGTTCAACCAGAGACGATTTTGGATCCACGATGATCAGGGCGCGTTGGTTTGTAGCCAGTAACGGCTTGTTGCGAAACTGCATCGCCGATAGCTGCCGGACCATGCCCACGCGCACCGCCTGCGGCTCTTGCTCA
>Ga0163144_10005286_pt1 | contig 28703 bp, 23 predicted proteins | sample OliLak19BULKMAT1_FD_123175 | JGI IMG/M metagenome (GOLD analysis project Ga0163144, IMG submission 123175) | Freshwater microbial mat bacterial communities from Lake Vanda, McMurdo Dry Valleys, Antarctica - Oligotrophic Lake LV.19.BULKMAT1 | ecosystem: Environmental > Aquatic > Freshwater >...
CACTTCTTTCCGCCTCCGCCCGGCTCCACATGGCTCCCCTCGCCCTCTCGCTGCGTTTTTGTATTTCATTCCGGAACCCCCCAAATCCGGGGGGTTCCGCACACGCTTTGCCGAAGGTATACCTTGGCTTCTCTCCTTCCATCGCCTAATATCAGTTGTTCTCGCCCGCTTTTATGAACTTGCCCTCATCCCTGAAGCCAAGGAGGTTCACCATGCCCACCCCGAGCACCGCGAACAAGACCCCGGCCCCATCGGTCAACCCCAACGCCGGGCGCCCCGTTCACACCGATCCCCAGCCCCTCGCCCCCCAGATCAAGCCCGGCAAGACCGATCAGCCCTCCCACCACCTCCACGCCGCCGCCCAGCACAAGCCCACCCTCAAGCAGATCGAGGAGCGCGCGCACCAGATCTGGCAACGCCGTGGCGGGGGCGACGGAAACGCCGCCGTTGACTGGCTCCAAGCCGAACGCGAACTCCTCACCGAGATCACCCACCGCAACGCCGACTGACCCGCCCGCGTGTGCTGAAGCCTCGCCCCATCGGCGCCCTGGCCGTGGCTTCCAGCGGCCGCGCGCATACCCGGCGATGCTGAAGTCCTGCCGCCAGCCGAGCCTTTGCGCGGCTGGTGTTCCCACATTCCATCGCAAAAAACAAAGCACGCTCCCCCCTCGGAGAGCGTGCATCAATCCTCAACTTCACCCGCGTCTGCGACCGCTCAACCGGTGGCATGGGTGCTGCGCTGAGCAGCCATGCCCAACCCGCAACGGCTCACTCACCGCCGACCACCGCCGCCGCCGCGATCCCCACCGCGATCCCCGCCCCCGCGCCGGTCATCCCGCCGCGGCCCCCGGTCACCACCCCGATCCCCGCCGCGACCGCCCCCGGGCGACCCGGAAACCACCGGCTCCGCATCGGGGTTGGCCGCCTGCTTGATCGACAGCTTGATGCGCCCCTGGTCATCCACCAGGATGACCTTGACCTTCACCTCGTCGCCGATCTTGACCACATCGCCCACGCTCTGCACGAAGCCCTCGGCCAGCTCCGAGATGTGGCACATGCCGTCGGTCCCCGGCGCGATCTCGATGAACGCCCCGAAGTCCTTGGTCGAAACCACCTTGCCCGTGTAGATCGTCCCGACCTTGATCTCCTCGCACAACGCGGAAATCTCCGCCTGCGCCTCGGCGATCTTGGTCCCATCCACCGCCGCCAGCTGCACCGTCCCGTCGTCCTCGACATCGATCGAGATGCCGTACTTGTCCTGCAGCGCACGGATCGTCTTGCCGCCCGGCCCGATCAGCTTGCCGATCTTCTCCGGGTTGATCTGCAGCGTCACGATCCGCGGGGCAAACGGCGAGATCTCACGCCGCGGCTCGGCGATCACCCTCTCCATCGTTTCGATGATCTCCAGCCGCCCGACCAGAGCCTGCTCGAAGATCACCTCGATCTGCTTGACCGACAGCCCCCTGGCCTTCAGATCGAGCTGGATCCCCGTGATCCCCTCGCGCGTCCCGCTCACCTTGAAGTCCATGTCGCCGAAGAAGTCCTCCTCGCCGATGATGTCGGTCACGAACACCTCGCTCTCGCCCGCGTCATTGGTGAACCGCCCCACCGAGATGCCCGCGCACGTCGCCTTGATCGGCACGCCCGCGTCCATCAGCGCCAGGCACCCGCCGCACACGCTCGCCATCGAACTCGATCCGTTGCTCTCCGTGATGTCCGACACGATCCGGATCGTGTACGGGAACACCTCGGGGCTGGGCAGAATCCCCATCAGCGAACGCTCCGCCAGCGCGCCGTGCCCGATCTCGCGCCGCCCGGGGCCAGAGATCCGGTTCGCCTCGCCCGTGCAGAACGGCGGGAAGTTGTAGTGCAGCGTGAACTTCTTGCTGTACTCCGGCAGAAGCCCGTCGATGATCTGCTCGTCCTTGCTCGTGCCCAGCGTCACGGAGCACAGGCTCTGCGTCTCGCCGCGCTGGAAGAACGCCGAACCGTGCGTCCGCTCGAACACCCCCACCTGCGACACGATCTTCCTGATCTGCTTGGCCGCACGCCCGTCGGCCCGGATCCCCTTCTCCGCGATCAGCCGACGCGTCACCTTCTTCTCCAGCCGCCGGTACGCCTCCTTGGCCTGCCCACGCTTCTTCTGCGTCTCCAGGAACTTCTCGTACGTCCCGCTCGCGTCCTCCTCGAAGTGCTTGGCCAGCATCGCGTCGCGGATCGCATCGACCCTCGCGCTCCGCTCGGCCTTGCCCGCGATCTGCCGCGCCAACAGCAGCTCCTTCTCGCACGCCTTCTTCACCTTCTCGATGATCGCCTCGGGCGGCAGCGTCGACTCCCACTCCGTCTTCTTCTGCCCCACCTTGGCCCGAAGCTCCTCGATCAGGTCGCAGATCTCCAGGATCGCCTTGTACCCGAAGTCGATCGCCGCCACCATCGACACCTCGTCGATTTCGGCCGCGCCAACCTCGATCATGTTGATCCCGTCCTTGTGCCCCGCCAGCACCAGGTCAAGATCCGAGTACTCCAGCTGCGTCACCGTCGGGTTCAGAACGAACACCGCGCCGTCATCCGTGTGGATCCGCCCGACGCGGATCGTCGCGATCGGCCCCAGGAACGGCGCATCGCTGATGTGCAGCGCCGCGGACGCCGCCGTGCCCGCCAGCACGTCCGTGTCGTTCTCCGTGTCATGGCTCATCACCCAGCACTGCACCTGCACCTCATCAATGAACCCGTCCGGGAACAGCGGACGCATCGGGCGATCGATCATCCGCATCGTCAGGACTTCCTTCTCATTGGGCGCGCCCTCACGCTTCCGGAAGCCCCCCGGGAACTTGCCCGCCGCCGGAAGCTTCTCACGGTAATCCACCGTCAGCGGAAAGAAGTCCAGCCCCACGCGCGGCTTGGCCCGCACCACCGTCGCCAGCACCGTCGACTCCGCGTACGACGCGATCACCGCGCTGCTCGCCAGCTTCGCCACCACGCCCGTCTGGAACGACAGCACACGCCCGCCGATCTCACGCTCGACCTTGACGAAACGATCACCCAGAATGTCAATCATGAATCCCTCTGCTCTGCCGGATTGCAACCGGCTTTGGGCGCGCCCCCCGGAGAATCCGGGCCGGCCACGCGTTTGACTCGGCTTCCGGGCACGCCAGAGGCAGGGGGCAAACGGCCGACAGCCTTGCTCGCCGCTCTTGGCAAGCACACGCTCGGACACTTGCCTTCTGCCGCTTCGGCCAGGGAAGCCATTCGCGGAAACCATCCCCGGCGACCCTCGCCGGGACCTCGCACCAACGCATGCGAACAACAAAGAGGCCCGTGGACGCTCGTCCACGGGCCCCGAATGATCACTTGCGGAGATTCAGCTTCTTGATCGTCTCGGCATACTTGTCGTGCTGCGTACGCGACAGGTACCGCAGCAGACGGTTGCGCCGCGAAACCATGTTCACCAGCCCACGCCTCGCGTGCGCGTCGCCCTTCTGCGCCTGCAAATGCTCCGAAACGTCCCGGATCCGCTGCGTCAGCAGCGCGATCTGGACCTCGGGCGAGCCGCTGTCGGCCTCGTGCCGACGGTGCTCAGGGAAAATCGCCTTCTTCTGATCGATGGAGAGGGGCATAGTCGGGTGATGCTCACTTCGAAAGGGCCTTCGGATCGACGAATAAAGCCCGGACCTGGGCCCGGGGTGAAGACAAGGTTAGGCCGGAAACCCCGAGGGGGCAACAAGCCGCCACCGACGCCTCGAGTGCCGTCAGCTCGCATCCCAAACCGCCCGTCCGGTGTCCTGGGTCCTCAAGTCCCCAACGTCGGCGTCCAGCGTGTCCGACCCCTCGCGCCAGTCCATCGCCCCACCTGGAGGACCCAGGACTCACGACCCTTGACGCCGCGCCTTCCCCCTCCTCCCGCTACCCTTCCCCCATGCCTCCCTCCCTCGCTCGCCGGGTCACCGGCCTCAAGCCCTCGGTCACCATCGGTTTCATGAACCGCGCCATGGCCATGAAGGCCGCAGGCAAGGACGTCCTCTCCTTCGCCGCAGGTGAGCCCGACTTCGACACCCCCGACATCATCAAGCAGGCCGCCATCGACGCCCTCAAGGCCGGCCAGACCAAGTACATGCCCACCCTGGGCGACACCGCCTCCCGCGCCGCCATCGCAGACAAACTCACCCGCGAAAACGCAATCTCCGGCCTCACACCCGACCACGTCGGAATCTCCGCCGGAGGCAAGCACGCCCTCTACGGCCTCATGCAATGCCTCTTCGACACCTCCCGACCCGAAGAACGCAAGGAACTCCTCCTGCCCGTCCCCGCCTGGGTCTCCTACGCCCCCCTCGCTGAACTCGCCGGCGCCAAGGTTGTCCAGCTCCCGACTTCCCCCGAGCGCGCCTTCAAGATCACGCCCGAACATCTCAAGGCCGCCATCACGCCCCTCAGCCGCGCCCTGGTGCTCAACTCACCCAGCAACCCCACCGGCTCCATGTACACCGAGGCCGAACTGCGGGCCCTCGCCAAGGTCGTCGCCGACTCCGCCGCCATCGCCCCCGAACTCGTCCTCATCACCGACGAAATCTACGAAAAGATCATCTACGCCGGAATCCCCCACTTCTCCATCGGCGCCATCCCCGAAGTCGCCGACCGCACCATCACCGTCAACGGCCTCTCCAAGGCCTTCGCCATGACCGGATGGCGCATCGGCTACTCCGCCTGCCCCGGCGAGTTCGGCCTGCGCCTCATGAAGGCCATGGCCACCATCCAGGGCCAGATGACCACCAACATCACCTCCTTCGTCTACCCCGCCATACGCGTCGCCCTCACCTCCTGCGCCGACGACGTCGAACGCATGCGCGCCCAGTTCGAGAAACGCGCCACCCTCATCACCCAGCGCCTCCGCGCCATACGACAGTTCACCGTCCCGACCCCCATGGGCGCGTTCTACTCCTTCCCCGATGTCTCCCAACTCTTCGGCCGCCTCACCCCCGGAGGCCGCGCACTGGGCTCCGCCCTCGACATCGCCGAAGCCCTCCTCGAAGAATCCCTCATCGCCGTCGTGCCGGGCGAGGACTTCGGCGGCTGCGCCGGCAACCACATCCGAATCTCCTTCGCCTGCTCCGAAGAACAGATCACCCAAGGCATGGACCGCCTCGACAAGTTCGTCGCATCGCTCAAATGACGCCCAGGGCGCGCCAGCACTCGCACCGGTGCCGCCGATCCCGGCTCTGCGCGATCGGTGCTCCACCTGCCACCCACCGCCGTGAACTCATCCGCGAATCCAATGAGACCCCGTGCTTCGCCCCGTGGGGGCAAGAAGACCGAGTCACCCGTTGCACCATTGAGGCGCTCGGCGGCACGCTCACGCGCGAATCTCAATCACGACCTGTCTCACCGCCCGCGCAGCAGTTCCGGCGCCCGGCTCTTGTCGCCCTCCGCCCGATTGCAGCACTCGCGCTGGTGCTCCTCAAGCCCAGCCAGGATGAGCAGCATCTCGCCCTGTTCATCCCGCGCTTTGCCCTTGGGATCGCCCCCGCCGCCCGCTCCTCCACCCGCGCTCTCGCCGCAGCCCGCCGCGAAGATCGAGAGGTAGTAGAAGAAATCGTCGTTGTTGATGATCCCGTTCGGCACGCCGTACCCCGCCGAACCCGGGATCGCGCCGGTGGTCAGGTCGGCCACCGCCAGGTTCCCCGCCGCGAACTGCGACAGGTAGTAGAAAAAATCATCGTTGTTCAGCACGCCGTTGGGCACCCCATAGCCCGCCGAACCCGGGATCGCGCCGGTGGTCAGGTCGGGCTCGCACGCCGCCCCCACGATCACCACGCCCTCCATGAACGTGCCGTGCAGCACGCAGTAGTAATGGAACGTCCCAGCGGTGTTGAACTCAAACTCGTAGCTGGCGTTCTGGACCAGCTGCGGCGAGCCGAACACCCCGCTCGGAATGCCCGACCCCGCGGCCGCCTGGCTGGTCGCGGTGTGGCGCGGGAACTCGAGATTGGTCCACCGAACGCTGTCGCCCTCCTGGATCGTGACCGTACTCGGCAGGTACGCAAACCCGTTGATGTTGACCTGGAACACCGCGCCCACGGCGGCCGGACCGACGGCGCCGCCAGACATGGCGGCCAAAGCGACCCACAAACCCGAGCAACCAGTGCGCATGACGTCTCTCCCTGGCGGAACCCGCCGCTCTCAGATGTCGCCGACAGGCGCGGGCCTTGCGTCCCACACCGCCGACCCCCGAAGCGTCCGAACCGCAAAGCCGAGCCTACCACGCTTTCAACCGTCCCACGCCGCCGCCATGTTCTCGGACCCGCCATCAGACCCACATCGCAAACCCCTCATCGAGCCCCACGCTCGCTCGCAAACCAACCCCGGGCAACGCTCGGCTCCTCTGGTCCCGCGTGGCAACACGCCCTCTCGTGCTCCGCCCGCAGGCTCGCGCTCAGGATCATGTCCGCCGACTCCGCGGCCCCGGGCCCGGGCCCGCCCCCGACACGCTCGGCGCACCCCGCCGCGAACAGCGAGAGATAGAAGAAGAAATCATCGTTGCTGAGAATCCCGTTCGGAACGCCGTAGCCCGGCGACCCCGGAACCGCGCCCGCCGTCAGGTCCGCCACGCCGAGATTGCCCTGGGCAAACTGCGCCACATAGTAGAAAAAATCGTCGTTGCTCAGCACGCCGTTGGGAACGCCATACCCCGGCCCGCCCGGCACGGCCCCGGTCGTCAGGTCGGGCCGACACGCCGCCTCCACAATCACCACGCCCTGCATGCTGCTGCCATGCGGGATGCAGAAGTAGTGGTACGTCCCCACGGTGGTGAACACGAACTCGAAGACCTCGTTCTGCTGGAGCAGGGGCGAGCCAAACACCCCATTGGGCACAAGCGTCCCCGGGCCGGTCTGCGACGTGGCCGTGTGCTCGATCGGGTCCAGGTTCGTCCACCGCACCGACTCGCCCTGTCGGATGGTCACGACCTGGGGCTGGAACTCGAAGTCCAGAATCGTCACGTCGACGCCCAAGGCGCTGGTGCAAGCCCGCAGGGATGCCGCCAGGACGCCGGTGAGACGGGCTGCTTGTGGAATCATCGTGGAAAACTCCCGGAGGGCCGTCGCCTGGGTGTCGCGGGCCATGGGTGTCGTGGCCGGTGAGATTGTCCCTCCCGGTCCGCCGTCGGGCGCAAAGGTCCCGTGAGACCTGCGCGCAGATCACACCCGCGAGCAATCCGCATCCATGGCCCCACGCCGAGCCGGGCCTCCGCCCGTTCGCCCCACGCCCCTTGACTTCGCGCCCCCTTCTCACACTTTGCGCCCCGGCTAAACCAAACGGTGACACTCCGACCGCCTCAGCCTTGTAGATTTCCACCCTCAGCGCGGAGCCGGTGAACCGGCCCCGGACCGCTTGCGATCCCACATGGCCCATGACGGCGGGTGTCCGCCGTCACCGCTGTCGGTGCGCGGGCACAAACCGACTGGAAAGAGGAGACGATCCCATGCAGACTCGACTCGTATGTGCCGCCGCGGCCCTGGCCTGCCTCGCCGGCTTGGCTCAGGCCCAGAACACCGGCCCCAGCAGCACCGCTGCGTCCTACGTCCTGCCCAGCGGCCCCAAGGCCAGCCTCATCTCCACGACCTCCATCCTCACCACCGGCGATGCCATCGGCGGCTATCGCCTGGTCGGAATCCCCGACGGCACCGGCGCCTTCGACAACGGCGACGGAACCTTCACCTGGGTCGTCAACCACGAGCTCGGCGGGGGCTCTGGCATCGCCCGCGCCCACGGCTCCACCGGCGCGTTCGTCTCCCGCTGGGTCATCAACAAGTCCAGCCTCGCCGTCGTCTCCGGCCGCGATCACAACACCGCCGCCACCGACGTCTTCACCTGGAACGGCACCGCCTTCGTCGCCGGCACCACCCAGTTCAGCCGCTTCTGCTCCGCCGACCTCGCCGAACCCACCGCCTACAAGTTCGGAAGCCTCGGCACCGACGCCCGCATCTTCATGAACGGCGAGGAGACCGGCGACGAAGGCCGCGGCTTCGCCCACATCATCTCCGGTCCTAACGTCAACCAGACCTGGGAACTGCCCTACACCGGCAAGTTCTCCTGGGAAAACTCCATCGCCTGCCCCTTCCCCCAGGTCAAGACCATCGTCGTCGGCACCGACGACACCACCCCGGGCGAGGTCTATGTCTACATCGGCGACAAGCAGGGCGCTGGCAACGACATCACCCGCGCGGGCCTCGACAACGGCCTGCTCTACGGCGTCAAGATCGCGGGCGTCCCCAGCGAGCTCCGCGCCACGCCCGTCTCCGGTACGTTCACCCTCGAGAACCTCGGCAACGTCCAGAACTCCTCCGGCGCCGCCCTCTCCACCGCCTCGCTCGCCGCCGGCGTCACCCGCTTCCTCCGCCCGGAGGACGGCGCGTGGGACCCCCGCCCCGGCTTCCAGAACGACTTCTACTTCTGCACCACCGACCGCTTCAACACCCCCACCACCGTCGGGCGCAGCCGCGTCTATCGCCTCCGCTTCGCCGACATCTCCCAGCCCGAACTCGGCGGCCAGATCACCAGCCTGCTCGACGGCACCGAGGGCCACCAGATGCACGACAACCTGTGCGTCGACAACCACGGGCGACTCATCCTCCAGGAGGACCCGGGTGGCAACGAGTGGGCCGCCCGCCTCTCGATGCTCGACCTCAAGACCAGCCGCTACTTCGAGATCGCTCGACACAACGAAACCCTCTTCACCACCGGACAGCCCGGCTTCCTCACCAACAACGAAGAGGCCTCCGGCATCATCGACGCCTCCGCCATCCTCGGCGACGGCTGGTACCTCCAGTCCGACCAGATCCACTTCGGCATCCCGGGCGAGCTCGTCGAGTCCGGCCAGCTCTCCGCCATCTTCATCGACCCCCGCACCGTCTGCGTCCCCGACCTCACCACCAACGCCCTGGTCGGCTCCGTCGGCTACGGCATCCCCGACGGCGTCCGCAACGGCGACGACTTCTTCTACTTCCTCGCCCAGTTCGCCGCCGGCAACCTCGCGGTGACCGACATGACCACCGGCGCCGTCTCCGGCCAGCCCGGCTACGGCGTCTCCAACGGCGTCCTCACCAACGACGACTTCCTCTACTACCTCAACATCTACGCCCTGGGATGCTGATCCAGCGTCTGCCAAACTCCCCCGCCCCTCGGCCCACGCCGGGGGGCGGGTTTCTTCCCGACCACCCCAACCACACGCGCGCGACGACTCACGACGGAACAACCCACATGCCCACCAGCCGCACACTCGCACTCCTACTCCTCGCCAATCCGCTCGTGGCCACCGCACAACCGGCCCCAAGCGAACGCATCCAAGGCTCCAATCACTACACCGACACCGTGCTGGTGGCCAACACCCCCGAGCTCGAACCGCTCGTCATGGTCGATCCCCTGCTGGGAAACGCCTGGGGCTTGGCCATTCGTCCGCCGGGCGCCGGCGGGCACTTCTGGATCTCCAACTTCAACTCCGGCACCACCACCACCTACGTCGGCGACGCCCACAAGCCCGACGGCACCTTCATGCCGCTCTTCCAGGACGACCTGATGCAGGTCCGCATCCCGATCGGCGCGGGCAAGCGCGAGGACGGCCCGCCCATCGTCCCCATCTCACAGCCCACCGGACAAGTCTTCAACCACTCGTCGTCGGACTTCGTCGTGTCGGGCGAGGGGATCACCGCCGCCTCCAAGTTCATCTTCGTCACCGCCGAGGGCACCATCTCCGGCTGGACCGAGATCAAAGACCCCGCCACCGGCGTCCTGCGCCGCCAGACCTCCAGCGTCATCACCATCGACCAGTCCGCGCTGTACCACGACGACCGTCTCCGCTTCACCGGCTGCGCCGTCACCGACCTGCCCCGGGACAACCGCCTGTACGTCACCAACTTCATCGAGAACCGCGTCGAGGTCTACGACGCCGCGTGGAGCCGCGTCGAGCTCCCCGCCGGGCGCTTCATGTACCCGGACCAGCCGGGCAACTTCCACATCTGGAACATCCAGTACTTCCGCACCGGGCCCGAGGGCGAGGGGCGACTGTGGGGCGTGTACGCGATGATGGAGGAGCCCTGGGAGGAGGATCCCGACTTCGGCGCCATCGCCGAGTTCGACCTCGAAGGCAACTTCATCCGCAGGTTCACGACCTCCATGGACACCGATCCCTACGCGGACAGCGAGCTCAAGGCGCCATGGGGCATCGCCATCGCGCCCGACGACTTCGGCCCGCTCTCCAACTGCATGATCGTCGCCAACTTCGGCAACGGCACGCTCCCGGCCTTCGACCTGGCCACCGGAGACTTCGTCGACTGGGTCCGTGACAACTCGGGCGAGATCATGTCCGTGGACGGCGTCTGGGGCATCCTCTTCGGGAACGGCGTGGCACTGGGTGACACCAACGCCCTCTACTACGCCGCCGGACCTCGCAGCGAGTTCGACGGAACCTTCGGCAGCGTCCGCCACACGCCCAGCACCTGCCCCACCATCGAGCGCCAGCCCGAGTCCGTGACGCTGAGCGCCGGCCAGCGGTCGGCAGAACTGTCGATCCACGCGCCGGGCCCCGTCCGCTCCACGCACCAGTGGCAGACGGAGCTGAACCCCGGCCAGTGGTCCGACCTGTCTGACGGGCTGCTGGACGGCGGGACGAGCATCCACGGCTCGCAGACCCCACGCCTCAGGTTGTCCGCCATCGATCGGCACTCAAGCGTGCGGTACCGCTGCGTGGTCACCAACGCCTGCGGCTCGATCATTTCGGAGCCCGCCGCCGTCACCATCAGCGAAGCCCGCTGAGCCGCGGGCCTGAAACCTGCGGGCGGGCCGACGGCACTCTCCGGCGACCCGCCACGCTTCAGCTCAGCCAGACTCGCCACGACCTCAGCACCCGGCGGCGAAGATCGTCAGGTAGTAGAAGAAGTCGTCGTTGTTCACGATGCCGTTGGGCACGCCGTAGCCGGGGGTGCCCGGGATCGCCGTCGTGGTCAGGTCCGCCGGGCAGTTGGCCGGTCGCGGCGTGGTCCCCGTGTAGAACTCGCCGAAGTACTCGTCGTCATCCCGGTTGATGTTGACCGACACGTCGGCGATGTCGATGGTGTCGAAGGGCTGGTCGCTCCAGACGCCGACAAAGGCGGGCGTGTCATCATCAACGTTGAACGTGAAGGTGGCGACCTCGACTCCCGCCAACAGCAGCGTGACCAGGAACGTGGTGTCGATGGGCGCGCCGCCCCACGCGGGCATGGTGACATCGGGCTCAACCATGTCGAACCCCATGGAATAGACGGGGGCGTCGGCGGTGGCCAGGAAGTCCTCGTATCCGAGCGCGATGTCGTTGCCGGGAGTCGGCGCGTACCAGTCGCCCCCGATCAGGTTTGGGACCCCGAGACCGCCGATCGCAAGGTTGTCCCCGCCCGGTCCGACGGCGAACGTGATGGTGCCGACGGCGGCGGGCGCACTCAGCATCCCCAGGTCCGGGAGCGGGCCGGTGGCGTTGTTCGCGCCGGTGGCAGCGAGGAACGTGGCCTGATCGGTGAAGACCTGGATCGCGCCCAGGGCCGATCCGCTGGTGGCGACGAGGGTCGTGAGGGTGAGGCAACCAACGCCGAGTGCGGTGCGACGCATGAGTGAGTTCCCTTCGAGATGACCCGCGAATCCGCTGGTCGGTCGGGCGAGCGGCCCGGGGTGTCGGCCAGTGTGTCGGGGCACCCCAGCATACGGGGAGGGGGTGAGAATGAGGCCAGCAAACCGGGGCGGAATCGTGCGGGGAACAAGGCGACGGGCCGGCGGGGTTGTCCCGCCGGCCCGTCACGAGTGCGGCCAACGCGGCGTGTAAGCCGAGTTCTGTGCGTGCCGGGCGTCGTGGCCGACCTCTTTCGAGGCCCATTGACGGGGGCTCCGCCACGCCGCGCCGGCACCGACGGCCATTTCTCTGGCCCGGGCGTTGCCGCCCGAATCTCGGGCTCCCTCTCGGGAGTCTCGAAGCACCCGACCCGCCCCATGCCCCGAACCGGGGTTGCACGCCGCCGAAACGGCGTGCCGGGACTGCTTGGGCTTGCACGCGGTGGGGTTTGCCTTGCCCCGGCTGTCACCAGACGGGCGGTGCGCTCTTACCGCACCGTTTCACCCTTGCCTGATCCCCTCTGGAATCTCAGAGTTGAGAGCTGAGACTTCAGAGGGGCCATCGGCGGTTTGTTTTCTGTGGCACTTTCCCTCGCCCCGGCCGCGGGGGCGGGTGGGGGTTACCCACCACCGTGTCCTGTCGTGCTCGGACTTTCCTCACGCGGAGCGACAATCGCGCCGCGCGCGGCCGTCCCGCCGCGTCGGGGGATGATATGCGGGGGGGGTTCGGGGGAGGAACGAGGCGGGCGCGGAGAGCGCGGAGGGGGGTGGGATGGGGGGTTTGCGCGAATGGAGGGCTTTGGCGGGTGGAGGTGGTTGTTGGCCGGGAGGTTGGAACGAGATCGGTTGCAGCCGACCGTGGGGCGGTGGCGACCGCTCGCGCGGCCGTTTCTGTTGTGGATCGGCGCGTGGGTTCTGTTGCGGATGGGTACCATCGCGCGTGATGAGCCAGGGTGATCTGTTTGTGGCTGTTGGGCCGAGGACTCCTGCCGCGGTGTGGCTGGATGCGGGGCAGGGTGCGCTGGCGGCGGGGATCGCGCGGCACGCCGGGTTGTCGTATGTGGCGGCGGGCGGGCCGGAAGGTAAGGCGGGTGCGGCGATCGGGGGAGTGGGTGCGGAGCGGAGGCTGGCGGACTTGCGCTCGGCGATCGCGGACAGCGGCGCAGGGCTGTGGGTTCGATGCGTGGTGGTGCTGTCGCGCGTGGGCGTGGGGAGCGATGACTTGGCGGCGCTGGCGTCGGCGCATGGGAGGCGTGTGGTGGTGTGCGGCATTGAGCCGGCCCCGTCCCGGCTGGACGAGCTGACCTCCGGGCAGTGGCTGGGGAGGCCCGGAGCGGCCCGGGCCATCGATCGGTACCAGCGGCTGGCGCGGCTTCGCACGGGCGCGCCGATGGGCCAGGCGCGCGACATGCTTGCGGCGTTTGGCGCGGTGCGCAGCGCGTGGGTGCGGTGCGAGGGGTCGGCCAGCGAGGGTTCCCTGGGGGCGCGGCTGGTGGATGGGCTGGACGTTCTGCATGACGTGATGGGCGAGCCGGAGGGCGTGATCGCCGCGGCATCTGGTCTGGACCCGGCCGGGGACGGTGATCTGTCGCTGCTGCGCGGCGAGATGTGCGTCACGCTGATGTATGGCGACGGGCGCACGGCGAGCGTGCTGGCTACAGATGGGGCCGCGGAATGGCGGCGCGAGGTGGAGTTGTTTGGGGAGGCGGGCGTGGTTCGGCTGGAGGAGGATGGCTTTGTGTGGCGGGGTGTGGATGGGGCGGTGAGGGATGAGTGGGCGAGACTGGGTGGCTCGGGCGGGGCAGAGCGTATGGGGGAGTCGATCGCGCGACTGCTCGACCCGCACGCGGGGGTGGAGGCGGCGTTTGACGCGGAGGGGGTGTTGGCGACGGCGCATGCGGCTCTGTTGAGTGCGCGGACACGGAGCGTGGAGATGGTTGGGGCGATTCGGAGGATGATGGAGGGGTGAGGGGCGCGGCGTTCGGCGGCCGGATGTGTGTGGCGAGTTCTGGTTGGAAGTTGGAGAGGTTGGGGTGGGCGACTGGCGGTGTTGGTGGAGAGGTGTGGTTGGAAACCGAGGGTTGGTCGGCATGGCTGCTCAGAGCGGCAACCATGCCGCTCTGTGGGGGGGCTTCTTGGGGAAAAGGCTCGGTCGAGTGGGCAGGGCTGCTGGCTCGGAGAGCCGGCCCACCTTGGGGGCGTGTGGCGATTCGCAGGAGGGTTGTGGCGGCTTTGCGGGCCTGTTCGGAGCCGGGTTTGGAGTCGAGGGAGGCGGTGAGGATCTGGACGGACTTGGAGGCGGCGCGGGCCGCGAGGTCGAGGGCGCGCTGGCGGTCGAGGTCGAGGATTTCGGTGATGGCGCGGTGGGCAACTTCGGTTCGGCGCCAGGCCGCGTATTGCTGGATTGTTATGTCCGAGTCGCGGGCGGCCTGGGGGAGGTCGGCGGTGTCGTGGAAGTAGGTTGCGAGGAGTTGGGCAAAGGCTTGGGAGGAGCGGTCGAGGAGGTCGGGGGGGAGGATGCGTGTTGCGTGGGGGTAGGGGGTGACGGGGGTCCAGAGTTTTGGTGTGGGGGTGGGAGTTGTGGTCGGGGTTTGAGTTGAGTCGTGCATGGTCGCCTCGGGTAGGACTCCCCATCACCCTGCCTCTCGCCATTTCGGAGGCCGAAAGGGGAGAGGGCGGGGGTGGGGCTGTTCGGAGAGGCGAGGGCGGCGCCCTCGGCACCGGCTGGGAGCCTGTGACGCCGGAAAAGATGGGCCTCTGTAATACCGCCCGTTGACGGGTTTGGGCGCGCGCCGGCGTGCCATGATTTGGTGGGAAGTGGGTTTGGTGGCTTGTTTTGTCGAGTGGAATTACTTTGTAACGGCGCGCACAGGAGTGCGCGCTCGCGTTTGAGCGGCACCGGGCGTCGACGGGCAACGCGCCCGCTCGGTCAACGTCGCAGAGCCTGTTTGACACCTCCCCCGCACGCGGTGGAGGGCGCTCGCGCAGTCTCAGCCGCCGATGAGGTTGGCGACGTCGTTGAAGGTGACGATGACGAAGATGGAGCCGATGAGGAGCAGGCCGGCGAGGGTGAGGGCGTTCTGGAAGGCGATTGGGGCGGGCTTGCCTCGGATCCACTCGTAGATGAGCAGGAGGAACTGGCCGCCGTCGACGATGGGCAGCGGCAGGAAGTTGATGACGGCGAGGTTGACCGAGACGAGGGCGAAGAAGAAGAGGAGCCAGATGGGGCCGCGCTGGGCGATGAGGGTGCCCATGTGTGTGATGCCGACGGGGCCCTTGAGGTGCTCGACGCGGACGGTGCCCTGGAAGAGACGGACAAGGGTGAGATAGGTGGACATCATGACGCGGTGGGTCTCTCCGATGCCGGTCTTGAGAGCGTCGACGGGGCCGTTGGCTTTGAGGGTGAAGGCGTCGAGTTCGAAGAGGGCGAGCGAGAAGCGGGGCTGCCAGGCGAGTTCGTGGAGGGCGGTGACTTCCGCTGGGGTGAGGGTCCAGTCGAGTTGCTCTGGCGGGGTTGCGCCTTGGGCGAGGAGGCGCTGGGCGGTGAGGGCGATGGTCTCGCCCCGGCCCGCGGCGTGGGCGTCGGCGGAGTGGGCGCGAAGGGCTTCGCGGAGGTCGGTGAAGTTGGAGACGGGTGTGGGTCCGACGTGGGTGATGCGGGTGCCGGGGCGGAGGTCGAGGCGCGAGGCGGCGGTGGTGATGGGGTGGGCGTCGGCGCGGGCGGGGGTGACCTGGGTTGGGGGGAGGCCCAGAAGGGTGTCGGTGTCAGCGAGGGTGCCCGGGACGAAGCCGATGGTGCCGGAGGAGGTGACGGAGGTGCGGAGCGTGATGCGATCATGGGCGTCTGGGTGGAGGTCGGCGTGGGGAGCAGCCTCATCGGGCACGCCCTCGCCGGGCGCATCCTCGTCGGGCCGCATCGTGGGAGTTGGGGCGCGTCGGAGGACGAGGTCGATATCACGGCCTCGGTGGGCCTTGATTTCGGCCATTCCCTGCTGGAGCGTGGGGAACTCGATGGAGCCGATGCGCTCGAAGATGTCGCCGGTGCGGAGGCCTTCGTTGAAGGCGCGCATGGATTCATCGGCGGCTTCGACGATCATGACGGACGAGAGGCCAAGCAGGTGCTCGACGGGGGCGACGGTGTCTTTGCCTGTGGGGATGAAGTCGGTTTGGAGCTGGGCGACGGGCTGGATGTTGATGGTGAGTTGGGTGGAGTCGGGGGATTGGAAGATGAGGGGAACGGGCTGTCCCGCGGAGGCGCGGACGATGCGGTCGAGGTCGTGTGCGGAGTTGACGGGGGTGCCGGCGGCGGAGATGAGGGTGCTGCCTGGGGTGACGCCGGGGAGGCCCAGGCGTGTGAGGGCGGATTGGAGTTCGGTGTTCTGTTGATCGGAGTTGGGATGAAGGACGCGGTTGGAGCGGTAGGGTTCGATGCCCAGGTCGAGAAGGCCATCGAACATGCCGGGCTCGGGGAGGATGTCGAACTGGAGGCGTTGGTCGAGGCCATCGCGGGTGACTTCGACGCGGACGGGGGTGGAGCGCGTGCCCATGGCGCCTGCGAGGATGAGGTCGTCGAAGGTTGAGGGAATGCGGGCGTCGATGGAGACGACGTGGTCGCCGGGTTTGAGGACGGATTCGGCGGCGGGGAGGTTTTCGGAGTTGAGGGCGAGGGCGTTGGCGGCGGGGCCGCCGGGGGTGAGGGAGCCGACGATGGGGGGCTGGCGTTCGAGGCCGATGAGGAAGACGGCCATGAAGAGCAGGCCGGCGATGAGCAGGTTCGTGACGACGCCGGCGGAGATGATGACGATGCGCTTGAGGGGGTGGACCATCGAATAGGAATCTGGGGCGGAGGATGTGGCGTCTGGGCGGAGGTCTTCTTGGCCCAGCATTTTGACGTATCCGCCGAGGGGGAGGTAGTTGAGGCGGTATTCGGTGGGGCTGAGGGAGGCGGCGCGGGCGGGGTTGGCGTGGAGGAGGTTGAAGTACTCGCGTTCGGAGGAGCCGCGGCGAAGGCCCATGCCCTTGCGATAGGAGAGCAACGCGGAGCCGAAGCCGATGGCGAAGGCCAGGACGCGGACCTTGGCCCACTTGGCGGCGAGGAAGTGGCCGAGTTCGTGGAAGAAGACGATGAGGCCGAAGCCGACCAGGACGGTGGCGAGGTTAAAGAGGGTGGTGAGGAGGGGGAGGATGGCGTCCATGCTGGGAGATGGTATGGGTTGAGCGGGGAGCGGAGGCGGGGGCATGTGTCGAGCCATGACCCGCATCGGGGTCCGCCCCCAGCTCCCCGAGCCGAAATGGGGGGAGGGGGAGGGCTACGGTTGGTGACCACTTCTTGAAAGGGCCGCGCATGGCGTTTGGAGTTGAGTTCGTGCATGGGCGTCAGATTCTGGACTCTCGCGGGAACCCGACGGTGGAGGTGGAGGTTGGTCTGGAGAGCGGCGCGGTGGGGCGAGCGGCGGTGCCGTCTGGGGCGTCTACGGGGGAGCATGAGGCGGTGGAGATGCGGGATTCGGAAAATGAGGAGTATGGTGGGAAGGCGGTGTACTCGGCGGTGGACAACGTGAACGGGCCGTTGGCGTCTGCGGTGGAGGGGCTCGATGCGCGGGAGCAGGAGCTGGTGGATGCGGTGATGGTGGAGCTGGATGGGACGCCCAACAAGAGCGGGCTGGGGGCGAACGCGATTCTGGGGGTTTCGATCGCGGTGGCGAAGGCGGCGGCGGAGGGGACGGGGCTGCCGCTGTACCGGTATTTGGGGGGGACGGGGGCCAAGACGCTACCGGTGCCGATGCTGAACATCTTGAATGGCGGGAAGCACGCGGACAACACGGTGGACTTTCAGGAGTTCATGGTGCAGCCTTGGGGGTTTGACACCTTCGAGGAGGGGCTGCGTGCGGGTGTGGAGATTTATCACGCGCTGCGGAAGGTGCTGCACGAGAAGCACATGAGCACGGCGGTGGGCGATGAGGGGGGCTTCGCGCCGAACCTGAAGAGCAACGAGGAGGCGCTGCAGCTGATCGAGGCGGCGGTGAAGAATGCGGGGTACTCGTGGGGTGAGCAGATCTTCGTGGCGCTCGACCCGGCGTGCAGCGAGTTGTGGAACGAGGCGGCCAAGGATGGGAAGGCCGGCTACAAGATGTTCAAGTCGAGCAAGGAGATCGTGAGCAGCGATCAGCTGATCGACATGTGGGCGGGGTGGTGCGCGAAGTATCCGATCCGGTCGCTGGAGGATGGGCTGGGCGAGAGCGACTGGGAGGGGTGGCGGAAGCTGACGGCCAAACTGGGCTCGAGGGTGCAGCTGGTGGGCGATGACCTGTTCGTGACCAACAAGAAGTTCCTGCAGCGGGGGCTGGATGAGAAGTGCGCCAACTCGATCCTTGTGAAGGTGAACCAGATCGGGACGCTGAGCGAGACGTTCGAGGCGGTGAACCTGGCGATGCGGAATGGGTACACGGTGGTGCTGAGCCACCGGTCGGGCGAGACGGAGGACTCGACGATCGCGGACCTTGCGGTGGCGACCAACTGCGGGCAGATCAAGACGGGGGCTCCGTGCCGCAGCGATAGGAACGCGAAGTACAACCAGTTGCTGCGGATCGCGGAGGAGTTGGGCGAGACTGGGGTGTATGGGGGGGGGATGTGGGGGAGGTAGAATGGGGGGCGGAGGTGGCGATGACCAGTCGGATTGAGCGGGAACAGATTGAGCGCGCGGTTCGTGCGATCTGCGAGGGCTGGCGCGGGGTACCGTCTGTGGTCGGGCACAGGATGTCGATCTGTCCGTACAGCACGGGGGAGACGGCGGTGTTCGTGACCGTCATCCCGGATGAGCAGACCGAGGACAAGGATTGGACTTCGCGGAACCTCGATCCGCTGTGTGACACAATCCGTGAGGCGATCGCGGCGACTGGCAGCGACCGTTGGGGCTACACGTTCTTTCGCAAGCCCTCGGACTTGGCCGAGGGTGCGGTGGCATGAGCATTGTGGATCACCTCATCGAGCAGGCCGATGGGCTGTCCGCATCGACGAGCGCGGGGCGGCTCCGGCAAGCCGACATGCGCCGAGCGATTTCAACGGCGTACCACGCGGTTTTCCACGAGCTTGTGGGATCGGTTGTAGCAAGCGTGCGGCCGGTTCGTGAGGTTTCGTCACCGGTTGGCCTTCGGCTTCGGCGTGTCGTCGCGCACCGATCGGTCAACGTCGCGTCGCATTGGTTCGCGGGAATGGGCGTCCCGCCGGTCGCGATCGCGGACATGTTTCCCCCGGGGTTCTCGCCATCGCAGGAGCTTCGCACGCTCTGCAAGCGGGTTATCAAGCTTCAAGAGAATCGCCACGCCGCGGACTACAACCTTTCGTGGAAAGTGGACACGCGCGGGACCCGACGCCTTGTGGAGGCGGCCCGAGAGGGCGTGGCGCTGTTGAGATCGCTTGAGAACTCAAGGCAAAGGACCGTGTTTCTAATCGGATACCTCCTGGGTACGGGCGCGATGCGCAACGCCGAGGAGTGAGCCTCGGATTGTGGCCCTCGCCCGCCGATGCGGATCGGACCCACGCATGGACGCCCTCTTCGACCATCGCCGATACCTGATCCCCTTCCGGTCGAGCCTGCTCCCGCAGATTTTCACGGACACGCTGGTGATCGGGGGGGGCGTGGCCGGGGCGCGGGCGGCTGTGGAGGCCGCTCGGCATGGTGAGGTGATCGTGCTGGCGAAGGGGGAGTTGTCGGCGTCGAACACGGCGTGGGCACAGGGCGGGATCGCGGGGGTGATGGAGGAGGGGGACACGCCCGAGGCGCATCTGGGCGACACGCTGGTGGCGGGGGCTGGCCTGTGCGATGAGGATGCGGTGCGGCTGATCGTGGAGAACGGCGGAGCGGCGCTGCGGGAGTTGATGGCGTGGGGGGCGAGCTTTGATGCCGGGGCGGATGGGAGGCCGGCGGCGGGGCTGGAGGGTGGGCACTCGGCGGCTCGGATCTATCACTCGGGCGGGGATGCGACGGGGGCGGAGATCCAGAGGTGCGTCTCGGCGATGATGCGGGCGACCCCGGAGATCCGGGTGTTTGAGAGGTGCTTCGCGCTGGATTTGATGACGCCCTCGAGCGAGGTGGGCGCTTCGGTGCTGGGGGCGATCACGCACCACCAGCGGTATGGCTTGCAAATGATCTGGGCGCGGACGACGATCCTTGCGAGCGGCGGTGCGGGCGTGCTGTACCGGGAGACGAGCAACCCGCGTGTGGCGACGGCCGACGGTCTGGCGATGGCGTCGCGGGCGGGGGCGACGCTCGCGGACATGGCGTTCGTGCAGTTCCATCCGACGGCGCTGTATCTGCCGGGGGCGTCGCGGGCGTTGATTTCTGAGGCGGTGCGTGGCGAGGGCGCGCTGCTGCTGGACGCGGCGGGGCGGCGGTTCATGCCCGAGATTCATCCGATGGCGGAGCTGGCACCGCGCGACGTGGTGAGCCAGGCGATCATGCGTCAGATCGCCAAGCAGGGCGGGGGGCATGTGTGGCTGGATTGCCGTGGGCTGTCGGGATTCGCGGCCCGGTTCCCGGGCATCGCGGACATGCTGCGGAAGTTTGAGCTGGACGCGTCGAAGGACCTGATCCCGGTGCATCCGGCGGCGCACTACATGGTGGGCGGGGTGCGTACGGACCTGCGGGGGCGGACGGATGTGCCGGGGCTCTTGGCGATCGGAGAGGTGGCGGCGTGCGGGCTGCATGGGGCGAACCGGCTGGCGAGCAACTCGCTGCTGGAGGGGCTGGTGCTGGGGCGCGTGGCGGGGGAGGAGGCTGGTCGCGCGATGCGGACTGACACGCCGCGGCAGGGGCCTGTGCCTGTGGTGAGCGATATCAGGCCCAGCGACCACGCGGAGATTGACTTGGCGGATGTGCGTTCGAGCCTGCGTTCGGCGATGTGGCGGAACGTGGGGCTTGAGCGGACGGGGTCGCGGCTGCGGGATGCGTCGGAGATGTTTGATTTCTGGGCGCGGTACACGCTGGACAAGATCTTCGATGATCCGGAGGGGTGGGAGGTCCAGAACATGCTGCTGGTTGCGGCGCTGGTGACGCGGTCGGCGCTGTGGCGAGAGGAGTCGCGTGGTTGCCATCTGCGGAGCGAGTTTGCGGGGGCGCGCGAGGAGTTCCGGGTGCATGACTTGTGGAGGAGGGGGCGGGGGGAGGCGGTCGTTGAGCCCGTACACTTGGGGTCGGATGGGGTCGGGCGGTGAGAGGAAGACGTGGCAGGCATGAGGACGACGTGGCGGAGTGGCGGAGTAGCGGGTTGGGGGGGTGAGCGCCTCGCGTTGCAGGGCGCTCGGGTGCGTCGGGCGCGCCCGGGGGTTCGCGGCGGATTGGGGTCTGGCTGGCCTTTCAGTTCGCCACTTTTCCACTTTGCGAGGTTGCCGCTTCTCGTCGGTTCCGGACTCGCCCTGATGTCAGCGGGCGGGTGCGTGCGTGAGAAGGTGGTGGGATATCGGCCCGCGCTGCTGGGGACGCTGCCCGAGACGCAGTCGCAGACGGCGATCACGCTGGATATGGGGCGTGAGCGGCCGGGGGCTCGCGATGGGCAGACGCCCGACGGTTCGTTTGACTACAACCGGCTGCGGCAGGTGCATGAGGACGGGAGGGTGACGCTGATCGCGCGGCGGCCTTATCACCTGATGGTGCATGTGTATTACACGCTGATCAACAACGAGCCGGAGTTGTTCGCGGCGCAGGTGCTGTCGGAGTTGACGCGTGAGGAGTTCGCGGCGCGTGGGCGGGACCCTCGGGAGGCGTTTGAGATGATCCAGTCGCGGCAGTCGGACGTGCTGAAGTTGTTCGCGGCGATGCCGCAGGGGGAACTGACGCCGGGGGTGCTGATGGACAAGGTGGGTCCGACGGTGTATCGGCTGGAGGCGGTGGGGAGCGGCGCCCGGCGGCTGTCGTGGCGGTTCATGGATGTGACGATGGAGGGTGGGCACTGGAGGTTGCGGTGGTTTGGGGGTTGAGGTGGCTGTTGGAGTCGTCGGACCGTGCGCGGTGCTGGCGTCGAGGCGTTCGGGAGCGTGGGGGTGGATTTGGTTGCCGCGGGGCGTTGCGCGGTCACGCGCCCCTGGCGAGTTCTTCCATGGCGATGGCGTGGGTGCGGCAGGCGAGGCGGAAGCAGTCGAGTTCGAACTTTTCGTTGGGTGAGTGGATGCGGTCGTCGTCGAGGCCGAAGCCCATGAAGATGGTGTCGATGCCCAGGTGGCTCTTGAGCAGGCCGCCGACGGGGATGGAGCCGCCGGTCTTCATGAGGACGGCTTGCTTGCCCGAGGCGCGTTTGAGAGCGCGGCGGCAGGCGTCGAGGGCTGGGCTGCTGGTGGGGACGGTGACGGGGAAGCCACCGGAGTGGTCGTGGAACTCCCAGCGGCAGCCTGGCGGTGTGCGGTCGTTGCACCACTTGAAGAAGGCGTCGCGGATCTTGGCGGGGTCCTGGTCGGCGACGAGGCGGAAGGAGACTTTGGCGGAGGCGTGGGAGGGGATGACGGTCTTGGCGCCCGCGCCGATGTAGCCGCCGACGATGCCGTTGAGCTCGGCGGTGGGGCGTGCCCACTGGCGCTCGAGCGCGTTGAAACCCTTCTCGCCGATGTCGGCGGCGGGGGCCAGGCCGATGCCGGCCAGGGCCTGGTTGGCGTCGAAGCCCAGGCGTTTCCAGGACTCGCGTTCGGCGGGCTGGATGTCGCGGACGGAGTCGTAGAAGCCCGGGATGGTGACGCGGTAGTCCTTGTCCCAGAGTTGGGCGAGGACCTTGGTGAGTTCGGAGATGGGGTTGGGGCAGCGGCCTCCCCAGAGGCCCGAGTGCAGGTCCTGGTTGGAGGCGTGGAGGGTGACCTCGTTGTAGGAGAGGCCGCGGACGCCGTAGGTGATGGCGGGGGTGTTGCGGTCGAACATGTCGGTGTCGGAGATGAGGCAGACGGTGCAGGGTTTGAGGCGGTCCTTGTGGTCGATGATGAACTTTTCGAGGTTGACCGAGCCGGATTCTTCTTCGCCTTCGAGCAGGACGGTGACCTTGAGTCCGGCGGCGACGGGTCCGCCGGTGTGCTTCCAGGCGAGGAGGGCTTCGAGGTAGGAGGCGACCTGGCCCTTGTCATCGACCGCGCCGCGTGCGACGAGGCGCTCGCCGACATCGCCGTCTTTGGGGCGGATGACGGGCTCGAAAGGGGGCGAGTCCCAGAGGTTCAGGGGGTCGGCGGGCTGGACGTCGTAGTGGCCGTAGAAGAGGATGTGGGGGCCGGTGGCCTTGGGGTCGTGGACGGCGGGGGTGGTGGCCAGGACGATGGGGTGGCCAGGCTTGTCCTTCGTGCCCGTGGGGAGCAGATCGGCGTTGAGGCCGGCCTCGCGGAGTTTGACGGCGGCCCACTCGCCGGCCTTGGCGCAGGCGTCGCGGTAGGCGGGGTCGGTCGAGACGCTGGGGATTTTGAGCCAGTCGATGAGGCGGGCGACGGACTGCTTTTCGTTGGCCTTGAGCCAGTCGACGGCGGGCTGTGCGCTGAGCTGCGTGGGTGCGGGCATGTGGGGCTCCCTTGGGAGGGGGAGGGTAGCGGGCGTCGAGGATCGGGAGAGTTGTTCAACACAGAGCCGCCGAGACACCGAGGCAGGCATGAGGAAGTGGATCACGCCGCAGATAGGGAGGCGCGGAGTGGGACCGGGGCCTGGCGTTCACCACCCAAACGCGGCGGGCCGGAGCCACGCGGGTCGCGCGGGCGGGGTGCGCGGGCGGGGTGCGCGGGCGGGTCGCGCTGAGGGTTGGAGCGAGGGGCGAGATCGGGTGTTGCGGGTGGTTGGGTGGTGGCCGACTGCTTGCGCAGACGGTTCTGGTGGGAGCGGGGGCACCGTCCGGGCCGGGCCGCGGGTGGTGGCAGGGTGGGTTGGGGTCGGCGGAGAACTCAGGTACCTTGGCCGGCGGCTTGCATCATCAACTCAACCGGGGGGGTCGGGTTGTGGCGGACGACTTCGCGGCCGCAGTCGGGGCAGATGGTGTTGCCGGTCTGACCGAGGTACTGTCCGAGGATGACCAGCGTGGGGGTAAGCGTGGCTTTGCCGTCGCGTGTCCAGTAGCAGAGTTCAGCGGGCCAGAGGGTTTCCCGGCCTGTGGAGGGGTTCTTCCAGGGCGGGGCGTCGTCCGAGGGCATCCGGAACTGGCGGAAGTCCGCGCCGGATTCTGAGTCCTTCGCGGGGCGCGTGCGGGAGGCGTCGACCATGGGGTCGCGCGCGAACAGCGATGAGGTGGCGAGCACCCAGACGAGCAGGACGACGCCAACGATGGCGCCGCCGCCGGCGAGGAGCATCTTGACGCTCACGGCGCCGAGACTGCCCCGGCGTGGAAGGCGTGCGGTCGTGGCGTGTTGGCGGGGATCAGAACGCACCGGATCCTCCCGACTTGAGAGCATGGCCGACGATCAGGGCACGCGGTACGAGTCGGAGCCGACGGGGTACTGGCCGGGGTAGAGCTGCTGCGTGGACTTCCAGAACTGGGCGGCGCCGTTGCGGATCGTGGTCCCAGTCGGCATCCAGATGCGTGGCTCCGCGGCTTGGGCGTCGCTCCGGGGTTCGACGTGGCCATCAAAGAAGGCGAGGTTTCCGCGGATCGAGGTTCCGGCCCGCTCACCCTTGCCACCGGAGAAGTCTCGATCACCGTGGCGGAAGCCCCAGCGGCGAGCGTCGTACGGCGCGATGAGGTTGCCGACCAGGGCGGGAATGCTGCCGTACACCTCGCCGGGAGCGCGACTGCGATCGACTTCTTTGTTCTGGTTGTACCAGACCCCTGTCCCGCCGAACGCGCCACCGAACGCGGCGGTGATCCCGATGTCGGAATCGGGAGGGCTGATGACGTCGGAGTAGCGAGCGCCCTCGAAGAACATCACCTTTTCAGAGGCTTGGCCGACCAGGTTGGCAAACGGGCGAAAGGCACCACGGTCGGCGTTGGGGCGTATGCCGGTGCCGCCCTGTGCGGGCGGGGCAGTCGTGGATGTGAACTGGGTCGACATGCAGTACGAGAGCATGCGGCCCGGCTTGAAGTCGGGGTCGTTGGGGATCAGCGCACCGTCCCACGCGAAGGCCTCGTACCGGTTCTCCGGGCACGCGTAGAAGTCGAGCGTGCGGTACCAGTTCAGGCGGAGGCCGCGACCCTGGCGATCCTGGGATTGGGCACCCCCCGACTGTCCCGGCCCGGCGTAGCCCATCTGGGCGGCCAGGGGGCCCATCCAGTCCCACTGCTGGATGGCGACGCCGTTGTAGAACGCGGGGATGGGCTGACCTGTGATGGGGTCGCTCTTGGGGATGCAGTCGTAGCCACTGGTGGTGGAGCCGCCAGCGATGGCCTCGTTGTTGTCGAGGAAGTAGGCGTTGCCGGCAGTGGCGATCTGGCGCATGCTGCTGGAGCAGACGACCTGGCGGGCGGTCTTGCGCGCCACGCCCAGCGCGGGCAGCAGGATGCCGATGAGCAGCGCGATGATCGCGATGACGACGAGCAACTCGATGAGCGTGAACGCCGGTGGGCGTGGGGGGCGAACCGTCATGGGCGACCTCCGCGGAGAACCCGCCTTGGGGCCTCGATGATAGCGGTCAAAGCGGGCGTCGGCCCTTACCCGACAGCGCCGGGGGCAGGGCTAACGGTATCTTCGTGAAGGGGGTGAGGGGGTTTGGGACACGGTTGCGGGGGATGGGAGATGTTGGGGGGGAAGGTTGCGGGTGTGCTTCGAGAGGGCGCGATGGGGCGGGGTTGGAGGGAGGGGTGGCGGGCCTTGGGCCCGGCACCGGACTTGACTGGGGGTGTTTGCTTTGGGAGTGAGTTGGGGGTGGGTTTGGGACCGGAGGCCCTCCCCGCTGGTGTGTCGTGCCCCCGTCTGGAGCGGGTTGAATCCGCAGGGGCGCGGACGGCGAAGCAACTGGTGGCTTGATTGATGATTCCGGAGCGTCGGGAGTGTCCCGAGACGGCCCGGATCACACGGAACAACACAGGAGTCTGAATATGGCGCTTTCCCGCGTTGGTGCTGTCGCGTTGGTTGCTGGTCTTTGCGTGAGCGCTTCGGCCCAGTGCCAGGGGGCGTCGGAGGCCCGGGCCGAGGTTCGGAAGCAGGAGCCGGTGGCGGCGTGCTCTGGCGGGGGCGAGGCGGCGCTGGTGATGGCGTCGCACCGGCGGAAGGACCGTCACGAGGTCGGCAACATCGTGCAGGTGGCGCAGGCGGCGGGGTCGTTCACGACGCTGGTGGCGGCGGTGAAGGCGGCCGGGCTGGACGGGGTGCTGAGCGGGGAGGGTTCGTTCACGGTGCTGGCACCGACCGATGAGGCGTTCGAGGCGCTGCCGGCGGGGACGCTGGAGATGCTGCTCGAGCCGGAGAACAAGAGCCTTCTGCGGGCGATTCTGCTGTACCACGTCGTGCCGAGCGAGGTGATGAGCGGTCAGATCGTGAAGGTGACGTCGGCCCAGACGGTGGGCGGGCAGCGTGTGGATGTGGACGTGCGGGACGGGGTGGTGTTTGTCGATGGGGCGCGGGTGATCCAGGCGGATGTGGACGCGAGCAACGGGGTGATCCACGCGATTGACGCGGTGATCATGCCCTCGACCGAGGACCTGATCGGCACGGCTGTGGAGGCGGGGCAGTTTGGGACGCTGGCGGCGGCGCTGAAGGCGGCCGGGCTGGTGGAGGCGTTGCAGGGCGATGGGCCGTTCACGGTGTTCGCGCCGACGGATGCGGCGTTTGCGGCGCTGCCGAGGGGAACGGTGGATTCGCTGCTGAGGCCTGAGAACCGGGCGACGCTGCAGGCGGTGCTGAAGTACCACGTGATCTCGGGGCGCGTGTACGCGGATGACGCGGTGGAGGCGGGCGTGGCGGCGACGCTGCAGGGCGGGGATGTGCGGGTGACGATCAAGGACGGGCGGCTGATGGTGAACGACGCGACGGTGGTGGCGTCGGACATCGAGACGAGCAACGGGGTGATCCATGTGATCGACCGGGTGATTCTGCCGCCGAAGTGAGGCGGGATGCGGAGCTTTGCGGGCGAGAACGCCCGGGTGATTGTGCCCGGGCGTTCTCGCGTGATGGGAGTCTCCAGGGGTCGTGGTTCGCCTGAATCGAGACGGGTGGCTCGGTCGAATCCCATCACGTCCCCCCCAGGGAGCATCGGACCATGTGTCTGGTCGCGTGCTTGACAACCAACCGGGAGGGGCGATTGGGGTAGGTGCGCGTGGCGAGGAGCTTCGCATGGCCTTACTATGGGCGGGGTCTCTCGCCGCCGGTGGGCGACGGGGGCTCGCCCTGCCTGGCGCGTGGCCCGGCGGCTATGAGCCCGACTCTCACCACCCGAGCCGCCACGTTGCCGCAAACTGTGCTTGAACGCGTGGGTGCGGGCGAAGCGGAGGCGGTGCGCGAGTGCATCGACCGTTTCAGCGGGTTGATTTGGTCGCTGGCGCGGCGTGCGGGGCTGAACGGGGCGGAGGCCGAGGATTCGGTCCAAGAGATTTTCGTCGAGATCTGGAAGAGCGCGGGGCGGTATCGCCCGGAGATCGCGTCGGAGACGGCATTCGTGGCGACGATTGCGAGGAGGCGGTTGATCGATGCGCGGCGTCGGACGACCAGAAGGCCCACGCCGCAGGTGCTTGGGGAGGAGATGGCGGGGCGGCCGATCTCGGACCGGGCGGAGGTGAACCAGGAGGCGGCGCGGGCGGCCAAGGCTCTCTTGCAACTGTCAAGCGAACAGCAGCGGGTGCTGCGGCTGTCGGTGCTCGAGGGTCTGTCGCACGAGAAGATCGCGACGGCGACGGGGCTGCCGCTGGGGACGGTCAAGACGCACGCGCGGCGTGGTTTGCTGCGTATTCGGGCGATGCTGGGGACGACGGGGGAGGGTGAGGGGACGGGGGCTGCGTTGGTGACGGATGGGGGCGGCGGCACGGGAGCGGGAGCGGGAGCGGGCACGCGGGGCAACGGGACGCGGGGGATTGAAGAACATGATGGCGGGAAGGAGGCGGGGCGATGAGCCGGCTTCATTCCGAGCATGGTGGTGCGGGCGAGGGCGGGGTGCCGGAGCGCGTGCGCGAGTTGCTCGCGGGGCGTGCGCTGGGGGATCTGTCGTTTGAGGAGTCTGACACGTTGGAGGTGGGGCTGACGCAGGAGCATGGGGCGGTGGGGTCGAGGGATGCCGAGAGCGTGGCGCTGGAGTGGACGGCGGGGCTGGTGTACCTGGCGCTGGCGAGTGGTGCGGCACACGAGGAGTCCGAGGCGTGGACGCGTGGCCAGACATCGGGAGCGGGGTTGCTCGAGGCGATGCCGGCGGAGGTGATGGGGCGGCTGCGGCGGTTGGCTGAGACGTACATCGCGGCCCGGGGGCTGGGGCAGACGCACTGGGTGGGGGCGGACGCCCAGGGCGACGGTGAGGCGGACGGAAAGGCGGACGGGGCGCGGGAGCGGACGGCGGCGCGGGAGCGGACGGCGGCGTGGGAGCGTCCGCCGATGGTGGTTCATGTGGGCAGGCGAGGTGATGGTGGACGGAATCGTAAGGCGGGGTGGCTGGCGCTGGCGGCGGGAGTTGTGGTCGTTGCGGGCGTGGGGATCATCGCGCTGCGGCCCGCGGGCGCGCGTGAGCCGGGTGCGATGGCGGCGGGCGATGTGCTGCGCGAGGTGCGTGCCCGGCCGGATGCGGTGAGCATGGCGTGGGGCGAGTGGACGGACGAGACGGTGACGGCGGAAGTGAAGGGCGTCACGGGCGAGGTGGTGTGGAGCGATGAGGCGCAGGCTGGCGTCTTGAAGTTTGCGAACCTGCCGTTCGTGGCGGGCACGTCGTATCAGTTGTGGATCATCGACGCGGAGCGGGGGATGGAGCAGCGGGTGAGCGGGGCGGTGTTCCAGGGCGGCCAGACGGCGGCATTGGTCGAGATCGATCCGTTGCTGCGGATCAACCGGGCGGCGGCGTTCGCGGTGACGATCGAGAGGCCGGGGGGGACGTGGGTTTCGGATATGACGCGGCGGGTGGTGATTGCGGCGCGGCCTGGGTAGGGTGGCTTGGGTGGCTCGATCTGAATGCGAAGCCCGCGAAGAGGTCGGAGTCGATACCGAAAGCGGTTGGGCGGACC
>Ga0163144_10005287_pt1 | contig 28703 bp, 17 predicted proteins | sample OliLak19BULKMAT1_FD_123175 | JGI IMG/M metagenome (GOLD analysis project Ga0163144, IMG submission 123175) | Freshwater microbial mat bacterial communities from Lake Vanda, McMurdo Dry Valleys, Antarctica - Oligotrophic Lake LV.19.BULKMAT1 | ecosystem: Environmental > Aquatic > Freshwater >...
CCACGTGGCGGCGGCGGCGGTGGTGGTGATAGACGTGGCGGTGGCGGCGGCGGCGGTGGACGCGGCGGCGATCGTTGGTAGTCTAGTACCAGCAAAAAATAGCTGGCCATAGGAAATATAATTTCTTTCTATGGTCAGCTACAAAGTTTTGCAACTTGTACTACATAGCACCGCGCAAGTGGACGTAGTAGGATGAGTAGGCAAAGCAGAAAAAAAGCACTCCAATTTGGGGTGCTTTTCTTTTTTCAGTTTTGAAACAAAAAGTTTGACTACTTTTTATCTGAATCTTTATAAACTTCTTTCTTTGTACAGGATTTATTGTCATCTTTGTGGGCACAAGATTTTTTGTCTCCATCCTTAGAATGCGGGCAAGTGAGCTCTCCTTTTTTTGAGTGATTGTAGGAACTGGATTCTTTACTGCAGGTGCTGCATCCACAACCAGAGTCCGTCCGACTTGCTACGGAGCAGGCCGAGAGTGAGATCATAAACAAACAAGTGATAAAGTTCTTTATCATAAGTATCCTTTGAATTTATAAACAATAATTACAATAAGGAATTTACATAATATCAGTAAAGAGGGCCAGTAATCAGAAAGTTTTACTTTTGATGTCCATTAAGACCTAGCTTGCTAGCAAAGTTAGAGTAAACAAGAAAAGCCATTAAGCTATGGCGATTTTTAATCCACTTCGGCTCGTAAAGAGGAGGAATAATAAATTTTGATTGTATAAATGGAGTAATATTTGAAACATCACTTGTTGTTAATCTACCACAAAAAAGATAGTGAGCATCCCAGGTTCTTTCTTTCTGAATTGCATCCTCTAAAAATCTGTGAACCTGAACAAAACCATGCAAGTAAGTTACATCTTTAGTAAAAGCAACTTTTCCTTTAACGTCTCCGCCTCTGAATATTCTCATAGCAGAATAAAAACCTTCAGTTTCATTTTGACCACTTTCTAGGAAAAATTTAAATACTTCAATGAAATCCGCGCCTCTTAGAGCCATGTCAACACCCTTGACTCGGGCAGCGATTCTGCGAAGCCGACTAAGATCTATTGAATTTGTTATTAACTCAGCAAATAGAGCTAGACCCTCTTGAGTTTTTGTAGTGCGAGGGGCACCTAGTCCCAGAGTTTTTAAGTTTGGCTGCTCTCTGCCATTGAGAAGAGATAGAGTGTGAACAAAAGCTTCGTGCTCAATCAATTGAGGAATATCAATTGGTGCAAAGCAGGTATAGTTACGAAGTCTAATTCTGGTAGCTCCAGCTGCAGCTTTGGAAACTAACTTTGCATCAATAACAACTTCAACATTATGATTATGAAAGAAAGGTCGAATGACTTTTTCCATTTCTTCTTTTACGTATTCAGCCATTAAACAAACTTCATGATCTGTTTGTCGCGAAGCTGCGATCAAATTTCCAGTAACATCTAAAAAATGTTGAGAAGCATCAAGTGCAGATATGGAGGTAAAGCTCATGAGATCGCGAGGTGTTCCATAAATCTGACAAGAAAGTTCACCGAATTCGGGTTTTCCTAGATTTTCAATAAGTTCAGCCCCAAAGTAGTAACTTTCTGCAGTCTCGAAAAGAAAATTTGCTAATGGATGACTGCGATCACATTTTCGCATTATTTTTCTCAGATCAGATTTTCTCTCAGTTAGGTTGCGAGCAGGATAGGAAATCACTGGAAGTTTTGGAGTCCCCTTTTCCCAATTAGATACAAAGTCGGTTGCATGTTGAGGTTCCCAAGAGAGCTCGCTAAGAATTTTAATTGTTTTACCGATACTAACTAGTTCGGCATCGAGTTCTTTAATCTTGTTGAGATCTGTATTCATGAACATTTGAGATAAGGTAGTCGCCTCTCTTATGGCTCTTTTAAACCTAACATTTTTTCAGGTGTTTTGAGAGGGGCATTATATCGTTTATGTCTAAAACTTTTTAGTCTTCCATTTCGAGTATAGAGCACTTCTAAAATATTTTTATCTCCTTGCAAAGATTCAATAGGTGAAGTGAATAGTTCAGCTACGCCAAGTGTTAATCCATCAAGTACTGCATAAGTAGCCGCTCTTTGATAACTTGATTTATCTCCAGTAAAAAATTGATATGTAGCAAAATCTCCTTTTGCATTTCTATGAAATTTAATGGGTTTACCAAATGATTTTTCAACTGTGGTTCTTGCAGCTCCAACTTTTAAAACAGAAAAATCTGGGGTTTGAGAAGGCGTAGCAGCCATGATAACTGAACAGCCAGTGAGAAAAAGGAAGGCTATTAACAATAATTTTATTTTCATAATTATAGATTGAATTTATATTCAGTTGTTATGATCCTCGACATGTTTTCAAATTTTCTAAAGTGTTAATAACATTGATTCAATTGATGATTTAAAACGAATTTATCGAAGAATTCATTTGAAAAGTACTTGCTAACATAAACTAAACAACAGAAAGCTCATTTGTAATATTGTTATCCCAATAAGTAATTTCCGAATACTTTTCTGTGGAAAAACCTCCGGTTTACTTAAAACAATTATTTGGGATAACTTTATTACATCCCTGCGAGGGATCGTAAGTTCAAATAAAGATTTGCTTTCGGGAAAGTTCTTTTTTGGACTTACTATATCATGGAAAGCAGTTGCTTTTATAAAAGCCAGGTCACATGAGTGGAGCCAGAGATAGTTTTTTTGCGAGTACCATCCCTAAACTCTACTTGGAAGATCCTTTCTGGCATAGAGACTCGTGAGTATGTTAGCTTACTCTGTCGTTGAGTTTTCCTTAGACTGGACTCTTCAATTACTACTTGGTGAGACTGGCCATAAGAGCAGATAAATTGAAAACCTTACCAAAGACTTAATCTGATATTTAAATGAGTAATTTCTTTAAAATCTTTCTGCAGTACTTTACTTTTCATAAAAAACACCGACCAAGAGATGTGCTTCTAAGTGTTGAAGGTGGTTTCTGCGCCATAAAAATCGATGCGCCTTTAAGAGCAGATATTTTGACTCGTGATGGACTAATTCAACACGCTGTATTTTTATCTACAGAACACCATACAACGCAATCTCAGCAAGGTTGGCGTCGTATTCGAAATCGTTTTGAAGAAAATTTTAGAATTTTAGAGAAGACTTATCATCTTTTGGCAAATTCTGTCAAAGACGGTGAGCAGATTACTCCAGGTGGCGAGTGGTTACTTGATAACTATCATGTCATTGAACAAAATATTCATGAAATAAGAACTCTATTGCCCAAGAAGTATTATGCTTCATTACCAAAACTAACTTCTGGCGAGTATGTTGGACTACCTCGAGTATATGTATTGGCATTGGAGATTCTTTCTCATACCGATGCAGTTGTTGATAAAGATCTAGTTAGTAATTTTATAAATTCATATCAAAAAACTCAGATCTTATCGATTGGAGAATTATGGGCATTTCCAATTATGTTAAGAATTGCCTTATTAGAAAATCTTAGGCGACTAGCAATAACTGCATTACGTGATAAAGAATCAGAGAATGAAGCAGAAAATTTAGCACAACTGATTATTGATAATGAACAAAGAGATGCTACTGATATTTTATTAGATCTTGCTTCACATATTAAAACCCAACCTGAAATTGTTCCATCTTATGCAGCACATTTAACAAGAAGGTTACGTCTGAAAGGTTCAAAAGGCGGTTTAGCCTTACGTTGGTTTGAGGAATGGTTGAGTGAACATTTAAAATCAGCCAATGACTTACTGCGATTTGAACAATATAGCCAAGCTGCAAATCAAATTTCCATTGGAAATTCTTTTCACTCGCTCAAGACCGTATTAACTATGAGTTGGCCTGAATGGTTTGAGCAAAACAGTAAAGTTGAGGAAATTCTAAGATTAGATCCTTCCGGTATTTATTCAAGATCAGATTTTGCTACTCGTAATAATTGTAGATCCAAAATTGAAAAATATGCTCGTCAATTAAAGAGATCCGAAGTTGAAATTGCAGAAGAAGCTTTACTATTAACTCGGGCAGCTCAAGACAATGAGAATGAAAGCACAGCACTAAAAAAATTACATATTGGTTTCTATTTAATTGATGTTGGTACAAGCGCACTTGAAGAAAAACTTAAATTTTCTCCAAAACTTCTTGAAAGATATTCACGTTTGATTGATAAAAAAGCATCTCTTGTAATCTATTTAGGTTGTATAGGGATGCTCACTTTAATTCAAACAATACTTCTCTATCGAGAATTAAGCTATTTTGAGACTTCTAATGTTTTATTATTCACGGTCATTTTATTTTTTCAAATTCCTGCCTCTGCACTTTCACTAAATATAGTTAATTGGATAGTACCTTTCATTGTAAAGCCCCGAGTCCTGCCTAAGATGGATTATGAATTTGGCGTTCCGGATAATGCTAAAACGATTGTAGCTGTAAGTACTATTTTTAGAAATCAAGAAGGAATTGAACGAACAATTGATTTTTTAGAAGTTAGGTTCGTTGCAAACAATGACATCAATATATCTTTTGCACTGTTAGCCGATCTAGCTGATGCAAGTGCAGCAATATCTCCAACTGATCAAGTATTATTTAATTTTGCTGCACAAAAAGTTGAGGCCTTAAATTATAAGTATTGTCAGAACGCCCCGAGTAGGTTTTTTCTAATCACTAGGAAAAGACAATGGAATCCTAGCGAAGGTAAATTCATGTGCTGGGATCGAAAGCGGGGCAAGCTTGATGAATTTAATAGAGCGATCTTAGGACGAGATGAGCATAATATGATCGTGCTCGTCGGCCATAAACCGCTTCTTCGAGAATTTAAATATGTTTTAACTCTAGATGTTGACACGTACTTACCTCGTGAAACCGCATTTAAACTAATTGGAACAATCTCACACCCACTCAATCAAGCAATCATAGATCCAGAAACGAGGATAGTTAAAGAAGGGTATGGAATTATTCAACCGCGTGTTGGTGTTACCTTAGTAAGTGCGCAAAAATCTCTATTTTCACAGATATTCGCAGGTCAAGCTGGCCTTGATCCTTACACGAGTATTGTTTCCGACGTATATCAGGATCTTTTTTATGAGGGTTCTTTTATAGGTAAGGCAATCTACGATGTAAATGCTTTTGAAAAAGTATTGGCTAACCGAGTTCCAGAGAATTCTCTTCTAAGTCACGATCTTTTTGAAGGAATTTTTGCTCGAGCTGCATTAGCATCAGATATTGAGCTATTTGATGATTTCCCGAGTAAGTATACTGTTTACTCTAAACGACTGCATCGTTGGGTTAGGGGTGATTGGCAACTTTTGCCTTGGATTCGAAAAGACATTCCTGATTCATATCGTCAACTATATCCTTCTCCAATCACAGGACTGGGAAAGTGGAAATTGGTTGATAATTTACGGCGCAGTCTAGTTTCCCCATTTATTTTTTTATTTTTGATTTGTATTTGGTTTTTTGCTCCGTCAGCAATTGTACTTTCAATTTTAGTAATTTTTTCAATCACTTTTTTCCCAGTATTTTTACAATTATTATCTTTGATTCTCTATCGACCGCTTCATCGTTTCTTGACAAGGTCTTCCAGGGGTCTCAATAATAATATTTACAAGAGTATTGCTCAATCCTTACTGACAATAAGTTTTTTGCCTTACCAAGCTTACGACATGTGTCATGCAATCGTGGTAACTCTGTACCGTTTGTATGTTTCTCATAAAGATCTTCTTGAATGGGAAACAGCTCATCAATCAGAAAGACGTTTAGGTAATGATTTAAGTGCCTATTTTAATGAGATGTTTCAAGGCTTTCTGGTTGTTTTTATTACTGTCATTGGACTTGTTTTTTTTAGCAATGAAATTTTAATTAAACTTTCTCCATTATTATTACTTTGGCTAGCAGCACCTTTAATTGCTTTTTATACTGGACGAGCAAAGCCGGAATTTAAATATGAACCAACAAGCCTAGAGAAACAAAAATTATCAAGTATAGCCAAAGAAACTTGGAGTTATTTTTCTACATTTTTAAATGAAGAAAATAATTTTCTTATTCCTGATAATTTACAGCTTTATCCAAATCGTATCGTTGCTCACCGCACATCACCTACAAATATTAGTTTATCTTTGCTTAGTGTCATATCGGCATTTGATTTAAAGTTTATTACTCGTCAAGAAATGCTAGAGAAAATCAAAAAAATATTAGAATCTCTAAGCTCATTAGAACGATACAACGGTCATTTTTTTAATTGGTATGAAACTCGTAGTAAAGAACCTCTCAGACCTCGTTATATTTCTACCGTGGATAGCGGCAATATGGCCGGACATTTTATTACTTTAAAAAATGCTTTAATTGAATTCTCTACGAGCGATATTGAAAATGCATTAACTTATCAATATTTAATTGGGCTTTGTGATAAGTTTGTTAAAGAGCCTGATTTCAAATTTCTTTATGATCAACAAAAAAAACTTTTTTATATTGGATTTCGTGTCGATGATGCTCGTTTTGATAATTACCATTACGATTTATTAGCCTCAGAATCTAGACTTTCTTCCTTAATGGCAGTAGCAACTGGTGCAGTATCTCAAGAGCATTGGTTTAAATTAGGCCGTGGATTAACTGATTCTTTAGGAGGTCCCGCGCTGCTTTCATGGACTGGCACCATGTTTGAATATCTAATGCCACTTTTAGTAATGAAGGATTTTCCAGAAACAATATTACATTCAACTTATCGTTCCGTAGTTAAAGCTCAAATAGCTTATGCCAAGAGGTTAAAAGTTCCTTGGGGAATGTCAGAGTCAGGCTATGGTGGTGTCGATTTTGAACAGACATACCAGTATCGAGCATTTGGAGTACCTGGACTTGGATTAAAACGAGGGCTTTCAGAGGATATTGTTGTTTCACCATATTCAACCTTTCTTGCCATGATGGTTGATTTGAAAGAATCTTTAAAAAATATCGAGACTTTAGAAGCTATTGGTCTTCGAGGTGAATTTGGATTTTATGAAGCAATTGATTATACCCCAGAACGACTAAGTGAAGATGAAGACTCTCATATTGTAAAATCTTTCTTAGCCCACCATCAAGGAATGACTTTGCTGGCACTTAACAATGTTCTTAATTCGAATATTATGCAGGAGCGGTTTCATCGTGACACACTAGTTAGATCTAGTGAATTATTACTACAAGAGCGCATTCCACAAGAAATTAAGATTGTAATTCCTCATCAAGCCGAACTCACCTTTTTAGAAAGGCAAGAAGATGGCCAACGAGCAGATATCTCTGAAATAATCGATACACCACATACAAAAATACCCCGATCTAGAGTTCTTGCAAATGAACATTACACCTTGATGCTCGATAATTCAGGTAGCGGTTTTAGTCGCTATAAAGGAGAAATTGCACTGACACGTTGGAGAGAAGATTCTTTAACCAATAACTATGGTCAATATTTCTTTGTTAAAGACTTAGACAATAATAAAGTTTGGTCCACGACTTATTTGCCGACACGAGTTGAACCAGAAAGTTACGAAGTAATTTTTAGTCCTGACAAAATCGAATATAAACGACGTGATGGTGACATAGCAATTCATACTGAAGTAACGATATCTCCAGAAGATAATGTTGAAGTTAGACGAATAACAATTACAAATTTTTCTTCAAAAATTAAAAGTTTAGAAATAACAAGTTATGCAGAAGTTGCTTTAGGCTCACATGCTGGAGATGTTGCCCATCAATCTTTTGGGAAAATTTTTATTTCAAGTGAGTTTATTGAGGATATAGATGCCTTATTGTTTTCACGAAGAAAAAGATCTGCGCATGAAGAGGGATTGTTTCTTATTCACATGCTCAGCATGAATATTTGTTGGACTAAAACACAATACGAAACTTCACGTATTAATTTTCTAGGACGAGGTTCTACGATTCATAACCCAAAAGTAATGACTGAAAATGGACGATTGCGAGGAAATATTGGAAATATTTTGGATCCAATATTTTCAATTCGAACACGACTTGAAATTGAGCCGGGCACATCGGAATCCCTCTCTTTTATTACGGCAGTTGCTTCCAGTAAAGATCAGGCAATATTTCTTGGGCAGCTCTATCATGATCCACATTCTGTAACTCGGGCTTTTGAAATGGCTTGGAGTAAGACAAATGTTGAATTGCGTCATGAAAAGATTTCAAGTTTACAAAGTCATCTTTTCCAAAGAATTGCAAATGCACTTATATTTCAAGTTGATGAACTACGAGCCACAAGTACTTTTATTGCACAAAATAGATTGTTGCAAAATGGTTTATGGCGTTTGGGCATTTCGGGAGATTTGCCGATCGTGCTTTTGAGAGTAGATGAAGAGAAGCAATTAAATTTAGTATCAGAATTACTTTTAGCTCATCAATATCTAAATAACCGTCATATTCATTTTGACTTAGTTATTCTTAATGAATACACGGAAGGATATTTGCAGAATTTCCAAGATTCATTAGATCAACTTGTTCGTAGTGGATATTCGGCAAGTGTTCTTGATAAGAAAGGAGGAGTCTTTCTTAGGACTTTACAACAGTTATCCCCCGAAGAACGAGGTCTTCTTTTAGCAGTAGCCAGAATTGTCTTTAGTGGAGAAAAGGGGTCTTTAGCTCGTCAGCTCTCAGTCCTACAAACTGAAATTAGCACACCTGAAGAGAACAAAGGACTGATAGAGATCTTATTTAAGAAACCATCACTTGCAGTGAATACGCAAAAAATCATTAAAACTAATTCGTTAGTTCCAGCCTTGGCAACAGAGTTTTTTAATGGTTATGGAGGATTTACAGCCATAGGACAAGCTTACTCAATCTCAACTGCAAAGAATGGGTTGCCACCACTACCTTGGGTCAATATTATTGCAAATCCCAATTTTGGATTTATTGTAAGTGAATCAGGTGGAGGATTTACCTGGTCAGAAAACAGTCGAGAAAATCGATTAACTCCATGGCAAAACGATCCAGTTTCTGATCAACCCTCTGAAGTTTTATATATTCGCGATGCTCTCAATGGTCGCTATTGGTCAGCTACACCATTACCAGCTTCAATTGAGGCTGCTTTTGATATTGATCATAAATTTGGACAATCGATATTTCGTACAGAAATAGAAAAAATTCATAGTACTTTATCTATTTCTGGATCTACTTCTGAAAATGTAAAGTTTTGGAAGATTAAGCTTGTTAATAACGATAATAAGCCAAAACGCTTAGAGTTGTATCTTTATGTAGATTGGCTTTTAGGAATTAATCGTCATCAAACTTCCCCATTTCTTATAACAGGATATGATCAAAAAGCTAAAATCTTAACTTCTGTTAATCATTATAACAATGAATTTGCTGGCAGGGTTGTGTTTTTAGGAACATCAGCAGAGCTTTCTTCTTTTACAACTAGTCGCCTTGAATTTTTAGGTCGAGACCACTCAGTTCAATCTCCCTCTGCATTAGCTCAGGGAATTTCGGCTAAGGGTCCCTTCCCAGGAATTGCTGCTTTTTCAAAATTAGTTCCCCTGTCTAAAAAAACAGGTGTTGGATTCGATTCATGTGCAGTCCTCAAGGTGGCATTAACACTTGATGCTGCCCAGCAACGAGAAGTTACATTCTTTATGGCCGAAGAACCTTCTTATGAATTAGCAAAAGAGAAAGCTGTTCAGTACCGATTACCTATGGCTCAAGGTCAAGAACTCAAAGGAGTTGATAATTATTGGAAGGATCTGACCACGACTATTCAAGTATCAACTCCAGAGAGAAGTTTCGATATTTTGATGAACGGCTGGCTTACATACCAATGTCTATCTTGTCGAATTTGGGGACGGTCTGCCCTTTATCAAAGTGGCGGTGCTTTTGGATTTAGGGATCAATTACAAGATACAATGAGTTTACTTTACCTTGATCCAAAGGTAACCCGGGAGCAGATATTAAAAGCAGCAGCTAGACAATTTGTCGAAGGAGATGTTCAACATTGGTGGCATCCGCCAACAGGAAGAGGTGTAAGAACAAGAATATCTGATGATTATTTATGGCTGCCTTATGTTGTTGAAAAATATATTGCCGTTACTGGTGATAAAACTATTCTTAATGAAGAGGTTGCTTTTATTGATGCTCCACCTTTAGAGAAGCATCAGATGGAAGCATACATTGTGCCTCATCAGTCTAATCAAGTTGAAAGTATTTATAATCACTGCATTCGGGCCTTATTGTATGGATTAAAATTTGGTCCTCATGGATTACCTTTGATTGGTGCAGGTGATTGGAATGATGGAATGAATGAAGTTGGTTCACAGGGTAACGGGGAGAGTGTTTGGCTTGGTTGGTTCTTGTATGACAACCTTATAAAATTTTCAAAAATTTCTGCTGAAAGAGGGGATAATGCTCACTCGATGCAGTTCATTGAAGTTGCCCAGACTTTGCTTAAAGCGATTGAAGCAGATGGTTGGGATGGTGAGTGGTATCGCCGAGCTTATTTTGATGATGGAACACCATTAGGAAGTGCGCAAAGTACAGAATGTCAAATTGACTCAATTGCCCAAAGTTGGAGTGTCATTTCTGGAGCAGGCCAATCAGATCGAGCTGAAATTGCAATGAGTTCTGTTTACGAAAGACTTGTTGATTCAAAATATAATTTAATCCGTTTATTAACTCCACCATTTGATAAAGGCAATCAAGATCCAGGATATATAAAGGGTTATTTACCTGGGATTAGAGAAAATGGAGCACAGTATACCCATGCTGCTTGTTGGGTTGTGATTGCTACTGCTCTTTTGGGCAAAGGTGAGAAGGCGATGCAGTTATGGAGAATGTTAAATCCAATCAATCATACTAAAGAGTTTTCCGATGTTCAAAGATATCAAGGCGAGCCGTATGTAATGGCAGGGGATGTTTATGCCGAAGCTCCACATCAGGGAAGAGCCGGATGGAGTTGGTATACCGGTGCCTGTGGTTGGTATTATGTTGCAGGAATAGAATATATTTTGGGATTAAAGGTACGCGCTGATCATTTTACTATTGAACCGTGTATTCCAAAGTCATGGGAGGCATTTAGTATGACTTTCAAACATGCCGCTGTTACGTACCATATTGAAGTCAAAAATCCATCTAAAGTTGAAACTGGATTATCAAGTATGGAAGTTGACGGAGCTCCACTTTCAGATGCAAAGATTTATTTTGAGAAATATAAAGAGCAGAAAGAGGTTAAAGTTGTCGTAATAATGTAATGGTTTTGGATTTACTATAGTTAACGATGATTATAAAGTAATGAAAGATCATTCAAGAGTATAAAGTGTTTTTCAAAAGTCTTTGCCTAATCACAAGATATGGCAATGCAGACTAAGTTAAATCTTTTTTCTTGTTAACCCTTCGGGTTAGCTATGATTTTTGAAAATGAAAAACACTATTTATTATCCCTCCGGGGGATAGTAACTTTCTAAAACCTTTTCTTTTCGGCAAAGACTTTTGAAAGTTACTATAAATACCTCAAACTCGACCTGCTACGGCATCTCCCAACCCTTAATCTCTCCGGTATAGCAACACTCACCCCATGAGCTACCAACTATCTCCAACTTTCCATCTGAATCAAAGTCAGCGGCAGCAATCCCATGAGATCTAAAGCCAACTTCGATGTCGAATCGGCGCCATGCCCGACCGTACCAATGGTTCCTCCATATTGAAATGCGCGGTTCAAATAGATAAGATCCGGAAACAATATCAACGGCGCCATCGCCATCGATGTCTCTAACTAAAATACTTCGATCTCCATCAGATCCAAAAGAACGGTTATCAACGGCATGGGGTATTGACCACATGGTACCCTCGATATTCAATCTCCTAATCCAATGAATGGCTGAGTAAGCAGGAACATATGGCGGATCCATTGTAGTCGGATGTTGTTCCGAGACAGTAACGATGTCACGCAGACCGTCACCATCTATATCTGCAAGCTCAGCAGAGAAAGCCCCATTTAGTTCAGGTCCACCTGCTATTCGAATCTGTTGGGAAAAGGATCCCTGTCCATTATTTCTAAGCCAGTAATAATTTAAATTGCCTTCCCAATCCCAAGGAGTAGCAGCAACAATATCGATGTCGCCGTCATTATCAAAATCATCTCCCTTAACAAAGCTGACTCCGTTCCCGACAACAGGAATTAAAGTCTCCACTGTTCCTAATAGGTCTCCGCTACCATCGACATTTATCAAAAGATGAATATTGGGATCCATACGGAATGCAACTGCGACATCCATATCTCCATCATTGTCGAAATCGGCAGCATCAACCGAATGTGGAATCTCATGTGACATCGCTACAATAAAATGAGGATCAAATACGGGCAGGCCCGTGCCCGCCACCTCGAGACGATTTTCATACCACCAAACTGAATTATCAGGACGGCTGCAACCTATAAGATCCATGTCGCCATCACTATCGATATCGGCGGTACGAAGTGCATAGGCGCCATTCAAACTTTGAATCTGACGACGTTGCCATTGTTGATTGCCAAGATTCCGCCACCATGAAATGGAGTCAGCATAGTAGCCGGCACCTGCAAGGTCGATGTGACCGTCTTGATCAATATCAACAGCCACGACCGCCGAAGCCCCGGTAAAATAACTATCAATTGAATAACTAGTAAGCGGTACTGCGAATAGATGGGAAGTTAAGCAAAGATTGACAAAGAGCAAGCTCAAAGATTTGTAAAAGTCCATAAGATCTCCACATAATAGATAACTCACAGAATTCTAATAATACCCTAATAAAACTTTAACAATACGCTAATAATTCGAGAGCTGGCGGCGAGGAAGAAAAGTAGCCCCGCTCCAAAAGTTAAAAAGTTAACCAAAAGTTAAAATCAGGTTCATCGAAAGTTTATGATGTGGTCATTGAAAATATCGTCTTGTAGCAAATTACCGCAACGAGTTTGCCGAAATTATCCGCAAAGAAAAATTCTCCGGCTTAATGGAAAAGTTGAAACGTAAACTTGAGAGAGGAAATACCGAAGCTAAAGCTGCTACTTAGATATCCTCAAGCCTCTCTACACTAAGATTTACTCCGCCAGAAGCATGTTCGTGATCATATGCATACAACAGTGGCAATAATCCGGTACTCACAGAGGTATTACGCTGTCCTGATATTTTGTCCAAGGCATCATCTGCGGAGATGCCCTCAGCTTTACTAATAGCAGCGGCAGCAATCACAACGGATCTGCTTTTCCCCGCCCAGCAAGAGACTAAAACAATACCTTCCTTCTCAAATCTCTCAACTGCCGAGACAGCTCTGTCAAAAAGCCTCCGATCGTTCCCGCCTCCATCAATCATGGGAAAATGAACGAATGGAATTTCTAGACTTTCTGCAAGGGCTCTCGCAGTGTCTACAGTGTCTTGAACTTCATGTAGACAAACAACCGCTCTAATACCATTAGAGGTGAGTATCTTTTCATCAGTGGCAGCAATAAAATTTCCAATAAAAATCCTGTCAGTTATACGACTAATCGAAACGGCCTCTCGCGCAGGCTCAGATTGCAAGCCTCCATCTGGCCAATCAAATGTATTTTGAGTCATCTACAATCCAAACTTTAAAAATAAAATTTACCTGATTATCGCCTACGAGGACCGAGTTCAAAAATCGGATCTGAATAACCAATGCTGCCATCTGGCATTCTTTTGATTTCTAATCCGAATACTGCCTCATAAACCGCTGGGTTTTCAAAAACAACTGCTAAGAGAGGGTGCTCGGTCTCTTTTTGATTTAAAATTTTATGGACTCTATGATTTCCGTTCATAATTATAAATGCATTCTCAGATTCAACCCTAATTATTATTACCGGATTATTACCGGATCTTTCGGGATCTAGCGGTAGGGTAATCTTATTTAGTTCTCCTCCAAAGATTTTTTCTTCCCGAAACTTTAATTGTCCAAAGTCTGCTTTTTCTTTTAATTCATGAGGGGAAACTTCTCTCATTGCGACTAAGCCTATCCGTTCTAATTGCTGAAAGGTTGCTAAGTTTTCCGGTTCCTCAGAAAGACACCTCTCCATCCAACCCTCAACTGATGACTGAAATATCACCTCATTAAGTGTTTGCGTATGGTGCAGAGTTTCCTCTGCGAAAGTATTTGAGCTACCCTCGACTAGAGCGTGCTCAACTAAAACCTTGGCCATAATCAACCTTAATGGTTGTTATGAACTCTTTGGTTGTAATCGGTGCACATTAAATTGCTTGAGATAAACCTGTACTTGACTGAATTTATTGCGATTTAAATTTAGATTGGGATTAGATGTTCACTTACGACTAAACCCTGGAAAACTGCCGGGCTTTAATAGACCTGCGCCGGTACAAGACTTTTCAAAGACTATTCGGGTCAAAAGTAGCCCCGCTCCAAAAGTTAAAAAAGTTAAAAAGTAGCCCCGCTCCAAAAGTTAACTCCAAAAGTTAAAAAGTAGCCCCGCTCCAAAAGTTAAAAAGTAGCCCCGCTCCAAAAGTTAAAAACTTTACGACATTCAACTTTATCACTGGCCAATAAGAAAATTGCATCAGATCATACTGTGGGTGTATTGATTCGGATTCGCAGAGACTTTATAAGAAAGTAATGGAAAATTCCCCTAGAATTTCAAATAACAAGGCTCTACTCCTGTATATTGGCGCTCTCTTTTTCTTAGTTTTTCTTGAATGCTATTTCGTATTTTATCAGATCTGGTTTGAGGATTATTGGGGTTACGTTTCGATTGTTCGTGAATTATCTATCAACCCTTTTCAACCACGGAACCCTTTTACTATAGGCACAGAATCAACCATACCTTACTGGCCATACCTCATAATTGTATCCTTACTTGCCCGACTTACAGCGATACCTGCACAGGAAGCTCTATCGCTCTTTGGTCCAATCAATATAGCTCTATTTCTATCTTCGTTTTATTTTTTCACTCGTTCCTTAACAAAAAAAATCTGGTTCCCTGTTTTCGCTCTTACGGGAATTCTAATCATGTGGACTGGCAGCCCTTTTTTTCACGGCGGCTTCACTCACTTTCCAGCTCTCCTTTATATGGGGCCATACCCATCAATACTTGGTCTCTCCTTAGCGATGTTTGCCTCTCTTGTATTTAAAAAAAATATTAAGGATCCATCTAATAAGAAATTACTCCTTTTCATTTTTCTGTTCACACTACTTTTACTAATTCATCAGATTAGCTGGATCTTCTTGGGAATTCTCTCTTTTGCCTCAATCCTCTCCTTTTCCTCTCAAAAAATAAAAGATCTATATAAATTATCATTTTCACTAATTTGCGCTTTTTCCATAGCCTGCTTTTGGCCATTTTTCCCCCTGCTTAAATTTAACAGTCATCCACATCTTGTAAGTGCAACTGGAGCATTAATCTTTTACGAAGACATATTTAATCGAGTGCCTCTACTATTAATATTTCTTTCCCTTATATTTTTGCGCTGGATAAAAGATAAATCCGATTTTATTTCTATATCATTCTTTGGTTGTGGCTTAATTTATCTGTATGGGTACCTTAGCGAAGGATGGAGCTATGGCCGAATTGTCTCTTTTTTAATTTTTTTAGGACAACTTGGCACTATAGAACTAATCTACAACCAAATTAGCCACACAAAATATAGACGATTATTTTATCTCCTTTCGTCTACTTGTTTTGTACTTTTTCTTATCTTTACAGCAGTTCGCACGTACCACTACTCTAGGTTTTTTGGTCTAGAGTGTCCCGGAACTGGCGGGATCCAGTATGAAGAGATTTTTTCGTATGTCACTCCAGGTGACATGGTTATATCTGATATTGAAACAAATCTTGTCCTAGCTGGATATGGTGCTAAAATAGTTGTTTTTGATAGAAATTCTTCTTTTGAAAATGATTATGAAGAACGAAAGAAAGATCTCGATCTATTTTTTAATGAAGAAACAGAGAATAAGATAAGAAAAGAGATTTTAAAGAAATACTTAATTAAATATCTAGTTATCAATAAACAGAATATGCCTTCTCTCGCTTTTCGAGATGTTTTAACTAAACTTGGAACCCCTATCTTTGAAAACAAACAGTTCTTTCTAATATCGACTAACCATAAAGAGTAAGCACTCAAGATTTAGATCGTCTCAACTCGCCTGGTCCATTTTTATATTCTCGCTTGCACCACTGCTTCTTGGTCTAAGTGTGATGGCAGGAATAGAAATTTAAATAATTATAGCTCCGGCCAAATACCATTTTCGGAGCGGGTTTCGGAGTTAGACGACTAAGCAAAATTTTATTGAAGTACTATGGGTATTTTGAACCGATCAGTCAAAATTCCTTTGAAGTATTGGAAACTTAATTTAAAGTTTATTTTTTATTGGAGCCGATATTGATGGAGTAGGAGTGCCATCGAGGATTGAAATCGCGAGTAGGATTAAAGTTTATTAATAAGACGAGACTTCCTCCGCTACTTCATAATAATGTCGAGAAGTTTTTGGTTCCAAAAGATTACCAGTGATACCAGCCGATAAAACTTTTTCTTTAGAAATATCAGTATCAGCTTTCCAAGAGCTAACTTTGATTCTGTTATCAGAAAGATAATCAACTAAAATACAAGGTATCTTACACAAACCAAGACACTTAGAAGCTGCACAACGATGGTGGCCATCGAGAATAATAAATTCCTTCGAATCGACAAGAATGGGTTTATTTACTCCACAACACTCACTGATTTCTGATTTCAAATCTTCGACATGTTTTAAATCAACTTGCTCATGGGGTTTAAGCAAATCCAAATTTATGTAGGTTACTTTAGAGTTATACATACTTAGTCATGCCATCCATAGCCATTGCAATTCATACTGTTGCTTGGTATATAATGCAAATAGATGGCAACCGTCAATAAACGACTTTAATAATTATAATATCCAGTGATTCAAGATAGTTATCATAACGAAGAATTAATAAGAGTGGTAAAAGTAGCCCCGCTCCAAAAGTTGAAATGATCCTTACCTCTATCATTACTTTCAACATACAGCGTCGGATTTTAACCGGTTACTGTACTGATGCCGAAAAACAGCAGATCAAACTTATTTCATACCTACCTGCTTTTTCCTAGCTCTCAAGAAATCGACATGACTTAATATAGAAGTTAGAGAGGTAGATTTGCATTGAACAAAAGCCAGGAATAGCTCATCAATGGTCGCCTCGCGACGAAGAAGCTCTAGGCTTAGTTGAGAAAAGGCATTGGGTTCTTGAAGATACTTTTTTTCAATTCCTAACCACCAAGTTTTGGCTTGGATGCGTGCCTCGTTCCATTGAAGGCTGTCTTTTAATGCTTCATGGTTGAAGCCTGGTGGTAGGCCTTTGGGAGCTACGCTTGAGAGGGGTTGTGTCGTGGTGGTTTTTGTCTTCTCCTGTGAAGAAACAGGAGTAACGGTGGGGCTTTGATCGATGATGTCGATATTTACCCATCGATCGTCGTTCTCAATCGGCTTCTCTCTAACTTTTACAGTCGTTGAATTGTTTTTAAACCCTTCAATGTCACGCCGCATCTTCGGCACTTCGAAATATGGAACTAGATGTCCCTGAAATGGATGCATGCCCGGAAAAAAGAAGGTACCGACACCATTTGAAGGTCGGCCGATCTCATCGGGGGTGAGAACCGGTCTTTGTTGCACCTGTTCCTGTTCTGCATCTTTTCCACCCATGCCGCGACCCGTAAATATGCTGTTTGAGGTTTTGCGTGTCTCTGTGCTGTAGCGGATTGTCATCTGGCCGCTTTCCCGTGATGCCCACTCTGCGTCGGTTAAGTCTAAGGTTGGCAAAAAGATCTTTGTGTTGAACCCGGCAATAACTGAGTCGGCATCCTCTCCATAATTAGCGTGGATCTGAGAAAGAGACTGAATTGAAGCCACAATGCTGACGTTTCGAGAACGCAGGGTATTTAATTTAACGTGGATGTCCGGCAAGCGACCCAATGAACTTGCAAACTCATCGATAACTAGACCTACAGGTCGAGGTAGAGAAACTTCAGGTAACTCCTCCGCTTGCTTTGTCAGATAGCGAAGGATTTCAGTAACAATTACGTTTGCTAATGGTCGAAGCATCTCAAGTTCAGACTCTCTTAATTCAAGAATAAACAATGTCGGCTCTTCGATGAGTGTTGAGAGTTTTAATTCTGATAAAGCCGTGGTTGATCGAATGGCTTTAAGGTCCCAAGCAGCAAGACGCATTCCAAGCTCTGACATTACGGTATCAGCATTTTGTGAACCGGAGTGAACTAGGTCAACAAAGGTTCTCGCTGTTCTAATTGCTTCCGGATGATTTTCAAGCCAGGCAGCGATTTTATGATTTCCCGACTGGATGATCGAATGAATGTAAGGCATGGAGAGCTGCTCGTTCTCAGAATGTAGAATGCCAACCATAATAGCGTTAAGCACTTTGAGAGAGTTGTTTCGAAAGAAAGGGCTATCGCTACGCGAGTTAGGGTTATCAGTGGCAGAAATAATGCTATTAGCAATTAACTTAGCATCGGTATCCGATTTAATCTCGGAGAGAATATTCCAGCTTAAACTTCGTAGTGTATCAAGCGGATTAAAAAGAAGAAGTCGTTTATTTGGATTATGCTCTTGAGTAAGATGTGAAAGTTTATTCCACATCTCAGGTTTGGAATCGATCACAATTGTAGAACATGTGCGGTCTAAACAGTCGCCGTATAAAAGCGGCAAGATAAAGCGCGTTGTCTTACCACTTCCTGTTTTAGCTACGGTCAAAATATGACGGTTACGAATATCACGGTTGATTCGTAAATTATGAGTGCCTCTTATAACTCCATCCGCTCCTTTTAAATCTTTGGCATAAAGAATATTATGACACGGTGAAGTTGATGGAGAGAGCCACCGTTTAATCTCTTTTTGACAAGCCAAATCGCCAGAACCGAATTCATTATGATCAGATCTACGTGGTCGATGGTTTCTAAGGGAAAACAGATTGTGAATTTTAGATAATGCCTCGGCAATATCAAGAAGTCCTGATTTTACAGCAGCAGCTATTCCTGCAGCCATAATGAAAGCAATTAAAAGAAATTTCTGGTGAACTTTTATCGGATTCTGCCCAATGAGAAGGACCTCAATAAAACGCGGTAGTTGGAATAGCATATCGTTATCGCTTTCCAATGAAAGAGAATCACGCAGATCTTTTAATGCAGATAATATCTCCAAACCGGCAACATAATGCATCAAGCAAAATATCAGAAAGATCACACCACCTTTAACTGTAGCGTTTGAGAAGAAGTAGTTCTTTGAAAATGAAAATAAAATAATCAGAGAGGAAAAGCCGCCAAAAATAAGAACGTTAATCGGGACTTTAAATAATAGAGTAAGAAGATTAAGTAAGGTCAACTCAAAAAACTGAATCATGAGATTGGTCCCTAATCTTTGAGTATTGAAAGAGAAGATTTTGGTTCCGCAGCATGTCGCCAAAATTTCTGAAAGCGAGAGAAACCCGAATATAGTCCCGGTTCAAATGTTTGGCGTGGTGGAATAATATTTAGTAGCACGGGCTCCGCGAGTTCGTAGCCTATTAACGCTGCATCGCCGCTATGAAAGAAAGGTATTAATTGCATTGACGGATCGTCCGTAGAGCCGCTCAGTTGTCGAATAGTATCACAGTCATCTGAATGTTTCAGTCGATGAACAATGAACATACCGATATACTGTGTAATGCGCCGGTCTAGAAGGGCGGGATTAGAGCACGAGAAACACACGGTGAGCCCATGAATTCTTCCACCTTTGATAATATCACTTAAGGCAGTCAGACCCATCTTATCTCTCAAGGCAGAATTTTCTGTTGATAGGGTTTCTCCTGCCTCATCCATAAAGAGGACAACAGGGGACTCACGAAACAGGCCACCTTCAGCGAATGTTAGCAGGGATCTAATAATCAAATTCTTCACTATGGATCTCATATGGTTCTCTTTAGGAACCGACTTGAGAGAGATGCGCGCCGCTCGTATAAATGGCTCCCTCATAAATTGAGTGACCCAAGAAAATATTGATGTTTTTCCTCCCTGAGAAAAAATTCTTGAATTCTCGGGGGAATGCAGGATTCGCTCCAAATTCTCTAGGATTTCAATTTTAGAATGAGCACTATCTTTATGATCGCTTGCAAGACCATGCTGCGAATTCAGGTTGTTTGAATGATCCTCAAGTTGATTGTAGAAGAAGTGACGAAGATCCTCTAAGATATGAGTATTGGGCTCTTCTACAGATTCGCTTGAGTGATTATCTTGTAAATTGCGATTTGCCTGCTCTCGATGTTGTAATCTGATTTCGTTTAGGGCTTGCCTTACGGAGAGAGCCGCACCTAAAGGATCACTTGTACCGGTGGAAAGTAAGCTAATGACATCACTTTGTGTTAGGCAAAATTGAGGAATGGTAGCTCCAAATTCTTGGATTTCGCTAGAAATTGATGGGCCAATTGAAAGATGCATTATCCTTTTATCAAGCGATGCGAATTCGCAGGTTTCATCAAAGATAATTATTTTTGACCGCAGCTCTATGCAGTGATCAATTATACTGGCTAGGGTCCAGGTTTTCCCACTGCATGTTGAACCTAAAATTGCACAATTCCTGCCTAGTAAAGTTTCAGGTGTGATAGAGACACTATGGGTAGTGGATCCTGATAGCCGCCCAATTTCAAATTTCAACATCTTTGTTGGAATGCTAGTATCACGAGCTAAAAGCTGAGAGGAATGTTGTTTGGAAGTTCCTAAATTTTTTTGAGCAGTTTGTTGCTGTGTATTATATTTCACTTTGCCGCTAATTTCTGTAGTAACATTAAACACTTAAATTGCAATGCGAATTACTTACTAGATATAAAATTTACAAGTAGCCTTGCTATACCATGTACTTACTTGGTATATCAAGTTTCCCTCTTAGATATCAAGAAAAGATATCCTGAGTAATTTTTTAATGGCTTTGATTATTCCATGGCTGGATTAGGCATTTTCTTAGAAACAGATTCGGAGAGTCAACTTTTATCAATGACTCCAAGTGACTTAGATTTTTTAATGTCTAATACGCTTGAAGCTAATCAAGGGATCCTCGAAATTGCTCCGGGCCTTTCTATTGAGCCTATCTCGGAAGCATGCACCAGACCAAGTTGTGATGGTTGTAATGGTTGCAGCAAATCATTAACAGTTGAGCTCTCGAGTCAGAATAACGAGCCAATGACGGTTGAGATTGATGTGCCGGCTGCGGGACTTGATAATGAGCTCCATACTGCCCAACAAACTAGCGTTACAGATAAGATCGAAGATACTTTTGTACTTGAAGATCCATCGGATTCAATAATTATGATGCAAATGGATCAAACTACTCAGGCATCACAGATTTCAGTGCACACCAATGAGTTGAGTGTTTCAAGTTTGATTACATTAACAGACAACAGATCTCCGATAATTTTGGTCATAGACGCATCTCAAATAGAAAAAAACTCTTCGAAAACCGCTATTCCGGAGTCGGCAGTTAGAATGGAGCAAGAGGTTGCTGATAGAGCAAAGGAAACCAGAGCAAACGAAATAAAAATCAGCAATGAACTTGTAGAGCAACGACGATTGTTGGTTGCAACTGAAAAAGAGCGAATGTCAGTTGTAGATACAGAAAGAAAAGTTAGGGAGAAAATTGCTTTAGCGGTGGCTGAGAAAGACGCTTTAAAAGAGCGACCGCAAGATACTTCCGTTATCTCTGAGAAGAGAAATTTAAATTCAGTAGTAAGAGAATTGTCTGTACAACCAACAGTCGAGCGCCCTCTTAAGGCAGACACAGATCCAGTCAAACCCCAAGAGATAAAAGAGATAAAGCCCGAGGTGGAAGTTAGAGAAGCTAGGGAGGTTGAGCCAGAACTAGATGCTGCGATCGAGGGAAAGATAGAAGATCGTAGGCAAGAAGCAGCTGAAATAAGAAATGAAGCAGATATAATATTAGGTACCGCTGTAAATGAGGAAAGGGAAATTGAGATTATCATTCCTTCCATGGTCGTAGAGAGGGTGGTAGTTGAAGAGCAGATAATTGAAAAAAGTGTCACTGTAGAATTGGTTGAAGAGAGAGATCCAGAGGTGACTCCCTTGGAAGCAATGGTGGAGGTCCAGGAGTTTCTCGAAGTCCCCGAGGATATCCAGTCATTGGATGCCGCCATTATGGAGGAAGTAGAAGAGAATGCTGCTATCGATATGGAAGAAGAATCGGTAGTTGCTGTTGAAGTAGCTTCTGTTGAGCAGATAGCAGAGATGGACTCTTTGGATACACAGGCGCAAACCAATCTTAATGAGAACGACCCAGAGATCGAGATTGAACTAGAGATGTCCGTGCAGAGTGTTGATCTTGAAGTTACAGCCGAAGTTCATGAAGAAGTAGCGGAGCCTATCGAACTTGCTGTTAGTGAGGAGGAATTAGTGGACGGCGTTAGGGAACAATTTGAAGTCGATATAGTTTTGGCTGAAGACAGGGAAGTAGGGCCTAATTCTTCTGAAGTTTTTCTCTCTCCAATTGAAGATCTAGAAGCTCATCTTGTGAATGATACTGAGAATATGATTGAACTTGCTCTATTAGGAAATAGCGCAGTCAAATTGAAACGAAAACGAGTATACGATAATGAAGAAAGCGAAGAAGAATTGAATGAGACGTTGGAGGAATCTTCCGACCAGCCAGTGGACGAAATTACAGATATTTCAGCCGACCTTCTTCTAGTTGAATCTCAAGGAATAGAGATCGTAACAACAGAAAGTAGTTATGATATTGATGCAGCCTTGCGTCATCTTCAAGAGACGCAATTCGATCTTCAAGAACAACTTGGAATCTCTGGCGTTGAGATCGAAAGTATCGGCTATCCTAACTAAATTTATCATCACAGAGGTATCGTAGATGAGTAACATGCATAGCACAGCTTCAACCCATCAGGATGGAGAAGAGTTAACATTTGCTGACTTAAGGTCGGAGTTTGCAGCAACTCTTCGAGAAAAAGCTAAAAATTTTCACGCCTTGGTTGCGGGAGCTATCGCAATAAACACTATAGAGGGGCATAAACAGGATCCTTATTTAGAATCTGGAACTCTAGCATCATTGGACCCCAATATAAGAATGTTCGCGGGAAAATTAAGCCTGGATTCAACAATATTTACTCTTATGTTAGCTCAGCGTCAGTTAGTGACGGGACCAGATGATCATGAAAATATTGATCGGTATCATGAACTAGTTGGACTGCCACGTCCTGCTGACTCAAAAAGGCTACAGTCCTCTGATCTACAAAGTCTTTCATCTGATCCGGAGTGGCTATCTGAACGCGATCCTGTTTTAGCTGCAAAACTTTTCGATGGAGACCGACTTCAAAGCGTGATTCAGCAACTGCAAAGTTTAGAACGACAACCTAGTTTTTCATTTACCTGGGGCAAGTTAAGGCAGTTCGTATCTCAAGAAGTAGTTGATCCAGATTTAATAAAATTTACACCATCACCTGTCCAAGCATTGGAACTTAAAAAAAAGATGCAATCTCTTTCTGTCGTAATTGCAGATGCCGTAGCGGGATATTATCTTGCTTCTGGTAAAAAAGAGTCTTTAGATTCTGAGAGTCGAGCGGTTCTTGCGCGGCCGATCCTCACTAGTGAATATCTTTCCGCTGTTTTAATGGTTGATAGAGTAGGTCTTAATCCAGCGGATCCGACGAAAATAGAAATTTTTCGTGGATTTCATCGTATGTTTGGCTTCGTAGTACCTGCTAGTGTGGAACCAGTACCTCTAGATGTAACTACTTTATTAGCAGATCTGAAAGAAGGTTATCCCGATTGGCATCAGAGATTATCGGCAAATATTTCTAATACGAAGCAAGTTGTCTCACAGCTACGCCGCGCTTCCGATCCTAGTAAACCTTTTACCTATAATAATTTATTACAAAACCTTAACGGGATATTGAGACTTCGTCGAAGTTGGGATTTAGATAAAATTAGTACCGGAGAAGCTGCGAAATATCCTGTTTTAGAAGGTGGTGAGTTGGCCAAGACGGTAAAAGAGAGACTGAGTGTAGTGCCTGATCCGGATGTGACTGTCAGTGTTGTAGCGATGGGATTAGTTCCGCTTATTCGGGTTACTGGGACACATGTCCATATTCAGTTTCGCCCGACCACTTCAAGATGCGGTATGAAAGAACAAATAAGAGGCGATCTTGAAAAAGCGGCACGATCTACTCCAGGTATTAACAGTGCAACAGTGGAAATTGTAACAGCACCTTGGAATGCTGAAATGATCGCACCTGATGGTGTAGAATTTCTTAAATTAGTTTAGAGTTAAAAATATTTGGATTATTGAACGGTTTTTACTTATGCCAGACGGTGCGCAACAGCGAAAAGAGTTCTACTTATCCGCTCATTATTCACAATTAAAAGCACCCTAAACAACTGCAACGTCCTAATATTGGAGGTGGTGTTCCAATGTCTTATTTGCAAAACGCGGATCAATGGAATGATTTTTTGGACGCTTGCAATAAAGATATCTCAGCAATTTTCCTTGATCCTAGATTTTATCTCTCGCAGGTGGATAGCTTTTCCACGTTTACCTGATATTGGTGATGTTATTGTCTTTCCAAATACAGCAGGATATTTTTCTCATCTTTTTGAATCTGCGGGTCACAGAGGGATACTTCCGAAAGAAATTTTGTTTTTAGAAAACTTGTAATAATCTGTTTAACCAAGATAGAAGAATAAACCTAAATGCAGCTTACCCAATTATTCCAGCTACTCTAAGAGCCTCCGCTTAAGATTAGAGTAGTGCCTGAAAGAACTATTTGAAGTTTCTAAATAGAAAGGAAAATTGTTTGTTTACTTAAACAGCAGCTTATCTACCGCATTGTTATTGCGAGGTGGCGGCCGCAGGAGTGGCGATTCGTTAATGCGGCCTGACCGAATTGTCGGACCGGCATCCTGGGGCATAGGGCCATGGAAAATTCCAGTGCCAGAGAGTCTGTCATGCAATGCCTCACGGGAATAAGAAAGTGCCATCAGACTGCCCAGCATAACAATGAAATTAGCAACGTTTGCTAGCCATATTAAATCCATCCCAAACGCGAAAACAGATTTACTCATGTTTTTAAAGATCAAAATATAAAGTAAACCAAATACCAAGATAGGAAGGGCGAGCAACCCCGGCATTTTGCAAATCATTCGCCAAATTTTCAACTTGTTTCCTGGGCGATTCCCTTCAGCATCACCAATATAGATTCCGAAAATTCGTTTTCCAGGAGAGCCAGAAAAGAAAATCTCGGTTGCATAGTAAGGTATCGTTACTATGTAAGTAACCCAGGTAGTCTTTACAAATCCTTTGATAGTGTTGGTATCAGTAATCTCTAAACCATATTTCGCAAAGATCGTAAGGGCGACAACGCTTAAAACCATTAAAACAATAATAATAACACCGTCAATGAGAGTAGCCAGCAATCGTGTTGTAAATGAAGCTCTATCCATAAAGTTTTTAACAATCATCAAAAAGTTTGTCGCCTATTTGTTTATGAATGCCTCTATGAATGAGGACGTTTCGATCGTCAAAAATAGCAATAGTGCACTCACGATTCAAATCTCTGATAGAAGAAATGTATTATCGACAGGAATTAGCCTCAAGTTTAGTGAAAATTCAGAGATTTATGCGAGTACAATAAAGTCGATTTGCTATACGAATGGGTCTAAAGCTCTTTGATATAATAGCTTCCACTGACTTGATTGACCATTCTCGTAAGAAAATATTTCTTGACAACCAACACCTGCGTGCTAATTTTCAAATTATCAGTTTTTTAATAAGTAAGAACTCAGTGAAACATAAACTTAACCATAACTCAGTAGAGCACTCCGTTCAGCGGACTAGCATTGTTGCGCGGCCACACTTGCCGTGTGTCGGGATGCCGGATACGACCGATAGCGGGTATGCCGTCGAAAAAACTGGGTTATGGGTAGATAGTGAATTGTGTGTGTATCTGAGTAGCAAGTTAACCATTCTTCCGAATCTCTAACTTCTTAACCAGGTGCAAGACATCTGGTGATCAATCAATATACCGATGGAAGATACCTTAATGTTATGCGCATTAAGCTTTCTGCCTTTTGGTTTATTGAAGCGAGGAAGTCTTATGCCGTATTAACTAAGAAATGCGAGTGATTTATGATTATTAGAGTTAAAGACCTGACAAAATCCTTTCAGGTTAAAGAGAAGGAGGCTGGATTTAAATCGAGCTTTAAACGGATGTTTTCCGCAACTTATAAAGAAGTTCGGGCGGTAGATAATATCTCATTTAATGTGGAAGAGGGTGAAGTTCTAGCTTTTATCGGGCCGAACGGAGCGGGCAAAAGTACCACTATTAAAATGATGACTGGGATTCTGTCACGAACTGGCGGAGATATGTCGGTGCTTGATCTCGACCCTGCCAAGCACAGAACTCAGCTGGCTTTTCATATCGGTTCCGTTTTCGGTCAGAAATCTCAGTTGTGGTTCCATCTTCCACCGATCGATAGTTTTAATCTTTTCTCGCATCTGTATGAATTAGATCAAGCTGCATATCAGGAGAGGCTAAAATTTTTGGTGGATGCTTTTGCGATTGAGAAATATATCAAGACTCCGGTTCGGAAATTATCCTTGGGTGAAAGGATGCGTTGCGAAGTTGTTGGTTCACTTTTGCATCGGCCTAAGGTCGTGTTTTTGGATGAGCCTACTATTGGACTTGATATCGTAGCCAAGCAGCAAATTAGAGAGGTAATTAAGTTTATTAATGAGAAAGAGAAGGTAACTATCTTTCTAACTTCGCATGACGCAGGAGACATTGAAGCCTTATCTAAGCGCACTGTGGTGATAAATTATGGAAGGATAATTTACGATGGATCTACTTCGGATTTTCGCAGGAACTATATAAATTCCAAGACAGTAGAGCTTGTTTTGGAAGGGGGGACTGAAAATTTCGATTATCAGGAAGGTAAAATTACAGAGCGAGGGAAATTTAATCTTAAGATTGATCTTCCTAATAATGGTGCGTCGATTGAAAGGTTGCTTTCGTACGCCACACGCAATTTCAAGTTGGCTGATATAAATATCTTTGAGCCAGAATTGGAAGAGATAATTGCAACAATTTATAAAGCACACAGAGTGTAAAATGTTTAGTAAGAAAGTCAGAAAATACTGGGAGGTTTTCTGGATCAATTTAAGAACAGAGCATGTTTATCTTATAAACATGCTGGCCCGTGTTACTTTTATTGGGTTCAGAATTTGGATCTTAGCCCAGCTTTATGAAGCCAGCTTCAAGTCCCAGTATTTATCAGAGGTGGAGGGCTTTACGGTATCTACTGTTGTTTGGATGGTTGCACTAACTCAATCGTTCGGAATCCTAACAAGTCCTGACATGGCTAAGTTAATCTCCGAAGAGGTAAAAAGAGGAGATGTAACATATTCATTGTTGCGGCCTGGTTCCTATATCTTGCTACAGTATTTCACTTTTTGGGGCAGAAGCTTGATGCCTCTTTTCTGGAGTATATGTACTGGAGCACTTGCTGCTTGGCTATTGGTTGGGACGGCCCCAATAAGCTTTGAGAGTTTTTGCGCCGGGGCGTTGCTTCTATTTTTAGGGGGAACTTTGCATGCGATAATTCAATTAATACTTGGCCTACTAGCTTTTTGGCTAGAAGAGGTATCGGCGTTTCGTTGGATTTATCAGAAGCTTTACATAGCGTTAGGAGGCATGATTTTGCCACCGGCAATTTTTCCAGACTGGATGAGAACGGTAGTTGAGAGATTACCGTTTGCACAACTATTTTATTCAGCTTCTGAAATAACTGTGAGATTCAGTTCGGAAAAGTTCTTGCAGTTTATTTCAATTCAACTTTTTTGGTTGTGCTGCACGAGCCTAGTGCTTGTGTGTATGTTTAGATCAAGTGTTAAGAGGATATCGCTCAATGGTGGCTAAATATTTAAAACTCACATTTATTTTAGTAAAACAGGGATTCATGTCGGCCTTTGAATATCGCGCTGCTTTCCTCACTCAGGCCATAGGCATGATGCTGAATGATATCTGCTGGGTGGCGTGTTGGTGGATTTATCATCAAAAATTTCCAGTTGTAAATGGCTGGCAATTCGAAGATACGATGATTCTTTTTGGGCTTAACTGTTTTGCCTTTGGCCTCTTTGTAACTTTTTTAGGGGGATCATTCGATATCTCGAGAATGATATATAGAGGTGAGCTTGATTATTACCTAACCTTTCCAAAGAATGTTCTTTGGCATGTTGCCCTTAGTAACGTACTTTTTAGCGGAGTAGGTGACATCGTATACGGGATTGGTGCCTTTTTCGTTTTTGCAGATCCTAGCCTTGAAGGGGTTATTATATTTATGCTAGCTGCTATCTTCGCAGCCATTGGAATGTTCTCTTTTATGGTGATAGTGCATTCCATCTCCTTCTTTGTGGGAAATTTTCAAGAAGCTGCCGAAAGCATTTTTTGGACCCTAATTACGTTTGGTATTTATCCACCCAGTGCTTTTAAAGGAGGGCTAAAATTAATTATCTGCACGGTTGTACCTGCTTGGTTTGTGTTGATTATGCCAGTGGAGCTTGTAAGAAATTTCGAATGGCAAAATTTGGCAATTGTGGCACTTTTCAACATTGGGATGCTGGCTTTTGCCATTACGTTATTTAACTACGGCCTAAAACGGTACGAATCGGGCAACTTGGTGCAAGCCAAGATATAGGGCC
>Ga0163144_10005288_pt1 | contig 28692 bp, 27 predicted proteins | sample OliLak19BULKMAT1_FD_123175 | JGI IMG/M metagenome (GOLD analysis project Ga0163144, IMG submission 123175) | Freshwater microbial mat bacterial communities from Lake Vanda, McMurdo Dry Valleys, Antarctica - Oligotrophic Lake LV.19.BULKMAT1 | ecosystem: Environmental > Aquatic > Freshwater >...
CATGGACCGTGTGCGGGGCGTTCTTGAGCGGGTTGTTGACGCGGTCGCTTGCACCTTGTTCGATCGCTCGGATTTCTTCGCGGATCGCGATCATGGCGTCGCACACGCGGTCGAGTTCTGCCTTGGGCTCGCTCTCGGTGGGCTCAAACATGAGGGTTCCGGGGACGGGCCAGCTCATCGTGGGGGCGTGGAATCCGTAGTCCATCAGGCGTTTGGCGATGTCGTCGGTCTTGACACCCGCGGTCTTTTCGAACGGCCGAACATCGATGATGAACTCGTGGGCGACGCGTCCGTTGGCACCCTTGAAGAGCACGTCGTAGTGGCCTTCGAGGCGCTTCGCCATGTAGTTGGCGTTGAGGATGGCCACCTGTGTGGCCTTTTTGAGGCCTGCCGCGCCCATCATGGCGATGTACATCCATGAAATGACGAGGATGCTCGGGGAGCCGTACGGAGCGGCCGCAACGGGGCCGATGGCTTCGGCACCCGCGCCCTGAGATTCCAGCGTCGAGGGGAATGAAACCGGGTGCCCGGGCAGGAAAGGGGCGAGGTGGGCCGCCACGCCGATGGGGCCCATTCCGGGACCGCCGCCGCCGTGGGGGATGCAGAAGGTTTTGTGGAGGTTGAGGTGGCATACATCGGCCCCGATGTCGCCGGGGCGGCAGAGGCCGACCTGGGCGTTCATGTTGGCACCGTCCATGTAGACCTGGCCGCCGCACTCGTGCACGATTTTGCAGATGTCCTTGATGCCTTCTTCAAAGACGCCGTAGGTGCTCGGGTAGGTGGCCATGACGGCCGCGAGCCGATCCTTGTGTTCGAGGGCTTTGGCTTTGAGGTCGGCGAGATCGACATCGCCGGCGGGTGTGTTCGCGACGACGACGACGTCGTAGCCCGCGATGACCGCGCTGGCGGGGTTGGTGCCGTGGGCGGATTCGGGGATGAGGCAGATGTTGCGGTGGCCCTGGCCGCGGGAGTGGTGGTAGGCACGGATGACCATGAGGCCGGTGTATTCGCCCGCCGCGCCGCTGTTGGGCTGAAGGCTGACGGCCGAGAAGCCGGTGATCTCGCCCAGCCAGGATTCGAGGTCGCGGAAGATGTGCTGATAGCCCTCGGTCTGATCGTGCGGAGCGAAGGGGTGCATGGCACCGATTGTCTTCCACGTCACCGGGATCATTTCGCTGGTGGCGTTGAGTTTCATCGTGCACGACCCGAGCGGGATCATGCTGTGGGCGAGGGATAAATCGCGGCTCATGAGTTTGAAGATGTAGCGGAGCATCTCGTGCTCGGAGTGGTGCGTGCTGAAGACCGGGTGGGTGAGAAAGGACGTTTGGCGGCGGAAGGATTGCTCGACGTCGAGGTCGGATTGGGTCAGCAGGCGGCCGTTGAAATAGTTGGCGCGGGAAACGCCGTTGAAGGCTGCAAGGATGGTTTCCAGATCGGCCAGCGTGGTGGTTTCGTCGATCGAAACGCCGAGCAACCCATCGGGGGCGTTGCGGAGGTTGAGGCCGAACGCGTTGGCGGCGTCGATGACCTGGTCCGTGCTTCCGACCGTGCGGACGGTGAGGGTGTCGAAAGCCCCCCCGGATACCTGGTGACCGTGCGCGACGAGTGCGGTGCGGAGGAGTGAGGTGAGACCGTGGACGCGTTGGGCGATCTGTTTCAGACCCACCGGGCCGTGGTAGCAGGCGTACATCCCGGCGATGATCGCGAGCAGCGCCTGGGCGGTGCAGATGTTGCTTGTGGCCTTCTCCCGCTTGATGTGCTGCTCGCGGGTCTGGATGGCCATCCGCAGGGCGGCGTTCCCTTGGGCATCGCGGCTCACGCCGATGATGCGGCCCGGCATCTTGCGGACGAACTCCGGCCTGGTCGCGATGAACGCGGCGTGCGGGCCGCCGAAGCCCATCGGAACGCCGAACCGCTGGGCGCTGCCCACCGCGACGTCGGCACCGAGTTCACCGGGCGGCACGATCAGCGTGAGCGCCAGCAGGTCGGTCGCCATCACCACGAGCGCTCCGGCGGCGTGGGCGGCGTCCACCGTCTGCTTGTGGCTCTCGATGGTGCCATCGGCGGCGGGATATTGGACCATGCAGCCGCAGACATCGGGGCCGACCGCGAAGGCGGCCTCGGGCATGACGCGGAGGTCGATTCCCAAGCCTTCGGCGCGGGTCTTCATGACGCCGAGGGTTTGCGGGAAAGTGTTTGCGGAGACGAGGAAGATTTTCTTCTGCTGGTCGGCGATGGCGAAGCACATGCTCATCGCTTCGGCCGCGGCGGTGCCTTCATCCAAGAGGCTGGCCCCGGCGAGCGGCAGGCCGGTGAGATCGCTGACGACGGTCTGGAAATTGAGGAGGGCTTCGAGCCGACCCTGCGCGATCTCGGCCTGATAGGGTGTGTACTGGGTGTACCAGCCGGGATTTTCAAGAATGTTGCGGAGGATCACGGGGGGCGTGACGGTGCCGTAATAACCCATTCCGATGAAACTTTTGTTCACCGTGTTGCGAGCGGCGATGGCTTCGAGTTTGAGCAGTGTTTCGTGCTCGCCCGCCCCGTCTTGGTCGGAGGTCAGCCCGTGCAGACGAAGCGGCCGATTGAGCCGGATGGACGGAGGGACCGTGGCGTCCGCGAGAGCATCGAGGGAGGCGTATCCCACGGTCGCGAGCATGGCCGCGATCTCGGGCTCTCCGGGACCGATGTGGCGGGGGACGAAGGCATCCAGGGGCGGAAGGACGGCCCCAGCCGCCTCTGATGTGACCGATTTGGGACGGACGGGTTTATCAAGCGACGCGGGCGCGATGGACATGTAGGAATGGTAGGAAAGCCCTGCCCCGAATCGAGCGGCGCACCGGTCTCGACCGCGAAGTTCGTTCAGGGCCCGCTGGATACCCACGAGCCGACGTGACCGTCGTTTCTCCTTCCGAGACGGCTGCCGTGCCCAGGCTTGAAGTCGGCCTCGGCTAAAATCCACTCTTGGGGCGTCATATGCAGGACGCGGGAGATGCTCCCTTGGGGATCCGATCCGACCCAAAGCGCGAAAAGGTCCCACGGCCTGTAGACGTAGCTGAAACCGTCGAAAGCGGGGTCGTCGGTCGAATGTGCCGAGCACCGATACGGGGCCGGCGACGCCGACCCAGCTGCGGGAAGCGGAACCGAAAGATTGTCCGAGAGGGCCGCGAATGGCTCAAAGTATCCGTCGCGCACGGATGCGCCGCGAATCGCCACGGGGTACAAGTCCTTGTGGTCGTTGAAGTACAGTCCCAAGGCCGTACCCAATTGGTGGAGATTCCCGCGGCATCGCACCGCCCGGCTGGCCTTGATCGACGCCGCGAGCGAGGGCAGTGCTATGGCGAGCACCACCGCGATAACTACCACGACGACGATCAGTTCGACAAGGGTAAACGCACTTTGGAAACCTCGATCAATCACTTTGATCCGAATGGGAAGTGGGCGGCACATTGCGAGTTACTCCCGACCCAAGGAGCGGCGCAGCCAGGATGCGGCGGCGGGGTCGAGGTCTGAACAGGCGAGCGCGCGCTCAGCGGCGCGGCGTTGCCACTCGATCACATAGAAACGCTCGGGCGAAGGCACGTCTTCAAACCCGCTCACCAGGAGTTCGAAGGACGTTGACGCGTTGTTGCAGGCGACACCGGCGAAGTACACGCGCAGGGCCGCGGCTCTCCGGGAATAGACTGGCGTATCCAGCGAACGCATTACGCCCCGACCGCAGGTGGCACACCCCGAGTCCAGCGGCGGGGTCGCTTCCGCCTCCGCGACACGCCACTCCAATCCGTCAACAACCAAGGGCAGGCCGATGCGAAAATATCCCATGGCCCACGCGATGCACGCGACGGCCACCGTCCCGGCCAGCGGAAGCCAGACGCTGCGGCGTGATCGAACCGGAGTAGGGCCCGCAGCGCTATTCATGTCACGGGCCCGTGAGGACCTTCTCCCGGATGACCCATGAGCGGCTGCATTCAGAAAGCCAGTCGGGATCGTTGAGGTTTCGCAACGCGCGGTGGGCCTGAGCCGCGACTTCCGGCTCGGAGTCTCGTTCGAGCCGTACAGCCAGAGATCGAATCTTCGGCACGGTAAACAGCCCCGCCATACTCAGCAAGGTGACCGCTGAGTGGCGAACATGCGGGGAGTTGTGCCCGGCGAGGTCGGTGAGCAACTTCACGAGGGCTGCGGCATCGTCCCGCGACACGCCCCCCGTTCGCAGTCGCGCCACCGTTGCTACCCCACCCAGAAAGGCGCTCCTCGCGACGTCGGTGTCGGCCTGCGTGACGGTTCCCCATTCCGAAGAGGAAGAGGGCGGGGGGGACATCACTTCCGAAACCACCCGCATCTCTTCCGGACCCCACGACTTTTTCCAGATAAACTCGGGGTCCGAGAGACGATTCCAAATCTCCTGCGTTTCGACCGGGGTCGGCACCCTCGAATCAACCCGCCACTGGTCTCGGCCGTCCCGAGAGACTAATACCGAAAGCATCCGATCCGAATGCCGCTCGACCACGGGAATCGTGCCCGATGCGCTATCGGCCCTGTCGTCGAAGTTGCTCCACACAAGCCACGCGCCGCCGGCGGCGATCGCAACCATTACGAGAGTGATCGTTCGATAACGTTTCACGAGAGGGCTCCAAACACGAACTCACGACTCACCAAGGGTTCGGGCCGCCCGGCTGGATTACGACGTTCGGGCTAGCAAACACAGCAGCGCAATAGGCGTTGCATTGCGCCACCTCTGCGGGATTCAGCGGTCCCGTCGGAATGACGGACCAACCGCAGCAGGCGGTGCAACCCGCGAGCGTGGTGGAACGGGGTGTCCCCACGGGACCGCACTGGTTGCGACCAAACTTCCAACCCGGAGTTCCGACTTGTCCCAAAGCGACCGCGGCCGACGACAAGGCCAGCGCCCAAACCACAACGCTACGCGTTTTGCTCTTTAAGTTCAGCTCCTTAAAATGCCTTCTACCGCTGTGTTCAACATTAGGGGGGGGGGTCCCAAGTCAGGTGGCATTATTCTGAACCACTCAGGCTTCCGAAACGGATCGGTCGCGAGGTTGTGGGTGTAATTATCGCCATCCGGTCGTCCCGCCGCGGCTACGGCTCGATCTTGGGGGCTGCGGAGACCCATACAATCATCCAGAATCCGGCGGCTGGCGAATCCCACTCGCCGGGGATGGTCGCCCGGTTTGCTTAGCCCCACAGAGATTCCTGCCGAGGTCCCCATGCACGCCCCCATCGCCGCTGTCGCCATTACGGTTTCTTTGCTGCTGATCCGCGTTGCGGCTGCACAGGGCGGCGCCATCGAGGCGGTTGGAACCGGACCGGATCGTTCTGGAGTTGCGGATGTCGCCGCAGTGCCATTACAGGTTGGGGGCGTGATGTGGCCGGAAAGCGGCGGGGCGTTGCGGGTGGGTGGCGACCTCTTTGCGATAGTCGAGCACGAGGGCGAGACTTTTCGGTGTGGCGCAGCGCTGATCGATACGCCGCTGCCCAAGGGCTATCCGGCGCCCACTCCGGCCGGTGCCATCGAACTGAAGGCGTACCCGACGGTGCGCCGGGCACAGGTGGCGGGGGAGCGGAATCCGGACCTCGGGCAGAACTCTTCGTTTTGGCCGCTGTTTGAGCACATCAAGAAGCACGACATCGCCATGACTTCGCCGGTTGAGATGGACTATGACGGGCTGGAGAGGCATGACGCCGCGCCGCGGGAATCGGACTGGACGATGTCTTTCCTCTACCGGACGCCCGAGATGAACGGCACGGGCACCGAGGGCCGGGTCGTGGTCGCTGATCTTCCACCCGTCACCATGCTGGCGATCGGTTACACGGGTTCGTACTCCGTCGGAAAGGTCAACGTGGAGGTCGAGAAACTTTACGTCTGGCTTGATGCGCACCCCGAGTATCGGGCGATCGGACCTCCGCGGGCCATGTTCTACAACGGGCCGGACACGCCAGCGGCCCGACGATGGGCGGAAGTGCAACTGCCGGTGGAACGAACGGCCATGCCGTCGGCCCTGGCTGCGCCGAGCAACTCCGGCACGCCGGACACATCGGCGCCGTGAAGGGGTTCAGACCCGCTCGGTGGAAGCAGGTTCTTTGGGTGGCGGCGGCGGCGATGAGGTGAGTTTCAAGCCGACGATACCGACGACGATCAAGGCGAGGCATACGCCTTGGGCGGGCGAGATACGTTCGCCCAACCACAGGGCTCCCACCACGATCGACCCTACCGCGCCGATGCCGACCCACATGGTGTACGAGACGCCCATCGGGAGTGTCTTCATGGCCGCAGCGAGCAGATAGAAACTCGCGAGCATGGCCACCACGGTGACGACGCTGGGCCAGAGTTTCGAGAATCCGTCGGACTTTTTGAGCCCGGTGGCCCACACAACCTCAAGCAAACCGGCGATGGCGAGCAGGATCCAGGCGTTCATACAAGACCGTAGGGAGCGAGCGAATCCGTTACTGACAAGGGACTTGGAGTCGGCGGTGATGCCCGAGCCGGCAGCTTGGAATTGTCGAGCGGGGTTGTGAGCGCAAAGGACGGTCCAAACCAAGGGGGTGTGCAGCCACCGGTGAAGCTCGTGTTCGACAACTGCGTGGAGATCCATGCCAAAGCCCGTTTTCTCTGGGACGACCGCGGCCATGACATGAGCGACGGGCGCCGGCCGCCCTCAAGGAACTCACCCCCTCCCCCGGCCGCAGAGGCGGCCACCCCCTCCGTAAAACGGAGTGGGATTTTTCGGGCCTAACATGCAACCAGGAGGTTGCATATGAATCCATCAGAAACGAATCGGATCGAGCGGCGGATCGAACTTAAGGTGCCCGCGTCTCGGGTGTGGAAGGCGCTGACCGACCATAAGGAATTCGGCGAATGGTTCCGGGTGAATTTGGCGTCGCCGTTTGAGCCCGGGCGAGAGAGCAAAGGGCGGGTGACATATCCGGGGTACGAGCACGCGGTGATGAGGGTGATCGTGCAGCGGATGGAGGCCGAGCGGGTCTTCTCGTTCCTCTGGCATCCGTACGCGGTGGACCCGAAGGCGGACTACTCGAAGGAAAAGCCGACGCTGGTGGAGTTTGTGCTCGCGAAGACGGCTTCGGGAACGCTGCTGACCGTCACCGAGTCGGGGTTCGATTCGATCCCGAGCGGTCGGCGGGATGAAGCGTTCCGGATGAACAGCGCGGGGTGGACCGAGCAAATGAGCAATATCGAGCGCCATGTCGGCACGACTTCCTGAAGGCGCGCGCGCGCGCGGGAGCGCCACGCGGGCTGAAGCATCGCTTTTCGCCGCGCTGGGCGACGAGACGCGATTATCGCTCGTGGCCCAGCTGGCGCGCGGCCAACCGCTCTCGATCGCGGCACTCGCCGCCGATTCTCCGTTGACCCGCCAAGCGGTCACGAAACACCTGAGCGTGCTGCAGGCCGCCGGGCTGGTGACAGGTACGCGGCGGGGACGCGAGCGACTTTTCGGGCTCGATCCGCATCGGCTGCGGGACGCCCGGGCGGCGCTCGACACGATCGCAAACCAATGGGATGATGCGCTGGGGCGGCTGAAGGCGTTCGTCGAACCGTGAGGAGACCGTTCCTGTCGGGCGCGAGGCGGCGTCGAACGCGAAGGCTGCCGGGCGGTACGATGCCGCACTCCGGAGGACTCGGTGAATGGCGATCGACATTGACGCGCTGGGCGAAGACGAACTTCGGGGTCTGCACCGCCGGATCGCCGAGCGCCTGCGGATGATGCAGCAACTGCGGGCCCACCGCGCCATGCTGGCGTTCTCGATCGGCGACCGGGTCGAGTTCGCGGCGGACGGCCGACGGGTCGTCGGCATCATCACGCGGTACAACAAGCAAACGGTTTCGATCTTGGCCGAGAACGGGCAGTCCTGGACCGTGTCGCCGGGGTTGGTTACCAAGGTGGTGACGCGCGATGCGGAGTGGCGCCCGGCGGATACCGAAGTGACGCCCGCACCTTCAACCGGTGCGGGCCATCGTGCGGCGGGGTTATTGGCGGATTCGTCGGGTCACGCGGTCCGACAGGGGCAGCCGATTACGCGTTGACGCAGTTTTCGACGCGACCGGTTTCGTTGAAGACCTTGACGATGCGGACGGCTTCGTCGGCCACGGCGAGTTGGGCCTGATCGGTCGAAGCGCCGCAGTGGTGGGACATATAGACGCCGGGGAGGTTTGCGGTTTCGCACGACCACGCCGATTCGGGCTCGCCGGGTTGATTGTCGCAGACGTCGAGGCCGGCCCGGAGTTTCTTGCTGAGGACGGCGGCCCGCAGGGCGGGCTCATCGACGATGCCGCCTCGTGAGGTGTTGATGAAGTAGGCGCCGGGCTTCATGGCGGCGAAGAACTCGGCGCCGAAGAGTTTTTTGGTTGAATCCACGAGGGGCAGATGGACGCTGATGGCGTCGCAGCGGCGGGCCAGGTCGAGCAGGGCCGGGGTGTCGGTGCCGCCCATCTCGGAACTGAGGGCCGCGGCGTGCTGGGCGGTGATGCCGCGGGACCAGATGACGACGTGCATGCCGAACGCGGTGGCACGCTTGATGACTTCCTGGCCGATGTTGCCGACACCAACGACGCCGAGCGTCATTCCTTTAAGGCCCTTGGCTTTCCCAAACTCCTTCTTGTTCCACTTGCCGGAGCGTGAATCGGCGATTTGGTCGGGGAGGCGTCGGTCGCAGCAGAGGAGCAGCCCGATGGTGAGTTCGGCGACGGCGACCGCGTTCATGCCGGGGCAGTTCGCGACCTTGACGCCGGCGCTGGTTGCGGCGGGAACATCGATGTTATCGACACCGGAGCCGGCCCGGACGATGAGCCGCAGGCCGCGGGCGCGGGCGATGGAGGCGGCGGGAACTTTGGTGGAACGCACAATGAGAACTTCGGGGGCGTGGTCGGCGAGGAGGGCGGGGATGCCATCGGCCCCGGCCGCGGGCTCGTTGAGCACGGTGAGGCCGAGCGCGGCGAGGGCTTCGAGGCCGGATTTCTCGAACTTATCGGCGACGAGGACTTTCAAAGTGCGTCTCCAGGAGTCGTGCGGGAAGGGCACGGGGTGGAAGGCGATGTACTACAACAGAACACTGAGGAACCAGGACGGCGGGGCTCATGGCGAAAGTATGAGACAACGGGAGCATGGAGACCGCGGGAGGAGCACGCGTGCAGAGTGAGCCGCAGGATTGAAAAACCCCGCGAGCGCTTGGGCGGTCGCGGGGTCGATTGTATCAAAGAGTGGTTTCTGGAATGCGACCGCTCAGTTCAGGTATCGGAACTCTTTGCCATCAAAGTCGGCCCCTTGGAGGCCGGCGCGGGTCCAGCGATAGAAGCCGACCATTGTCGTTCCTTGGGCAAAGCCTCCGCCTCGAACGGGCGATTCCCACGTTTCCGGGTTGTACGCGTAGGTGGTCGGCGTGGTGGCCAGCGGCTGTCCGGGGTTCTGGCCCTCGTTGGCGTCGCCCGGATTGACACCGCCGGCGTTGGCCTGGGCAGGACCGGTGACCTTCATACGGACCGAGGCGTCGTAAAAGCCGATCGTGACCTTTGAATCGGAATATGAATACCACTGTGGACGCTTGTACCCGTGCCGGGCCGACGAGTCGTAGAGGTGGACTTTCTGAGACGGAAAATTGACATCGGCGTTGCGGCGACGCCCGAGGAGTCCGTTTCGAACGTTCCTGGTAAATTGGTAGGAACGATGCTGTCCGGCTTGAGCGATGGTGCTGCGCGGGGCGTCGCCACGGTCGGGAGAGTACGAGGATGCTACCGTTTCATAGGTCGAGCCGTACGGCCAGCGCGATTGCGGGCCGGGACCGCCTCCCGAACCTGCGGGTTGGGGCTGCAAAAGCCCTTGGTCAAAGGCACGTGGATCGGACTGCCAGTTCAGCCGAACGCGGTCTTCGGCGCACGCGACGGTGCGCTCGGGAAGACGAGCGGCCATGTAATCTTGAAGGACGAGGTGGTTGTACAGCACATGGGGGATCCAAAGGTTGATCGGCAGGATGTTGTAACGATCGCCGCGGGTTCTCAGGATGTACACGGCTTGGGCTGAGGCTGCGGCCAAGTCGTCTCCGCCCTGAGCTTGGGCGCGTAACAGGGCGTTGGACCCGCCGGGCTGGTCTGGCAACAATTGTCCGTAGTACGCAGCGTCTCGCCCTCCGAGCACGGTGAAGGAGAATTGCCGGTCTTTGAACTCCGAGGCATAACTGGCAGAGGCTTGGAGGAGCGACCGGATGTTGGCTTTGCACACCACGAGGCGGCCGGTGGATTTGGCCTTGCCGAGGGCGGGGAGGAGAATCCCGATGAGGAGCGCGATGATCGCGATCACCACCAAAAGTTCGATCAGCGTGAATGCCCTGAGCTGGAATGCTTTGTGACGCCCGCGAACCGTCTGTCCGTGTCTCGCCCGCATGGAAATTCCCCTTTCACCACCGCAGAACGCGGCGTGGTGAGATTCACCGGGCGGGGTCTCCAGAACGGAACCCCGCCATCCTGCGGTGCAGATTACCACAATTCGGGGTCCGTGTCGAGCGATTCTTGGGAAAAAAAGGAAAAATAGGGAACCGTGCAAGCGACCGGGAGCGACCGGCGTTGAACCAATTCGAAGCAAGGGTATTCAGGACCGGACGTCGCTCGGACGTGGCGGGGCAGCGGCGTGAACTTAGGAAACAGATACATGCAGGCTTCTGGCGGTCATGACTGCTCGGCGCGGCCTGTTGCGTTCGGGCTTTTGCACGCTTGAATGGTATCGCGGCGGGGTATCCGGATTCGCCGATGAAGGGTTCGACGAGGGCGGTGGAGGGGGTGGCGCGGGGGCGCGGGGGCTGGGTTGGGGGGCGGGGTCGGGACGAGAGGAAACGGGTGGTGGATCGAGTGCGGTGTAGACGGAAGTAGCCCCACCCCCCGGCCCCTCCCCTGCTGGGGAGGGGGGAGACCGCTCTATTGCTGCAGTTCGATCTCGGTGACCTTGCGCCAGCGGCGGCGAGCCTCGGAGAGGACGCGGACCTTCTCTCGGACCTCGCGCGGGTTGGCGATCTTCGGGAGTCTCAGGGTGGGGGAGCGTTCGTCGCTGGACAAGATCGTGATGGTGCCGATTTTGAGCGTGCGGTCGATGATGTCCTGCTCGACGGCGGTGTCCTGGATTCGGTAGAGTTCGATCTCCTCGATGTCGCGGGAGACGATGCCGGTCTCGATGCGGAGGCGTTGGTTGGTGAGGATGTACTTGGTGTACTTGATTTTGAGGTGGTAGTAGATCGCGACGGGGATGGTGATGACGAGCAGGCAGGAAACGTACCACCAGAAGTTGTTCCAGAGGCTCGGGGTGCCGCGCCACTCTTCGAGTTCGGCGGATTGATCGATGACCGGGCCGGGAACGGGCGAGCCGGCCGCCGCCGTCGAGCCGGGGCGGTGGGCGGGTTGGGAAGGGCCGAAGTCGATCTCGGAGCCGGTGACGGCCAACCCGATTTTCGCGGCGATGGCTTCGGCCTCGGAGGCGGAATCGGCCTCGATTATTTTGCGGGCGGTTTGCCCGGTGACGTGATCCGTTCCGTGGACGATGTATCGCGTGGGCATGAGGGGGTTGTTCCGAATGGAAGCGGGACGGTTTCCTAGAGGGGTGCCCGGCGCCGGGCGACCACGACGCGGTTCAGATTTTCAAAGTCTTTCAGGACGACGGTTTCGGTGAGGAGGGGATGGGCCTCGGCGAGGGTACGGGCATCATTCGCCTTCGCGTCGGCGACCTCGACGAGCAGGAGGGCACCGGGTTTGAGGAGGCGCGGCGCACCTTCGAGGAGCGGCCGGATGAGGGCGAGGCCGTCGGGCCCGGCGCGGAGGGCGATGTGGGGTTCGTGATCCTTGACGTTGGGCTCAACCGCGTCCCACTCATCGTCGGGGATGTAGGGGGGGTTGCTGACGAGGTAATCGAGGCTGTGTTCGCCGGCGGTGGCGGGGAAGGCGGCGAGGGGAGCCAGGAGGTCTCCGGTGAGGAAGTCGATGCGGTCGGCAACCGAGTGCTTGGCGGCGTTCTCCTGGGCCAGGGCGAGGGCCTGGGGGCTGATGTCGGTCGCGACCAAGCGGGCCAGCGGCAGGCGTTTGGCGAGGGTGACGGCGATGATGCCAGAGCCCGTACAGACGTCGGCGATCAGCAGGCCTTCACCGGTCTGGTTGCTGGGGCCGTGGGCGGCGCGGTGGTGCTGGAGGACGTACTCGATGATGGTTTCGGTGCTGGGGCGGGGGATGAGGGCGCGGCGGTCGGTCTTGAACTCGGCACCGAAGAACCAGCCGGAACCGACGAGGTATTGGACGGGTTCGTGCTTGAGGGCGCGGCCGACCAGGTCGCGGAGCATGTCGCGCTCCATCGCGGAAGCCGGACGGTCGGCGTCGGTATAGAGGCGGAGGCGTTCGCAGCCGACCACGTGGGCCATGAGCATTTCGGAGAGCAGCCGGGGCTGGTCCAGCCCTTTGGCCGTGAACGACTTGGTCATCCAGGCGAGGAGTTTGCGGGTGGTCCAGGCTTCGGTGACGGGTGGCGACATGAGGGGAGGGGGCGATTGCGGGTGTGGATCGGAAGATCGGCACGACCGATCGGGAGGACGGAGGGGCGCGACCGAACGCGAAGGATACGTCCCGGGCGTTGGGGAGCGGGCGTAGAGTGGGCGTGAGCGTGAACAGCGATCGACGAGATTCCGCGTGGGACCATCTCGATATCGCGTATACCACGATCAACCTCGCGTTTTTGAAGCCGGGGGAGACGGCGGAGCAGGCCCGCGCGCTTGCCCGAACACGGGCCGTGGCGGAATGCTTCCAGTGCCTGACCGACGGAACGCCGATCGAGCGGCGGTCGCTGGCGCTGCGGACGTTGGCCGCGGATGTGCAGGAGCGTCGCGGCATGTGGACGCACCGCAACGCGACGCTGGGGCCGGTTCTTGTGCGTTTGGCCGGGTCTCCGGTGGTGCTGATCGCGGCGATCGCTTTGGGGCCGATCACGGGCGTCGTGCTCGCCTGCGCCGGGATGCGCTGGCTGGCGTTGGTCGCGACGCTGACGCTGGTTGCCGCGCTGGTGTGGCCGATCATCCGGCTGCGAAAAAACGCGACCACCTCGGGCCGCGTTCTGACGTTTACGGTCTGTCCGGACTGCAACTACATGCTGGGAAATCTGCGGTCGGCGATCCCGCCCGAGCACGACGCGAGGTTCTGGCTGGGACCGGAGCACTGCCCGGAGTGCGGGAGTTGGTGGCCGATGGTTCCGCCGCCGATGGTGCGATGAACGGTTGGCTACTTGCCGTCGAACCAGTTGGGGGCGATGTGGGCATCGGCCTTGAGCGGGACGCGGAGCGACATGGCGGCCTCCATTCGTGCGACGATAAGGTCGCGGGCCTGCTCGGCGACGGCGAGGTCGGCTTCGAAGACGAGTTCATCGTGGATCTGGAGGAGCATGTCGACGCCCGCGATCTCGGGCGGATTGCCGTTACGGCGGTGGGAGGCTCGGGGGCAGAGGCGGGCGTGGAGGTCGATCATCGCGATTTTGATGAGGTCTGCCGCGGAACCCTGCACGACGCTGTTGATGGCGATGCGTTCGGCGAAGGCGCGGCGGGAGGGGTTGGTGGAATCGATATCGAGGATGGGGCGACGCCGCAGGAGCATCGTTTCGACGTAGCCTTTGGCCCGGGCCTGTTCGATGCATTCCTGCAGGAACGTGGTGATCCCGGAGAAGCGGCGCTTGTAGCCGTCGATGATGGCCGCGGCCTCTTTTTCACCGATCTTGAGCCGGCGGGCGAGGCCAAAGGGCGTGACGCCGTAGACGATGCCGAAGTTGACCATCTTGGCGCCGTTGCGCTGCTCGCGGGTGACGGCTTCGGGGGGGAGGTTGTGAATCTGGGCGGCCACGGCGGTGTGGATGTCCTGGCCCAACTCGAAGGCTTCGATGAGGGCCGGGTCGCGGGACAGGTGGGCGAGGAGCCGCAGTTCGATCTGCGAATAGTCGGCGGTGACGAGCGTCTTGCCGGGGGCGGCGACGAAGGCCCGGCGGATGTCGCGCCCCACCTCGGTGCGGATCGGGATGTTCTGGAGGTTGGGGTCGCTGCTCGCAAGTCGCCCGGTGACGGCGACGGTCTGGTTGAAACTGGCGTGGATGCGGCCCGTGGCCGGGTGAATGGCGTCCTGGAGGGCCACGAGGTAGGTGCTGACGAGTTTGCTGAGCTGGCGGTACTCGAGGATGAGCCCGGGGATGGGCGTCCGGATTGCGTCGTCCTGGGCGAGTGATTCCAGCACCTCGGCGTCGGTGCTGAAGCCGGTCTTGGTGCGGCGCTGGCCTTTGATACCCAGCCCGGGCGGGTCGTCGGTGGGCTTGTTGAAGAGGGCCGCGGCGAGTTGTTTGGGGGAGTCGGGATCGACGCCGCGGTCGAGCGCTCCGACAAACTCGTTGGTGAGTCGTTTGAGCAGTTCGTCGATCAAGAGTTGCAGGCGGGCCCGCTGGCGATCGAGCTCTGCTGCGTTGACGGTGATGCCGTTCCATTCGAGTTCGGCCAGCACCTCCACGAGGGGCATCTCGATATCGGCCAAAAGGCTTTCAAGCCCCATGGCCCGGAGCTGCGGCATGAAGGTGTCGCGGAGTTGCAGGGCGACGTCGGCGTCCTCGGCGGCGTAGGTGGTGGCCGCGGCGAGGGGGACGCTGTCGAAACACCGTTGATGCTTGCCGGTGCCGATGAGTTCGGTGATCGAGATGTTGGTGCGGTTGAGGAGCGAGAGCGCGAGAGCGTCGAGCGAATGGCTGCTGCGGGAGGGGTCGGCGAGGTAACTGGCGACCATTGAGTCACACGAGCCGCGTGCGGTGAGGCCGCCCAATTCGACGCCCGCGTTGCGGAAGACCAGCAGGTCGTACTTGAGGTTGTGCCCGCACTTGGGCCGGGCGTGGTCTTCGAGCAGCGGGCGGAGGGCGTTGAGGACCGTGGGTTCGTCGAGGTGGGCCGGCAGGTCGGGCGAGCGGATCGGGATGTAGCAGCCGGTGTGGGCCGCGACCGCGAGTGAAATGCCGCAGAGGAGGGCGTCGCGGGGGGCGAGCGAGGTGGTCTCGGTGTCGATCGCGAAACTCGGGGCAGCGCGGAGGGCGAGGACAAGAGCGGCGAGTTCGGCGGGCGTGGTGACGGAGCGGTAGTCACCGGATTGGGCTTTGATCGGCTCGTTCGTCGCGCCTGGGAGATCATCGAACAGACCGGGACCAAAGTTGACTGGGGCGGGAGCGACGCGTCGGGCGGCGGGCTGAACAAGCATCGGAGCATCGGACGGGGCCGCGGGGGAGGGCGCGGGCGAAGACGCGGGACGAGCCGTGCCCGGCGTGGCGGAGGGGCCGCCGCTTCCGATGAGCGTCCGGAGTTCCTCCTGATACCTGTTAAAGCCGCACTCCTTGAGGTGGGCCATCATGCTCGCGAGGGCGAAGCGGTGTGAAGAGGCTTCGGCAAGATCAAACGCGACCGGGACATCGGCCCGGAGCGTCACGAGTTCTTTGGAGAGCGCGAGGTTCGGAAGAGCCTCCCGCAGTTTCTCGCCGCGCTTGCCTTTGATCTGCCCGGCGTTGGCGGCCAGGTTGTCGAGCGTCCCCCACTCTTTGAGAAGGGCCGCGGCGGTCTTTTCGCCGACGCCCTCGACACCCGGCACGTTGTCGACCGTGTCCCCCATGAGTGTGAGCATGTCGACGACCTGGGATGGGCGCAGACCGGTGTCCGAGTGCAGTTGTGGTTCACCAAAGACGAGATCGGTGTGGATGTCGAAGAGTTCGACGGGCGATTGAGGGGGCGTGCAGGACAAGAGTTGCTTGAGGTCCTTGTCCTTCGAGATGATGCGGATGGCGACGTCGGGGCGCTCGGCCCGCATCCGCTTCACCACGGTCGCGAGCACGTCGTCGGCCTCGAAGCCTTCGGCCCCCAAGAGCGGCACGCCGATGGCGCGGAGCATGTCGAGGCAGCGGTTGACCTGGCGCTCAAGATCCTCGGGCGGGGGCGGACGGTTGGCCTTGTAATCGGCGAAGAGTTGGCTGCGGAAGGTGCCGCGATCGCCCGAGACATCGAGGGCGACGGCGACAAACGCCGGGCGGCCCCCCACCGCTCCTTCGCCCCTGAACAGTTTCAGCATCATTCCGACAAAGCCGAACGTCATGTTCGTGGGTTCTTTGGTGACCGGGCTGGTCATGGGGGTGCGGATGGCGTGGTAGGCTCGGAAGAATTGGGCGTAGCCGTCGATGAGGTAGAGGGTTGGCATTGCGTTTCAGACGACACGCCGGGCGTCGTTTATCGCATCATTGCGGACCGAGCGCTGCGGCGCGACGAACCCGTCGTGCTCGGGCCGGAGAACTGGCAACATCGGCACCGAGATTGCCTTGGCATCGTCGGACGTCATGCTGGCATTGTACCGGAGCGCTGGCGTCAACCCGGGACCCATCGCGAGCGTGTTCCCCAGCGCACGGGCCCCGACAAGCGCGGCAGTCGCCAAACAGAACCGACCGCCCGCAAAAGGGGACCAGCGGCGTTGAATAATGGGTGGAGTTGCGGCGCGCCTCGGCGGGGCGTACCGCGGGTGTCAAGCCGGACCCGGCTTAGGGACGTTTCTCGGAGACAGACTTGCTCTTTTCGACGGACGAGCGCACCACGATCGACGGCCCGGCCTGCGAAGAGTGCGCCTATTCCCTCGAGGGATTGATTGTCCGGCCCGAAACCTGGTGTCCGGAGTGCGGGGTCACGATGCTGGATGGCTTATGGACGCCGCAGCCCTGGCCGAGTCGGCGGTGGGTGTTGGTGTTGGTGTGCGGTCCTCTCGCGGCGACTCTGGCTGTGCTCCTGGTCGCGCACTCTGTCCCCGTGGTTCGCAACTGGTTCGTATGGCCGCTCGGTCTTCTGTGGGTGGCGGCGATTGTGAGTTTCGGCGTGTTCGCCCCGATCGGGATGGCCAAGAGCCTGGTCGCAGCGCGGGAACCCAAGATTCGCAGGCGTGCCGTGATGTGGCGGATCACGGTGACGGCGATCGCCTTCAACGCCGCGCTCGCGGCGGGGGCGGGGCTCGTCTTCTTCGCTATGCTGTGATCCCGTGAACGAATCGTCCCCGTCGCCGATTGCAGAACGAGAGGCTTCGGGAGCCTTCGAGGCAGACTGGCTGGAGTTTGCCCGAGGCTTGGGCCCGGGATCGATCGACCTTGTGTACGCCGATCCGCCGTTTTTTACGGGCGAGGTGCAGCGGACCCCTGTCGGGGCGGCCCGGGCCGGGCGCTTCGTCGCCGCCGATTATGACGACCGCTGGACGGATATGCCGGCGTACGTCGGCTGGTTGCGCGAACGGCTGTGTGCCACGCTGCCCGCACTCAAACCCACCGGCGTCGTGCTTATCCACTGCGACTGGCACGCCTCCCATCACATCCGCGTGATGCTGGATGAGGTGATGGGAGCCGACGGGTTCATCAACCACCTCGTGTGGTCCTACGGACTTGGAGGATCATCGCCCAGAAGGTTCGCCCGCAAGCACGACGACATCTTTGCGTACGCCGTCGATTCCGAGCGGTACCACTTCGTGGCTCCGATGGTTCCCGCGACCTCGGCCCGGCTGAAGGGACAGATGAAGAAAGCGACGGATGTCCTTTCGATCCCGTCGCTCAACAACATGGCGGCGGAGCGAACGGGGTATCCGACGCAGAAGCCACTGGAACTGTTGGAATTGCTCATCCTGGCCTTCTCACCCGACGGCGGCACCGTGCTCGACCCGTGCTTCGGATCGGGAACCACCCTCGTGGCGGCCCTTCGGACCGGCCGGCTGGCTGTAGGCTGTGATCTGAACGCCGCCGCGGTGGCGACCTGCCTAGCGAGAATCGCGGCGATTGACGGCGACGGGACGCGGCCCGTTGGGAGTTCGCGGTGACGGCCTTCACAATGCCCACGCTTTCCGGCCCCGTGCGTGCGATAGAGTTGCCCTTATGACTTGGCTGAGGCGGGTCTACGACCGCCGCATCGTGAATGTCAATGTGAATGTGGTTCTAGCGGGTGCGCTGGCACTGGGCTTCACGGTGGGCGTGATGCACCTGGGCGAACGGGCCGGGATTTGGGACCGTCTGGCGGAGCACATCCCGTCGTTCTCGGTGGGGTTTTTCGGTTACCGCTTTGACTTCAAGGGGCACACGTTCGCCGTGACGGGCGTGACGTTGGTGGTTGACCTTCTGGCCGACGTCGCGGTGTACTACGCCTTGCACTGGCTCGCGAATCACATGCCACGGAAGCGTGAATGCGCGCCGATGCCCGGCTATGCCGATCTCTCGTTCATGCGGGACGCGACCCTCGTTCAGTTCGAGCGGGCGCTGCTCTCACCCATTTTGTACGTCGTCGCGCTGGGGCTGCAGAACACGTTGCTGCACCAAGGGTTCAGCCTTTCCGCGGCCACTGCGTGGGGCTTCACCATCGGGATCGCGTGTACGCGGGCCTTGCATACGTTGTGGATGTTGCGGCAGGAACGCCGCGTGGGACTGCCCTCCGCCGCCGACGTGGTGGGGCCGGATGTCGCGGGGAGATAGGTGATGGCTGAACGGGTCGGGATGAATCGGCGGGCACGATCGGGCACCCGCTGATGTGCGGCCTTGGCGCGGTGATCCGGGCGTTCGAGCCGGGGGGAGCTCCTACCGCGGGCGAAGAGTCGGTCCACGAACACTGGCTGGACGCGATGGATAGCGCCGTTGCCCATCGCGGCCCGGACGGGGCGGGGCGGTTCCGTGACCGACAGACTCGGCCCGACGGGTCGGTCGTGGAGATTGCGCTGGTTCACCGGCGGCTTTCGATCATCGATCATGCTGGCGGCGGGCAGCCGATGGTGCGGGAGACCCCCGGAGGTAAGTTGGCGGTGGTGTTCAATGGGTGCATTTACAACCATCGCGCGTTGCGAGCGGAGTTGGAGGGGCTGGGCGAACGGTTTGTCACGGGGCACAGTGATACCGAGGTCATCCTTGCGGGCTGGGCGAGGTGGCGATTTGAAGTTTTTCGGCGGCTGAACGGGATGTTCAGCATTCTGCTGTGGGACGGACGGGATGGGACGTTCGTGGTTTCGCGGGATGCCTTTGGCGAAAAGCCGCTGTACGGCATCACGGATGGACGGGTCAGCGCGTATGCCAATGTGCCGCGGGCGTTAGGGGGGTTTCCACAATCTGCCCGAGGGGCGGCTGATGGCCCTGAGGCGGCGGCGGTTGAGGCAGCGGATGTTCTCTACTTTGGAGCGGCGCGGTGGGTCGGGCGGTTCCGGGGTGTTGAGCAGGCGGAACCGGGCGGCACATATTCCAATCTTGCCGCGACGGACACCGCGTACCAAACGGTGTTCGCGGGGCTCCGGCAGGAGCGGCGTCACGGGGCGAGCAGCCTTCGACGGGGCGCATCGCGATTCGAAAGGGAGACGGCGACGGACGGCATCGCCCGGATGCTGGAAACGGCGGTGCTGGATCGGCTGGAGGCTGACGTGCCGGTGGCGGCGTTGCTGTCGGGAGGGGTCGATTCGTCGTTGGTTTGCGCTCTCGCGAAGCGCTCGCGTCCTGACTTGCTGACGTTGTGTGTGCGGATGCCCGACGATCGCTACGACGAGTCGGGGCACGCGCGGCGGGTCGCGGAGCATCTTGAGATGCCGCACCGGACGGTGGAAGCGGGTGAGCGGCCCGCTGAGGACCTGGTCCGGCTGATCAATCTGCTGGGGCATCCGTTCGGCGACAGTTCGCTTCTGCCGACGTTCTGGGCGTGCCGGGCGGCACGCGAGCATGCGAAGGTGGTGCTGACGGGGGACGGGGGTGACGAAGTTTTCTTGGGGTATGAGAGGTATCAAGCAGTCGACGCGCTGGCCGTCCTGCGGATCTTGCGGCCCCTCCTCGTTCTCTCCCCGCTGTCTCGGGGGGCCGCGACGGAGCCGACGTCACGGGCAGCGAAGTTTGCACGTCTGCTGGGGGCCGCGCGGGGGCGCGGCTATACGGATTTGGTGGCGATTTTTCCGATCTTGGAGCTGTGCGAGTTGGTCTCCCCGCGGATTGCACGGCAGGCCGGCACCGACCGGGCGACAAGTTCAGAGGCGGTCGAGTGGGACGTTTCCGACCACTTCCCCAACGTGCTGCTCCGCAAGGTGGATCATGCCGCGATGGCCGCGGGCGTTGAGACACGGGCTCCGTTTCTGGATCATCGGCTCGCGGCGGCGGTGCTGCCGCTGGGCCGCTCGGTTCTGTGCCCGCGCGGGGAGCGCAAAGGTCTTCTGCGGGCGATCGCCCGTCGGCACCTGCCGGCGGGAATCGTCGACCGGCCGAAGCAAGGCTTCGCGATTCCGATCGGGGAGTGGTTCCGGACGGACTATGGCGGGTTGAAGGCGTTGCTGACGGACGCGCTGGGCTCGGCCGATCCGTTTCCGGAGTCTCGGCTCGGGGTTGAGATCAGCATGGCGACCGTGCGGCGGATCGTTGACGAGCACATGGAGGGCCGCCGGGACCACTCGCAGCGACTCTTTATGCTGCTCTCGACCGCGATCTGGTGCCGCTCGGCGGCTTAGAATCCGCTCACCCGTTTTCCGACCCGACACGTTTCAACCTTTTGACCCGAGCGGACCGATGATTCGACCCGTGCACGAACTTCTTTCTCGCCGAATCCTGATCCAGCGTGGCCTGTTGCTCGGGGGCGCTGCGCTGGCGGGCAACTCGCTTCTTGCGGGTTGCCAAGCCGCGCCCGCGGGCAACTCGGCGGCCCTTCCGGGCCCACAATGGCCGACGGAGCACGTGCTGCCGCCCGTCTCGCACGTCCCCGGCGGGCCCGCGCACGCTCCCGCACCGCCCGCCGGGCCGGTCAAGCATGTCATCCCTCGGGCCGCCTGGGCCAAGGCCGGACCCAAGATGTCGGTTTCCAAGCCGATGCGGGGCGTACAGCGGATCACGATCCACCACGATGCCACGAACTCGTCGGGGCTTCGCGGTCAGGCCGCGGTGGCGCGGCGTCTTGAAAGCATCCGCCGGTACCATCGCTCGAGGGGTAGCGAGTGGGTTGATATCGGGTACCACTACATCATCGACCCCGAGGGCCGGGTCTGGGAGGGTCGTCCGCTCGCGATCGAGGGGGCGCACGTCAAGCAGACCAACGACCACAATTTGGGCGTCATGCTGATGGGCAATTTCAGTCAACAGCGCCCAACGGCGTCGCAGATTGCGACGCTGAACGGCTTTGTGCGGGATCAGATGCTGCGGTATCGGGTGTCAACGAACCGGTTGTTCACTCACCAGGAACTGAAGAGTTCGGAGTGCCCCGGAACCAACCTGCAGTCGTACATGAATACGGCGCGTTCTCGCGGCGGCCGGCTGGTTGTGGGCTGACTCGATCGAGTGCCATAAACGCGGAACTTCACGGTCCCAGCATGACCTCATCGGGGCGGGTGGGAACTTCCGTGCCGCGGATGATGAGGGGCTGACGGCGACCCGATTTGGCATGACGGTCGGCGAGTTCGAGGGTGGCCTCGATGAGGGCTGGCAACCAGATGTTGTCGCCATCGACCACCGGCGTTGAAAGCCAGATCACCGAACCGTCGGATCGGAGGGCGCTCTGCCCTTGGCCGGCATGATTCGACGAGTTCTCGAGGGCGAAGGCGAGTTCCTTGTTGCGGATCCGCCGGACAACGGGTGATGCGTCGGCGAGAATCACCAAAGGGCGGCTGAAGCCCCATAGCTTTTTGCAGGTCTGGGTGGGGATCGCATAGGAATACGAAACCTCGGAAAGGCACTTCCAATCGGCCTCGGCCGGCTGGCAATCCCCGCCGGTGGCGGTGGGGTTACCCGGGCACGCGAGGTCGCCCAGTTTGGCATACTCGTATTTCGCGAGTGTGAACAAATTGGCGGAGTTAGACCGACCGGGAACGCCGACGTCCCACCAAGGAACGGCTCCGCTGAAACCCGCGGTCATGGGCATTGAGCCGTCAAAGTCCGACCCGTACGAACCCATCGCGCCCGCGACGTTCGACAACCGCGAACGGCACACCGCCTTGGAGGCGTGTTGGCGGCCTGCAGCCATCATGGGCCACACCACTGCGGCTGCAAGAAGTATCGCGGCGGCGGCCGAGGCGACATCCCGGAGGCGGGCCGAGGTCACCCGACGGAAGGGATACGGACCATGAGCCCGACGAAGCGCCGCGGGCCGGGGGGCGGCCTGGACAGCGGCGACGGTTGAGTCGATGCGTTCTCGCCGGCGGGAATCGGTGGACACGGAAGTTGGTGCTGCGGGTGCACCGGCGACCAGCCGACCGATGAACGCGGCCCGCTCGGCCCTGCTGCGGAGCGATGCCGGAACTTTGGACGGGGTTAATTCCGAGGAGAAGAGGGCATCAACCGCGTCCTCATCTTCGGGCAGAAGCACGCTCTCAAACTCGCTGGGGCCGGCCGATTTGGGAGCCAGCAAGACGCGGGCGATCACCGCGTTGATGAGCGTCGACCGGGCATCGGCCGAGTGCGCCGAGACCGGCGGGATGAGGTTGCTGAGGAGTGCGTGGGCGGAAGAAGCTCGCGCGGCGTGGGCCGGAGGAACTTTGGATGGATTCCAATGGCTCGTGGCCAGCGCGTCGAGGGCCTCGCGACTCGGCTCATTGAGGTGATGGAAGATGTCAGGGATTTCGTCGGGCATGGGTGTGTGGGCTGAAGTTTCGAAATGATGAATGGACTAGGAGTTGATCGTGGGCTGTGCCGCGGACCATTTCTTGGCGAACGACGCGACCGCCGAATGCAGCCGCGATTTGACGGTGCCGAGCGGGATTTCGAGTTCGTCAGCGATCTGGGCGTACGTCAGACGTTGGAAGTATGAAAGAAGCAGGATTTCACGCAGGGCGTAGGGAAGTTGATCAAGAACCTTCTGGACCGCCGCACTGGTTTCCTCGTCGTTCAGGCGTGCATCGGGAGACGGAACGCGGATCTCCATCAGATCGATGAACGTCCCGGAGTTGCCGTCGGACCCGTCGCCCGACCCGTTGAGGGGGGCGGAAAGGTCGAGCGTCTTCCTCCGGCAATTCTTACGCATGTAGTCCCGGGCTTTGTTCGCCGCGATTGTAAAAAGCCAGGGCCGAAACTTGCGGGAGGCGTCAAAACTGTCCTGGGAGGTGTGAACCTGCAGGAACGCCTCCTGAAAGACGTCTTCGGCCCCGGCGGCATCGCCCATCAGCCTGTTCAGGAACCGGATGAGGTCGTCATGGTGCCGATCGACGATTACCCTGAACAGGGAGGCGTCGGCGGTCTGCCGATAACGCTCGAATATTTTTTCATCGGATTGGGATTCCAACGGGTAGGGTCCTGTCCGCAAAGGTGTCGTGCGCTGCGGCGACGCCGTTCGAGAAGCGATTTATGAGCCAGCCGCCGAGAGATTGCACACGATTGTGCCCGTTTGACGAGAGAATGTTACACCGGTAGAAGTACTGAAGAGCCGCATGCCTTTGGCCCGGAGTGCCGGCGCATGAAGATCAAGATAGCGGGAAAGTGCGGCAGCGTCCGGAAACGTGTATCGGGTTTCCACCCGACAGTCGGACCCGTCGGCAACGACCACTTGGGCCGAAGAGGCTCCGGCCACCAGCACCGCTTGAACATGGCCGTCGATGAGCCATGCGATGTACTGCTCGCGCATCTCGGTGCCGGTTAACTGAGCGGTGACGGAACAGGCGACGGCGGTCATGGGCGACAAGCCTACCCGTTCGCGGGCGATCGGGGATGCCTGCCCGAGGGTTTTCGGTCGTTCGCGCGGCGGCAATAGACTCCTCCAAAGATCGTTAGAATGAGTGGTGCGATTGTTTTACGAATCCGGAGTCTCTGTTGATCACCGAATCGGGTATGAATGGAATGCCCGAGGAAGATCTGCCCCCGCTTTTGGGGAGGGCGGCTGCGGGCGATGCCGAGGCATGGCGATCGTTGGTGAAGCGGTACGGGAGAAGGTTGTTCGCGCTCGCCAAGAGCCGCTGCCGCGACCCGGAGGTTGCGGAGGACATTACTCAATCGGTCTTTGCCACCGTGGTGTCCAAGTTGTCGGCGGGCGAGTATGCGGAGGAAGGCAAATTCGAGAGCTGGCTCTTCCGCGTGGCGATGAATCGGATTCGGGACCACATCCGGCGGGTTCGGCGGCAGCCGGTGTACGCCGATTCGGAAGTGGTGGCAGCCGCGGCCGGGGCGGGCACGAGTTTTGGAAGTTCGGAGGTTGAAGTCTCGGATTCAAGCAAGCTGGAACGGCTCCGCGAGGCTGTGCAGGGGTTGTCTGACGCGGATCGCGAGGTCATCGAGTTGCGGCATCACGGTGGGATGAGTTTCAAGCAGATGGCGGACGTGCTGGAAGAACCATTGGGAACCCTGCTGGCGCGGCATCACCGGGCGTTGCGGAAGTTAAAGGAAGTGCTCGAAGGGGCGGGGCCTGAGCCGGCGATCGGGTCCGGAAACGACAAGTCGAAGCCGGCGAGGGCCGCGATTGCTCGAAGGAAGGGTGAGTGAAATGAAAGACACGACTGAAACGGCTCCGGAAGAATTTGCTGAGGTCACGCGGTTGCTGGATTCGCTTGCCACGCGGGAGCGTCAATCGATGCCGGCGGCGTTCGAGGGTCGTCTGGCCGCGCTGCATGACACGCGGGCGGTTCGACAGCCCCGCGGCGAAACCGAGCCTCCTGCGATGCGTCTTGTTCACCCGGCGGTTGGTCGTGATGCACCGGCCCCGTCGAAGCGGCCGGTGCGCGGTTCGTCGATTCGTATCGCCGCGGCCATCGGGCTGGCGAGCGCGGTCCTGGCCACCATTTTCGCCGGCAGGGTCGCCCCTTCCGGCGGACTCGGGGGGGCTTCGTTGGCGACCGGGCTTGGAGCGACGACGCTGGAATCGGATCTGGAACTGGACGTTGAACGCCTGCTCGCGGTGTACGCCGCGTTTGACGGCGACTCGGCCTTTGACCTGCCCATGATTCTGGACGATGCGGGCGCGTTCGGCGAGAGCGTGAAGTCCGGGACATCGCCGGACGGCGACTGGATGGAGGAATCGTTATGAGGCGTGGGCTGTTGTTCGTAGCGTGTGTGGCCGGAGGGGCCGTGGCTCTTGGCCTCGCGGTTCCTGCGGCGAATGGGCAACCGTCGGGGTCTGAACCGACCGTCCAGCGCGAGGCCGTGCCGGCCCCGGTCCGTGACCGCATTGATCCGTCCCGACTGAAAGCCCGTCTGGAGGAGCGACGGGACCAATTGGCCGCAGCCGCAACGGCGGTCGAAAACGCCATCCAGCGACTTGAGAATGGATCACCGCCGGAGGAAGTGGCCGCCGATATGGAACGCTTGGCCGATGAGGTTCGGGGCGGCGACGCGCGCGACACGAGACGCTTCCCCGGTCGAGATGGAGGCCGGAGGTCGGGCGAGCTGCGCGAATCGCGCAATTCGCAAGCCCCGGTCGATCACGCGGCAACCCTTGAAATACTCAAGGAGGTTGCCCCGGCGTTCGCCGCCCGGGTTGAATCGGTGCGGGCCTCCAACCCCGAGGCGGCGGACCGGATGATGGGCCGCATGGCCCCCCGGCTTCGAGAGGCCGCGCGCACCCGAACCACTGATCCGGAGTTGTACGAGTTGAGAGTCGCCGAGATTCGATCGGGGATCGACGTGCTCGAAGCCGGCCGCGCCTACCGAGAAGCCGTGGGCACCGGCGACGCCGGTGCGATCAGCGGGGCGCTGGCCGCAGTGAAGGGTGCGGCGGAGAACCAGTTTGACGCCCGCCTGGCGACCGAGAGACGCGAACTGCTCGCGTTCGAGGCCCGTGTTGAGGAAATTCGTGGTCAACTCACGCGTCGAACCTCGGAGCGCGAGGCGATGGTGAACGCGTTCGTGGAACGAATGACGGCCGAGGGCGGCGAGCGCGGGCACAGGAAATCGCCGCTTTAAAAACGCGTTGCGCGGGTTTCCGCTCGTGGTCAGGAAACGATCGCCCCGGGCCCGATGTCTTTCTCGGGCGTGAGAAACACGACGCGGCGTGGCTCGGCCCCGCCAGCCTCTTTGGGCACGTTGCTGGCCGCCAAGAGCATGCCTCGGGACTCCTCACCCCGGATGATCCGGGGCGCGAGGTTCGCCACGATCACGATGCTCCGGCCGATCAATTGCTCGGGCGTGTAGTGTTCACGGATCCCGGCGCATATCTGCCGGGGTGTTCCGCTGCCGTCGTCGAGCCTGAGCTTGAAGAGGCGGTCGGCGGTGGGATGGAACTCGGCGTGGACGATGGTGGCGATTCTCAAGTCGATTTTAGCGAATTCCTCGAACGTGATGACGGGCTTGGCCTCGCCCGGCGCGGGGGGAGCCTTGGTCTGGACAGCACCGGGAGATGGGGCGGCGGCCGCAGGGGCGGGAGCGGGTGGGGTCGATAGCGGCGCGGGCTGGGTCTGATCGGTCATACCGGGTGAGTCCTTCTGTTGAGGGCGATTCGTATAACAATTGTAGGATTGCGGGCGGGTCGCGCGCGAATTCGCTCAGCCGCTGCTTGTTCCGGGGGCTTCTTCGGCGGGCTCCGGGGCGGGCTTGGCGGGCGGTTTGGGCATGGGGTCCGGTGTTGTTTGGCCGGGCTTCGTTGCCGGTGCCACCCATTCGCCGTTGCGATAGAGCGTGCGGGTGGCATCGACGCGGAAGAGCGCGGGCAAGGCAGCGGGGTCTGGGTCGATGAGGGGGGCCCCGTCGTCGGTCGCCACCTGCGCGGCCCAGGAGCGCTGCCGTCCGCTCAGGAGGTGCGACTCGATCCGGAGCTGCGCAACATATTCCGCCGGCGTGAGTCGCGGGCCGGGCATTCCGCCACAGTTGGGGCACCGCCGCAACTCCGATGAACCGCCGATCGTGCGGCGGACCACCCCCTTGTTGTCGCATTCGCGGCAGGGCCAGCGCTCCGCCTCCCGGCGCAGGCCGTCGGCCCCGCCCGAGGCACCCATCGTTTTCATCGTGCGGTCGAACGCATCCAACGACGCCGCGACGTCGGGCTTGGAATAAACCTGCTTGGCCATCGTCCCTTGCCCGGCGCGAACAAAGCCCATGACGAGCGCGATCTGGTAGCCGTTGGATTGTTCGGTTTCAGAATCCGGCGGAGCGAGCCACAGCGGCGCTGCGTGACGCTGGTCGAGCCGCTGCGCGGTCGCCAAGAGCCATTCGCGCGACGAGCGCGACGACGGGAGTGACGCCAGCGCGATGGCGGCGGAGCCGGCGGTGTGATGGGACCCGCCGTCGAGGCGGTCGAGTTCGAACGCGACCACGAGCAGATGCACCACGAGGGCCCGCGCGGTTGGCGAGGGCGGCCGGTCCAGCAACTCCTCGGCGAGTTCAAGATACGCGTTCGGATCGTCGGGCCTCAGCGCGGTGAGCCGATCCACAACACCTTCGGAACCAGGCTCGGCGTTGTTTGCCCCGGCGGGCTGCGGGACCCCCGCGAAGCCGGTCCGCAGCGCCAGCACGAACACCCAGAGCATCGCGGCACCGAAACTGGTCACGGGGCCTCCTCGGAGAAACGCAAGTCCCAAAGACGAGCCATCGCGAATTCGGCGGCGGCTACCTGCTCGAACACGTGACCGGCCGCTGCACGGGCGTCGTGCATCGCGACCACAATCGGGCCGACCGCCCCGGCCCGCGCGGGCTTTTCCGCGACGGTGACGAACGCGAGAAGTTCCGCGGAGGCAAACTGATGCGCCACAAACCGCTGCACCGTGCCCGAGGCGATCGACGAGCGTGCGGCGTGCGAGGCGGTGATTGAGGAGATCGTCGCGTGCTCCTTCCCAGAAGGGATGATCGCCTGGGCGTGTCGCTCGAGGGCCGCGAGCCGGCGGAGACCCAGACGTTCAAGTGATTCGGAATCGCCCGGAATCTGCGCATCCCCGCCGCCGATCAACGGCTCGTCGGCTGCCGTAACGTCTGTGCCGGTGTCAGGGTCGATTGCGGCGTCTCGGCGGCGCGCGGGGGGCGGGGGCGACTCCGGTGCTGTGTTCGTGGATGTCGCTGGCAACGCAGACGATGACGCCCGGGCGGGGACCAGCGGCTGTACAAACGGGTCGCTCGCCAGTGCCCCGGCGAGCGACGCCGAGAGCGCATCGAACGCCGCGAATTCACCGGTTTCGGCGATGCGCTCGAGTAGCCGCTCGACCAGCACGCGCCGCACCGCCACGCGCCACACCTTGCTTCTGGGCGACGGCAGATGCGAGAGGGTCACGTCGCGAACGAGATCGGAACATTCACGGGTTGCGGGCATCAGGGGCGCGATGTTCAGGAACGCGTTGAGCACCTCGACCGACGAACCATGTTGTCGCACGATGCGTTGGGCGACGGCCCGGATGGTCTGCGGTGAACCGCGAACAGCCTCACGCACGAGGATCGCGGCGGACAGCCCGTCCGGCTCACCCGAGAACGAGGCGAGTTGCATCTCTCGCTGCGGGATGTTGCTTTCCGCCCGCTGGTATTCAAGAGCCCAAACCTCGCCCCCGCTCCCGGGCGTCGGCGCGGCACCCACCGATGGCAGATTGACTCCGGCGGGCACGATCGCGGCCCCATCCGGGGTCACGATGTTCGGGTCGATTGCGCCGGACTGGCCGCTCCACACCAGCGACGCCACCGCGTTCAATCGGGTGAAGACTACTGCGCGACCGAGCGCGGCCGCGGGTTGGCCATTGATCGGTGCTTCGAGCTGCGGCTTGGCCAAGGCCCGCCACGCGGCAAAGAC
>Ga0163144_10005289_pt1 | contig 28692 bp, 31 predicted proteins | sample OliLak19BULKMAT1_FD_123175 | JGI IMG/M metagenome (GOLD analysis project Ga0163144, IMG submission 123175) | Freshwater microbial mat bacterial communities from Lake Vanda, McMurdo Dry Valleys, Antarctica - Oligotrophic Lake LV.19.BULKMAT1 | ecosystem: Environmental > Aquatic > Freshwater >...
GCGTAGGCGGTGGCGCCGGCAGTGGCGGCAGCGGTGGAGCGATCGCGGTTGCGTTCGACTGCTCACAGCTGATGGGTCCCAATGTTGCGGGCGAATGGTTCGCCGCGGGCTTCGAAACCTTCGTGAACGGCGACGCCTGGCAAGTAAAAGCCCCTCACCACTCTTTCGTAGAGGATTGGGCAAATCCCGACCATGACGTGTGGCGCGAGAACGGCTGTCAGGGAACGTACAGCAACTGCGAAACCAAGTCGGCGTGCGCAGGCGGCGTAGCGCCAGATCGCGTCCTATTCGTCACCCAAAGAGGCGACTACCTGGAAGCGTCCCAAGCCCAATGGGAGACGGCTATCGGCGAGGCCGTCGTCACCATCAAGCAGAAGTATCCGTCCGTGAAGCGAGTCGAGCTGCTCACCTTCGTCCGAGGCCCGGACAATAGCGATTGTGGCACCGAAACGACGGTTTCGCCCAAACTAGACGCCGCTGAGCAAGCGTTAGCAGCGGCGTCCTCGGGGTTCATCAGTGTGGGACCGCGGTTCGAGGCGGAGAGCTGCGACCAGTTCGGAAGTGCGCCGCACCTCACCGGAGCCGGAGACACCTACGTGGGTGAGCTGATGGGCAAACACTACTCGACGCCGTAAATTCACGACGCCGAGCGTCTACGCTTCGTCCTCGTCGTCCTCGTCGTCCTGGTCATCCTCGTCTTCTTCTTCGTCGTCCTCGCCCCGCGACTTTGTTTCGATGCGGGGCGTTAGGAGCGCCTTCGCACGCTCGGCCCGTTCACGCTCCTCCTCCTTACATTCCTGAAAAAACTTCACCAGTTCTTGGTCGCCGCCGCGTTGCGCGTCGTCGATATAGAGTTGGTACGTTTCTGCCCCCTGCAGCGCGTGGTAAAGGACGCTGACGAGGCCGTAGACGTGATCAGAAGTGGGCAGGTCCCCACCTGCGTCTGTTTCGGGTAGCGGCGGGGCTACGCGATCTTTGGGGCCACGTTGAGGGGAGCGTAGCTTCCGCAACTGGGCTCGTGATCCTGACGCTTGAGTAGGCATAGGCTGGGTTTCCTCCGTTCAAGATGGACCGGCGGTTCTGCAACTTCCAAGCCGCAACCCTCCAAGCCGGACCCGCTATGGATTCGCGGGAGTGACGACCGGACCCGGCAGCGGATTCGGTTCTCGCCCCGGCAGCTCCGTGCCCTGTGCCGGCACCTCGAGAGTCGGCGACGGTGCCAGCGACATCCGCCAGAAGCTATAGACCAACCCAGCCACCAGCAGCACCGCGAAAACCATCATCAACTGCATGAACCACGGCATGGCGCGCTTGGGAATGTTGGGTGCCGAATAGTCCACGTTCCATCGGGGATTTGCCATGAACCTGACTCCTGCAGGTTGCGTTCCACGTTCGCGGTGGCTGCTCGGCGCATGCGAGCCTCCCCATCGTGGCAGAAGGGCTCGCCCGCGGCGTTGTGCCCGGGTTGCTGGATAGCCGCTTCCAGCGCCCCACGTGACGGTCCCCCTACCCTTGCAACGCAGTTTCGAATAGCTTTCGGACGTTCGCAACTCCAACTAGGCGGTAAATCTCATGGGTGACAAGTCTCCGAAGGCCAAAGACAAGAACAAGAAGCAGGACAACGCAGTCAAGAACCAGAAGAAGGCGAACGCCTCTAGCAAGGCGAGCACCGCGTCGCCTTCGGCGTCCGCCAAGAAGGGGAAGTAACCGTCCTGCTCGGGGCCAGGCTGGTGCTTTGGCCCCCCGCAACCCGCCTGTCAGAAACAGTGATCGAGCCATCTGTCCCATTTGCTCCCCTTGCTTCAGTCGGATGAGCCTTCGCCCGTCCAAGTGACGCTCGAAGAGGCGCGTTCGCCCTTCGTCATCGTTTGCGATCACGCCGGGCGCCAGTTGCCAAGAGCGCTCGGAACGCTCGGTCTTTCAGCGGCAGATTTGCAGGCGCACATCGCCTGGGACATCGGCGCCGCCGGGGTGGCTCGGCGACTTTCGCTAGAGCTCGATGCGCCGCTCTTCGAGCAGCGCTATTCGCGACTGGTTATCGACTGCAATCGGCCCCTAACCGCTCCAGACTCGATCCCGAAAGAGAGCGGCGGAACGCTGATTCCCGGTAACGAGCGCCTGAGCATCGCGGAGGCGAACGAACGCGCTCGCGCCATTTTCATGCCCTACCATGCCCGTATCCGGAGCGCGTTAGCGGCCCGAAAGCAGCCGTTCGTTCTGATTGCGCTGCACAGCTTCACGCCAGAGCTTCTGGGAGTCGTCAGACCCTTTCACGCCGGAGTCTTGTATGACCGGGACTCGCGCCTGGCCAAACCGCTGCTCGCGCTTCTGAGAGCGGAGGTTGGCCTCGTCGTGGGGGAAAACCAGCCCTACAGGGCCAGTGCGACAACGGACTATTCGATCATCGAGCACGCCGAAGCGCGAGGTGCGCCTTACGTTGAGCTGGAAGTTCGGCAGGACCTAATCGCGGACGAGCCAGGTCAGACAGCGTGGGCCGCTCGACTCGCCCGCCTGCTCCGAGAGGCGTCGGAGTCGATTCTCTCCTAGGCCCGCTACGCAGCGGCGACCGGCGCCGATACGCTACGCAGGGCCAGTGCGAGGTTCTTGAGCAAGCGGGCCAAGTTCTGCATGGTGTCAGCTTCGGAATCGCCGAACGCCCAGAAAGAAATCATGAGCTGCTGTCCCAGCTGCCCATGGTCTTTCAGCGCCAGGTAGCGGACGGGGACGAGGGTGGTGCCGATCACACCCCATCGAAACGACGGGTCGAGCCGCGCCAGCTGGTAGTGGAGAGCTGTTCTAAGCCAGGTGACCCGCTCCTTGGAGGTATTGAGCGCGAGCGCCCGGTAGAGCACCATCACGCGGCCGGAGCACTGCAGAGCCTTGGCAAACTGTGCGTTTTCGTTGGCATGAGGGCCGTTGAACGCGCAGTCATTCGACTCGAGCACCGAGCTCGAGCGATTCAGATTCTCGAGCAGAGAATAGAAGTCGCCCACAGCGGAGTACCGATCCCAAGGCGAAAAGTCTTCTAGGGCAGAGCGGATGAGCTCCGGCGCTGCCGTAAGGTCGTAGTAGCGAGCCTTCGAGTTGCCGGCGACGTCGGTCCAGGGGTGGGACCGAGGCTCGCTAAAGGGGGCGCCTGCGTATTCGCAAGACATCATCCTAGACCTTGCGGGCCCGTGGCATCTGGAGCTGTTCGGCGGACGAAACGGTGTGCACTCTGTTGCCACCCTGAGCCTTGGCGGCGAGCACGGCAGACGAAGCAGCGGCCAGGAGCGACTCGGCGGACCGGGCTTCTTCGGGGTCGCTGCAGGCGATGCCGACGCTGACGGTCACCGATAGGCCTTGAAGAGAGGGTTCCTGCGACAGCGCGGCGATACGACTGCAGAATCGCTCGCCTAGAATTTCCAAATTGCGGAGCGAGGTTGCCCGGGCCAGGACTACGAATTGTTGGTCAGCGTAGCGCGCCAACACGTCTTCTGGGCGCATCATCTTTTGGATGCTGCTGGCGATGAGCTTTAGCACCGCTTCCCCCACCTGTTGACCACGCTTGTCGGTGACGGCTTTGAAATGGTCGATATCGATGAGGAGCAGCGATAGCTCCGTGCCTTGGCGCTGAGCGAACCCCAGCTCGCCACTCAGCCTCTCCGTCAGATAGCGCCGGTTGTAGAGTCGCGTGAGCGAGTCCCGCAAGGTGAGCTCGAACAACGCGCGCAGTGCACGCTCTTCGAACTCTTCCATCATCGAGAACTTGAAAATCGTACTGCCGCCGCCGAGACGCAGGTAGTCGCCGTCCGCTAGCAGGGTCGGGCGCTGCACTTGCTGGTCGTTGATGAAGCTGCCATTCCTACTGCCCAGGTCTTCTGCATAGACGCCATCGCTGCGCGTCACCAGGCGCACGTGTTCCCAAGACAGCGTCGCCTCGCCAATCTTGATGTCGCAGCTGTCGCCTCGGCCGATCAAAGTCCCTGACGGGTACACCGTAAACACTTCTCCTGGGTGGGGCCCCAGAAGCTCGAGCAGTACCGCGCGACTCCGCTCTGCCGGTGGTCGCAGCGAGGCTGGCGGCGGGTGCTGCCCGGAAGTGCCCGGCTCCTCCGGCATTGCGACGAAGGGGTCCGTGCGCGGTCCGCCAGCGCGCGCTTCAGCCGGTTCGACGCCGGGGACGTCATCACGTGACATTCAGCCTCGAACCTAGCACGCCCCGACCGCTACTTGAGGAACCCCGCGATGCGGGCGCCTATTGCGGCCTCCTCGCAGCTAGGTGCTTTGTGGCCACAGTCGCCACTCAACACGAGCGACTGCGCGTTAGCCAGCTTGCCGAAAGCAAGCGCCGGCTCGGGCGTGACCATGTGATCGTGGGTGTTCACGATCACCAGTAGCTTGGCCTTCAACGCTCTTGCTGTCGCCTCCATCGAGCCACCAGAAGCCGCCGATACGTCATGCCCCATCATGGCGCGCAGTTGGTACGCTCGATCGTTGGCGTCGAAGCGCGGCGCTGCCATCTTCGCGCGCGCCGCCAGCACCTGCTCGCGCGTCAGCGACTTGTTGTAGTGCTGGGGCGTCGTCAAGGTCAGCTCCGCCAGCTCTTGCACCGCGTGGAGCGGCGGCTGGACGCGATAGTTTCCGCCTTGGAACGCGGGGTTCTGTTCGATCGCGTCCAGGTTTGCTTGCCAGAGCAGCAAGTCGTACGGCGCAAGCCGCGGTGACCCTACGATGGGGATCAAGCGGTCCATAAAGTCCGGGCGCGAGATCCCCCATTGAAAGGTCTGCATACCGCCCATCGAAATGCCCATCACCGCTCGCACGTGCGAAAAGCCGAGAACGCGCGTGAGAAGTTGGTGCTGGCTCTCGACCATGTCGCGGATGCTGAGCTTGGGAAACATCCAGCTCAACGGCATCAACCTCGTTGTCCAACGGCAGCTGGCGCGCAGCGCTTAAGCCGCGAGGCGTGGCAGAACGGCATCGCGAATCGAAGCCAATCAGTAAATATTGGTAATCATTACACTATCTCGGAACATTTTTGATGGGTCCTTGGCCACGAAACTCATCGGCGCGGGTAGCGCGTGTACCTACCAAGGGTTATCGAAGAAGAGTGTCGAGTCGCAACCGGTCGCCAGCCGCACTTTCACCCGGCCACCTGATGCACGACCGGTCTTCCTACGTGCAGGTACGGGGCGCGCACGAAAACAATCTAAAGCACGTCGACGTCGATATTCCGCGCGACGCCCTGGTCGTGTTCACCGGCGTATCGGGGTCGGGTAAGTCTTCTCTGGCCTTCGGCACCTTGTATGCGGAGGCTCAGCGCCGCTACCTGGAGTCGGTCGCTCCGTACGCTCGCAGGCTCTTCGAGCAGTTGGCTGTACCCCAGGTCGAGTCTATCGAGGGGCTGCCGCCCGCCGTCGCCCTGCAGCAGCAACGAGGTTCTGCGACTTCGCGATCCTCGGTGGGCAGTGTGACCACGCTCTCCAATTTGCTACGCATGCTGTACTCCCGCGCGGGAGAATACCCAGTCAAACAACCGCTCCTAGCCGCGGAAGCATTCTCCACCAACACCCCGGAGGGCGCGTGCCCCGGTTGCCACGGCCTGGGGCGCATCTACGATGCGACCGAAGAGTCGATGGTACCCGATGGCTCGCTGAGCCTTCGCGAGCGCGCCATTGCCGCCTGGCCCACGGCTTGGCATGGTCAAAATCAGCGTGACATCGTGGTGTCGCTTGGTTTCGACATCGATCGGCCTTGGCGTAGCTTGTCGAAGAAGGACCGGGACTGGCTACTGTTCACCGACGAACAACCGGTCGTGCCGGTGTACGCCGGCTTCGAAGCCAGCGAGGTTCGAAGTGCCCGCAAGCGCAAAGAAGAGCCAAGCTATCAAGGCACGTTCACCGGTGCGAAGCGCTATGTGCTCCACACCTTCGCCAACACCCAAAGTCCCGCGGTTAAGCGGCGCGTGGCTCGCTACCTGGTCAACCGCGAGTGCCCGCTTTGCCACGGCAAGCGCCTGCGCCGGGAGGCGTTGTCGGTGAAGTTTGCGGGTCTCGACATCTCGAGCATCTCGCGGCTCCCCATGACCAAGCTCGTCGAAGTCTTGAAGGCAGAAGTGGGTGGCAAGCTTTCCGGCCAAACGGAGAAAGCCGCAGTAGCTGCTCGCATCCTCGGAGACCTGTTCGTGCGCACCGAAGTCCTGCTCGACATGGGGCTGGGCTACTTGTCGCTGGACCGAAGCACTCCCACGCTTTCGCCGGGCGAGCTACAGCGCCTGAGGCTGGCAACCCAGGTGCGGTCGAACCTCTTCGGTGTTGTGTACGTGCTCGACGAACCGTCCGCTGGCCTACACCCGGCCGATACGGAAGCCCTACTTCGAGCGCTGGAGCGGCTAAAGTCCTCTGGCAATTCGCTATTCATCGTCGAGCATGATCTGGACGTCATCCGCAGGGCTGACTGGATCGTCGATGTGGGCCCGGCCGCCGGCAGCGCAGGCGGAACGGTCCTGTATAGCGGGCCGCTAGAGGGCCTGAAGCAAGTTGGAGCCTCGCAAACTGCGCGTCACCTGTTCGCACCGAATGGCATCGCAAGCCGCAAGCCGCGGGCCGCGACGGAGTGGCTACGTATGAGCCAAGTCACCCTGAACAACCTGAAAGGTCTCGAGGTAGCGTTTCCGTTGGGCCTACTGACGACTGTAACGGGGGTTTCGGGATCAGGCAAAACGAGCCTGGTCAGCCACGCGCTCGTAGAGCTGGTGACCGAGCAACTCGGGCAGCGCCTGCTTCCGGAACCGGATGACGGCGATCAGCTCGAGCACGAGCGCCCAACGGCGAGCGGACGAATCACAGACGGAATAGGCCGGATCAAGCGATTGGTACAGGTCGACCAAAAACCGATCGGCCGCACGCCCCGTTCCAACCTCGCCACGTATACGGGGCTCTTCGACCACGTGCGCCGATTATTTGCTGCGACTCCGCTAGCTCGTGCCCGTCGCTACGACGCCGGACGGTTTTCCTTCAATGTCAGTAAGGGCCGCTGCCAAACCTGCGACGGCGATGGTTCGGTGTGCGTCGAGCTGCTATTCCTGCCAAGCGTGTACTCACCCTGTCCGAGCTGCCACGGGGCCCGCTACGGTGAGAAGACTCTAGAAGTGAAGCACGAGGGCCGCTCGGTCGCAGACGTGCTCAGCATGACGGTGGACACCGCCGCAGAGTTCTTCGCGCAACAGCCGCCGCTGTCTCGCTCGCTCGGAATTCTGCGAGACGTGGGGCTAGGCTATCTTCGGCTCGGCCAACCCGCCACGGAACTGTCTGGGGGCGAAGCGCAACGCATCAAGCTGGCGACGGAGCTTCAAACGCCCCAGCGTGGCGCGGCCCTGTACGTGCTCGACGAACCCACAACCGGCCTGCATCCGAGTGATGTGGAGAAGTTGATGGTCCAGCTGGACTCGCTGGTCGAATCCGGCCACACCGTGATCGTGGTCGAACACGACATGCGTGTCGTGGCCGGCAGCGACTACGTGATCGACCTGGGACCCGGAGCCGGGGTTGCGGGTGGGCGCATCGTTGCAAGCGGTGCTCCCGCCGAGGTAGCCGCCGCCAGCACGCCTACCGCCAAGTATTTGGCTCGGTTCCTGCGCGACCCCGTGCGAGCCGCCTAGGCGCCAAGCTCCCGCTCTAAATGAAGCTCGGCGACGAGCGGCAAGTGATCGGAAGCGTGGCGCGTCAGCGGGGTTGCCAGAACCTCGCAGCCCGTCACCGACAACCCGGGGCTGACGAACATGTGGTCGATGCGCCAGAAGGGCAGACGCGAAGGCCAGGTCGCGGCCCGGCGTCCGCCTCGCCCCCGTTGTACGTCCTGCAAGTGAGCGCTCAGGCGGCGATAAACGGCCGAGAGCGGCGATGAATTCAGGTCGCCACAGACCACCAAGGGCACGTTGGTCCCGGCCCGCACGAGCCACTCGGCCCCAAGCAAAGCTTGCACCTGGGCTTTGCGTTCGCGCAGGCGAATGCTGAGGTGGGTATTCATGACATGAAGGTCCCACTCTGGAGCGGAGACTTTCAGCCATTGGACGGCGCGAGCTTCCCCGCGCCCCCCAGGCAACATGCCCTCGGCGACGACGTCGAAGGCATGACGGGTCAGAACCGCGTTGCCGAATTTGCCGTGCACGCTCGTGCGAGTGAGCGTGAAATGACACTCCATTTCCAAGCGGCCGGCTAGCCACTCCCAAGCAGCTGGCCCGCTCGTCGCTCCACGGCCCGAATCAACCTCCTGCAGGGCCACCACGTCCGCCCCGCTTGCTTGAATCACTCGCGCCACGCGCTCCGGATCGTACACGCCGTCGGTGCCGACGAAGCTGTGCACATTGTAGGTCATCACGCGCACCACGGGCGCGGGTGGACAGGTGATGGGTCGCGCCGCGATACCGGCGAGCTTTGACCATCAGCCGCGCGTTGTAAAGTGTACGCTAGGCTCCGGTTTGTCTGTCCCCGAAGTAGAGACGTTCTCCGGCAAAGAGCTGGCAGGTTTCTTGTTGCGCCTCCTGCTCGGCTTGCTCGTGCTGCTTGCGCTGGTCGGCACACTGTCGCACTACTATCGGGAGCCGTTGCAAGGCCTCGGCCGAGGGTTCGTGGAACACCTTGGCTATTGGGGGATGGCCCTGGGGACCCTGCTTGCTGATGGCTTTCACTTCCCCGTGCCGCCGCAGTTCTACATGCTGATTACCATCTCTTCAGGTGCCTCAGCCCCCAGAGCGCTGGCCGCCATTAGCCTGGCATCCGTGTGCGGGGGATACCTTGGGTATCGGCTTGCCGGCAGACTCTCGCACGTGGGTTGGCTGGCACGCAGAATGCGGCGGCCGCGCCGCCTGGCCGAGCGCGCCTTCGCTCGCTTCGGCTACAAGGCCGCGCTGATCGCTAGCTTGCTACCCATCGCCTTCTCGGTGCTCTGCTACCTGGCTGGGCTCAATCGCTTGCCGCTGCGATTCTTTGCCCTGCTGGCGCTATGCCGAATTCCGCGCCTTCTGATATTTTACTACCTGGTGTACCTGGCTTGGTCCGGCCTGGGCGAGTAAGCGAGTGAGCGGCTAGCCTGGGAAGATTAACCGATATCCCGGCTTACCTGGCAATACGCCTTCGACCTTCAACGCAGCTACGTCGCTGCCAATGAAGCTTGGGCGTATGTAACCGATGGCGCCTGGTAACCGTGCCACTACCTTGAGCAATAGAGCGAGTGAGTCCACCGTGCGTGGCGCGCCGGATTGGCCACGGATGCGCCGATCCAGCCAGAACTTCCCGACAGTGTCGGCGTTCATGCCCAGAACGAGCGAGTCGAAGGCGACACGGTCGGGAGTTTTGGGCGGGTGATTCAGCGGGACGAGGCGCGTCCCGGACGGATCACTGAAAGGCTCGCTCATGAACACGCGGCGTAGGTCGGCAAGGGAGAGCTCTTTCAGCGGGCTGTCCTTGGCGACCACGACGGCGAGCTCGACGCCCCGTTCCAGACCCCAGGCCCAGCGCGGCGCGAGAATGGCTGCCGGAGCCAGCACCAAGGATCGCAGGACCCGCCGCCGTTGCATGACTAGAAAGCCCACGCGACTTGTAGGTCCAACCGTCGGAGGGAGCCCCGAAATAAGCGCTGGTCGCTCTCGTCTCCCAAAAGGGCAAAGAAGTACTGCGCCTTGAAGACAACGTTCGCCTGGGGGCGAACGTTGAGACCGAAGGCAGTACCGGCGGCGTTACTCAGGAAAGGGTCGCCTTCAAAGTCATAAGTCTCACCGAAAACATAGGGCATGGCGCCGAAGAATGACGTGCGAAATCCGATCAGTCCGTACGTGCCCAAGCGGCTGTAGTCCGGCTGCAGCTCGCGCCCTTCGGTCACCACGCGCCGATGCTCGTCGGCATAGCCGCGGTCGCTGCGAATCACCTCACCCTGCACCAGAAGTCCCTCCCACTCCCAGCGCAGGTCCGCGGCCATCGCCAGCTCCGTAAACTCCTCGGTGATGGCGTCACGGATCTCGAGCAGCGGCGGCTCCTTACCGGCAGCGGTCGCCCAGGTGGTCGAACGGTCGGTGTACTTGCCGTAGTAGGCGGAGCCTCCCAACGTGAGAGTACCCAGGCCCGTGTGTCGAACGAAGAGCCGCCCTCCGGCTGCCTTATTGGCATCCAGGTCGAGGAACGAGTCAAGCGGTCCGCGGCCATTCGACAAGGTCGCATGATAGCCGAAGCTGGTGCGATCGAGGTGGAACGCGCCATGCGCCTCCAGGCCCGTTTGCCGCTCGGGAAACAGCGCGTCGCCGATGATGTACGGGCGCCGTACCCCGACCAGGGTTGGGGTCCCATGGTCGATGTTCCAAATGCCGTACGGGGTCAGGAATTGGCCGGCTTGGAAGGCCAGCCACTCCGTGGCTTGGTACTCGAGGAACACGCGTTCGACTTCGATGCCCCCCAGCGCAACGGCCGCTCGAGGTCCGCGTAGTCGGGAACGTTGGTGTCGACGCGGTCCGCCGGGCCGCCAACCACGGGAGTGATCGCGCCGTGGGGAAGGTAGAGGAATCGCAGCTCTAGCAGGCTGCGGAACCCGCCCCCAAGGTCACCGGCAGCGTACAAGTTGATGTTGCCGACCGCGAAGCTCCCGAAGTGCGGAAACGTATCGAACGGCGAATCACCCCGACTTAGGTTCTGCGAGTAAGTGAAGTCGATGAAGCCGTACAGGTCTAGCTTCGGACCCTGCTCCTCGCCTCCGAACGACAATGAAGGATCGCCGCCAGCGCTGTAGAAGGAATTCGAGGCTTCCTCGCTCGCCGACGGCTGTACCTGCGCGCTTGCCGCTCCGGCGTCAGATGAGCTGGGTAGCGTCGAGACTGCTCCCGGAACTTCCTCCGCGGCCTCCGCCGAGGCGGCAAGCCCGACCATGGCGGCCCAGCTGAGCAGCAGTGCAACAGCTAGCGACCTGTTGGGGAAAGGTCTCTTCACAGCGTGCACTGCCCCGTTGGCACGCAGATCGTCTTAGGTAGTCCCGGAATGCCGACGCCGGAGATGTCGCAGCATTCCCAGCCCGCGAAGCAATCTTGATCGTTGAGGGAGCAATCTGGAACCAAGCAAAGTTTGGAAATGAAGCTCTCACAGAAAGGGGCATCCGTTCCTGCGCAGTCGTCGCTCGTTGCGCAACTGCTCCCCTGACCCACCGGCGGTCTTTCACAGAAAGCTACCGCTTCCTTGTCGTTGCAGACGAAGTCGCTACCGCAGTCATCAGCGGTCGCGCAGCCATCTCGTGTGCAAGACTCTCCTCCGACGCCGCCTGCTCGACAGACGTTGAAGACCGCGTCGGAGCAGGGCTCAGCGCTATTGCAGCTCGCACCAATGCCCGCGCTGACCACCGCCTCGCACGCTTGTCCATCGGCGAGTCGCTCGTAGCCAACATCGCAGGCGCACACGCCGTCCAGCTCCTGCTCGTTCTGGGCACACGGCTCACAGCTCGTGCCCTTCAAGACCAAGCCATCGATACAAACGCAGAGGCCAGTTGCAGAAAGCTTCTGGTCCGGCCCGCAGCGGTCGCTCGCTTCGTAGACACAGCCCCCACCAAAAAGGCTCGCCGCCAGCAGCGAAAAGGCCAAACGTTGAAACGGACTGATCAAGCGACTGAAACTCACGAAAACCTCAGGGGCGGCCTAGGCTTCTGCCCAAACGACATTACGCCCTTACCACCCAGAAGTTTAGGATCGGGAGCCACCCGGTCGCGCACTCTCTCCCCGCTCACGCTTCGGCCCCCTGCCCGTGCCTGGCCATGCGAGCAGAAGCCCAAACTTTCAAGGCCGGCAAGCTCGGCAATCGTCTATGCTCGGACCAAGACGTGTTGGAGACAGAGAGTGAATAGCGTCGAGCGAGCAACAAAGGGCCTTTGGCTCATGCTGTGCGCCGCCGCGGCGGCCGCGTGCATCTACGACGGCAGCGACCGCTGTGGGCCCAACATGACGCTGTCCGCGGTGGAGGCGTGCGATTGCCTGCCGGGCTACGTGCTGGACGGCGCCTCGTGTGTGGTGTGCCCGGCGCATGAAGTCGAAAAGAATGGCGCCTGCATTTGTGAAGAGGGCTATCTGCGGCCGAGCGCTGGGGCGGCGTGTGCGGTGCCTCCTCCAGAGACCCCCGGCGCGGGGCTGGGAGCGCGCTGTTCCGACGACCAGCGATGCACCCAAACCGACTTCGGCTACTGCGCCGAAGCCTCCAATGGCGATCGCTACTGTACCCAGTCGGGCTGCGGCTCCAGCGACGACTGTGACCCGGGCTATGCCTGCTCCACCGCAGCGGAAGGCTCCTTCTGCCAACGCTCGCCACTGGGCCTGGAAACTCCTTGTGCATCGGAGGCCGATTGCGCCGGCACTGAGGCAACCTACTGTGAAACTTTGATCAGTCAGAGCTGTCTTGTTCAAGGCTGTTCGCTCGCCACGAACGACTGCTTCGAGGGCTGGGAGTGTTGCGACGTCTCCGCGTACGGAATGCCCAACCCACTGTGTGTGCCTGCCGGAGAATGTCCCACGTGACGAGGGCGCTCACGGCACCGAGGGCGATGCTCGTCCCGCTGGTCCTCTGCTCATTTTGGACGTCGCGCGCTCGAGCGCAGGCGGAGCCCTCGGCGCAGGCGGAGCCCTCGGCGCAAGCGGAGCCCTCGGCGCAAGCGGAGCCCTCGGCGCAGGGCGCTCCCACTGACTCCTTCTACGGCCCCGAAGGCGGGGGCGAGGCGCTCGCTTCCTCGGAGGCGCCGCTGCTCGACCTCTACGGGTTCATCGACTTCACGTACACGAAGAACTTGGACGGCCCCGACTCGCCCTACGACAAGTTCCCGCGCTTCGGCTCGTTTGCGGTCGGCAACGTGAACTTGTATGCCGCCTCGAACCTCGGAAAGGGCTGGCGCAGCCTGCTGGAGGTTCGCTTGCTGTACCTACCGCATGGGTCAGACGGGGAGTTCAGCCCGAACGGAGCGATAGAACGCACCGAGACCACTGCCAATGACTATGCCGACTTCGATCGCCCTCTCCGTTGGGGCGGCATCGAGCTCGAGCGGGTCTTCTTGGAATACCAAGTGACTGAGTGGCTGGCGGTGCAAGTGGGACAGTACCTTACGCCGTACGGAATTTGGAATATCGACCACGGGACACCAACCATTATTCCCGTGCGCCGTCCATTCGTGATCGGCGAGGGCCTTTTCCCCGAGCGCCAGACCGGGCTAGAAGCCCACGGCGCCCTGCATACGGGGGAGACGAGCTTCGGGTATCATGCGACCGTTTCCAATGGACGCGGACCGATTGATTCGTATCGCGACCTGGATGACAACACCGCGCTCGGTGGGCGCCTGTTTCTAAAGCATACGTCAGTCGGCACGCTGACCCTTGGGGCCTCGGCCTTCTACGGCACGTTCACCGATCGCGATAAAGCTTACGGACCCAAGCCGGGTGTCCAGCCTGCTCAATTGGAACTCAACGATCCGATTACGGTGCAGCTGCGCGAGCTGTCGCTCGGGGGAGACCTGCGTTGGGAGTGGGAGGAGCTAATCGTACAGGGAGAAATTGTCGCCAATCAACGGGCGTTCATCGACCCCTACCGAAGGGTCGATACAACCGGCCCAGTTCCGGACAGCGTGCGGCTCGGCGGTTACGCCCTCCTCGGCTATCGAACACCATGGCTAGGAATCATGCCGTACACCATGGCGGACTATTACAACTTCTCTGGTAGCGCGTTGTTTCCGCCGGCAGTGAGCTCGATCTTCGGCATCAACTTCAGACCCGAAGCGAACATCGTATTCAAACTTCAGTACCAGTACTCACAAATGGGCACGGTGAGCAGCTTGGAGTACCTGCGCGGCACCCTGCATCAGGCCGATGCGCAAGCCGCTTGGGCCTTCTGAGCCAGGCGCTACTACGCAAAGTTCCGGCGGCACTTCCCTGACAGGAAGGCCGCCGAAAGCATTACCGGTCGCTTAAACTCGGCTTTCGCTGTTTTTCGTCTCGCCCGGAACCGACGCTTCGCTCGTCGAGCTGATATCCGCAGCCCCCGCGCGCTTCAAGATCTCTTCAGCGCGCTTCTGCTCTTCGCTGTTCTCCACGTGCACTGCCATCAAGATGTTGCCGCCCTTGAGCTTACCTTCATACTTCTTGGCTTCGATCTCGGGGATGCCGAGGCCGATGAGCGCGCCCGTCACGCCGCCCAGCGTCGCACCGGCAGCGGCGCCGCTGAGGGCCGCCATTAGCGGACCGGCAGCAATGAATGGTCCGAGACCCGGGATGGCCAACGCGCCGATGCCCGCCAGCAGGCCAATCGTACCTCCGATCACGCCGCCACCGGCAGCGCCAGCCACGGCACCTTCGGGAGCCTTCGTGTTGTGCTCGTGAGCGAAGTCCTTCGTCCCACGCTTGTCGGGGAACAACACGGAAACATCATTCGTGCTGAAGCCCGCTCCTTGGAGCGAGGCGACGATGTTCTCCGCAGAAACCTGACTGTCCACGATCCCAATAACGGTCTTGTTCTTGCTCATTTGAGTATACCTTTCACTTCTTCACTTCTTCACTTCTTCACTTCGAGTTGATTGTCGACCTTGCCCGCACCGGCAACCTTGCGGGCCGCTGCTTCGATGGTCGCGCGCTCTTGTGCGGTGTTGACCGGGCCACGCAACGTCACCTTGCCGTTCATCGTGATGATCTTGATGTTCTTGGCCGTAAACGACAGCGAGCCGTCGCCGACCACGGCCTGGCGGATCTGCTGAGTGATCTTCAGATCCGTTTCGTTCTCTTGTTGATCGCCGGGCGTCAGCGCAGAGTCGCTGCCGTCTCGCTTGTTGATCTTCGTGTTATCCGGGGCCACGCCGGTGTCGGTTGGCTTCTTGCCTGGAGCTGGAACCGCAGCCGGCGGCGTCGCCGGCGCGGAAGTCGTTCCGGCGCTGTGGTCAGCCGATTTGTGAGTCGCATCGTGATGGCCCGAGCTTGGGGTAGCGGAGCTAGCCGACGACGACGACGTCGACGAGTCGGACGCGACCGTCGGGGTGGGACCATCGGAGGAAGCGGGCGTCAGCTGCGAGTCCTGAGTCGGCGCAGCGGAGTCGTTCCCGGCGACCTGCGATGAGTCGTAGGCGCCTTCCGCGGGCTTGTTGGTGGAGCAAGCGGCCGCGCTCAAGACGCAGAGCAACGTGCCTAAATGAAGTTTCATGATCTTTCTCTCTCTCCTCAAATGGGGTCGACGCAGAGCCTGCGTCGCGAAGGCCTTCAGCAAGTTGCGTGCCGACAGAACGGCTCGCATTTCGCTTTTTCAGGGACTTCTTTTGTGGCTATTTGCAACCAGTGGGGCATTCACGTGTGGCGCTTAGCAAGCTCATGGAATGACCAGGTAGTGAACCGCCGCGGGTTCGACCTCGATACTGACCTCAGCGGACCCGCCCTGGTCGACGACCAGGCTTCCATCCCGGTGATAGCTCCCATCAAAGGAGCGCACGACCAGGCGCTTTGCGGTGCGCAAGCTGGGTAGGGGTTTCCGAAGTGCGGCCGCGGCGGACGAGCTCGAGCAGGCCGGCTTTCTCCGATTTGCCGGCCAGCACGAGCTCCAGGTGACCGTCGCTGGGCATACTTCCAGGAGACAGTTCGAGCCTCGGGCCTATGAAGGGAATGTTCAGCACTTCCACCATCAAATAGTTGCCAGAGAAATCCTCACCATCGACCTCCACCTCGTAGGGTCGTGGCTCGGCCGTCTCCAGAAGCGCTTGAAACAACCTGCGGTCGCGCTCCAGGGTTTGCCGACGTTCACCAGGGTCTGACATGCGCTTGGCCCTGTGCATGACCGCGGGAAACACGCCCCACCCGACCGCTTCCGAGAACCTCATTCGCACATCGGCTGAGGTCACGGTGCCCAAGTCGAAACCGACAGCTTGGCTCCGACTCCAGGCGCTCACCAGCTCGATGAGCTTGCCTCTAATACCCAACGTCAAGGCAGTGTTGTTCGCAGTGCCCAATGGCAAAATCGCCAACGGCACCCGGCCGCCCGCGAGCTCACAGGCAGCTCGGCCCACCGTTCCATCCCCGCCCGCTACGGCAACCAAGTCACTCTCGCAAGACCTGAGAGTTGCGGTCAGCTCGTCCAAGTTGGAAACTACGCCGTTGACCTCGTGACCGGCTCGGCGAATGGTCTCCACGAGGTCTTCGTCGGTATGGTCCTCGCTGCCGGCCGAACTATTGTGAAGCAACGTGACGCGCATTCGACCTTCCTCGCGGACGCCGCTGCGGCGTTCGCATTCAACTTGGTGCTCGAATGCAGGAAGCGGACCGACCTATGCGAATCCTGGTAGTCAACGACGATGGCATTTACAGCCCAGGGATCTTGGCGCTCGCCCAGGTAGCCAATGAATTTGGCGAGGTGAGAATCGTAGCGCCGGATGTCGAGCGCTCGTCGATGGGGCACGCGGTGACGCACAGCCGACCCCTGAGTTATCGTCGGACTCCCATCCTGGGCTTCGAAGCATTCCGGGTAGATGGCACTCCAGCTGACTGCGTCGCGGTCGGGTTTTCGATTTGGGAAAAGGCCGACGTCGTGTTGTCAGGCATCAATTTCGGCGTCAATTTGGGCAACTCCATGTGGCACTCAGGCACTCTCGCGGGGGCCAAACAAGCGGCGCTGATGGGCAGCCGCGGTATTGCGCTCAGCGCGCCCACGACCCGAGACGGACCCGATTTCGAACGCTTGAAGCCGCACATTGCCCACGTACTGAAGACGGTGCTGCCTGATCCAGAGCTAAACCTGGTCAACGTCAACCTTCCGGACGACCCGCAGGGAGTCATGTGGACTCGCCAATCGGTGCGCCACTACGACGGGAAGGTAGTGCCCAGCAAAGATCCGATGGGACGACAGCACTACTGGTTTACCGTGTTCCCCGTCGAAGAAACCGAAGAGGGAACCGACCGCTGGGCGATGGATCGCCACTACGTGTCGATGACCCCGCTGAGACTGGACCTCACGGATCACCAGGCATTGGCGTCCGTACAGGCGCGAACCGGCAAGCTGCTCTAGTCAGACCGCGACGGGTTGCATCGTCGTTCAACGGGACACTTACCGTCCGGTTGAACGGCCGAAGACGCCAATCTCTCGGCTCCTGAGAACTGCGGGCGAGAATAAAAAGGGGCGGGCGGCCGGATAATAGTGCGTGATCGCCACGGTGAGACTCCAACGCTCGCGCACAACTACGTGTCCGAGCCATTTTGGGATACGCAGTCGGGGCGTATCGCTTAGTTAAGCGTGGGTTGGGGCAGGCCGCTGCCAGCGACAATACGGCTGAATTCAGCTCGCCCAAGCAATGGCAAGGGTCGGCCGCCGTGGTGCGAGCTTCGCTACGCACTCCAACCTGTGGGAGCGGCACGCTGCTTGCTGAGGGCTCAGAACAGGAGGCGTCTAAAAAACCCATGCGCAACTCACAAAATAAAGCCCTATTCGGTGTCCTAGCTTCGGCAGCGGGCGTTGCAGTAATGCTCGCTCCCACTCTGGCATTCGCTCAAGACGCGAATGCTCAAGGTCAGGCAACCGCGACTGGCGAGCCTGCTACCACCATGACCACAACGGTCGGTGATGGGCAGCCGCCAGCAAACCTGCCACCGCCGAGGTCCGACAACGATCCGGCGCCAATGGCTCCAGCTCCGACGGTCGCCGCAACCGGCGTCACCGAGCAAGCTGGCGTCGGTGGGACTCAAGCCTACGCGCGCGCAGGCGTGCTTGAGCTCGGCGGTTTCGCAAACCTCACCAGTGCCACTGACTACCTGTCGATCGGGTTCAACCCCAGCATCGGCTACTTCTTCATGGACAACTTCGAGATCTCGGCAATTATCGGTCTCAGCTATACGAATCAGACCATCAACCCCGTCGGCGCCGGCTCCACCGAAGTCAGCACCACCGTACTTTCGCTGCTGGCCGAGCCGAGCTTCCACGTTCCCTTCAGCCAAACCCTATATGGTTTTCTCGGCGTGGGCTTCGGTCTGGCCTCGCAAGGCGTGAATCCCGGTACCAGCTCGGGTGCTGGCTTCGCCATCGCACCGCGGCTCGGTTTGAACATCATCGTGGGTCGGTCGGGCATCTTCACGCCGGCCCTCCAAGGCGTCTATCAAACGACCGAAGCGATCTCCACGCCGCAGGGTGCAGTGGTCGCACTCAAGTCGAGCTTCGGCCTACAGGCTGGCTACACCGTCATGTGGTGAGGCTGCCCGAGCAATCTGACGCCCCTCCTCCTCGCGATGAGCATCGCGGGGAGGAAGACTGGCTCGGAAAGCACTCGGAGGCTGTGGGTCTAGTGAGACTGAACGGCTGAGGCCAATGCGCAAGAAGGTCCTGATAGTCGACGATTCGGCGACGGTTCGACACCAGGTAAAGTCCGTATTGGGCGGCGATTTCGAGATCCTCGAAGCGACTGACGGCGTTGAAGGCCTGCAAAGCATCAACGACCACGCGGACCTTGCGGCAATCCTCTCTGACGTCAACATGCCGCGAATGGGCGGTCTGGAGTAAGCTCGAGCTGGCGAAGAGTCAAGGAAGGCTCGAAGGTTTGCCTGTCGTGATGATCACCACCGAGGGACAGCCCAGCTTGGTGCAACGAGCCAAGGCCGTTGGCGCGAAGGGCTGGGTGGTCAAACCCTTCCGGCCGGATCTGCTGCTGGCGACCGTTCGCAAGCTGACGACCCCCTAGTTGCCTAGTTGAAAGCTCCGAACGCCAGCTAGTCTATAAACGTTCGGGTAGATAGCCCGCTACGCCGCGCCGCCGGTGGCTGCGGCAGGCTCTGCTTCGGCGAGGACCACGCGGTTTCGACCAGCCACTTTGGCACGGTACATCGCGCGATCTGCCTGGTCTACCAGTACCTGCCAGTACCTCGAGTGACAGACCGGCCGTAAACTGCGCGGCGCCGAAAGAGGCCGTAACTTTGAAGTGCGTGCCCGGAGCGGCCATTTCTAAGCGCTCGAGCGCTCCCCGGAGCCTCTCGGCCGCGACCGCAGCGCCACTCAAGTTGGTGTTCTTGAGAATCACGACGAATTCCTCACCGCCCCAGCGCACTGGAACGTCGGGAACACGAAGCTCGCTTCGCAGCACGTTGCCAATTGTTGAGAGCACCAGGTCGCCCGTGCCGTGGCCGTGCGTGTCGTTGATTGCTTTGAAGTGGTCCACGTCGAACAGTAACAGGGAGACAGGAGTGCCATAACGTACTGCCACCGCGACGTCGATTTTTAGCGCAGCCAAGAGCGCACGCCGGTTCATCAAGCCGGTCAATGGATCGACCGTTGCCAGTCGCTGCGCCTCGTCCATCAGCGCTGCCATGCGAAGTGGGCCGCCTAGCTCGCTCGCCACCAGACTGACCAGCCCTGAGATGTCGGCTTCGCCCATGGCGCAAGGCGAAAGGGCCAGCATGCCCAGCTGCCCGGCGCCGAACGGAATGCTGCGCAGGATAGGCGGAGGACCGGTCTCGTCGGCGTTGGCGTCTTCGTCTGCTACACGGAAGACGGGCAATGTCTGGGAGACGCCGAGCGACGCCCGCGCCTCCGCCTCGGCCGTCGCCGCAATTCGTGGGTGGTAGTCAAGCGCGAGCTGGTCCGGGCCGACCGTCGTCAGCGCCATCCAGCGGTAGCTCATCACTTGCGAAAGAAACTGCGAGAGCGAGTCGAACAGGCGTTCGAACGAACCGCAGCTCGCGAGCGCCCGCACCTCGGCTGCAATGACCGAGTCGAAAAGCGCCTGGTCGAGGTGTCGGGCGATGCGCTCTCTGACGTCGAGGCTGCCACCGCTCAGCTGCATGAAGAAGCCATCCGCATCAGTGCGGAGGGGGGTGAAGAGAGTGCCGCATCCGCCCCTGCAGCTGGGTCCGCGAACGCTTCCAAAGCCAACCCTTGCGCAGCGAGTCGCCGGACCATCACTTCCCGTGATTCGTCACTCGGATCCACCAGGATCACGCGATGCTCGGAGCCAGAGTCTTTTAGCATTCCTGCGCGTCATTACGGCCACCCGCCAAAGGCCCTTTAGGGCTGCCACTTGGAGCGATGCATTTCGCCACGCCCTTTGATACCCGGGAGACTGAAGGCCGCCAATCGAGCCCTTTCAGCCTGGGTGGGACGGCCACGGAAGGCGTACGCGAAAGGTGGATCGCCGCCACTTGAGGTAAGCTCGGTAGCGAGGTCGAGTTGACAACGCGCGAGATCGAAATCTTGGTCGTTGACGATGAGGAGGCGGTTAGAACCGTCATTCAGCGTGTACTCACCAAGGCTGGCCTGCGAGTGGAGACCGCCTCGAACGCCGAGGCAGCGCTGGCTATCCTTCGGCAGGGCCGCCGCTTCGATACCATCGTGTCGGACTTGATGATGCCCGGCATGGACGGCATGCAACTGCTCCACGCGGTGCGCCAGATGGATTTGGACGTACCCATGGTCATGCTGACGGGCAATCCAACGCTTGAATCGGCCATGCTCGCAATGGATCAAGGTGGCTTTCGTTACCTGACCAAGCCGATCGAGAATGGTCAACTGGTGGAGGTGGTCAGGGACGCCGCCGCGCACCACCGACTGGCAGTTTTGAGACGGAAAGCGTTGGAAGTTTGCGAGGCCGGCGGTTGGTTGCTCGAAAACCTGGAGGACCTGGACGAGAGGTTCGCGCGCGCGCTCGACAAGCTGTGGATCGCCTACCAGCCGATTGTGCTCTGGCCGGAGAGGCAGGTCGTCGGGTATGAGGCTCTGGTCCGATCGTCGGACGAAGACTAGCCACTCCCGGTAAGCTAATCGATGCCGCTGAACGCTTGGGGAGAGTGCCGGAGCTGGGACGACGCATCCGCAATGCCATCGTGGACAGCGCCGTTGAAGCGCCCGCGGACTCGCTCTTGTTCGCGAACTTGCACGCCCTCGACCTAGCGAGCGATCACCTCTTCGAGCCTGATTCGGCGCTCGCAGGCATTGCCAGCCGAGTCATTCTTGAAATCACCGAACGCTCTTCGCTCTATCGCATCGAAGACCTGCGAGCGCGGATGGAGAAACTGCGTGAAATGGGGTTTCGCATCGCAGTCGATGACTTGGGCGCAAGCTACGCGGGGCTTTCTAGCTTTCGCCAGCTCGGTCCCGACATCGTCAAGCTAGACATGTCCCTCGTGCGAGACATCGACAGCTCTTCGTCCAAGACCAGCCTCGTGAAATCGCTGATCGCTGTTTGCACCCAAGAGCTTGGCATACGAGTCATATGTGAGGGGGTAGAAACGGTTGGCGAACGGGACACGCTCGAGCAAGTTGGAGCCGACCTGCTGCAGGGGTTTCTGTTCGCCAGGCCTGGCCGCGGCTTCAGCACGGCCACCCTCTAGTTGAGGCCCAAAGCCAAGATCGCCGGGCGCCCTTTCCAGAGGGGACCATCATCAGCTGGCCGCGGGTGCGCGGAGGGGTTCGAGATGTCAACCTCTCGGATGCGCGCTAGAGCACTTCGCTGGGCAGTCACTGCCGCCGCTTTGGTACCGCTCGCTCTTCCGAGCTCCGGGCTGGCCGGGGAGACGCCGAGCGTTAGGATTGAAGCTCCGCCGGCTCAGCGCAACCAACAGATCCTAGAGCGCGTGGCGCGCATCGCGGAGAACTTGCGCGCTTCTCAGTATAATCACGCCACGGTGGTGGATGAGCGCCAGGGGCGCTACGAGTTCGACTGCTCGGGCTTCGTGACCTGGGTGTTGCGGCGCGAAGCTCCTGGCGCGTACTCGGCCATCTTGGCGCGCGCCAAGAGTGGGCGTCCGCTGGCGCGCGACTACTACTGGGAGCTCGCTCAAGCGCCGATTGGGCAGCGCAACCCGCGTGGCGTCAGGCGCGTCGCCCGTATCGATGAGGCTCGAGCTGGAGATATCGTGGCCTGGCTAAAGCCAGCCATCGTCAAGTCCACGAATACAGGCCATGTCGGGTTCTTGCTGGAAACTCCCGAGCCGGTGTCGTCAGTCGAGGGCGGATACTTGGTGCGCATCGCCGACGCATCGTCCTATCAGCACCAAGACGACGACCGCTTCGAGAGCGGTCGGACCGGGTTTGGCACCGGGACCATCCTACTGGTTGCGGACCCAGTCACCGGCTTCGCTCAAGCCTATGGTTGGCACGGCCTTCAGTCACGCTACGTCTTGCAGACACCGATCGCCATCGGTCGCGTGACGCGATAGAACGAGGGCGCCCAAGCAGGTGAACGCTGTGTGCGGGTGTGTGCTGTACGCTGCACGCTGGCTCCTGCTCTCAAGGTCCCGTTCGCGACTGATGCGTCGGCGGGCTTTCTGTCAACATCAACGCGCCGGTCCGGACATTAGGCAGCGATGCCCGTTAAAGCAGATGGACGCTTCCAGGCTGAGTATCGGTTTGCGGCGTCAGCGGCGACGCTGATGCTCGCGGCTAGCACTTGGGCCTGTGGCCCAGCTGATCCACTTACCGGTCAACACTCCGGAGTTGGTGCTAGCGGAAACATTCCGCCTGCAGGAACGACCGCCAAGGGAGGCGCGGATCCTGAGACGAATCCAATGGGCGGCGGAATGACGTCAGGAGCGGGAACTTCCGGCATGGGCGGAGCGAGTTCAGGCGGGGTCCCGGGCCTGAACGGGATCGTTCCGCTCTACGACGCAACCATGAAGCAGGAGCCGTCGGTCGTGGAAGACACTCCTACCGCCCTGATCACGCGCCTGGCCGACCGCGCTCGCGACCGGCACGCCCGTGAGAGTCAGTTTCAAGCTTACGAACACTACTTACACATCTACTGGGAGCATCGAACAGCACAGCTTGAGATCGTCGATACGGTCGGCAGGGGCGGCGACAGCATCACATTCAACGTCGAAACGCAGTGGAAGTTGGATGACAAGCAGGCGGAGCTGCGCTTCTTCTTCCGGGGTATCGGTACCGTCGCCGAGTACCACGACAACCAGCCGATGACGCGTATCGACGACCTTCACTACACCCGGAGCGTCTCTCGAAACGCGAAGGAGAACCGTGAGCTTCGTGTCGGGGACAAGATGGAGTTCGAGCTGAGCCAATTCCTGGACTCTCCGCCGCGCGGGCGTGACAACTACTACGGCACGACCATGCTCTACATAGTAGGCAAAGGCATCGTCCCGTGGGCAGGGACGGGAGAACTACGCGATTCCGAGGCGATCCCGGAAGAGGCGTGGCTCGGTGGTCACACTACGGTGCATCGCAATGAATCCGACGAGCCCGACAACCACTTCTTGCAGATGGCAGGCAACCTGGCCCCCCAGAACGGCCAAAGGTTCGTGCTCGGGCGCCGAGCCGGACACACGCACTTTGGCAACGGAAGCCACGATGAATCCAAGGACAACCCTGTCTGGCAGGAGCAGGCAGGCAAGCTGGGGCCGCTCTCCATCAATCATTCCTGCAACTCCTGCCATCCCCAAAATGGCCGAGCCGTGCCGCCCGCGATAGGCGTACCGCTCGACCAGTTCGTCATCAAGGTCGGGGACGCAGACGGCAAGCCTGAGCCGCTGCTGGGCGGTGTTTTGCAACCATCGGGCGACGGCGAATTCGGTGTCAGGATTGCCAGCTGGACCGAGGCGAACGGCCTCCGAACGCCGACCTTCGCTTTCAGCGGCGAAACGCCGACACACTTCTCGCCACGCATCGCACCCCAACTGGTCGGAATGGGGCTGCTCGAAGCGATCCCCGAAGCGGCTATCGCAGCGTTGGCGGATCCGGACGACTCGAACGACGACGGCGTCTCCGGGCGGATGCGCGTATTGACGGACCCCGTCACCGGCGACCAGCGGCTTGGACGCTTTGGTTGGAAGGCAGGACAAGCCAGCGTTAGGCATCAAGTGGCGGCCGCGCTACGCACCGACATGGGAGTGACGACCTCCGTATTCCCTACGCCGGATTGTGGCGCCGCCCAGACTGGTTGTGGCGACTCAGGCCCCGAGCTCGCTGACGCCGAGCTGGACAACTTGGCGCTGTACATCTCGCTGCTCGGCATCCGTCCTCAGCGTGACTGGGACCGCGCTGAGGTCGTGAAGGGCGAGGAGCTCTTCGAAACCGTAGGCTGCGCTAACTGCCATGCGGCCAAGTTCGAAACCTCGGCGCTTCATCCCTTCGCCGAGCTACGCGCTCAATCGATCCGTCCCTATACGGATCTGCTCCTGCACGACATGGGACCAGGCCTCGCCGACACCCTCGCCGAAGGCGATGCCACTTACCTGGAATGGCGCACGCCTCCACTGTGGGGCATCGGGTTCACCGCCGGAATCAGCAGGTCGGAGGGCTATCTCCACGACGGCCGCGCTCGCACGCTGAGCGAAGCCATCCTCTGGCACGGCGGCGAAGGGGAGCCCTCCAAGGTAGCCTTTACGGCGCTGCCGCAAGCCGACAAGAACGCGCTCTTGACGTTCGTGAAGTCGCTCTGAGCCTGGCCTTTGACGGATCCCCGACTGCTACTCAAGTGAGCGAAGTACTCGACCGGCGCTCGGCGGTTCTCCGTGGAGCTCGAGCTGGTTGAAGATACAGAACTCACGCTGCGGTCGGGCAAAGAGATAACCCTGCAGAAGCGGCGCGCCCATCTGGATGAGCACGTCGCGTTCGCCCATGGTTTCGACGCCCTCGCAAACCACCTGCGTTCCCAAGTCGTCCAAGCAGACTCGTATCATCGATTCGACCAAAGCGCGCTTGCGTGCCGAGCCGTCGATGCCGCGGACCAGTGACATGTCCAGCTTCACGAGCTCGGGCTCGAGCAGATTGAAGCAGGAGAGTCCGGCATAGCCAGTGCCGAGGTCATCGAGGGCGATGCGGTAGCCGAGCGAGCGTAGCTCGCTGAGCCGCTCACGGACGTCGGCCACGCCGTCCAGCGACTTTCGCTCGGTGATTTCCAGAACCACCCGCGAAGCGTGCCGTGACAGAAGAGCTTGTGAGGAGTAGAGCGCGCCGTCCGTCAGATCGCTGGCGTGAAGGTTGACGAAGAGCACACTTCCGCGAGGAGCATTGGCCATATCTAAACTGACCTGCAAGCGAATCGCCCGGCCGAGCTCCTGAACTCGACCCAGCCGCTCCGCGGCTGCAAACAGCTGATCCGGGCCCCGAAAAGCCGGATCGGTCGTGCGCACCAGTGCTTCGAAGCCGAAGGTCGCGCCAGTAGCGGCGACGATCGGTTGATAAACCATGAACAGCTGCTGAAGTGCGCTATCCAGGCGCTCGTCCAGCGAGCCAGCATTGGTACGCCAGTCTTCGTTCTCCCAAACTTCCAGGGCACGCCGCTTGAGAGCGGCAAGTCGATACGTCGCGGCTGCTTCCCGCACGGTCTTTGCGAGGAGTTGTGCCGTCACCGGCTTGACTAGGTACCTAAAGCTGTGGTGCTCGACAGCAGCGATGCTGCTGCGCAACGTTGGTTGACCGGTGACGATTACGACCGGCACGTCGGCATCGAACTGGCGCAATACCGGCAGTAGCTCGATCCCATCCATGCCTGCCATCACCAGGTCCGTGACGATCACGACGTAGCGCTCACCTCTGCGCAATCGCTCGATCGCGCACTCGGCGGATTCGCAGCCGTCGACTGAAAACCCCGCCGCCGTTAGCGTACGCATATGGACAGTACGTAGCGCCGCCTCGTCCTCGACGACGAGCACCCGTCCGCCATCGAATGGCTGAGGTTCGTTCATTCAGCTCGGCCTCCTACCAACGTAGTCTGAAAGCTCGCTCGCGATGGCCAACGGCGCCATGACTTTACAGGCCGCTCCGAGCTGAGCGGCGGCCTTGGGCATGCCGTAGACGACGCTACTGGCCTCATCCTGGGCGAGCGTATGCCACCCCAGTTGCCGCAGGCGCTGCAAGCCTTGCGCTCCATCCCTACCCATGCCGGTCAGGAGCACCGCGGCTCCCGGTTTCGACCAATGCTCGGCGAGACTGGCGAACAGCACGTCAACGGACGGTCGATACACCAAGGCCAGGGGCTCTGCGCAGTATCGAAAACACCCGCTCCCCGTCATCACCAAGTGGTCCTGCTTGCCTGCCAAGAGCGCACGTCCCACTACGGGGACCGACCCACTGCGTGCGATCTCCACCGTGATGCCGCTCGCGTCCGACAACCAGGCCGCCAGGCCTTCGCTGAACTCGCTGTCCACGTGTTGGACAATCACGAGGGCAGCTTGGAGTTTCTTGGGCAAGGCGGAAAGGATGGTGAGGATGGCTTGAGGGCCACCGGTGGACGCCCCAATCGCAATCAGCTTTGGCGCGCCGCTACTAGGCGCGGAAAGCGAGTCGACCGCGCGCAGCTTGCCCGAAGAATGACCCAATAGCTTGGCCACTGTACGCAGTTTACCAAGCAGGGCCTCCTCGCCCCGTAGTCTTCCGTCAGGGTCGATCGAGGGTGCCAGCACAACATCGAGCGCACCCGACCCCATGGCTTCGTACACTTCTCCGCCCTTGCGTCCTTCGACGTCGGACAAGAGCACGATCGCACACGGCCCCTGCGAGAGCACACTAAGCGTGACCTGCGCGGGGCTGACGTCCGTGATGGAGGCGCTAAGTAGCAACAGATCCGGCGGCTCCCGTCCGTACTTCTCCACGGCGTCAGCGCCAGAGGAGGCCGTCCAGGCAACCGTGTGTTCGGTCGTACCGAGCGCTCGCTCGAGTGCGCGCCGAGAAAGCGCGCTGCCTTCGACCAAGCCTACCTTCATGTCACGGCCGAGCCGATCAAGTTCTCGGCGGCGTGGACGAGGGCCTCGTCGTGAAAGCTGCTCTTGGTCAAATAGTAGTTGGCGCCGGCGTCCAAACCGCGCAGTCGGTCTTCCTCGCGATCCTTGTACGACACAATCACGATCGGGATCGAGCTCAGCCGGGGATCTTGCTTGATGGTGCGAACCATCTCGATGCCGTTCATGCGAGGCATATCGATGTCGCTCACCACCAGGTCGTAGTGCGCATTGCGCACCGAATTCCAGCCGTCCATGCCATCGACAGCTACCTCGACCTCGTACCCATGGTTGACGAGCAATTGGCGCTCTGCCTCCCGCACAGTGATCGAATCGTCGACCACTAGAATGTGCTTGCGGGGTCGCGTGACGCTCGCCGCCACCTTGCCAGACAGCTGGTCGACGCGACCTGCCTGCGCCAGCTTCACTATTGACCGCACCATGTCGTCGACGTTGAGAATCAACGCTGGCGAACCGTCGCGCAGAATGGCCGCCGCGGCGATATCCTGAACTTTTCCCAGGCGGGCGTCGAGCGGTCGAACCACCAGATCGTGCTCACCGAGGAACTTGTCTACCGTCACGCCGTAGCGATGCGTACCGTCCCCGACAATCACCACGCACAGCTCTTCGGCCGCGCGCGGCTCCGGCGCAAATCCCAGCACCTGCTCGGCGCTAACGAGCGCAATGTTGGCGCCTTCGAGCACGAAGTATTGGGCGTTGCCCACGCTCCTCACAGCGCTCGGCTCGACGCGCAGCACCCGTTCGATGGCGAGCAGCGGAAATGCGTAGCCCTCGCCCGCGACCTCGGCCACCACGGCCCGCATCACAGAGCGGGTCACGGGCAACTTCAAGTGGAAGCTCGTGCCCACGCCAATGTTCGAGACCACGTGAACGACGCCATAGGCAGCCTGCACCGCGGTACGCACTGCGTCGAGCCCGACTCCGCGACCCGATATCTGCGTGACGCCTTGAGCGGTAGAGAAACCTGGCAGAAAAATGTACTACCGGGCACCTCCGCCGAAGGCGCGGGCCATGTTGCAGAAGGCGTCAGACTCGCAGTGGAGGCGCTCGGCATCCCGCACAGCGACTCCAGCGCCGCGAAACACGTGACCATCAGTCTCGGCGTGGTCACTGTGCAGTCAAACGGGGCGCTCACGCCAAAGGAGTTGATCGCGGCGGCAGATCTGGGCTCTACGCTGCCAAGCGGAGCGGCAGGAACCGCTTTGCGGTGTACGATCCCCTCACGATCCCCTCACGTCACAAGCCGGCGACGGCGGGGCGCACGGGAGCTAGCGCCCACTCTGCCCCTATTATGACTCCGTGCAGCTGATTGGGGCCGCTGTCACTCACGAGGGCTTCCGCGCCCTCATCCAAATGCCAAAGCGCAATCGTCGCGGCGTCGGAGAGTAGACGAGGCTCCGGGACGAAGTCTTCGGGATAGCGGTTCGTCGAGGAGATGCGCACCTCGCTGATGTAGCCATGCATCGGCGGCCAAAAGAGCTGTCCCTTGCTGGCGTCGTGGCTGCGCTCGTGGCGGGCTGTGGCGCCAATGAAGAAGGTGTTGGAGGCGTTGGCAACGGCTTCCGTGCCGTCCATGCTACCGACCACCACGCCATCTACATACAGTCTGAGGGAGCCTCCACCGTACGAAGTGGCTAGGTGGTGCCAAGCATCGACGGAGGGGAGCGACGGCGCGATCGTGGTAAGCCAAAGGTCGGGCTTGACGAAGCCCCAAGTGGCCAGCACGTGAGAGGGTACCGGTTCATTGCTGGGGAGCTCGCTAAAACTGACGGGCTCCGGGACACCGAAGGTGAGCTGAATGTCGCCGATTCCTCCAGTCCAGCGATTCAAGATACCGTGCCCGCCCGTGTAGCTCTTCACCAGCACCCAGGCCTCTATGGCGAAGTCCTGCGGTACGTCGAGCAACGGACTATTCGCGATCTCCACCCGATCGTAGGGGCCACTGAAGTACAGCGCGCGGGAGAGCCCAGAACAAGCCTCGCCTTCGAGACAAACCGCATCAGCCA
>Ga0163144_10005292_pt1 | contig 28685 bp, 23 predicted proteins | sample OliLak19BULKMAT1_FD_123175 | JGI IMG/M metagenome (GOLD analysis project Ga0163144, IMG submission 123175) | Freshwater microbial mat bacterial communities from Lake Vanda, McMurdo Dry Valleys, Antarctica - Oligotrophic Lake LV.19.BULKMAT1 | ecosystem: Environmental > Aquatic > Freshwater >...
CACGTCTATGCTTTTACTAAGAACATGGCGGCGGATTCGATATTCGTCGAGGGAGCCCGGGTAGACCTGCCGGAACAGACGCGGGAACTCGCGCTCAAGGCCGGCGACGCGCTGGGATTGTGCATGTACGGCCTCGACATTGTTCAGGGTGAGGCAGGCCCGTCGATCGTCGACGTAAACCTCATCCCGTCCTATAGACAGCAACCCGATTTCGCGACGCCGCTGGCGGCTTTTCTGGAGGAAAGAGCGCGGGTAAGACCTGACGATCGACCGCCCGATGCTCGACGAGGATTGCCGCTGGACCATCCTTAAGGACGGTTGAGAGCGGACGCACCGAAGGTTGTTATACTGGCCCGATGCCAGACTACTTCCCCCTCGTCAAAGGCGCCGTGCGCGGGTATCTGATCGACGGCTCTCGGCCGGGCTCGTTTACGATCGAGATCCTCGAGGTCGCCGCAGCGGGCGCGGTCGCGACGGCCAAATGCCGCCGCACCCAGAAAATGCCCGGCGAGCCCGCGCGGATCGACGAGTTCGCCGTGACGAAGGACCCGGCGGGCGTGCGCTCCGGCCCCGACGTCGAGTTCAACTTTCCCGTCGAGATCGGCAGGACCTGGATCAGCCCGCCGCGCCGGTTCTGGATCGAGGCGCTCGACGCCGCCGTCGAGACCCCCGCCGGAAAATTCACGGGCTGCCTTCAGGTCGCCTATCTGATCGCCGAAGGCGACGGGGGCTCGGGCGAGCGCTTCTACGCGCCGGGCGTGGGCTTGGTCAAGGTCGTCGAGAACGACGAAGCCGAGCCCTTCACTTGGTCGCTGCTGAAGAAGTCTCGCTAGGCTTCGGCGCCGCGGACGCGGCCTGAGGCGCGACCATCCCCGCGAAGACGTCGAGCGCGTCGGCGATCTCCGTCGCGGCGGCCTTGTACGCGACGTCGCTGCCGCCGTAGGGATCGTCGATGTCGCCGCCGGTCTTCGTATACTCGGCGAGCGAATAGACCTTGCCCTTCGCCTCGGGAAAGCGCGCGGCCAGCGTCTCCGCCTGACCGGAAGTCATCGTGAGGATGAGCGTGCTCTTCTTGATGTCTTCCTTGGTGACCAGCGCGGCCTGGTGGCCTTCCGGGAAGACGCCCTGGCCTTCGAGCGTCTTCTTGGCCTGCGCGTTCATGGGCTGCCCCGGCGTCTCGACCGCGAGCCCGCGCGAGACGACCCCGATGTCGGGCCGGCCGCTGCGCGCGAGCTTCTCGCGCGCGAGATGCTCGGCCATCGGCGAGCGGCACGTGTTGCCCGTGCAGACGAACATCAGCTGCTTCGAATGGATGGCCGCGGCGGGCTTCATCTTGGAGCCCGCGGGCACGGCGGGCACGGGAGCTTTCTTCTCGACGCCGTTGCTCGTGACCGCGCGCGCCTGCAGGATGTATAGCTTGTCGCCCACGAAGCCGAACTCGATGTCGAGGGCGTAGCCGAAGTGGCGCTCGAGCGCCGTCGATACGTCGGACAGGAGCTTGAGCTTGGCGGGCGTCATCGAGCGCCGGCGGCGCCACTCGGGAGGCATCTTCTGCTCGACCGTCCCCTTGCCGTTCTTGCCGCGCACGATCGCGAGCTTCTTGTCCGAGACCATCGCCGGCAGGATCTCGCGTCCGCTCGTCTTCGCGAGAACGTACTGGTCGGGCGCGACGCGGCTCGAGACGATGCCCTCGCCGAGGCCGAAGGCCGCGTTGACGATCACGCGGCCCGAGTTGCCGGAGACCGGGTCCTGCGTGAACGCGACGCCCGAAACCTCGGAGTCGACCATCGCCTGGACAACCACGGCCTGGGCCATGTTCCGCGTCGACAGGCCGCGCGCCTCGCGGTACAGCAGCGCGCGCGGGTTCCAGAGCGAAGCCCAGATCTCCTTCACATGCTCGAGCAGCTCGGCCTGATCCACATAGAGGTGAGTGTCCCCGGCGCCCGCGAACGCGGCCTCGGCGCCGTCCTCGTCGACGGCCGACGAGCGCACGGCGAGCATGATCGCGGCAAGGTCCTCGGCGGACAGGCCGGCGAGAATCTCCTTGCCGATGCCGGACTCCCCCGTGAGCTTCGCGTCGAGGATCAGGCGGCGCGCGCGCTCGGAGCGTTCTTCGATCGTCAGGCGCGTGTCGGCGCCCAGCGCCTCGAGCCGCTCCGCGATGCCGCTCTCTTTCAGGAAGCGGCGATAGGCGTTGATCGTGAGCACGATGCCGGGCGGGACCTCCCCGCCGGCCGCCTTCACGACGGCCGCGATCTCGCCGAGCTTGGCGCCCTTGCCGCCGACCCACGGCACGTCCACATCGAGGATATCCGTGAGCGAAAGGACCGCGGGCGCCGCGCTCTCCATCGAGACGCGCCTCGACTTCTCGAGCCGGGCGGCCTGCTCCTCCCACGATTGGATCATCGCGGGATCCATCTTGCGGCGCTTGGCCTTCGCGATCGCGGACTTCATGCGCGGAAGCGCCTCGACCGTGGCGGCGGGGAACTGGCGCGCGTGCGCCTGGAGCTCGGCCATCTCCTCGGCCATCAGCTTTCCGTGGCGCTCCTTCGCGCCGGCGACGAAGGTCTCGTACGCGGCCTTGTAGGAGGCGAGCTCCTCGGCCGGACGTCCCAGCTTGCGAGAAAGGTCGGCCAGCCCGCGCGCGCGGCTCCTGGCCTCGTTCGCGAGGCGCTCGACGGACTCGGTCGACAGGGACTCGGCCGCGATCTCGCTGCGCTCCGCGAGCTCGGCGGACGCGGCCGCGAGCTCGGCCGCGAACAGCGCGTCGACCGTATCCTTGCCGAGGCTCCCGAGCGGGGACTGCGGGATCAGCTTCAGCGCCGCGATCAGCGCGTCGCCCGCCTTGACGCCGGTCACCGCGCGCGCGAACAGGCCGGAGACCGCCTCGCGCACGGCGATCTCGCGCTGGTCGGCGCGCAGGACCTTTGACGCCAGGCGGTGGGCCAGCCACTTGCTGAAGGCGTCGACGCTGCCCGTCGCGTCGAAGCGCTCGAGCGCGCCCTCGGTGTCGAGCAGCGCCGCGCTCGCGCCCTCGGGGAAGAGCTCGACGACGCCGGTCGCCGGGTCGAGGCGCACGACCTCGCCCTCGCGGAGCGCGAACGGCTTCGTCGGGTTCGCCGGACGGCCCGTCAGCCGTCCCAGAGCCACCGGTTCGCCCAGATCGAAGGAGGACATCGACGCGGCCCCGTCCGCCCATTCGACGCCCGGCAGGATCACGGCCGGGATGCCCATCTCGCGCGTCGTGATGGCCGCGTGGCTCAGCAGGCCGCCGGACGTCGTGATCACGGCCTTCGAGCCGCGGATCGCGTCGAGGTCGTCCGGCGTCGTATAGGGCGAGACGAAGATGTAGCCGCCCGCGGCGGCCTTCGCCTTGTCGTAGGTCACGCGCGCGAGCAGCGTGCGGCCGTGGCCCGGGCTCGCGGCCATCCCCTGGAAAGGGCGGCCGAGCCCCTCCCTCGCGGGCCGGGAGTCGCTCAGGAGCTTCTGGAAGTAGCCGAAGCCCGGCGGGAGCTCGGACGGGGTGAACTGGGCGACCGGATGGCCCTGCGCCCGCAGCGCGGCGAACAGCGCCGTCGGCGCGATGGAGCGGGGCTTCTCGCCGGGCAGCAGCGCCGAGATCTCCGCGCGGGCGAATCCGATCTGCCCGTTCTTGGGATCGCGCAGCGCGTAGATCGTGATCCACGCGTTCGGGTCGAGCTTGCGCTGCGCGCGTTCGACCGTCAGCGCGCCGAGCGAACCGATCGTCTCGTATTTGAACAGCGCCGGATCGAGCGACGAAACGACCTCCGCCATGCGCGCCCCCGCGATCGGACCGCCGTCGAACGCGGCCGCGAGCGACTTCAGCGGATCGTACCGCTCATTGCGGGCGGGCTTTCCGCCGACGTCCAGGCGCAGCTGGCCCCGCGCGATGGCCGCCTCGATCGGCTCGTTGACGAAGCGGTCGATCGTGCGCTGCCCAAGCCGCTCGGAGTCCGGGATCGCCGGCAGGCCGAGCTCCTTCAAGTTCCGGTCGAGCGCGGCGCGCAGCTTCGCGCGCGAGCGCCTCGCGGCGTCGTACTGCAGCCAGCCCGCGACCATCGCCTCCTGGTCGTCGTGCACGTAAAAGGGCAGCGTGCCCTCGCCCAGGACCGTGTCGACCCAGTCGTCGATCCGCCGCCCGACCTCCTCGCTCGTCTTCGCGCCCCTGACCAGCATCGGCAGCGCGAAGTCCACGCCGACGGTCGCGTGCAGCGCCTGCACGATGAGCGCGAAGGTCTCCGTCATCTCGTCGGACGTCTGCGAAGCGTGGTCCTTGTCGACGACGGCCGTCAGGAACCCGTTTTTTTGGTCTACATGGAAGCCCGCCTTATGAAGCAGGCGTCCGACGTAGTATAAGCGCGTCTGATTGTCGTAGCCGGTGCCCCACTCCTGGTAGCGCACGCGGATCATGCCGCCCTCGTCTGGCTGCAGAAAATTCGCGTAGATCTCGGCCGAGTGCGCGCCGAGCTTGAAATGCCCCCAGAACTGATGGTCCTGCATGATGAGGGAACCCGTCGGCGTGTCCTTCGAGCGCGACATCGCCGCGACCAGCGCCTTGAAGCCGGTCGAGACGATGCGCGACCCCTTGAAGAGCGGGTTCTCGGAGAGGTCGACGAGCGACACGGCTTTCTCCGCTTCGCCCGACCCGATCCGGACCGTCAGGTTCGTCGGCGACTGGTCGCCCACCTTGCCGACGACCTCGAGCGCGGCCTGATGCAGATAGTTGAGATAGCTGTGAAGCGAGCGGTACTCGATCGGCATCACGATCTTCACGGCCTCCGGCGGCAGGAGGTCGGAATCGGACAGGGCTTTGAAAGCCTCCTCGAGCTCGACGCCCATCTTCTGGACCTCGATCGACGCCGCGAAGGCGTCTTTCTGCCTGGGGCCGTTGACGCTGAGCAGCACGAAGGCCGCGGCCATGTCCGCGACGTGCGCGTGCATCGCGCGCGCGGTCTTGACCGTCATCTTCGAGGAGCTTTGCGCCATCAGCTCGAGCGCGGCGAAATTCGACTCGATGAGCCCGTTGAAGACCGCGAAGCGCTCCCGCAGGATCCGCGTCGTCTCGTGGTCGTCGCCCCGCTCGACGCGGACGCTCAGGGCCTCGTCGCGGGAACTCGTGACCTCGAGGCCTTCCGCCTCGGGAGCCGCGTAAAGGATCCGGTAGCCGAGCGCGCTGTGGCTCGTTCCTCGCGAAGTACGGACCACGATGGTTTCGCCGGGCTTGATGACTTCGGATGAAGGCGCCGCGGGGGCGGCGATCGCGGATTCGGCCGGCGCCGGCTCCGCGGCCGCTTCGGGCGAGGCCGCCTGCGCGAGCGCCTCGACCTTCGTCTTCGCGAACTTCGATTTGACCTTGCTCCACGTTTCGGAGGCCTTGTCGAGCTTTCCTCCTATCCAATTCGATACGGGTCCGCCCTTCGGCGCGGGAGGCTCCAGCGCGGCGGACGCCTTCTTGCCGAACGGCGCGGCGGGCGCGAGCGTCGACGGGTGCCCCTGGGCGGCGTACATGCCCACCTTCGTCATGCCGTGCAGATCATCGTCGAAAGCTTTCGCGTTCTTCAGCGAGCCGTCGTAAAGCTCCTTCAGCCGCGCGTCCGAATCGGCGGCGTCGGGCTCCGCCGCCGCGGCGGCCTCCGGCGCGTTGAGCAGGGCGGCGTCGATATCGCCGGCCGACGCCGCGAGTTTCGCCGGGCGATCGATCGCGGGCGGCGCGGGCGGCTTTTCCCATAAGGGCTTCTTGGGAGCTTTGGCCCGGGCGGCGGCCGCCTCCGCCTGGAGCCGGGCGGGCCAGGCGACGGGCTTCGCCGGGTCGTGGAACATCCAGCCTTTCGGCGGATTGAGATCGGCTTCCTTGATGCCGCCGTAGACTTTCCCTTCGGGCTGAACGGCGGCCGCGGGCCGCGCGAGCGGCGCCGGGCCGGCACCCGCCGTGAGCGCGGGGGTAAGCCCCAAGCCGAGGCTCGGCACGACGGAGACCCCGCCGTTGGCGCCGGGCGCCAGCCCGCCGATCGTCCCGGCCTGGCCCTGTCCGCCGGTGACGTTTCCGGACTGGCCGGGAACGGCGACGTCGATCGTCGCCGCCGGCGAGGAGGCCGCCAGCAGCACATAAAGGAGGGAGGCTAGGGCTCCCCGGAGGGGGTTCGGGGCCATGTCCGCAGTGTAACCCCCGCTCCGTGCGTTGACAAGGGGGTATCGCGCCGTTATACTGCGAGCATGAGCCGAATCGCGGTTTATCCGGGCAGCTTCGATCCCTTGACGCGCGGGCATCTCGACATCATCCAGCGCGCCTCGAAGCTGTTCGAGCACGTCATCGTCGCCGTCTCCAACAACTCCTCCAAGAAGAACGTGTTCTCGGTGTCGGAGCGCATCGAGATGGTCGAGGAGTCCATCCGCAACCTTCCGAACGTCGACTGCGACACGATCGGCGGGCTGCTCGTCGACTATCTGAAAAAGAAGAAGGCGCGCGTGCTCATCCGCGGGCTGCGCGTCGTCTCGGACATGGACTACGAGTTCCAGCTCGCCTCGTTCAACCGGCGCCTGAGCAAGGACGTCGAGACGGTCTTCCTGATGCCCGACGATCAGTACACCTATTTATCCGCTTCGATGGTCCGCGAGGTCGCGCGTTTGGGCGCGGGCACGGACCAGTTCGTCCCCTCCTTCGTCGCGCGCCGGCTCAAGCTCAAATTTGGCACCCCTAAGGTCTAGAGCCGGTCTGACGCTGGCCGCCGCGCTGCTCCTTGGCGCCGCGTGCAAGCGCGCGCCCGTCGAAGTCGCCCCGGCCACCCCCGACCTCGCCGCGCCGGAGCCGTCGTCGGCGCTCATCGTGACCCCGCTCGACCGCGCCGCGACCGGCTATACCAACGAGATGCAGGCCGCGAGCTTGACGGCGGAGACCGACGAGCTCGGGATCGAGGACGTCGGCAAGCATGCCGGCGGCGGCGACGACCTCCAAGGCGAACGGCCTCCTCCCGATACGCCGGCCCAGAGAAAGCAGCGCATCGCCGAGCTCAAGGCCATGACGAAAGAGTTCACGCGCATGCGCCGAACGATCGACGACGACCGCGACAAGAGCGTGGTTCTGACCGGCCAGACGGCGGCCATCATCAAAGGGCGCGAGTCGGGAGGCATGCTGGGCGCCGTGGAGGACTCCCCGGGGGTCTGGAGCGGGGCGTACGGCGGCGCCGTCGAGACCGGGGAGCGCGTCGCGGCGGATAACGCCGTCTGGACCGAGCTGTGGGGGCGCGTGTCCCGCGAGACTGCCCCGCCCGTCGATTTCGCCAAGAACAAGGTCGCCGCGATGTTCGTGGGCGCGCGGCCCACGTCGGGCTTCCGCGCGCGCCTCATCGGCGTCGAAGCCGAGCCGACGCGCTACGTCGTGGTCTGGATGGAGGAAGGTCCGGCTCCGGACGAGACCGTCGCCGAAGGCGCCACCGCCCCGTTCCTGCTCGTCACCGTGCCGAAGGACGACCGCGCCGTGCGCTGGGAGAAGACGCGGGACCGCCGGACCGAAAGGCCTAAAAGAAAGTAGGCCTTTAGGTCTTTTTTGCTTGACTCGCCCTCTGGGGCGCGCTTTAATTGGGGCTGTCCCGTCCGGAGGCCCAATGAGAACCCTTTCCCTCGCCCTCGCGCTCCTCGCGCCGCACGCCCACGCGCTGTCCGACCCGCGCTTCGACGGAAAAGCGGGCGCACCCGCGCCCGCCGTCAGCCCCAAGCCCTCCGCCGCCGCGATCAGCGAAGCCGACTCGCGCGTCTGGGTAGAGCTCGAGACCCCAGGCAAAGCCGAGCGCCAGAAGGCGGTCGACGCCGGCATCAGCGTCGAGGAGCTCAAGCCCGGGACGGCCTCGGGCTTCGCGACGCCCCGGGCGCTCGCCCGAGCCAAGGCGGCGGGGCTCAAGGTCCGCTCGACGGTCAGCGTGCGCCAGCGTTTCGGCGCGCTCGACTTCCCCGAGAAGGATGCGATCTACCACAACTACAAGGAGCTCACGGCCGACGCGCGCGCCCTCGCGTCGAGGGCGCCGGACCTCGTCTCGGTCTTCTCGATCGGCAAGTCGACGCTCGGCAGGGACATCTGGGCCGTGCGCCTCACGAAAGGCTCCAGCGGCGCGCGCCCGAGCGGCAAGCCCGGCATCGTCTTCCTCGGAACGCATCACGCGCGCGAGCACCTCTCGACCGAGGTCCCCCTCCTGCTCGCCAAGCACCTCGTCGATAATCGCGAGGACGCCGAGATCTCGAAGCTCCTCGAGACGCGGGACATCTACTTCATCCCGATGGTCAACCCCGACGGGGTCGAGTACGACGTCGAGGGCGGCAGGTACCACATGCAGCGCAAGAACCTGGCGAAGAACGCCGACGGCTCGACGGGCGTCGACCTCAACCGCAACTACGGCTGGGGCTGGGGCGGCGGCGGCGCTTCGCCTCATCCCGAGGACGACACCTACCGCGGACCTTCCGCCTTCTCCGAGCCCGAGAGCCGCGCCGTCCGCGACTTCGTCTCGGCGCGCCCGAACCTGAAGGTCCTCCTCTCCTACCACACCTTTTCCGAGCTGATCCTCTATCCGTGGGGCGGCTCCTACGACCAGATCCCCGACGCGAAGTCGCTCGCGGCATTCAAGAACATGGCGGGCGAGATGGCCAAGATGACCGGCTACACTCCCCAGCAGTCGAGCGACCTCTACATCGCGACGGGCGATACCTGCGACTGGGCCTGGGGCGAAAAGGGCATCTTCGCGTTCACCTTCGAGCTCACCCCTAAATCCATGTGGGACGGCGGCTTCTATCCGGGCGCGGGCGTCGTCCAGCGCGTCCTGCAGGCCAACATCCGTCCCGCGCTGTACCTGATCGAGCTCGCCGACGACCCCCTGCGCGCCGCGACAGCCGTGAAAGGAGTAGCGATCAAATGAAGATGATCCCGACGATCCTAGCCGCGACCGTCCTCGCCGTCCCCGCCGCCGCCGCCCCGTCGCTCGAGGCCCTGCGCTTCTCGGCCGACGCGGCACTCATCTCGTCCTTCTCCGAGGCGCTCCATCCCGATCTCCAGGAAGAGCTCGAGCCGGTCCTGCAGGAGCCTCTGGCGCCCACGCTGATGTCGCCCTCGCGCGTCTCCGGGCCCGTCGTGGGCAAGGTCGCGCTGTCCGCGCTGAAGTCGGCCAACCGCCGCATCACCGCCCGGCAGTTCGGCGCGCGCACGCTCGATCTGGGGATCGCGTCCGACGCCTCCTTCTCGAACAAATACTTCACTTTCTCCGACGCGAAGGCGACGACCTTGGCTCCCCTGGGCGACATGAACCGCCTGCGCGGCGCCGGCGTCAACGCGCGCGTGGACGCGAAGACCGTTTACAACTTCAAGGTCGCGGTCAACATCTTCAGCCCCGTGCGCGGCAGCACGCTCAAGATGGCCCCCGCGCCGGGCTCGGGCGGCCCGGCGCACGAGATGAAGACGGGCGCGCTGCTCGACGCGATCAAGGCCAGGTCCTTCGTCTTCAAGGCCAAGGGCCAGGAGCTCCTCCTGTCCTACGACGCCGACGTCCTCCCGGACGGCTCCGGCTTCGCCGCCACGAACAGCTTCCTCTTCACGAAGGAAGACGGCCTCAGCTCCAAGGCCTGGCCGCTGAACGAATCCAAGCTCCCCCTCGACACGGCCGGCGTCGTCGACCTGGGCGGAATCAAGCTCACGCTGACGCGCACCGCGTCCGGCGAGCTCATCATCCGCGAATAAAAGATTGGTGCCTGGCCTAACGGTAATGACAGTATTTTCTATCCGCTGTCTAGCCAAATACTGTCATTACCGTTAGGCCAGGCACCAAGTTCCTTTTGTATCATCCCCCTATGAAACCAGCCCTTTTCCTACTCGTCCTATCCACGTTCGCGTCCGCCGCGTCCGAGCCGTTCCTGCCCGTGTCGACGCTCAACTACGAGCCGACCCCGACGGAGCTGCTGGACCACTGCCGGGACGCCAAGAAACGCGCCGAGTCCGCGCTCGAGGAGATCGCGCGAATGCCGGCCTCCAACCGCACGTTCGACAACACGCCCTGGGCGCTCGACCGCATCGGCTCCGAGCTCTCGGACACGACCGCGTCCGACACCTTTCTCGCGCACGTCTCGATCTCCTCCGCCGTGCGCGACGCGGGCACCGAGTGCGAGACCCTGCTCGGCCAGTTCTCGGTCGACGTCTACTCGCGAGAGGATCTCTACCGCGCGCTCAAGGAGTACGAGGCGCTGGGCGAGCCCCTGACCGGCGATTCGCGACGCCTTCTGGATAAGGAGCTGCTCGACTTCAAGAGATCCGGGCTCGAGCTGCCCAAGGGCGAGCGCGCCGAGGTGCTCACCCTGCGCAAGAAGCTCGTCGAGCTCGAGGCGGCCTTCGGCAAGAACATCATCGAGTACAAGGACTTCGCGCTGTTCGATAAGTCGGAGCTCGACGGTTTGCCCGAGGACTTCGTCGCGCGGCTCGAGAAGGCGGACGGGAAGCACAAGGTCGGCCTCGATTATCCGGACTACTTCCCGTTCATGGAGAACTCCATGAATCCCGCCGCGCGGCGCGTCATGGAGGGGAAGTTCAACGACCGGGCGGCGCGCCAGAACTTGCCCGTGCTCAAGGAGGTCCTCGCGCTGCGCCTGAGGGCGGCGCGGCTGCTCGGGTACAGGACGCACGCGGACTACATCCTCGAGACCCGCATGGCGAAAGACTCGAAGACCGTCGCGGGCTTCATCGCGAGGCTTCGCAAGAAGCTCAAGGTGCTCGGCTCCGGCGAGCTCGAGACGCTCAAGTCGCTCAAGTACGTCTTCGAGGGCGAAGCCTCGGACGGCAAGTTCAACGCGTGGGACTGGCGCTTCTACGACAACCAGCTCAAGAAAGCGAAATACGCCGTCGACGCGCAGAAGATCAAGGAATACTTTCCCACCGACTACGTGACGGAGCAGATGCTTGACGTCTACCAGAAGCTCCTGGCCGTCAAGTTCCGCCGGATACAGAACGCCGCGACCTGGCACCCCGACGTGAAGCTCTATGAAATCACGGAGGCGGCCGGCGGCGAGCCGATCGCGCACTTCTACCTCGACCTGTTCCCGCGCGAGGGCAAGTACAAGCACGCGGCGGCGTTCTCGCTGATCTCGGGACGCGCGCTGCCCGACGGGCGCTACCAGAAGCCCGTATCCTCGATGGTCGCGAACTTCAACAAATCGACGAAGGAACGGCCGTCGCTGCTCACGCACGACGAGGTCGAGACGTTCTTCCATGAGTTCGGCCACATCATGCACCAGACCCTGACGAAGGCGCGCTACGGCCGCTTCTCGGGCTCCGCCACGGCCCGGGACTTCGTCGAGGCGCCGTCGCAGATGCTCGAGAACTGGGTCTGGGACGGCACGGTGCTCCAAACGCTGTCCGGCCATTACCTCGATCACTCCAAGAAGCTGCCGAACGAGCTGCTGGGGAAGATGCTCGCCGCGAAAAACGTGAACTCCGGGCTCGTCAACCTGCGCCAGCTCCTGTTCGGCTCCGTCGACCAGCTCTACCACGGCGCGCCGCCCTCCGATACGACGGCCGCGTACGCGCGGCTCGCGGCCGACATCTCGATGATCCCGACGTCCCCGGGGACCCATCCCGAGGCGAGCTTCGGCCATCTCATGGGCTACGACGCGGGTTACTACGGCTACCTGTGGTCGAAGGTCTACGCGGAGGACATGTTCTCCAGGTTCAAGACGGAAGGGGTGCTCAACCCGGTATTGGGAAAGCGCTACCGGGTTGAAATCCTTGAGAAGGGCTCATCGCGCGACGAGATGGAATCGCTGAAGGCCTTCCTCGGCCGCGAGCCCAACGAGGACGCGTTTCTCGAGAGCATCGGCCTCAAGCCCGGCAAGAGCTGACGGCTAGGGCTTGCCGTCGGCGTAGATCGTGCGGGTTTTCGGGCTGCGCTCGATCACGCCGCGGACCTTGAGCGCCCACGCGGCCGCGATGCCCGCGCCCAAAGAGACCCATTGCGACGGCGACAGCGCCGGCGACAAGAGAAGCCCCCGGTCGTCGCCGCGCAGGAACTCGAGCAGGAACCGAAGGATCGAGTAGTACAGGATATAGCCGAGGAACGCCGTCCCGTAGCGCAGCTTTCCGCTCCTGATTTTCGGCAGCACCCAGCCGATAAGGACCGCGGCGGCGGCGGCCTCGCCGAAGGCCTCGTAGAGCTGCGTCGGATGCAGCGGCACGCCGAGGAGCTCCGGAGGGACGCTCGACGCCGGGCTCGTGAAGACCGAGCCCCAGGGCAGGCCGGTGGGACGTCCGTGGCAGCAGCCCTCCGCCCAGCAGCCGACGCGCCCGATCACGTGGCCCAGCGCCAGCGCCGTCCCGAAATAATCGGCCACGGGCAGATACAGCCTCGGACGATGACGCTTATTGTGCCAGGCCTGGAAAAGAACGCCCATGAGGCAGGCCAGGAGGAATCCGGACCAGAACACCCAGCCCGAGTTCCATTCCCGCAGCATCGTCCACGGGTCCAAGAGGAATTCGCGCCGCTCGACGAGGAAGTAGCCGAGCTTGCCGCCCGACAGCGCCCCGACGAGCAGGGTTCCCACGAGCGCGTAAAAGACGGCGGGCTCGGTGCGCAGGTTCTTGACCTGCGTGCGAAGCCAGACGATCCCGGTCAGGTAGCCGAGCGCGGTGAGAACGGAATATACGGCGACGGGTGAGCCGTCGGCGCATCTCCACAGGATCGGGTGCATCTCAAGGCTTCTCGCAGAGGACCTGCTTGAGCACCGACTGCGGCCCGTCGAGGATCGACGCGTAGGTCAGGTACAGGTGCCACGCGCGCTCGATCGTGGGCGTGATCATGTGGCGCGTCCTCGGCAGGTTCTCGTTGTAGAGCTTGTACCAGTGCCGCAGGGTCTTCGCGTAGTGCCCGTAGCGGAAGTTGACGTTCTTCACGCGAAAGCCGAGCTTCTCGATGATCTTCAGATGCACATGGATCGGGAACTGAAAATGGTCGGGAAAGACGTACTTCTGCGAGAACGTCCCCGAGATCGTCGTGTAGTTCGTGAGCCCCGCGTCGTTGGCGGGCGGAGAGATCATATGGAACCAGGCCTTGCCGCCGGACTTCAGCAGGCCGTAGCAGTGCTGGTAGTAGCGCTCGATCTCGGAGCGATCGAGGTGGCTGATCATGCCGCACGTGTGCAGCTTGTCGAAGCTTCCGTCGGCGGGAACCTCGAGGTAGTGCAGCAGCTTGAGGTTCTTCGAGAAGCCGTCGTCGACCTGGTTCTGCGACAGCGTGATCCCGAGCGTGTTCTTGCAGCCGTACTTCGTCTCCGCGAGCCACGGCGCGTAGCCGTAGCCCGTGCCGATGTCGATGAACTTGTCGCCGGGCTGGACCTGCAGCGCGGTCAGCGCCTGGTCGAACTTGTCGTGCTGCGCGTCGCCGAGCTCCTGGTCGTCGAGGTTCCCGATCTTGAGCGGGTCCTTCCACATCGCGCAGGAGTAGGCCTTCGTCTTCTTGTCCAGATAGGACAGGATGAAGTCGTTGGGCAGATCGTAGTGCGAGCTCACCGCTCGAAGCTTGCGGCGGATGTTCGAGGGAAACAGCGCGGTCGTGACGTAGCGCAGCTGATGCTTGAGCTTGATGCGCCAGAGCTGATCCTGGCGCACGAAGTTGCGCGCCCCGACGAAGGCGTACATGTCGCCGTTGAGGTCGGCCCCGCCCATCGCGTAATGGTCGAGGAAATCGGACAGATCGGAGTCCGCCAGCGCGGCCGCCGACGCCTCGGTCTTGCAGGCCATCTCGACCTTCTCCGGCCCGGAGCCGACCGTCCGGCTCGCGCCTTTATAAGAGATGCGGATGGTGTACGGAAGCGTCGGGAACATCCAGTTCATCGCGTCGCCGGCTCGATCTAGAGTGGACATGGGAATCAGTCGAGCTTCCTGCGTGCGGCCGCGTAGATATCGTCGAGGGACTTACCCTGGATCGCGTCGACGCAGGATGCTCGGAGATCGACCCGAGCGCAGGCCTTTATGCGCGAGTCGGCGTCGGCGAGCGCCAGCTTCATGCTGCTCTCCCAAAACGTCTTACGCGCGTCCCGCATCTTCTCAAGGGTGGTAGCCGCGCGCTTCTTACGCTTGCTCGGTTTGCCGTCGGGATCCGCCGCCGCGAGATAATCCTCGAACGCGGCGCCCGCGGCCTTGCTCGCGTCCGCCGTCGCGAACCAGCCGGCCACTTCGCTCGAAGGCGTCGGCAGGACGGACTCGTCCGGGATCTTCTCATTGCCGACGTACTGAGGCTGCGGCTGATTGCCGGGGCGCGACGGCGCGCCTTTGTGCAGGCAGAGATCGGGATGGCTGTTGACGTCGATGATGAACGAGTGCGCGAAGAGGTGTCCCTCTTTCCCGTTGATGCGGCGCTTCAGAAACCGCTCGCGGGGAGCCGCATTGATAAGGAAATGGGACTCGACGCAGGTAAGCTCCGGCTCCGCGTACGCGCCGGGAATATCCTTGGTCCCGGCGAACCAAAGCCAAAAGGCGTCCACTCCCGCCGGGCGCGCAGGGTCCTTCTCGGGGCGCGGCGGCGCGGGCGGCGCGGGGCGCGCCGGCTCCGGACGCGGCGCCTTTTCGGGTTCCCGCTGCGCGAAAAGAGGAGGCGCGGCAAGGCAAAGCACGAAAAGCGCGGCGGGAAGAGGTTTCATGGCAGGAGTATAGAGCCGAGCCTCGGGAGTGTCAAGACCGCGCCCTTGACGCTGGCGGATCGCGCGTTCATACTCATGCATGCTGACCTTGCTCGCGGTCCTGCTGCTCTCGGGGCCCGTCCCGGCGCGCGCGGACGACGCCGCGCCGATTTTCGACGCCGCGGACACGAACCGCGATGGGAAGGTCTCGGGCAAGGAGCGCCGGCAGAAGCGCCGCGCCGACCGGCGCGCTCGCCGCGGCTCGAAGGCCGACATGTCCGACGAGGAGCTCGACGCCGCGGACGCGGCCGAGTCGTCGGCGCGGGGCGGGGCGGCCGCGAGCAAGGCCTCGTCCGCGGCGGCCGCGCTGAAGAGCTCGCTTCCTTCCGGCGATGCCGGCGACATCCCGGGCGAAAGCGGCTCTCGAGCCTCAGGGCGCGAGACGAGCGTCCCCTCCGCGCACGCCGCGGGCGCGGCGAAGCCGACCGGCGATCCCGGGAAACCGAGCGCGCCTTCGGATTTCGCGCTCTCCGCGCGCTCGGGCTACGCGCCCGCCTTCGCGGCCGCGGGGCTCAAGCTCGGGCCCGACGGTAAGAGCGTGCTTCGCCTCGACGGCAAGCCCGCGACGCAGGAGGACTACGCGCGCCTCAAGCGCGAGATCGCGGCCATGCCCGCGGCCCTCGGACGGCGCCCCGACTTCTTCTCGGTCGTGAGCCCGGCGCATTACGCCGACCTCAAGCAGGGCTTCGCCGCGCGCCGGGACGCCGACGAGGTCTACAAGCACGTGGCCACGACCGAGGAAGACCGGGACTTCGTCCACAGCGCGTCCTGCGACAAGCTCTCGGGAGAATGCAACAAGAGCTCGGAGAAGGCGTCCTATAGAAAGGGCGACTACGTCGCTCCCGAGGACCTCGATAACATGTGGGCCGCCCTGCAGAATGAGCTCGACGGCTCGGCGGAAGCGGATGGGATGCCGGATCCGAGCGCCGAGCGCTCCCGGGCCGCGCGCGATACCGCGGTCGGCGCCGCGATCGCGCTCACCGGGGGCGGGTCGGACGGCACGGCGCCCGCGGGCGCGGCCTCGAAGGCGGCGACGGGCTCGACTCCGGCGTCCGTCGCCGCCGCCTCGGCGCGTACGTTCTTGAAAAAGGCCTTCAAGGCGTTCGTCCCTAACGCGGCGGGCGAAAAGGGAGCCGATACGGGCCCTTCGCTCGCGCTCGGCGCGCTGGCGCTGGCCGCTCTGACGGGAGGCGCGATGTTCCTGCGCCGAAAAGGCTAAAATCCCGAATACGCGCCCGTAGCTCAGTTGGTTAGAGCGGTCCGCTCATAACGGATTGGTCGCCGGTTCAAGTCCGGCCGGGCGCATCTCTTGGGTAGATTGAGGAACATGGCGAGCCAAAAACTGAAGGGCATCGTGCTGGCCGGCGGCTCCGGGACGCGGCTGTACCCCGTGACGCGCTCGGTCAGCAAGCAACTCGTGCCCGTTTACGACAAGCCGATGATCTATTACCCGCTGTCCACGCTGATGCTGGCGGGCATCCGCGACATCCTCATCATCACGACTCCCGAGGACCGCCCCTCGTTCGTGCGCCTGCTGGGCGACGGCTCGTGGGCCGGTCTCAATATCTCGTACGCGGTCCAGCCGAACCCGGAAGGCCTCGCGCAGGCCTTCATCATCGGCGCCGACTTCGTGGGCGACGACCGCGCCGCGCTCGTGCTGGGCGACAACATCTTCTACGGCCACGGCCTGCCCGAGCACCTGCGCGCCGCCGCCGCGCAGAAGACGGGCGCGACGGTCTTCGCCTACCACGTGAAGGATCCGGAGCGCTACGGCGTCGTCGAATTCGACTCGAAGGGCCGCGCGGTCAGCCTCGCCGAGAAGCCGGCGAAGCCGAAGTCGAACTACGCGGTCACCGGCCTCTATTTCTACGACAACTCCGTGCTCGACATCGCGGCGAAGCTGAAGCCGTCCCCGCGCGGCGAGCTCGAGATCACCGACGTGAACAAGGCCTACATGAAGAAGGGCCTGCTGCACGTGCAGAAGATGGGGCGCGGCATCGCCTGGCTCGACACCGGCACGCACGAGGCCCTGCTGCAGGCGTCGACCTTCATCCAGGTCATCGAGGAACGGCAGGACCTCAAGGTCGCCTGCCTCGAGGAGATCGCGTTCACCCTCGGCTATATCGACGAAAAGCACCTGCGCACGCTCGCCGAGCCGATGCGCAAGAACGAGTACGGACGCTACCTTCTGCGCCTCGCCGACGGAGGCCGGGGCTGATGGTCCGTCCCGACGTCGTCGATTACCTGCGGGACAACCTGAAGACCCACCCGGTCGACGTGCTGCGCAAGCAGCTGACCGATGAGGACGTCACGGAAGCGGATTTCAACGACTCGCTGGCCCAGGCGCTGCGAACGCCGACCACCATCCGGACCGGCGTCAAGCCGAAATCGAAGACCAGCCTGGCCGCGATCGCGTTCCTCTGCATCGGCGTCGCGATCATCCTCTCGATCGGGATGTACGCGCTGTCGCAGAAGCCCCGGCTCGACGCGACCCCCGAGGGGAACACCGAGAATCCTTCCGGGGAATCCGCCTTTATCGGCCACGCGGGGTGGGTCGTCCGCCTGCCGAAGGACTACGTCGGCGTTTCGGACTTCTCCGATTCGAGCAAGCGGCATCAGATCGTGTACTTCTGCAAGAAGGGCACCGACCCGACGAACTTCGTCAATGAAGGCCTGTTCGGGCAGCTCGGCATCGTCAAGCTCGAGGTCCTGCCCACCGAGTTCCCCAACAATCCGACGGGGATCGCGAACCTCTCGCGCATGGCCGCCGGGAAGTACAAGAACGCCGGCGAGAAATTCTCGATCCGGAACATGCAGGTCGCCACCCTTCCCGGCGTCTCGGTGACGGTGCTGTCGCCGTTCCCGCGCGCGGAGGCCTTCGTGCTGGGCCGGGATCACATGTACTTCTTCTCCGCGGGGCAGGAAGACGAGATCTGGCGCGATATCGTGCTGTCGCTGCGCGACGCGCACACCGAAAACTAGGCCTTCCGGCCCTGTCAACCGGGAGCGATTTCCGGCATGCTGTACGCATGAAGATCCTGCTCACGGTCCTGACCCTGCTGACCGCCTCCTCGTCGGGGGCGGCCGAGCTGTGCTCCAAGGTGGAGCGGCTCGTCGAGTCGAAGGGCGTGTCTGAACCGGAATCGGCCTTCGCGCCGCACAATGTGAAGACCGCCTATCTGTCGAAGAGCCTCATGCCGCGCGTCTGGGGCTTCTATTCCGAGTGGATGGACCGCAGCGTCCGGGTTGAGTACCTGATTTTCAAGGACCTCGCTTTGAGCGACTGGACGCTGAGGTATACGGTGAGCCTCGAGCGCAACGCCTTCCCGCTCAAGGCGGTCGGGGAAGTCGCCTGGGAGAAGCGCGACACCTTGCCGCTCGGGGGGTCCGCCGTCTACCGCAGCCGGATCAATCAACGCGACTACCGCGCCACGGTCACCTTCACGCGCGAGCCCGACGCCGCCTTCTGCGCGCCTCCTCCTAGATAAAAAAAAGCCGGCCGCCGGGTTTCCCCGACGGCCGGCCCTTTTTTCTTTTTTTAGCGGTCACGCGCCCTTGCTGACCTTCTCGAGCGTGAGCCAGCGGTTGGTGCCCGCGAACTTCTGATGCATGCGCGTGCGCGGCTCGTTCGGCGCCGCGATCTCGGACAGCTGCAGGTCCGCGAGCGCGTCGATGCCGCGCTCATGGAAGCCCTTCAGCGAGTTCTCGAGCGCCATCCCGATCGTGCGGAAGGCGAGCAGCGTCGAGAACTGGAGCGTGAAGCCCATCTTGCCCAGCATCTCGTTCGTGATCAGCGTGCCTTCCTTCTTCGCCTTGCCCCAATGCAGCGAGGGCGAGAGGTTGAAGCCGAGCATCTGGTTCGGATAGTACTTGTGCACGCCCTCGGCGAACTCCTGCGGTCCTTCGAGGTTCGTGTTGTTGAACTCGGGCCAGATCACGTCGACGCCCAGAGAGGCGGCCTCGAGCGCGCGGTCGATCGCGTGCTGCACGCTGCCGACCCGGCCGCCGGGGACGGCGCCGTCGACCGCGTCGGTGCGCGCGATCACGACGAGGTTCGTCTCGGAGGCCTGCGCCGCGGCCTTGACCGCGATGAGCTTCTCGATCCACTTGTTCGTGGGGACGAGCACCTTCTCGCGCTTCACGCCGTGGTGCGCGATGATGTGGCCGCACGTGCGCTCCGCCGGGTCCTGGTCCTCGAGGTGGACGCCGCCCACACCCGCGCGGATCAATTCGCGCGTGAGGGTGAACGTCTGCGTCGGGCCGCCGAAGCCGGCCTCGATGTCCGCGAAAATGGGCGGCGTATTGAGAATTTTACCGTTGTCGTCGTAAAAGTGACGGTCGCGCGTGCCTTCGATCCCGCGCATCAGCTCGCGCGCGAGCTCGACCATCTGGTGCGACGGGTAGATCCCGATGTCGGGATACATGTTGTGCGCGACCGCGAGCTGCCAGCCGCTCGCGTAGATCGCCTCGAAGCCGAGATCGGTCAGGAGCGAGGCGGTCATCGCGTCGTAAGCGCCGGCCGTGTGCAGGAAGGACTTCGCCGGATTCTTGACGCGATTGGCGAACTTCTCCTTGAGCAACGAGCGCAGCTTGTCGGACGGGTGGATTTTTTCATGGGGAGCGTACATCTTGTCGAACTCGGCCTTGGGATACTTCCAAGACTTGATGTCTTTCGGCAGAGGGGCGGCGGCTTCCTTGATCATCTGCTGGCTCCATGCGCTGGCTTTCTTGTATTTATCCGCCGTGGCGGATTCCGTGGCTTTACCGTCCGAATTCGCGACCAAGATCTTGTCGAGCTCCTCGTCGAACCACCGCGCGACCTCGCCGGCGTCGTGGATCCCGTGCCTCACGCGCTGCGCGACCATAAGGCGGTAGATGCGATCGGTCGCGAGGTCCTCCATGAAGTTGCCGATCAGGGCGCCCGTCTTGTCGTAGCCCTTGATCATGCGCGCGCCGAGGCCCGACAGCACCCCGAAGCGGTACTCGATGCAGGTGCGGATCGCGTCGCGCGTGCCGGCGTCGGTGACCGAGCCGACGCCCATCGGAGACGGCGTCAGATCCACGTTCTTGGCGTTCTTGTGCGTCACGCCGAGCTGGTTCGGGGCCGGGAATTGGGTGATCGCCCCCTCGTGCTGGTCCGGATGGCCCGTCCAGGCGCCGTCGAAGCCGAGCGCGGCCTCGTTCTTCTTGTCGGCCGCGAGCCTCTCCAGCGCGCGCGCGTTGATCTTCGCGTCCGTGCGGTCGGGGAAAAGCGCGCTCATGCCGCCGATCGCGAGCGCGCCGCGACGGTGGCACGCGTCTACGAGGCGCTTGCGCAGGTTCTGGAAAAACGGGATATCGTGCGGGATGGTGTTCCGGTCCGGCAAGATCCAGGCCGGATCCGCGAGCTTGAAGTGCAGCAGGCTCGCCATGTAGTCCCACCGGCCGAGGTTCAAGCCGATCACGTGCCGCTTCGCCGCGAAGAGAATCTCCTCGATCTGATAGGCCGCGGGAAGCGACTCCACGAGGAACATCACCTTCGTCGTGCCTTCGGGAACGCCGATCGCGTCTTCCATCGCGGCCAGGACGTCCGAGAACCACGCGGCTTCCTCGTGCGATTCGGTCTTCGGGATGTAGAAGCCGAGCTTCGCCTGCAGCGCGGGCTTTTTGACGGCCGCGCGGCGCGCGGCCGCCGTGCCGAAGAACACGGCCGCGAGATCGAACAGCGACGCGGATATCGTCCCGGCGGCGGCGATGTTCGTCTCATCCAGATGCAGGCCGCGCGGCCGGTAGAACATGGCTTGCGCCGAAGGCTTGATCGCGGCGTCCTTGAACGTGAGCGAGCCCTGGATCGCGGCGATCGTGTTGCGGTGGGCGGCCCGGACGTTGGCCCAATCGGTCGTGATCGAATCCTCGCCGTCGGGCATGCAGCCCGGGTCCTTCGTCCCGCACATCGCGACGAGCAGCTTCGCGCTGTCGGCGGGACCCGTGATCTGATTGCGCTGATCGAGCGCCCACTTGGGCACCGACAGCCGCCACTTGCCTTTGGTCGCCCCGGACTCGGGAAGATAGGAGGGAAGCCGCCCTTGGTGAGCGGCCTCCAAGGAGAGCCGGCGCGCCTCGAGCAGCGCCGCGCGGCGCGAGCCGAACGCGCGGTGCAGCGGGAGGAGAAACGCGAGAAGCTCCTCGGACGGGGCGTCGGGGGCTCGCTCGAATTCAGGCATGGGGGCTCTCTGCGTACGGTAAGAAACAAGGGCGGCCCGGGTCAATGACGACGGCGCGTCAACGGCATGTTATTTTTTTGACTCTCCGTATTCGTCCCCCTTGCGAAAACGGGAAACTCCCGTTACACTCGTATTCCAAGCCTAAGCACTTCCCCGCTTAACGCTCGGTCGGAGGTATAACATGAAGAAGAAGGTTCAGCGCGCCGCCGCCAAGAAGGCGGCTCCCAAAAAGCTCGTCAAGAAGGCCGCCGTGCGCCGTCTCACTCTGAAGTCCGTTCCCGCCGAGGCGATGACCGCCGATGAGGTCTCGCACCTCGAAACTTTGGTCAAGCGTTTTGAAGACAGCGAAAAGGCCTGGCAGCGCATGACCGCGCCGATCGACGACGCCGACCCTTACACCCAGGTCGAGGAGCACATGCTCCAGCGCGCCAAGGATTCCGAGCGCAGCTGGAAGTACTTCTCCAAGTAGCGCGCCGCCCGCGAGCCCGAATGCCCGCCCCTCGCAAGCCGGGGGGCGGGCACTTTTTCTATAATAAACCTCCATGAGAGAATCGCGGCGCACGAACGTGCTCATCGTCGTCGCGCTGCTGATGATCGCGGCCGCGTTCGCGGCGTATTCGGTCATCATGATGAGCTGGTTCAAGCCGGCATCGCGATCGAGCGCGGCCACGGGGAGCGCCGCCGCCTCGCGCGCCGAGGCCGAGGACCGCCTTGCTTCCGCCCGCCGAGAGTTTCGGGCCCGCCTTCTCGACCCCCGGTCGCATATGCGGCTCTCCGATTCGCTCTGGAAGGCGGGCCGCCCCGTCGACTCGTTCTACGTGATGTACGCGGCGCGGCAGCTTTTCAGCGAGGAGTCCTTCCGGCGCGCTCACGCCGAGATCGTGCTGGGGGCGGGCGGCCCCGCCGCCGAGATGCGGCGCCGCCTCGACGGCCTGCGCGACGCGTCGCTGACCGTCCCGGTCCACGCGGAGGTCGCGCGCGAGCATCCCGATTCCCCGGAGGGCCGCCAGTCGCTCGACGCCCTGTCGCGCCTGGCCGCGGGCGACGAGAACGCCCAGGGCGGCGAGTCCGCTCACCTGGCGCGCACGGCCCTCGAGGAGCTTCACGCCGATGATCCGAAGCATCCGGGCAAGCTCGCGGCCCTCGGGATGTCGTTTTTCGCCCGCGGCGATTTCGCCCTCGCGCACGCCGTCGCCTCCGAGGCCCTCGCGAAGGAGCCCGATCAGCCCGGCGCGTCGCAAATCTTGGGAGCCCTCGCCCTGCAGCGCAAGGATCTCAGCGAGGCGATGCGCTGGCTCTCCGCGTCGTGGGACCGCAACCCCGACGATCTCTACAGCGCCTCGAAGCTCGCGCAGATCTACGATAAACGCCGCGCCGACGCCGAAAGCGCGCTGCCCTTCTATCTGGCGCTCTACCGGCAGAATCCGGATTTCGCGGACGCGGGCGAGCCGGTCGAACGGCGCATCCGCGAGACCCTCGACGCCCGCCGCGAATCGCTGCTCGAGCACGCGCCCGTCGAAGGGCTCGGGACGCGCTTCGCGCTCGACGACGCGTCGCTGCGCGCCGAAGCCTGCCTTCGCGCAGCCTCGTTCAAGGATCAGCGCTGGATCGACCGCCTGGGCGAGCTGCTCGACGACGACGCCGAGATCGTGCGGCGCAACGCCGACTTCGCCCTGTTCGAGATCGGCAAGAAGGAGAAGATCGCGATCCGCGCGCGCCGCGACGCCTGGCTGGCGAGCGACAAGCCGCTCGTGCGCATCCGCGCGCTGAATCTGTACGCCGACCTAGAGGGCAAGAACGCCCTCCCCGCGCTCGCGGCCGCGCTCCGCGATCCGAATCCCGCCGTCCGCGCCTTCGCCAAGGTGATGGTGCTCGATCATTATTTCGCCAAGCTGCCGGAGGCCGCGCCGCTGCGCACGCGCTACACGGCCGAAGAGCACGACCCCGAAGCCCTCCAGCTGCTCGCGCGCTTCCCCGCGCGATGATGTTCGTCGACACTCATGCTCATCTCGGCGACCCGCAGTTCGACGCCGACCGGGACCTCGTCTTCGAGCGCGCCGCCGCCGCGGGCGTCGCGCGCATCGTCGAGATCGCGGATCATCCGGACGAGTGGGAGCGCGCGGTCGCGATCGCCCGCGCGCGGTCTTCAAACGTGCGCTGCACGCTGGGTCTTCACCCGTATTACGCCGACCGTTATGATGCCACGTTCATCCCCAAGCTTCGCGCCGCGCTGGACGCCGCTCCCGAAGCGGTCGCGATCGGCGAGATCGGGCTCGACTACGCCAGGACCGAGGTGCCTCATGACGTCCAAAAGGCAGCCTTCGAGGCGATCGCCTCCGCCGCGAAAGGCTGGAGCGTTCCCATCGTCGTCCATTGCCGCGACGCGTTCGCGGACCTGATCCCGCTGCTCGAGAGGGTCTACGGCGGCAGGCCGTCGAGCGGCCGCTTCTGGGGAGTGATCCATTGCTTCACCGGGACTCCGGAGGACGCGAGACGCTGCGTGGACTTGGGCTTCGCCCTCGGCGCCGACGGCCCCGTCACCTACAAGAAGAACGACGCGCTGCGGGAGGCCTTCAGGCTCGCTGGCGCGGATGCGACCGTCCTCGAGACGGACTCCCCCTATCTTCCGCCGCTGAGCTCTCGCGGCAAGCGCAACGAGCCGGTCGCCGTCCTCGAGATCGCGGCGAAGCTCGCGGAGGTCTGGGGCATCCCGCTCGACGAGGCCGCGCGCCGGACGAGCGCCAACGCCGCCGAGCTGTACCGCTGGCCGTGATCCGGATCCTCGGACGCGACGAGATCACGAACGCCGCGAATCTGGCCGCCGCCGCTTTCCGGGAGGACCCGGGCTTCTCGCACATCCTGCCCGGCGACGCTTCGCGGCGCTGGCGGCTCCCGTCGATCCTCGAGGCGATGCTGAACGTCGACGCCGCTTGCGGCGCGATCATGTCGGGAGCCTATGACAACGGCTTTCTGGTCGGGATCTCGTCGGTGGCGCCGGCCGGCGCTCGGCACGCGGACTTGGCCGACTGGACGCGCGAGCTCCCCGGTCTCGCCTGGTTCGCGCTCGAGCCCGCGGCGCTGCTGCGCGCGATGGCCGTCCGCCGCGCGATCGAGAGCGTGAGGCCCAAGACGCTCGATTACCTGAACCTGCTCGCGGTGCATCCGTCGGCGCAGGGCCGCGGCGTGGGCGCGGCGCTCCTCAATGCGGCTCCGAAGCGCCTCTATCTCGAGACCTTCGAGGCGAAAAACGCGGAGTGGTACCAGAAACGGGGCTTTAAGCTGATGAGCGAGGTCCAGTCCCCCGTCCGACCGACGTTCTGGACCCTGCGCCGCTAAACGTTCGAGATGAAGACGTTCTTCACTTCGGAGTACTGGTCGAGCGCCTTCAATCCCAGCTCGCGGCCGAGGCCGGAGCCCTTGAAGCCGCCGAAGGGCGCCTCGAGGTGCACGCTCGAGCTCGTGTTCACCGAGATCACGCCGCTTTGCAGGGCGCGCGTCACGCGCAGCACGCGGCCGACGTCGCGCGTCCAAAGGCTCGCCGACAGCCCGTAGACGGAATCGTTGGCGAGGCGGATCGCCTCGTCCTCGTCCTTGAAGGGGATCACCGCGACAACCGGTCCGAATATCTCTTCCCTGACGATCTTCATGTTCGCCTCCGCGCCGATGAAGACCGCGGGCGTCAAATAGTGGCCCTTCACGGGCACGCCCTTGGGCCGGACGCCGCCGCAAAGAAGCTCGGCGCCCTCCGCCTTGCCCGAGGCGATATACGCCGCGATCTTGTCGTGCTGCCGCGCGGAGATGATCGGTCCGATCTGGGTGCCTTTCTTCTCCGGGTGGCCGACGACGAATTTCCGGGTGCGCGCGACGAGCGCTTCCACGAACTTGTCGTGTATCTTGCGGTGAACCAGGATACGAGACCGCGCGCAGCAATCCTGGCCCGCGTTGTAGAACACCGACCAAACGGATTTCTCGACGCACGGCGCGAGGTCGGCGTCGTCGAAAATAATGTTCGGGGATTTTCCCCCGAGCTCGAGCGACACGCGCTTTATCCCATCGGCCGCGGCCTTCATGATGCCGGCGCCCGTCGCGGTCGAGCCCGTGAAGGAGAGCTTGCGCACGAGCGGGTGCGCGGCGAGCGCGGACCCGCAGCCGGGCCCGGGGCCCGGGACGACGTTGAGCACGCCGGAGGGTAGGCCCGCTTCCGCGGCGAGCGCCGCCAGCGCGAGTACCGTGAGCGGGGTCTCGGGCGAAGGCTTGAGCACGACGGTGTTGCCGCACGCGAGCGCGGGACCGAGCTTCCAGGCCGCGATCACGAGCGGGAAGTTCCACGGCACGATTAGGCCGCAGACTCCGACCGGCTCGCGCAGCGTGTAATCGAGGCCCGCGCCCGAAACGGGGATCGTCTCGCCGAAGTGCTTGTTCGCGGCGCCGGCGTAGTACTCGAAGGTGTCGGCCGCGAGGCCGATCTCCTCGCGCGCGTCGCCGAGCGGCTTGCCGGCGTTCCGGCACTCGAGCAGCGCGAGTCGCTCGAGGTTCTCGCGGATGAGAACGGCGATCCTGAGAAGGATCTTGCCTCGCTCGCGCGCGTGCAGCTTCGACCATGGACCCGACGCGGCCTTAACGGCGGAGTCCACGGCGGCGTCGACATCGGCCGCGCCGCCTTCGGCGACATTCGCCAGCAGCGAGCCGTCGGCGGGGTTGCGGACCTCATACGTCGCGCCGGACAGAGCGCTAACGGGCCGGCCGCCGATCCATAGCCTGGTCAACATCGAGCGGTGCGGGCTATCCCCAAGTTTACCCCGGGGAAAGCCTGGGGATAAGTCGGTCTCACTCCTGATAACATCTAAAAGTAATTCGAGGTGATGCCGCCGTCGACGACCATGGCGGCTCCGTTCGTCCAGCGCGATTCGTCCGACGCGAGGTACAGCGCCATATTGACGATATCCTCGGACTTGCCGAAGCGGCCCATGGGGATGCGATTGAGGCGTTTGGCCTTCTCGGCGGGCTCCTTGAAAAGCCAGGCCGTCAGAAGAGGGGTTTCGATCGGCCCGGGGCAGATCGCGTTGGTGCGGATGCCCTTGGGCCCGTACTGCACCGCCAAGGACTTCGAGAGCGCGAGCACGGCGCCTTTCGAGGCCGTGTAGGCGTCCTGCGGCACCGTGCAGCCCACCAGCGCGACGAACGAGGCGACATTGATGATCGAGCCGCCGCCGTTCGCGAGCAGCTCGGGAATGCCATGCTTGCACACGAGATACACGCCTTTCACGTTGACCGCCAGCACCGTGTCCCAGACTTTTTCTTCCGTATTCGTCACGGAATTGTCGTCGTTGGGGAAAATGCCGGCGTTGTTGTACAGCACGTCCAATTTGCCGAACGCCTTGATCGCGGCCGCGACGCCGTCCTTGACCTCGGCTTCCTTCGCCACGTTCATCGCGATCGCGATCGCCTTGCCGCCGGCCGCCTCGGCCGTCTGCACGACCCGCTGCACCGAGGCAAGATTCATGTCGCAGGCGGCGACCTTCGCCCCTTCGCTCGCGAAGCGGACCGTCGCCTCGGCGCCCATTCCGGAGCCGGCGCCAGTGATCAGGACGACCTTGCCCGCGAGACGCCCGGACGTCATGCGATGACGAGAAAGCCGGCTTTCTTCACGGCTTCGCGCAGGCGCGTCTTGCCGAGGTCGGTGTCCAGGCCGCGGTCGGTCGTGACGTTGAGCGCGCGGACCACAAGGCGGCCGCGCAGCTTCCCGACGAGCGTCTGGATGTCCTTCGCAGCCGTGCGGACGTTGGTGACCCCGTCCTTCGCGAACCAGCGGATCGCGACGGTCGCGCTCTTGCGGCTGGGCATCAGCTTGAGCGTCAGCGCGGTCTCGGTGACGAAAAGATCCCCGACTTCTTCCTGCGAATTCTTATCAATCATGTAAGTCTCCTGCTCGGCGAGGCCTTCACTCTAGCGGAATGGCCGGGCGGGTGTCAACGCCGGGAGACGCATGCGTCACAATTCCTTAACGAGCCAAAGAAGGCTGGATGAGCCAGCCTTTTTCCTTGGCCGCCGCCTCGAGAGCCTTGTCGCCCGACAGGACGATGCGCAGGCCTTCGCCGTAGGACAGAAGATCGGCGTCGGCCGCGTCGCGGCCGAGGACGAAATCGGGCGCTCGTCCCAGGTTGGCTTTGATGATCTCCGCCTTGCCGCTTCGGGTGGGCACGGGCTTGAGCACGGACGCCGAGTAGCGCGCGCCTTCCAAAGCCGCCCGCACGCCGGCCACGCGGCTTGGATCGACGCCGTAGTCGGCCGCCGCCGCCATCAGCACCGGCTGGGGGACGTCGTCGACGACCCAGACGTCGACGCCCGCGGCCCGCAGCTTTTGGGCCAAATCGCGCATCTCGGGGATCAGGCGAAGGCCGCGGCGCACGCGCAGCGGCGACTTGTCTCCGTCCTCGTCGCGGACGACCTCGACCCCCGAGGGACGCGCCTTCTCCTCCGTCAGCGTCTGGCGCGCGTAGTCGATCGCTTCATTCTCGTTCCAGCCCGCCCATACGCGCATCAGATACTGGCGGCACTCCCGCCGTCCGACCTCGCGGCACAGCGAAAGGTAGCTCCCGAGGATCGTCTTGCGATAATGGTGGTAGTCCGGCTGGGAGTGCCAGACCGAGCTGGACAGCGAGATGAAGTGATTATAGGCGGCTCGCGCGGGCTGGCGCCCTTGCGCGATGGGAACGATCTCCCACCACGGATCGTCGAAGCGGAAGTCGACGCGTGTCGCGAGGCGCAGGAACACGAGCTCCGCGGGATCTCCCGAAACGAGCGCGTCGCTCCACGGCAGCACCGCGACCGGCGGCTTGGCCGCGTCGTAGCCGGGGGCGTTTCTTCCCCGCTCCGCGAGAAATTTATCCAGCGCCGCGCGCGCCGCGGGCGTCCAGCGGCCGGCCATCACGCCGCGGACCGCGGCGGTCGATTCGTCCGCCGCGGGCGCGGCGACGGCCGCTTTTTTCCAATTCTTCCGGAAATTTTTCGGTCGGCGCGCCTCGGCCGGAACCGCGGCGATAAGGAGTAGCCCCAACACGACCGCATTATTTAGCAAGTATTTTCTCATCGTCGTCGAGCAATGTTATAAAATAAACGTGACGTTCATTCTCGTCGGAGGATCACCGAGCCCAACATGGCGAACATCAAGAAATCGGACCTGCTCAAGCAAGAGATCGAGCACATCGATATCACCAAGCACGACATGCGTCCTCTCGTCGAAGCCTACTCGAAGATGTCCTTCTCCGCCCGCGATCTCGCGCGCGCGAGCGACATCTACGACAAGATGCTCGCCGATAAGGAATGCGGGGTGATCCTCTGCCTGGCCGGTTCGTTGTTCTCCGCCGGGCTCAAGAAGATCGTCTGGCAGATGATCGAGAGCAACATGGTGGACGCGATCGTCTCGACGGGCGCGAACATCGTCGATCAGGACTTCTTCGAGGCCCTCGGCTACAAGCACTACAAGGGCTCGAAGTGGGAAGACGACATGGCCCTTCGCGGCGCGCGCATCGACCGCATCTACGACACGTTCATCGACGAGGACGAGCTCGGCGCGTGCGACAACGTCATCTCCGACATCATCGGGACGCTGAAGCCCAAGCCGTACTCCTCGCGCGAGATCGTGGAGGAGATGGGCAAGTATCTCGTGAAGAAGTGCAAGGTCAAGGACTCGATCGTGCTGTCCGCGTACAAGAAGGGAGTTCCGATCTTCATCCCCGCCTTCTCGGACTGCTCGGCCGGCTTCGG
>Ga0163144_10005293_pt1 | contig 28682 bp, 22 predicted proteins | sample OliLak19BULKMAT1_FD_123175 | JGI IMG/M metagenome (GOLD analysis project Ga0163144, IMG submission 123175) | Freshwater microbial mat bacterial communities from Lake Vanda, McMurdo Dry Valleys, Antarctica - Oligotrophic Lake LV.19.BULKMAT1 | ecosystem: Environmental > Aquatic > Freshwater >...
CACAATGCCCAGCGTTTTACCGCGTAGTTCCACACCGACCATGTTCTTGCGTTCCCATTTGCCTGCCTTTAGGGTGGCATCGCCTTGTGGGATAAAACGCGCCAACGCCAGCATCAAGCCCAACGTGAATTCGGTGGTGGCGATGGTGTTGCCACCGGGCGTATTCATCACAGTAACGCCGTGTTCGGTTGCGCTGGCAAGGTCTACATTGTCCACACCCACGCCTGCGCGGGCAATGGCTTTGAGATGGGTTGCCACGGCAAACACATCGGGGGTAATTTTTACGCCACTACGAATCAAAATGGCATCCGCAGTAGGAATCAATTCCTTTAGCCTGTCTTGGCTAATTTTGCCCGTATAGGTTACTTCTAGCCCTTCGGCTTGCTTTAGAATGTCAAGCGCAATGGCATCTACATCATCAGGTACAAGAACATGAAACGTCATCTGTCTGTGTCTCCCTAGCCTATAAATTCGTCTAGCCCGCTTAGCACTTCGGCTAAGATGTCGGGGGTCATATCGCCCATGTGAGCAATGCGGAAGGTTTTGCCTTTAATATCGCCATAGCCCTTGTCCATCGAGAAGCCTTTGCCCCCCATGAACTTTGCCATATCGTCCACGCTAATGTTCTTTTCGCGGTTGTCTATGGCAGTAACGGTGTTGCTACGGTAGCCTTCTTGGGCAAACAAGCCAAATCCGCGTGACAATGCCCATTGGCGAGTGGTTTCTGCCATTTGAGCATGGCGTGCCAAACGCACATCTAAGCCTTCTGCCAAAATATCATCCAATTGCTTGTTGGCGGCATACATTAGGCTGATGGGGGGCGTGCTGGGGGTGTTGTTCTTCTTTAGGCTCTTTTCGATTTCGATAAAATCGAAGTAGTAGCCACGATGCTTCACTTGTTTGGCGCGTTCAATGACGCGGTCACTAATGCTGGCAAAAGCAATGCCGGGGGGCAACGCAAACGCCTTTTGGCTGCTAGTGAGTGCCATATCAATGCCCCACTCATCGGCGCGTAGCTCCGACCCTAAGAAACCGCTGACGCTGTCAATGATATACAGGGTATCGTCATATTGGCGCACAACTTCGCCAATTTCCTTAATGGGGTTGGTTACGCCGGTGCTGGTTTCATTGTGAACCACAAACACGGCATCATAGGCTTGCTTCTTAAGAGCTTCTGCTACTAGGTCGGCAGTATGGGCGCGACCCCAATCTAGCTCGATGGTATCAACTTCTTTGCCGTTGTCTTCACTAATTTTTGCCCAACGGTCGCTAAATGCACCGCTGACAAGGTGAAGGGCTTTCTTGCCATCACGAATAACGTTGCGTGATGCACCTTCCCACAAGCCCGTACCCGATGACCCGTGTACAAACACGCGAGATTCGGTAACGAAGGCTTTCTTTAGCTTTTCTTGAAGGGCAGCAAAAAGGTCTGCAAATGCAGTAGAGCGATGCCCAATCATCCAAGCCGTTTGGGCTTCAAGGATTTCTTTTCTTACTTCAACGGGGCCGGGGATAACAAGATACTTGTGGTCACGATTGCTCATGTGGGACTATCTCCTGTGCGCTATTCCAAAGGGCGGTTTGTGACGAAATGCACAACGAAAAGGAATTGTAACAGAGACCCCATAGGCAAGTGTAGGGGCAAGGCAATGCACCCCAGCAAAACAATGGCTAACAAGCTATTTTGTGTTACACTTTAATCAAAATAAACTTACTTTTAGTATTGGGGAAATTTATGTTATCGCCGATTGAAAAGATGCTTTTTACCCTGCTGGCGTTGCTGGCAATTGGCGCAACCTACACGGGTTTTATGGAAATGTATCGCGTCATTAATCGCGGTCAAGACAAGCTCCACTTTGATAAATTGCTCTTTAGAGCATGGCACGCCCTCCGTATTTATTTAACCCAAGAAACCACCCTTAAAACCAGAACGCTTGTTAGCCTCATTCATTGGGGTGTGGTGATTGGCTTTACATATTATTTCTTGGTCAATGGCGTAGACTTGCTCATTGGCATGGTGGATGGCTTTGAAGAGTCCCTTAAAACACTCACAGGCTTGCCCGCCTTACTTTATGATGGCTATCGCCTTTTGGGCGATGTGTTAAGTTTGGTGGTGCTGGCAGGCGTGGCGTACTTTATCGCGCGCCGTTTGGTATTGCCCAATAAAAAAGACCTGATGTATCACGACAACGTGCTATTACACCCCAGCGTTAAAAACGGTGGCGTGCTTAACGACAGCATGATTGTGGCGGGGTTTATCTTGCTTCATGTGGGCGCACGCTTCTTAGGTGAAGCCGTTCTTGTGGCAGAAGCAGGCGCAATTGACCCCTTTATGCCGTTTGCATCGCTCGTGTCGGTGCTGTTTGGGGGCATTAACGCCAGTGGACTTGACTTTGCACGCCACGTCTTTTGGTGGGTAGCGTTGGGGGGCATTTTGCTCTTTACGCCCTACTTCCCCTATACCAAGCACGCGCACCTCTTTATGGCTCCCCTAAACTTTCTTACGCGCCCCAAGCGCACCTCATTGGGTGAAATGTCGCCTATTGGCATAGAGGACGAAACCAAAGAGCAGTTTGGCGCATCCAGGCTAGAACACCTCTCTAAAACCCAAATTTTTGATGCGTTTGCCTGTATTCAGTGTAACCGTTGCCAAGATGTTTGCCCTGCATACCTAACAGGCAAAGAGCTATCGCCTTCCGCATTAGAAGTGAACAAACGCTATGCCATCCGTGAGAACATGAGCGCAATTGCCAATGGCGAAGGCACATTCCCCCTCATTGGAACAGTTATTAGTGAATCTGCGGTGTGGGCGTGTACGGGCTGTGGCGCGTGTGTGGACATTTGCCCTGTGGGTGATGAACCCATGTTTGATATTTTTGACATTCGCAGAAACCAAGTTTTGATTGAAGCCGACTTTCCCGAACAATTAGAAACCGCGTTTAAGGGCATGGAACGGCAAGGCAACCCTTGGGGGCAAAACGTCAACCGTGTGGCATGGACAGAAGGGCTAGAATTTGCAGTTCCCACCGTAGACGAAAACCCCAACTTCGACATTCTCTATTGGACGGGGTGCGCCGTTGCCGTAGACCCGCGCGCCCAAGAAACCGCGCGTTCTTTGGTGAAAATTTTGCACAAGGCGGGCATTAACTTTGCCATTCTTGGCGGTAGTGAAACTTGTACGGGTGACGTGGCACGTCGCGCAGGCAATGAGTATTTGTTCTTTGAGCTTGCCTCACAAAACGTTGAAACACTCAATGAAGTAAACCCCAAGCGCATCGTGGTAACTTGCCCCCATTGCTTGCACAATATTGGCAAAGAGTATCACCAATTTGGCGGTGAATACGAAGTGATTCACCACACAGAATTGATTGACGAACTGATTGCCCAAAACAAAATTCCGCGCATCACCAACCCCAAACAATGGGCAAACGTGACCTTCCATGACCCCTGTTACTTAGGGCGGCATAATGACGTGGTAGAAGAACCGCGTAATGTGCTAACGGGCATGGGTGCAAACCTCATTGAAATGCCACGCTCTAAGAAAAATTCGTTCTGTTGTGGGGCGGGTGGGGCGCAATTTTGGAAAGAGGAAGAACACGGCACAAAAGCGGTTAATTTGGTGCGCTATGAAGAAGCCATGAAAACAGGCGCAGAAACGCTTGCAGTCGGGTGTCCTTTCTGTATGCAAATGTTTGATAGCGCAAAGTCGGGGATGAATGGCGAAGGACCCGTGATTAAAGACATCGCCGAAATTGTAGCAGAGCAAATGAACTTACAGTAAATCGGTTTTGGAGGGCGCAAAAGTGTTTTTGCGCCCTTTTCATTATGCGTGTTACAGGCGTTCGATAATGGTGGCGGTTGCCATCCCACCCCCACAACACATGGTTTGTAAGCCATAGCGTTTATTATGCACTTCTAGCGCGTTGATAAGCGTCGTCATCAGGCGTGCGCCACTGCCCCCTAAAGGATGCCCTAGCGCAATAGCCCCGCCATGAACGTTCACTTTGTCCATATCTGCGCCAATTTCACTTTCCCACATCTTTACCACGCTGGCAAACGCCTCGTTTACTTCAAATAAATCAATGTCATCTACGCTCATCTTGGCGCGTTCTAGCACCTTCTTTGTGGCACTAATGGGCCCCGTCAGCATGAGGTGGGGGTCGCTTCCAACGGTAACAGTGGCAATCACACGCGCACGAGGCGTTAACCCTAGCTCACGCGCTTTTTCTTCCGTCATTACCATCATCGCCGCCGCCCCATCAGTAATTTGGCTACTGTTGCCTGCGGTGGTTACGCCACTGGGTGTAAACGCCGTTTGCAAGGTAGACATCTTAGCGCGGTCTACGCCTGCCCTAAAGCCTTGGTCATGCGTCACCACAAACGTTTGTCCTGCATCATCTACGCCTTCAATGGGGGCAATTTCGCGTTGCAAATAGCCCGCTTCGGTGGCGCGTGCTGCCCGTAGGTGGCTGTAATAGCCCACATCGTCAACGGCTTCACGGCTAATGCCCCATTGCTGGGCAATTTCATCGCTAGCAACGCCCTGTGACACCAAGTTATACTCTTCCATCATGTTATCAGTAAAGGGGCTGGCGTTGTTTAGGCTGCTGCCCATCGGCACACGCGTCATGCTTTCTACACCACCCGCAATCACAATATCCGCTTGCCCACTTGCCACCATCGCACAAGCAAGGTGTAGGGCTTGCTGGCTACTGCCACACTGAAAGTCAATGGAGGTGGCGGGTACTTCGATGGGCAAGCCACTTTCTAGCACCACATTTCGGGCAACGTTAAAGGTTTGTTCAGCCACTTGGCTAACACACCCCCAAATCACGTGGTCAACGGCATTGGCAGAAACACCTGTGCGCTGTAGCAAGGCTTTAATGACGTGCGCCCCCAGCTTAACGGGGTGTTGTTCTCTTAGCCAGCCGTTGCGCTTGCCCAATGGCGTGCGAATAGCATCCACAATCACGATATTGCTCATAAACATTACTCCTGTAAAAAATTAAATTTGCGTTTAATTAGCCTTTACGCCTTATGATAGCGCAAAAACACCCCAAAATAAAATGAGGACTTCAAAAGACATCACTCAAAGCACAATGTGTTGCCTTCTTTTTAGAAACCGTGTTAAACTTATAGTGAACATTTAAGTTTTTTTAATTAGAGCAATTCCCCCCCGATAAAAAATGAGGACACATTTATGTTAGCAAATTTACCCGCATCATCAATTGATATTTTAGACTGGTCATGGGAGCAATTTGCCCCCTTTGCCAATGACCTTCTTAGCCGTTCCATCACCCCCGATACCTTAGAAGAATTTATGCTAGATTGGACGCGCTTTAACGATTTAACTGGTGAAGCCGGAAGCCGTATTTACGTAGGAACAACCCTCAACACCCAAGATGACGTGGCACAAGCCCGCTTCATGAACCTTATCCAAAATCTATACCCTGAATTTAGCAAGCTAGAAAATGAGCTACAAAAGAAATTAGTTGAAAGTGGGCTAACCCCCGCCAATTATGATGTGCCGTTGCGTTCTATTCGCTCACAAATCGCGCTCTTTAGAGAAGAAAACCTGCCCCTCTTTACCGAGCTACAAAAGCTAGAACACGAATACAACCAAATTGTTGGGGCGCAAAGCGTAGAATGGGAAGGAGAAACCGTCACCCTAAAGCAAATGGACAAAGTACTCATGTCCTCCGACCGCGCCACCCGTGAAAAGGCGTTTAAGCTCATCTCGGAACGTCGTCTGCAAGACCGCGAAACACTAAACACCATGTGGACAACGCTCTATAACCTTCGCGCCCAAATTGCGAAGAACGCGGGCTTTGACAATTACATGGCGTATCGTTGGCAAGAGATGGAACGCTTTGATTACACCGTAGAAGATGTGCAAGAGTTTCATGCTGCCATTGAAAAGACGGTTGTGCCTGCGGTTAAACGCCTAAACGAAAAACGCGCTAAAGAGATGGGACTAGATGTTCTTAAACAATGGGATGTTTACCCCGACGCGCAAGGGCGCACACCCCTAAAGCCTTTTAGCACAGGCGATGAACTCGCAGAAGGTTCGGGAAGCATCTTTAACCAGCTGGATGCTCAATTGGGCAAGTATTTTGAACGTATGGTGACAGAAAACTTGCTTGACCTAGAAAACCGCCCCAATAAAGCGCCAGGGGGCTATTGCACCACCTATAGCAACATCAAAAGCCCTTTCATCTTTATGAACAGCGTGGGCATTCACGATGACCTACAAACCATGCTTCACGAGGCAGGTCATGCGTTTCATGCCTTTGAATCTTTAGTACATCCCTATACAGGGCAAACTCACGCGCCCATCGAATTTTGTGAAGTGGCTTCTATGACAATGGAACTACTTACACAGCCCTATCTCACACAAGATAAGGGTGGTTTTTATAGCGAAAGTGACGCAGCACGCGCCAGCATCGAACACCTAGAGAGCATGTTGGTCTTTTGGCCCTACATGGCGGTGGTGGATGCCTTCCAAACGTGGGTATACACCAGCCCTGACGGTAGCGACCCCGCCAAATGTGACGCAAAGTGGGCAGAGCTTTGGGGACGCTTTAAGCAAGGCGTAGACTATAGCGACATTCCCGACTGGGCAGCCACAGGCTGGCACAGAAAACTGCACATCTTCCAAATTCCGTTCTACTACATCGAGTATGGCATTGCCCAATTAGGGGCAGCACAAGTGTGGGCAAACTCCCTTAAAGACCACGAAGGCGCACTAAAAGCCTATCGTTACGGCTTATCGCTAGGTAACACAAAGCCCCTGCCCCAATTATTTGAGGCAGCAGGCGTAAAACTAGCGTTTGATGCGGGCATGTTGGGGGGCATTGTTGCGCTTATAGAAGAACGCATCCACACCCTAGAAACCGTCTAAAGACAACGCTTTTTAAGCAAAGTTATCACGAGGAGCGCGTTTTTACGCGCTCTTTGCGTTTAACACCTTGCGGTTTTCAATTAGGCGGTCATAATGTTCTATCACTTCGTCCATCATAGAATCCCAACTTTGGGTTTCTGCAAAGGCGCGGGCTTGGATGCCCATTTGGGTAACATGCTGGCGCGAAGTAGCAATTTGTGCCACACCCTGCACTAAGCCCTCAATATCGCTCACATCAAAGGTATAGCCCGTTACGCCTTCTTGCACCACATCAGGAATACCGCCCACCCGTGAGGACACCACAGGCAAGCCCGCCGCCATTGCTTCTACGACCACCAAACCAAACGTTTCTAGGGCGGACGTAAACGCGAAAACATCTGCGCTGGCATACGCCTGTGAGAGTTCTTCGCCCTTAAGATAGCCCATAAACACCGTGTTTGTGCCTGCGAAGTGCGCTTCTAGGTTTGCTCTTTCGGGCCCATCGCCCACAATTGCCAGCCGAGTATTGGGGACGCGCTCTAAAACGGCTTTTAATTGGTCAACTTGTTTTTCGGCAGATAGCCTGCCCACATAAATCAGAAGTGTGTCATCGGGGTTGCCGTTGCTCATGCGGTGGCGCACGGTGGCGTTACGATAGCGTGGGTTAAATTTTTCGGCATCTACGCCACGTTTCCACAAGCCCACTTCCCTAATGCCAAGCGCAATCATATCGCGTTGAATCAGGTTAGAAGGCGCAAGCGTATAATCTGCCCAATTAAACACGGTGCGCGTTGCCCAGTCGGCAAAGCCCCGCATAAATCCTAAGTGATAGTGTTGCGCCAAACGCGCCATATCAATGTGGAACGATGCCAGCGTGGGAATACCCAAATACTTTGCCATCATCAAGCCCGGAATACCAACGAGCATAGGGTGAATGAGGTGGACAATGTCGGGCTTAAACGAAGCCAGTTCACGATAGGTTAGGAGGTTGGGAGGACCCACTTTAAGTTCGGGGTAAATGGGGAATGTAACACCCGGCACAGTAATAACGGGGATGCCGTTGTACTCTTTAATATCGCCCATGCGGGGCGCAACCACAATGGGTTCTACGCCACGTTTTTTTAAGTGGTCTAGGAGCAGGCACACCACCCGCACAATGCCATCTGTTTTTGGCAGAAAAGTCTCTGTAAACACCGCAACCCGCATATTACCCCCCGTTTAAGTAAAGTTATCACAGCAGTGATAACCCACCAAAGGGCATTTGGTTCTTATTGTGGTGAACGCTCAAAGAATTGAATGAGGCGTTGTATGTTGTCACGGGCAGCCTCTTCATCAAAACTAAAGCGTGGCGGTGGCACTTTCATGGCGTTTAGGTCGTCGTAAAAGTCCTCTAGCTTGCCCGTTGCCAAAATAAGATACAGGCGATCTTGCGTGACAAACGTCAGTTGTACGCAGTGATACCCGCCCTTTTGCGTCAGTTCCACGCGCCGCACCAAGCGAGAAGGTAGGGTCGCAGGCGTGTAACGGCGGTGCATGGGGCGCAGATGTAGCCGATAATTGGTGATGGTGGTATCTAATTGAATGACAGATGGCGTGTAAAGCAGGTTGCTATTCTTTTGTAATAGCACCACCGTATAACGCCCTAATTTGCGCTCGCCACTTAATAATGCCAACATGAATTACCTTTGCTCACTTAAATGATAACTTCACCGTTATTGTACGCCATCTTGCGTTATCGGGGACAAAACTAGGGCAAAAGCCAACCCTTTTATAACGTTTAAGTATAAAGTGCGTTACGAATGTCGCGCAGGCTATCACGTAATACAGAGGCTTCTCTGATGGGGTTGACGGGCATCGCGCCATGCCAATTGACGGTTTGCAGGGATTCTATGCAAATCATGCCCGCATAGTTTGCTTCTTTAAGGGTGGTTATCACTTCGTGCAGGTCAATCTTGCCTTTATCGTGAGGCGTTTGCAGTTTTTGCGGGGCGGCTTGCCGAATTTGCACGTGCTTAACATGAGGCATAAGGGTAATGATGTCGGAGAGTTTTATTTTCTGGCACACCATTTGCGCCCAGTCCAGCGTAATCCCTAAGCCCGCCACATCATTTAGAATGCGAAGGGCTTGGGCGGGCGTTTGTGCCATTGAATCCAGATGAGGCTCTAAGCGGATAGCCATCTCAAATTTTTGGCACACCGTCACCATCTCGCCTAGTGCGTTAATGGTGCGCTGATAGGCTTCTTCGTCATCGGGGGGATGCACCAAACCCGCCGATACCGTAACGCCTCTTGCGCTAATGCCCTTCAAAAATGGCACTAATGCCTTAAATAGCTTAAGGTCGGTGTCACGCTTGGGCGCATCATTTACAGAAATACGGGGGAACATCACGCTTACATCTGCCACCGACAGGTTAAACGCTTTTAGGTCTTCCAGCAATTCACGGGCAGCTTGTACCCGTGTGGAAGGCGTGGAAGCACGCACTACGTTAATATGAGTGCCACTGCCGATATCCACGTGCCGAAAGCCCAAACGCGCAATAGTGCCTAATGCCTCTGGCAGAAGTTGGTCACTAAAGCCCCACGTATGACAAGAAAACTCTAGCATCACACCCTATGCACCCCCGTAAGCGCGTTCACCCTCTAAAATTTGGCGCAAGCGGAAGGGGTCTGTGCGCGAACTCATATCAAGGCTAATAGGAGTCACAGATACCAGCTTTTCGTGCATCAGCACGTACACATCGCTATCGGGTTCCGCTTCTGATGCGTTCATATTAAATTGATACCCTAGTTTGCCATCCCCCGCCACTCTTTCTGGGCGCGTGGGCCAATACACACGGCGACGCGATACGCGGGTAATGCGCCATTCGGTGTCTATGGTGGCTTCTAATGGCACATCCACCTTTAGCAAATCAACATCATCAGGAATTACGCGGTGTTCTAAAAGCATCATGCCAAATTTGTGTGCAAACTGGGCAGCAGGCACAAAATTCACTTCACTAGAGTAAGACAAGTGCAGGTCTTTGGGGGTTTGCTGGCTAATGGCAATGCTAGGGCATCCTAAACTTGCGCCCTCGATGGCTGCGCCCACTGTGCCACTAATGGTAATGCCATTCCCGCAGTTATCGCCGTAGTTAATGCCACTTACCAGCAACATGGGCAAGCGGTCAGAGAGTTCTAAAATGCCGTGTTGGACAGCTTGGGCGGGCGTGCCATCCACGGAATAGGCGGTGCAATCGGCGATGGGCGTTTTAAGCGCGTAAGGGTAAATAGTGCCTTGGCTAAATGTGGGCATACTGCGCCCCATGCCGCTTTGTTGTTCACGGGGGGCAACCACCAGCAAATCACCAATACCCTCAAAGGCTTTTACAGCTTCCCATAAGCCCGGTGATTCAATGCCATCATCATTAGTAAACAGAATAAGTGGTTTTTGAGTATCCTTCATCATTGTTTCTCGCTTTACGATGGGATTTCATAAATCATCCCAAATGATATTGACGGTTTAATCAACCATGTTAGCATTCTATCATTAATTATCGGTTAAGCGCAAACAAAATCTCTTGCGAAAGGCAATTTTTTGGCGCAAAAACAGCGTTTTACGCCTCATTTTATGGGCTAGGCTCGGCACAAGAAGGCAATAACGCATAATCCTTGCCCCAGCCATCGCCATAGAACGTCATATACTCGCTCACATGCGCTCCCCAATAGTCGTTATTATGTTCGCCAATGGGATGCACCACATACGTATGAGGAATCCCTTTAGAGCTAAGACGACTACTAAATAATTGCAAGCTCCCTGCCGAAGAATCCCGTGCGCCGTTATCCAAATACATCCTCAGATAACCCTTTTGCGCCACAAATTGCTCATCATTAAGGGCAATCTCTAGGGGGTTAAAGGGGGGGGGAATAAGGCGCGTATCGTTAGGGAAGTACGCACTATGACCGCCCACCTTACTAAAGAGGTCGGTGTGGCGCATGGCAATACTATATGCCCAGAATCCGCCACGGCTAATGCCCCCAATGGCGCGATACATACGGGTGTTTAGCGTACAAAAGTCACGCTCTATGCTAGGGAATAGTTCTTCTAGGATAACGCGCTCATAGCTACGGTCGGGGGGGAATGTGTTATCTTGCCCCACCACGCCAAAATACGGCATTACCACCACCATTGGCGCAAGCGTACCGCCCAAGATGCCATTATCCAACGCAGTTGTTAAGCCAATATCGCCCCATTGTTGCTCACGATAGCTTGCCCCATGAATGAGATACACTACGGGAAAGCGTTTGCCTGTTTCAAAGTAACACGGGGGCAAATATACCAAGTAACGCAAGTTTTCATTAGCAATTGCGCTGGGGTTAGTACGAAACTCAATTACCTCGCCAGCTTGTGACAAACAAGGAAACGGCGTTACAGTGGGTGTATAGTCGGGGGTTAATGTGGGAACGGGCGTGCGTGTGGCAGTGGGTGAAGGTGTTATTGTGGGGTTAGGGGTATTTGTAGGCACATTGGTAATAATTACCGCCACGGGGGTGGGGTCATAGGGAGCAAGCGCATCACAGCCCACCAAAAGCCCCAAAACAACCGCCCATAATCCACGCACCACTGCACTTTTGAACATAGCACCTGCCCCATTATCGCATTAAACAGCATCACAACCCACCATTCTAACCGCATATAGAGGGTGAAAGAAGGGTTTAAGCGCAGATGCTTTAGAGGTTTGTTAAAGTTTTGACGCAATCTGCACCAAACAATTGAATCTGAATTAGATTATTGCTATACTTAATCTAATTCAGGTTAGATTAAGTCAGTTTTTTTATGAGGATGACATAATGATTGCGACCAACACAGAAGCATTGATGGCAGGGTTTGATTTTTACAAGATGGATGATTATTTATCGGATAAGCAAAAAAATCTGCGTAATCAAGTAAGACATTGGGTGCAAACCCGCGTTCTACCCGAAATTAACCCCTACTGGGAAAAAGCCGAGTTCCCACGTGAACTCGCCCTTTCCATTAAAGAATTGCCCATTATCGGGGGTCCCCTCACTGAACACGGCGGAGCAGGCTTAGACCTCCTAGAGATGGGCTTGACCGCATTTGAACTCGCCAAAGGTGATGGTAGCGTAGGAACGTTCTATGGTGTCCACAGTGGCTTGGCATTAGGGTCGATTGGTTCACTAGGAAGCGATGAACAAAAAGCCCGTTGGATGCCCGACATGATGAGCCTGAAGAAAATTGGCGCATTTGGCTTGACCGAACCCAATATCGGTAGCAACGCCACCGGCATCGAAACCACCGCCCGTAAAGACGGCAATCATTACATCCTAAACGGCGCAAAACGCTGGATTGGCAACGCCAGCATTTCACAATTGCTCATCATTTGGGCGCGTGACGAAGACGGCAAGCTAGGGGGCTTTGTGCTAGAAAATCCCCAAGAAATTGAAGGCGTAACCATCAAAGATATTTGGGGCAAAACCGCCAAACGTGCCGTATTAAACGCCGACATTACCCTAGAAAATGTGCGCGTCCCCGCCGACAACCGCCTTGCCAATGTACGTAGCTTCAAAGATACGTTCACGGTATTGGGCATGGGGCGTTATGGTGTGGCATGGGAAGCCGCAGGGTGCGCTACCGCCGCTTTTGAATACGCCCTTAAGTATGCCAAAGAACGCGAACAATTTGGCAAGCCCATTGCAGGCTTCCAACTGATTCAGCAGAAATTGGTAGAAATGGCAACCGAAGTCACCCTAATGCAACAATTGTGCCTGTCTTTGGCGCGTAACCTTGAAAAAGGGCAAATGACCGAAGGCATGGTAAGTATGGCAAAGTACAACAACGCACGCAAAGCCCGCTACGTGACGCAATTGGCGCGTGAAGTGATGGGTGGCAATGGCTTACTCATTGAAAACCACGTAGCACGTTTGTGGACGGATGCCGAAGTAATTTACACCTATGAAGGCACAAACGAAATCAACTTGCTGATTGTTGGGCGCGAACTAACGGGCATCAGCGCCATCGTCTAACGCGCTTTTGCCCACAAGCTGTCTAGGGCTCAGTGTAGTTCTGCACAAAAGTTAGAAAGTCGCCGTAGCTAAATCTCGGCGACTTTTTATTTGGGGTGCGCTTCTAAACCACACAAAAAAGGCACCACTACAGGCTTAACGATGCCCCTTGCCCCGCATTTCGTGGGGGTTGAGGGGCATCGTGTTTATCATTACAATACCGTGTAAACCCAAACCAACCTCCTGAAGGCACGTTATGATTCGCTGTGGTATTGACATGATAGAGCATGCTCGCGTTAAGGCGGGCATTGAACGGCTAGGAGAACGCTTTCTAAAACGCTTCTTTACAGAAGGAGAGCGCGAAGACTGCAAAGACCAGCCTCACAGATTGGCGGCACGTTTGGCAGCCAAAGAAGCCGTCTCTAAAGCACTCGGAACGGGTATTGGGGATGTGCGCTGGGTAGAAATAGAAATTCGCGTGAATAACCCACGCAAACGCCCTGTACTTCACCTTTATGGGGATGCTGCCACGCTCGCGGAGCGCATGGGGGTAACTGCATGGGATGTTAGTTTAAGTCACAGTGAGCTACACGCCAGCGCAATGGTGGTGATGCTATGCAAGGACGCGCTCCCTCCTGACTTCCCACCCTTAAAAGAAGATGCTTAAGCAAAAGAACTGTCGGGGAACGCCATTTTATAGCTTGCCGTGTCGTCCCGTATAATCACGTAGGTATAAAAAGTCGTGTCCAATGCTTCGTTGGCTTATCTTGGCAACGTTGGGCATGGTGCGCTTATAGTGATTGGCTTTTACGCGCTCCCAAATTTTTGCCACAAATGCCACATCGAAACCGCTTTCTTCGGCGGCTTCTTGCACGGTATAGCGTTCATCCACTAGCAAATATAGCACTTGGTCGGCTTCGCTATACGTAAAGCCCAGCTCATCCTCGTCCGTTTGCCCCACCCACAAATCAGCACTGGGGGCTTTATCAATAATGGCTTGGGGAACGCCCATTGCTTGGGAAAGCTGGCGCACTTGGTACTTATATAAATCAGCGATGGGGTGTAATGCCACGCCACTATCGCCATAAATGGTACTATAGCCTAGCAAAAATTCGGTTTTGTTGCTTGTTCCCATCACCAGCCCGCCCCAGGCAACGCTTTGGTCATACAGCGTTATCATGCGTAGGCGTGCCATGATGTTGCCTTTGCGAAGGTTGCTCATCTCAGGAAATTGGTCAATGAGCGCGTCTGCCATCCCCGTGATAGGAATCGTGAGACTGGGCAACCCTAGCGCATCAATCACGGCTTGGGCATCATCTAGGCTGTTTTGGCTAGAGGTTTTATAGGGCATCCGCACGACTAGCACATTTTCTGCGCCCAATGCTTCTGCGCTTAAATATGCCGAAAGCGCGGAATCAATTCCCCCCGACAAGCCCATCACACAGCGTTTCATCCCCGACTTCGCAATTTCATCCCGAATAAAGCCCGTTAAAATTTTACGGGCTAGGTCGGTGTTGATGCTTAAACGTGGGAGAATGTGTGTGTTTATGGCAGTCATGTGTGCCTATTCTTCCACCAATTTTTGGGTGAGGATGCCCTTTAGCTCTTTCAAATCGGCAAAGGGCGTAATGGGCTTTTGCACAATAGCACTCGCAAACTTAAGGTGTTGGTCGTTGAGGGCGGCACGGGCGCGTTCACGGTCTTTTAGCGGGTAAAAATACTCGCGTGATTGTGTAATGCGCCGATTCACACGCTCCTGAATTTCTTCTGCCGATGTGGGCTGTGTAATGACCACCAAATCACTGTTGCCAATATGCCCGACAAAATCTTCGGGTTCGCCAAACTCACGAACCGCATTTTGTACCATGAGGGCAAGGGCGCGTACCACGTCATCCGCCGCGACGAAGCCGTATAGCTCGCGGAAATAGTCTAGTGTAGGAATAGAGAACTGCACCACCGCCCACGTATTTTCAGAAGGCAACAGGCTAGAGAGCTTTTCGTCTACAAATTTACCTTCGGGAAGTTCGGTTACGCGGTTATTGGCAGCAGGCAAACTAGAGCGTGTAATAGCATTACGAATCCGCAAACCCAGTTCTTGCAGGTCAAAGGGCTTCGTGATGTAATCTACAACACCCAATTCAAGCCCTTGTAGCTTGTCTACGCGGTCACGTTTTTCTGTTAAAAATAAGATGGGGGTGTCTTGGGTTTTGCGGTTTTCACGCAGGCGGCGACACAATTCAAAGCCATCAATATCGGGTAGGCGCACATCAAGCATAATCAGGTCTAGCTTGGTTTCATCGGCAATTTTAAGGGCTTCTACGCCCCACGCCACCGCCATTACTTCGTAATTTTGCACCCTAAAATAAGAGCTAATCATCTCGGATAAGTCGAGGTCATCTTCTACGATAAGCAATTGGGGTTTATCCACCATTTTCTCACCTTCGCGGTACTTTACCGCCCATTCTCGCCAAATGCTGTTTTATTAATACGAAATACGCAAGAGTCATCGCCACAAGTACGGCATTGCACCTCACGCACGCGAAACTCGTACCCATTAGAAGCCCAGCGCAAGCACTCTTGAATGATGCCCACCATAGCATGGCAGGTGGGTCTATCGCTGGTGCGCCCATAGGCAAAGGGACAGTTGTCTGTGTAAAGCAAAACGCTAGTCTCATCTTGTTGTAGCCAGCAACGTTGGTCGCTAAAGTGCGTTAAAACACTTGCCAACGCATTAAGCCCCAAATCAACACGGTTTTCTAGGGGAAGCGAGCGAAATATAGGACTCTGCATACCCTTAAAAATGCCAAAATGCCTCATGCCCTCTGCAAAAGTTGCCATGCCCACCCTCAGCGCAATACCGCGTCCGCCCTTTTGCCCATACATGGCTTCTAGCCCTTCGCTGATAGCACCAAAGTAGGCAAAGTCAAAGGCGCGGTCTAGGGTGTTGGCGGGGAAGGCTTCTTCAAATTCGGCTAATGCCGCCTCTTGCAGCAAATAACTTAAACCGTTGCGCCCCATTACATCATCCATCGCCAAAAAGAACGCCCTTGCAAAACGATTGGGGTAGTAAAAACCACTTAGTTCGCGCACGGGGTCGGCTTTCTGTCAGGCAACCTAAACGATTTTCTCCAGCGCATCAACTGCGCGGTTTACGTCTAGCAGAATCAAGCCCAGTTTAGCGTCTTTACGGCATAACACAGTCAACACGGCTTCTTCGCCGACACTGGTTAAAATAACATAGCCGTTATCGCCCTTGACGTTTACTTGTTCTAGTTCACCACGTGCGAGTTCTGTGGCAATGCGTTCTCCAAGTGACAACATAGCCGCAGACATCGCGCTTACGCGGTCTTCTTCAATGCCGGGGGGCATGATACTTGCCATACTTAGCCCGTCTACGCTTACGATGGCAGCCGCTTCCACATCGCCACTGCTAGATTGCAAGTCGCGTAATCGTTCTACCAATTGGTCTACACGAGATTTAGCCACAGCCACTACTCCTAAGATGATTAGGTGATTTAGAGTGCCATTACATGATAATGATACGAAAACAAAAGCCCTAAATAAGAGGGTTTGTTAGGGAAAATGTTGTTCTAACTTATGACCATTGTACACGATAATGCCAAGAATTGCACATCAAGAAACGGCGCATCAAGTGACTAAACTTGCCTACTAAAAAGAACACCCCCTCAAGCGAGGGGGCGCACTAAAACCCATACTAACCCCTGCCCCAAGCGATTTAAGTTACATCTTCTAAGGGCGGGAAGATTCTAACGGTGGTTCTGTCAGAATACGCTAAATAGTCGTTCTCTAGCTTGATGAGCTGTTCGGCATTTGGTTCACTTTCCCCCGTCATAACAAGGGTGCTATAAGTTGCAGAATCAAACGGTTCACCCATCTCAAGGCGTTCTAAGAACGCCGAAAGCCTATCCCCGCGTGTATTCACCCACGCAAAGTTAGCATTGCCGTTTTCGTCTTGGCTTTTCACAAAAATAATCAAGAATGCCTTACTAAGAACGGCTCTTTCTTGGTAGGTTAGCTCTAGTCCCGTAAAAGACACCGTACTTGTAAATGCAGGCGACACATCAGGAATTGTTGGCACGTTCTCGCCCATTTTAGAGAACGTCATCCATTGTGGCACATCGCCTAGGCTGGCAAGTTTTCTCGCCAAGCCCTTATGTAGGTCTTCATCGTCTATGCCAAAGAAGGCAATCGTGGCGATGTGTAACCTTTCGCGTTTGGATAGCGTGAATGAGGGTTGTTTTTGGGGCGACGAGTTATCATCTTCGGCAGGCTGGCGTGTACGAAACTCGCCTTTACCCGCTTCTGTAACACTATCAAAGAAAATGCGCAGGTTGGTACTATTTGTACCAAACAGATAATCGCGTTCTAGCTTTTCCCATTGTTCAATGTTGGGCTTGCCCTGCCCCGTCAGAATGACTGTGGTATAGTCGGGAATGTTAAACGGCGTGCCAATGCGGTCACGGTTAAACAAGTTTTCTAGGCGGTCACCCCTGATATTAATCCACGCAAAGTTTTCGTTGCCCTGTTCATCGGTGCTAGTGACATAGCAAATGATAAACAGCTTATCAAAAATACGACGCATTTCTGGGGTTAGGCGCAGCTCATCAAGGGGCGTTTTATGGGGATATGCTGGCGAAAAGCTAGGCTCTGTCACGGGTTCACCCACATAAGACACACCTACCAAGCCCGGCTCATCGCTTAGGCTTGCCAATTGCAACGCAGTATCGCGCAATAGGTCTTCGTCCTCGATGCCAAAGCTGGCAATTGTCCCCACATGAAAGCCTGTAAACTTCGTCATGGTAAAGGGGGCTTGCTGATTGGCAACCTGCGCCACATTGCGCTTGCGCGTTGTGCCTTTGCTTGATTGGTCTACGGAGTCTAAGAAGATGCGTAGATTCGTAAAGTGTTCGCCAAACAAATAATCACGACGGAGCTTCTCACGGATTTCTGGCGTGGGTGGGGCATCACCCACTTGAACAATCGTCGCATAGTCCTTGATGTTCTTCTCTAGGTTGTTTTCGCCATCCGTTAGCAAGCGTTCTAGGCGGTCACCGCGCACGTTAGCATACACATAAACGGGCTTGTTCTCTTGGTTGGTGCTTTGGATGTAAATAATCAAGAAGAATTGGTCTAGGAGCAGTTTATCTACCCCTGTCAGGCGCAGTTCTTCCCATAGATTACGAACCCCACCCGTGAGGTAGCCGCTGGGTTCTGGCACACTCTCGCCCACATAAGACATGTTCGTCCACGTTGGCTCATTGCTAAGGAGCGCAAACTCCTCAGAAACGCGTTGCAAAAGGGGTTCGTATTCTTCGCCTAGACCAAAGCTGGCAATTGTCCCCACGTGCAACCATTGGATGCGCTTAATAATGAAGTCCTCTTGTTCTTTGGACGTGTTACCTGTTGCCAAAACTTTGCCTTGCTTCACGTCTTCAATAAATCCTTTAACGGCATCTTCAAGAGGGGGCGAATCATATTCAGTAGGGACATAGGTCTTTTTGGCAGGTAGCGACTCGCCTAATTCATTTAGCACGCCACTGGCAGATTGCAGCTCATACCAACGCACGTATGGCACACCATTGGAGAGGGCTTCTTTATAGGCTTTAAGGGCGTATTGTTTGGCATCGGCTTTCTTACCCATCAAGAGATAGGTGTGCGCGACATTTGCCGAAATTTGCGCCCTGTCGGATAAGTCGTGGGAGGTATTAAGGGTAGCATTAATTCTCACTTGGGCATCTTCAAACTCTCCCACCGTTGCTTGAATTCGCGCCAACCAAGACATTGCCGCCGCATCAGGACGACCAATAGACCTTAAGAGTTTGATGGCTTCTCGTATGTCTTCTAGGGCTTCGGGATAGCGTCCTTGCTGAAAGTGATTGACTGCTTTTAGATAGCGGTTGCCGCTGGATGAGCCTTGCATATTGTGTTTTTGAACCAGTTCGGTGTGCTTTTCTAGAGCATCGCTGGCATCCTTGCCTTGTCTTATTTGCCAGTTTGCCAAGCCATACGTCAGGCGTGTTTCAAAAAGCCACTTACGATATTGCCCATCACTCTCTTTAATTTCTTCATGCAAGGCGTAGGCTTCTTCAAACTTGCCCATTGTCGTCCACAACTCCATGAGTTGTTGCTTGCTTTCGGCAATGCGCCCTTCGGCTTGCACCGCTTCTGCCACGCCCAACGCCAGTTCTAGCACACGATGGGTTTCTGCCAGTCGGTCTCGGTCATTGGACGTGGTTGCATAGCAGTACAGCGTGGCGACCATGTTACTGCCATCCCGCAAATGAAGGATGTCCTCTTCAAGATTGGCACTAAAAAGGTTAGCCGCCTTATCGGTTTCTAGCAAGTTGCTATATGACAGTGCTAAGTAGTGGCGCAAATAGCTTGCGTCATCGGGGGCAATTTGGGGCAACGTAATTTCACTATGCACCCCAAAAATCGGCTCTAACAGTTTAATCAAGGCGTAGTTATCGCCCAATTCATAAAAAATCGTGTCGCATAGCTCGCGCCTAAAGTACGCTGCCGCCTTCTTTACGCGCCCAGCAAAGAGCATCGCCTTGTATTTTTCGATGCTCTCTTGAATGTCCTTAACTTCTTTTACTTTCTTTTCTTGTTGTTTTTTGCGCTCATCCTCATCATCCAACACGCTAATGATGGCTTCGTGGGCAGAGGTGCGAATGTCTTCAGGAAGCAGGTTATACGCTACCGCCCGCACTAACGGATGCAGGTCATACTTCACGGTTTCAGAATCAAATTGTAGCAAGCCCAGCTCACGCAATTGGTCAAGGTCGGTTTTGAACAAGTGGTATGCCGTTTGCACATGGATATCTTGCATGCGCTTTTTCTCGGCGCGCTTCCACTCCTCACGGCGTTTTCTAAGCGCAACCCCTTGTTTCACCTCTAGCATCGGCGGGCTGTTTTCAACGCTCTGGCGTTCTGTCTCGTCTGCTGTTTCTTGTTGCTCTATCTGCTGTTCTAGGCGCGTTTTTTCATCACGATTCAGCGTGTTATTTAGCTTTAGCTGTAAGTCTGCCATCTTTCTTGAGCCAAACGGGTTAAGCAGGGCGTTGGGGATGGGTGTTAATTCTGGGCGTGGCGGTTCGGGGGGCATATAGGTATTAAAAATTTGCAGGCGGTCATGGTCTACTGCATCGCCAAATAAGGCAATCTTGCCCAACAATTGGCTTAAGTCTTCACGAAGGTACTTGAGAGAGCGTTCTAGAATAAACTCATTACGCTTAGAATCTCTCAGGTTAATCAGCGTTTCGCTAATGTCACGCCCTTCTATCTCATACCATTGGTCAAAGTCACGGGGGGCGGGTGCATAATGCGCGATTTGGCTTGCCACCACCTTAAGCACCAACGGATGGTAGCCAAACTGTGCCATAAACTTATTGAGTTCGGTAGTATCTGCACGCCTTACCCCATTATCTGCCATCAATTGATGGGCATCATCAGGAGCTAAGCCCGTTAAGCGCACATGGCGAATATTCGGCAAGGCTTCACCTGCATCATTGATGAGGACTTTGGGCATAAGGCGCGTGCTGACCAAAATTTTAGAGTGATTAAGGTTGCGCCACTTTGTCAAAAAGTCATCGTCTTGGGGGTCAATACAAGCAAGGCGCGGACGTTCTTCTTCTAGGTCAGTGTCTTTTTGGCGGTCAGCTTCAATATTGTTATACGCCATCAGCACGCGCTCAAAGCCATCCAGTACAAACAAGTATTTCTTGTCATCACGCCGTAGCTCATCTAGCACCAGTTTAACGCGCATATGGTATTTCATCTCTAGCAGTTCGGGCGAATCGGGGTCTTTTTCTTGCATATACGCCAGAGCATAGCGCAAGAACTCATACATCGTTGCGCCTTGCTCATAAAAACTCCACCAAAACACGCCGCTAGGGTTCATTACGTTTTGGGCGTTCTCTTTCACCCAGTACCACGTCACAGCACTTTTGCCCATGCCCCCAATGGCATCAAACACAAACACGCCATCCCTAGACACAGCCCACTCATCCAGCATGTTTAGCTCACGCTTGCGCCCTACAAAATTAGTGGTTAGCAAGAGATATTCGGTGTGGTAGTGAGGCTTGGGGGGCTTCGCTAGAAAGGTTTTTTTCACGACCACAGGCTCAATTTCGCTGGGGGTTGTCTTTTCGCCTGTGGGTTCTAGCCAGCGTTCATCTTGGATGACATTGGCTAAGGCAACAGCGATTAGGTTGCCTAGCTCTTTTTCGTCCTTAAATTCTTTACGGATGTGGTTTTTACCCAGTTCTTCTTTAAGTTCTTTTAGTTTCTTTTTGCCCTCATCACTTTGTTCAAAAAACTGTGCCATCGCCTCTTGCGTTTGCCCAGCGTTCATTTTGCTAGTGTCGGGAGCAGGATGGTCTTCGTGCATTAAGAAAATAAGTACAGCAATACCGCGTTCAATAGCACGGCGGTACTCTAGCTCTGTAATCGACACTTTACCAGGGTTGCGTGAGTCATCAGGAATATAGCCATAACGATAGCCAAAAATACCAATATACACTTCAGCCTCGTCTACCATTGCCAAAGAAACGGCAATCGCATCGTCGCGCTGTGCCGCCAAATCTTCCATCCGTAGCGGGTGCATGCCCACATTAAGAATGGCATCGGTGGCTTTTGCACGATGTAGGGGTAAATCTTTGGATGTACTGCTTATCATTACATCCAGACGTTTTCTTTTAGAAGGTTTTGGGGTGTGTGCTGTTGATGATGTCATAAGCATTTACCTCTATGTTTTTTGTATACGAGTTCTAACAATTATAATACATAGAATTATTCTCGCCACAAATTGGGGGGATTCATTGCTCATCTTTTAGGTGTGCGTATGATATTATACCTTCTGCTACACTTTTGGCTTACATAACAAAAACATGCGCCGCATCCTACAGCGTTTGGGCTGTGAAACCGCCGTAACCACTTTCAACGCCACGCCGCACCGCCGAGAGAATCGATTTACGATGCCATGCGTGCACGTACAAACAGGAATAAACATAGAACGGCTAGGACAATGGTTAAACCAACAGGTTTGGCGACAATTTAGCACTTTTTTCATGCACATTTGTTGTTTTGTATTACAATAAATTGTACCACCCTATTTAATAGTTTGAGGAAGTGCTTTATGCGTAACAAACTTTCAATACTGCTTATAATGATGTTCTTGATTTTGGGGGCAAGCCAAGCACAAGATACGTTTACACTCACGCTTTTACACACCAATGACACCCACGCGCATCATCTACCCGATGCCAATGGCAATGGTGGCGTGTCACGTCAAGCAACCGTTGTAAAGCAAGTACGAGAAGAAAACCCAAATACCCTCTTGATAGATACCGGTGACCGCTTTAGTGGCACATTGTTTCATACGCTCTATCAAGGGCTAGACCAACAACAACTGATGAACGCCATCGGCTATAATGTGATGACATTGGGCAACCATGAATTTGATGGTGGGGATGAAGTTGTAGCCAATTTCATCAGTGGCTTAAATTTCCCTGTGGTGGTGTCCAATATGGCAACAGCAGGAAGTCTTTTAGAAGATTTGGTGTTGCCCTATGCAATTCTTGATATAAATGGCGAACAAATCGGTATCATTGGCTTAATTGTGGCAGAAACGCCCGAACTTGCCTCGCCAAGTGAAATCCTTGAGTTTAGCTTTGATTATGTTGATGTTGCTAACGCGACTGCTGAAGAACTTAAGGAGCAGGGTGTTAATAAAATTATCGTTTTGGCGCACGTTAGCTATGATGAGATGATGAACTTCATGACCCTATTTGAGGGAATTGACGTGGTGATTGGTGGGGACACCCACGTTCTAAATAGCAATAGCCTTAGTAGTGCTTACGCGCCTTACCCTATTACTGTAGAGGGCGCAGACGGCAACCCCATCTACTATGCCCAAGCAGGCTATTACAACACCCACATGGGGCGGATGGACGTTACCTTTGATGCAGAAGGTATTGTTACCAGTGCAGGGGGTGATGCTATTTGGCTAACGCGCTACATCACCCCCGACCCCGAAGTAGAAGAAGTGGTACAGGAGCTATTTGCGGGCATTGATGACCTCATCGAAACACCTTTAGGGGTCTTTAGTGACATTGATTTAGAGGGCAGGCGCGAAGTGTGCCGTGTAGAAGAATGTAGTATGGGTAACTTGGTTGCGGATTCCGTACGCTTTGCCACCAATGCTCAAATTGGCTTGGCAAATGGCGGTGGCGTGCGTGCCAGCATCTCCGCAGGCGAACTGCGCGTGGGTAATGTGATGGAAGTGTTGCCCTTTGCCAATGTAGTCGTTTCCTTTAGTGTGAATGGCGCAACGCTTAAAGAGATTCTTGAAAATGGCGTAGCTCGCATAACACTTAATGAGAACGGTGAAATTATGCGCTTTGATAGTGCCGGGCGTTTCTTGCAGGTATCAGGGCTACGCTATCGCTACGACCCCACCCTGGAAGTGGGCAACCGCATCACAAGCGTTGAAATTGATAATGATGATGGTACATTCAGCCCCCTAGACCTCAACACGCTATATACAGTTGCCACCAATTCCTTTATTTATGAGGGCGGTGACGGCTTTAGCATGTTGCCATCAAAAACCATTGGCGCAGTGACCGATGGGCGGTATGATTATGAAGCGTTGACCGAGTATTTAGAAACACTCGCGTTCATTGATGAAAGCCTTATTCTTGGAGAACCACGCATTACCATAGAGAATGCGACCTTAGAAACGATTCCATGAGCCATTTTACAAACATCAACGAAGCTATTCGCTATATCTTCAAAACCCGTGATGCTGTCCGCGACACGCTTCACGGGTTAGATGAAGCCACGCGCGATATTACCCCCACGCGCAACCTGCTTTTAGCCACCCACCTTTTAGATACCCCCCGTGAGTATGTGGTGGTAACAGGGAGCAAGGGCAAGGGGTCGATTGTGGCACTTACAGCAAGTTTGCTTCGTTCGTTAGGGCATAAGGTGGGGATGGTCACAAGTCCCCACCTGCGCTTTTGGACAGAGCGCATCCGTGTTAATGGGCAAGCCATTCCCGAAGCCGATTTTATGCGGATTTTAAGCGAGCTAAAGCCCCTCATTGATGCTGAAGCCCTCACGCTTGCCCCCAACCGCTACATCAGCCCACAAGGTATTTTCTTACTCGTTGCGCTGTCTTGGTTTAACGAACAGGGCGCAAATTGTGCGGTGCTAGAAGTGGGGCGTGGCGGACGTTATGATGATATGGCTCTTGTTCCCAATAAAGTCAGCCTGTTTGCGCCCATGTTTATAGAACACGCTCAATATCTTGGCGATAGCATCGAGCGCATTGCGTGGCACAAGGCGGGCATCATCAAAACGGGCAGCTATGTTTATAGCCTTGCCCAAGAACCGCCTGCACTCAATATGCTAGAGCGCGAAGCCCAAAGCAAGGATAGCGAGTTCTTTTGGTTTTCATCGCTAGACATTGGCGAATTTATCGCCGATACCCCTAATGGGCTTTTGTGTCGTATTGGACGCTATGGCGAGTGTGAATTACCCCTCTTTGGGCGGTATCAAATTGCCAATGCGTCCCTCGCCATTCAAGCTGCGGGCAATATGCACGCCCGTTTGGGCGGTATCCCCCACGCCAGCGAAGAATATGTGCAACGCATTAAGCAGGGCTTGCTTGAGGTGCGTTGGCATGGGCGTTTACAACAAATGCAAACCGCACCAACGGTCTTTTTAGAGGGCGCAATTAACCCCCTCAGCGTGGATGCCTTTGTGGAAAGCGTGCAATCGCGCAGCACGCGCCCCATTATTGCCGTCGCAGGCGTACCCGCAGACCGCGACATGGCGGGCGCATTTGAACGCCTGTCCGCCCATTGTGACCACCTCATTTTGACGCAAACCACGTTTAACCCGTCTATCAAGTTTGCGCCTCCTGCCGACGCGCTGGCAATCGCACGTCAGTTTAACCCCACCGCCCAGTATATTGCCTCTTTTGAAGAAGCCATTGCCCACGCCAAAGAACGCGCTGGCACTGCTGGCACAGTCTGGCTGTGTGTGGCGCAGCCCTTAGTCGGCGAAGCCATGATGATTTGGGATGTAGACACACACAACGTCTAAAGCAAGCCCACCGCCCTAGCCCGCGCTATCACGCCCAAAGCCGCCCGTATCATGGGCATATCTATCATTTTGCCTTCGTATTCAAACACGCCTTTGCCTGCCGATTGGTGCATATCATGAGCATCAATTAGGCGTTGGGCGGCGTGTACTTCGTTGAGGGTGGGCGTAAACACGCTTTGCATAGGCGCAACCTGCTTGGGATGAATGGCAAGTTTGCCTGTGTAGCCCATTTCTAAGGCAAAGCGCGTTTCTGCGATGATTTGTTCTTCGGGGGCGGTAAGGTCTATAAACACCGTATCAATGGCTTGCAATCCAAACGCCTTAGCGTGAAGCACCACCGCGCTTCGGGCATAAAACACTTCCCAGCCTTCGGGCGTTCGTTTTGCGCCCATGTCGCCTGCGAGGTCTTCTGCACCAAAAATGAGCGTTTCTAAACGGGCATCACTGCTGGCAATATGGGGTAAGTTCACAATGCCCTTTGCGGTTTCAATGATAGCAAGAATTTTGATACTATTGCGTTGCCAACCGTTGCGCTCTTCGGCAGTCGTCAATAGCTCAGAAACGTGCTGTACTTGGCGAGCATCTTCTACTTTGGGCAACACATAGCCATCAGGGAGCGCATCTACGGTTTGGGCAATATCTTCGGCATACAGCCAATTAGGAATAATCATATTGGTACGCACCAGTTTTTCTGCACGCCCAAAATCCACTTCACGAAGGGCTCGTGCCACGCTTTCACGGGCGGCTTGCTTGTGGGTAAATGCCACAGCATCCTCTAAGTCCATGATGATACTGTCCACGCCAACTGTTGTGCCTTTTTCAATCTTTTTTCTTGAATCACCGGGCATAAACAGCAAAGAACGCCTCACACGCATGGTCAACACTCCCTAATAAATAATATTTAAGCCTTATTTTGTGTGTTCGTACTTTTTCATTTTAACACGCCTAAGCGCGTTAGGCTTTCACATTCTCTCCGTTTGCGCTACACTTTGGGCGTTTGCATTGGTTTAATTCCAATAGGTGAGCGTTATCATGACAACAAAGGAGCAACACACCATGAACCTATGGCATGATTTAGTCCCCGGCACAAATGTCCCAGAAGTGCTTTATGCCGTTATTGAAATTCCAAAGGGAAGCCGTAATAAGTATGAGTACAGCAAAACGGGGGGCGTTTTTAAGCTAGACCGCGTGTTATACAGCCCATTTGTCTATCCCGCTGATTATGGCTTTGTGCCACAAACCTATTTTGATGATGGCGATGCCCTCGATGTTTTGGTGATGATGAACGAACCAACGTTTGTGGGTTGTGTTACAGAATGTCGCCCGTTGGGGATGCTAAGAATGGTAGACAGTGGCGAAGCCGACAGCAAAATTTTAGCTGTGCCAGCCAATGACCCCTATTTTAAGCACTATACCAGCCTAAAAGATGTGTCACCCCACTATCTAAAAGAAATTGAACACTTCTTCCAAGCCTATAAGACGCTTCAGGGTAAGCTATGCACCACCGAAGGGTGGGCAGAACTAGAAGAAACCCAAGATGTAATTAAGAAGAGTGTGGAAGCCTACCGCGTAAAGTTCCCTAGCGTGCGTGCAGGCGTAGAGCTATAAAACCGTTTTTGAAACCATCGCAATGGGCGTAATGGTGGCTTATCATTGCGCCCGCTGCATCAGAGGACAGCATGACATCCTTTATAGAGATTGCCAAAGACCTTATCATTATTCGTAAAAAGCCCACCACAGAAGCGCGTTATAAGTCCTATCCTAGCTTGCTACAGGGCTTTATAGAACACCTGCAAGCGTGCGAGGATGTAACGGTATTGCGTGAAGTGATTGCGCTGGATACGGGCTATTATTTGTTGGCGGGCTATCGCCAAAAGGTGCTGGAAAAGTGGCTTACATTAGAGCGCACCTCCGAAGCATTGCGCTTATACGCCACGCAACTAATGCTTTTTGGTGATACAGATGACTTTGGTAGCGCAAATAATGAAGTAGATGAGCGTGTTGAAGCCCTTGAAAAAGAGGCAGACGCACTAGACGCATCGGCTTAAAAGCGTGCTACAATAAGCCACGTCCCCACACGGTATAACGCTAAGGAAAAACCCATTATGAGCAAAGAACCCTTCTCATTACGCTGGACAGAAGTTTGGACAATGGCAATTACACGCCCCCAACCCGAAACCTATGGCACATTGCTACAAGACACAAACACGCGCCTGTCACGGGCGATTACATGGCTCTTTCTTACGTCTCTGCTTTCCACATTGGCGCTATTTAACGCACTCATGACCACCCAAGAGTTCCAAGAAGCCATGACGCTTTTGCTTGCCGAAAACGGCATTTCTAGTGTCGATGTCAACATTGGGCAGGTTTTGTTCTTTTCGGCGTTATTTGCCGCGCCCATCTCGGCGTTCTTTATGGTGTTGGGGTGGCTGTTATTGGGGCGTGTCATCCAGTTCATTGCCGACCAAATGGGCGCACCACAGCTAACGAAGGGGCGTTTTAGCCAATTGATGTATTGCATTGGCGCAATTGTCGCACCGCTTACGCTGGTAGGGGCGTTCTTATCGCTCATTCCGTTATTGGGTATTTTCTCGCTTGGTGTCACGCTATACCAGATGTATTGTTTGGTGCGTGCCTCACAAGCCGTCTATCAAATGGACACGCGCACCGCCATGACGGTGGTCGTATTCCCCATCATCGGCTTCTTTGCGCTCCAGCTTATTCTCTTGGGGTCGTTGATATAAAAAAGGGGCTTGGCACACGCCAAACCCCTTAGAGCGTTCTCGTTTAGTGCGTGTTCTGTGGGAAATACGTCCGCAAGCCGCGCATATACTGGGCGCGTTCAAATGCAGAAGGGTCGGCGGTGTGCTGTTGGCTGACGCTTCCACGCAATTGCTCTACAGACTCGTATTCATGTTCCTCTAGCCACGCCACCAACTCTCTCTCTACGGTGCTAAAGTGGTCGATTCCATGCTTCAGCACCGCCGAAGTCATCATGGTCACGTTTGCGCCTGCCATCAAGAGCTTTAGCGCATCTTGTGCCGTGTGTACGCCACTGGTTGCCGCTAAATTCGCTTTTAGCTTGCCATAAAGAATCCCGATCCAACGCAACGGCAAGCGCAAATCATAGGATGTACTCAATAAGATGTTGGGTTCGGTTTCTAGCGTTTCTAGGTTAATATCGGGCTGATAAAACCGATTAAACAACACCAACGCATCCGCCCCCACATCATCCAAACGCTTTGCCATATTCGCAAAATTGCTAAAATACGGGCTTAACTTAACGGAAATCGGGATGTTAAGTTGCTCTTTCACACTCTTTACAATGTCTATATAACGTTGTTCCACTTCTGCACCACTTTGGTGAATGTCGGTGGGGATGTGATAGATATTCAGCTCGATTGCACTCGCCCCCGCTTCTTGCATTTGCAGGCTAAAGTGCGTCCATCCCCCCACACTCGCCCCGTTTAGGCTGGCAATAATGGGAACACTCACCGCCTCGCGTGCCTTGCGAATGTGATTAAGGTAATCATCAGTACGCGCATGGAACACTTCGGGTTCTGGAAAATACGTTAGGGCTTCGGCATAGCTTTCTGTGCCATATTCCAAATGGTGTTGCAGGGCTTCGCGTTCCATCCGAATTTCTTCTTCATACAGCGAATACAGCACA
>Ga0163144_10005295_pt1 | contig 28679 bp, 26 predicted proteins | sample OliLak19BULKMAT1_FD_123175 | JGI IMG/M metagenome (GOLD analysis project Ga0163144, IMG submission 123175) | Freshwater microbial mat bacterial communities from Lake Vanda, McMurdo Dry Valleys, Antarctica - Oligotrophic Lake LV.19.BULKMAT1 | ecosystem: Environmental > Aquatic > Freshwater >...
CGCGACGTGGATGCCGATCAATATTCATCGGCTCATTGCCAACGCCGTGTTCGGTGGTGCGATTGTGGCTGCGTATGCCGCCTATCGCTTCCTCGCTGCGACAACCGATGAAGAGCGAGCTCACTACGACTGGATGGGCTACGTCGGCAATTTCATCGCCATTTCGACCTTCATCGTACTGCCCTTCGCCGGCTACTGGCTCGGCCGCGAGATATACCAGTACAACCAGCAGATGGGCATCACCATGATGGGAGGCTTCATGAGCTGGCTCTGGATCGTGCAGGCCGTGCTCATCGGGGTGCTCTTCATTGCCGCCAACTATTACCTGTGGACGGGCATGGGGCGCATTCCCGGCGCCGAGCGCTTTTCGAAGTACACCAAGTGGATGCTGATACTCCTCGTGGTGTGCTGGATCGTTTGGGCCACCCCGCATACGATGATCGCCAGTCGCTCGGAGTTGGCCGCCATGGGCGGCGCGCATCATCCGTTCCTGAACGTGCTCGGTGTCATGAGCGCCAAGAACACCGCCGTCAACCTGATGATTCTCACCACGTTCCTGTCGTTCCTGCTCTATCGCCGCGCCAATACGCGACCGACAGTCGCCTGGGCCAAGACGGGGACGCTGGTTCAGGGCGCGATGTTCGTGTTCGCCGCCGTCGTCGTGCTCTTCTATGGCGTCTACGGATATTTCGTGGAGGCCATCGTGCGCATCGGCTTCAGCGTGTATCAGGTGGCGGCCGTGATTCTCTGCATACTCAGCGTCACCATCATCGATGTGTTCATCGGCCGTGGCGCCGAGTCGCGGGGAGCGATCCAGTGGGGCAAGATGCCCGATCGCTCACAGTACGCGCTCTTCGTGCTCGCGGTCACGTTCACCTGGCTCATGGGATTGATGGGTTTCGCGCGCAGTGGAATCCGCCAGCACTGGCATGTGTGGCAGGTGGTACGCGACAACAGCGTTGATGCGGCGACTCCCGCGTTAGGCGAGGCAGCCAAAATGATCACCCTCTGCGTCGTCATCTTCCTGAGCCTGGTAACCTTCATTTTCTGGCTCGGCTCGTTGGCCGAACATGCGGCGCAGAAGCGTGGTGCGACCCCCGACACGCCGGCCATCACTCCAGCCGGCGTCACGGGAGACTGAACCACCATGTGGCGCACGAATCTCAAGATTCTCGGGCTGACACTCGCCGTCCTCGCCTTCTATACGATGATCGCGAATATCATTCCACAGTTGGAGTCCGAAGTTCCGGAAACGCTGGACCTGACAAGTGGCGTATCACCCGAAGCCCTGGTCGCGGCGGGTGAAAAGATCTACAACGGCGCGGGAGGATGTGCCGCCTGCCACGGGCTGGGCACGCGTGCGCCCAATATCCTCACCGACCACGCGGGAGAGGGCATGATCGGCGCCCGCTGCGCGACCCGCGAGAAGGGAGTCGACTGCAAGGCGTACCTTTACGAGTCGCTCACGGTGCCGCTCAAGTTCGTGGTGGCGGGTTTCGAACCCATCATGCCGGATATGCGGCGCCAGATCAGTGAAGACCAGATCTGGGCACTGGTGGCATTTCTGGAGTCGGAGGGCGGTGAGGTGACGGTCACTGCCGAGGACATCAAGAGCACGGCGCCCGCCCCATCGGCAGGTGGCGCGAGTACCGTGGTACCCGGCGGCGTGGCCATCACCGCGACCATGGACCCCACCGTGCTCTACACGGAGAAGGGATGCGTCGGGTGCCATCAGTTGGACGGAAAGGGAGGTGCCGTGGGCCCGACGTTCGACGGAATGGGCGCCCGGCTTTCGGCTGACGTCATTCGGCGCGGCATTCTTGTGCCGAACGCCGATACCGCCAAGGGATTCGAGAAGTTCGCCGGTACCATGCCCGCCACCTTCGGCCAAATGCTGTCGGCCGCACAACTGGAGGCACTGGTGCACTTCCTGGCGAATCGCAAATGAGACGCCTTCGCGACATTCTCGGGCATCCGTTCTGGCAGGCGGTCATCCTGCTTGTCGCCACATATGCGCTGTTCACGGTTGGTATCAGGTACATCCCACTACTGCTCGGCGTCCCCAGCGCCCCTGTGCCGTCAAGCGTCGTGGTCGAGTACATGTTCATCGCGATCGTCGGCATCCTCATCTACGTCAGCGCTGACGAGACACGGTGGAGTCGCTTCAAGGAGCCCATCGGCGAGACGATGGTTCGCGAGGATCGCCGCGTGGTTCGCCTGGGGCTCATGGTCGCCGTTCCCCTGCTTGTGGGGTTTGCCACGTATCAGCAGACTCGCCCCCAGGTGGACGCTCCCATTCAGCTGCGCGCGATCCACCCCGCTCCCCCGACACAGATCGTGTTCCGCGGCAAGACGATGCAGCTGGCGGAACTCGAGAATCCGTTGCGTCACGAGGGGTCCATGGCGCAGCACCTGTCCACCGGCAAACGCATCTATTACCAGAATTGTCTTGCCTGCCACGGCGATCGACTGGACGGCAAGGGACATTTTGCCGGCGGCTTCTCGCCGGCGCCGCTGTCGTTCGCCGACAATGGCACCATCGCGCAACTCACCGAGAGCTTTGTCTTCTGGCGTATCGCCAAGGGAGGCCCCGGGCTTCCGCGCGAGGGAACGCCGTGGAATTCGGCGATGCCCGTTTGGGAGGATTTTCTCACCGAAAACGAGATCTGGGCGGTGATACTGTTCCTGTACGATCAGAGCGGGTGGCAACCGCGTCGATTGGAAGCCGAGTCCAAGGGCGAGAAGACGGACGCCGAGGGAGGAAACAAATCGTGATTAGTTGCGCTCGCGGAGGAGACACGCGACGGGTGTTCGGAGCGTTAGGTGCCGCCGTCGCGCTTGGTGCGCTTGCATCGTCACTCGGGGCGCAGGCAACGCGTGGGAAGGCGGTGTACGACAAGTGGTGCGCCGAATGCCATGGAAACACGGGCGCCGGCGATGGTTCTGCCGCCGAGTACATGTTGCCACGCCCGCGTGACTTCACCAAGGGTGTGTATCAGATACGAACGACCGCCAGCGGCGAACTGCCAACCGATGCCGACCTGCTGCACGTGGTCACAGAGGGAATGCCGGGGAGCGCAATGCCCGACTGGAAAACACGGCTGAATGAGACCGAACGCGCCGATGTGGTGGCGTACATCAAGGGCATGTCATCGTTCTTCAGCGGCGCCGCCCCCACGGCGATCGCAGCAGGGAAAGCGCCCGCCATGTCTGCCGAGGCGGTTGCGCAGGGGCGCGTCGCCTTCGAGAAGTTGGAGTGCTTCAAGTGTCACGGGCAGCAGGGGCGGGGCGACGGCGCATCCGCGCCCACGCTCAAGGATGACGATGGTCATCCGATCAAGGCGGCCAATCTGGCCGAGCACTGGAAGTTCAACGGCGGCGCAACCATCGAGCAGATCTACACCCGACTGCGCACGGGACTCGACGGCACTCCAATGCCGTCATTCTCCGATGCGATGGAGAGCAAGGTCGTAACGGACGAACAGCTCTGGCAGCTGGCGCAGTATGTACGAAGCCTCTCACCCGAGAAGGACCCCGAGGTTCGAGAGGTTGTGCGGGCCGCACTGGCCAAAGGCGCGCTGCCTGTCGGTCCATCCGACTCGGCGTGGTCGCAGGCAGATCGTTTCTGGATTCCGTTGGTCGGACAGATTGTCGTCAAGCCGCGCTGGTTCGCGCCCAGCATAGATGGTGTGTGGGTGCAGGCCTTGCATGATGGCAAGCAACTCAGCATGCGCGTGAGTTGGGACGATCCATCGCGGTCGCCCGATGCGCCGTGGAACGAGTGGCTGGGCCGCATCAGGAAGACCGTGACTGCGATCGATTCCATTCCGATCGATTCCGCTCAGGGTCCCGATCGTCTCACGATTCAGTTTCCCACACGGATCACGGACGATGCCGAGCGGCCGTATTTTCTCGGTGGCGACGCACGGCATCCGGTATATGCGTGGCGCTGGCGCAGCACACCCGACGAATTGCAGGAGGGACGTCTAACGGGCTTGGGGAAGTTCAAGGCGGCTGGCGCGGCCGAGGTGGCGCACGTCGCTGTGTTCGACCAGGGCCAGTGGCGCCTGCAGCTCACTCGTGCGCTCGTTCCGCGCGACACGTCGACCGTTCCGGCCTTCAGCTTGGGCACCCCAATTCCGATCGCCTTCTTTGCTGCTGACGGAAGCAACGGCGAAGATGACCTGCGCGGTGCGGTCGGCGCCTGGTACGCGATCTATCTCGATGTTCCCACTCCGCCGCGCGTCTATATCGCGCCGGCGGCCACCATGCTTCTCACGGCGGGACTCGGTGTCCTCGTTGTCGCACGAGCTCAGCGACGCGAACGCAACAGTCGCCGTGCCACCAAGGAGGAATCATGAAACGACTACTGATCTGCGGGCTGTTCTTCGCCGTTGCCGCGTGCGGGGGAAAGACGGAAGGGGGCGACGCCGCCGCTGGCGCGCCCGCAGGAGACGCGAGTGCGGCACCCACCACCGCGCTTGGCGGCGGTTCCGTGACCGGTCACGTCAAGTTTGATGGCGCGGCGCCTACCAACCCCACGATCGACATGGCCGGCGAAGCAGTCTGCCAGGGGAAATACACCAGTGCGCCGCTCGATCCGGTTATCATGGTCGCCAACGGCATGCTCGGCAACGTGGTGGTCTACGTCAAGAGCGGCCTACCCGCCGGACAGACCTACGCGGTACCAAACGATGCGGTGGAGATCGATCAGCAGGGCTGCCTCTATCATCCGCGCGCGCTGGCGATCATGGTCGGCCAGAAGCTCATCATCAAGAACAACGATGCGGTACTGCACAACATCAAGGCAGTTCCCACCAAGAACCGTCCATTCAACATCAGCCAGCCGACCGCCGGCATGACGACCACACGCACCTTCACAACCGCCGAGGACGACGTTCCGGTCGAGTGCAACGTGCACGGGTGGATGCACTCCAACATCATGGTGCTCCCGCATCCGTTCTTCGCGGTGAGCGCGGCCGATGGCTCGTTCTCGATCAAGGGGCTTCCGGCGGGCACCTATGAAATCGAGGCGCGGCACACAAAACTCGGGAGCAAGCTGATGACCGTGACGGTCGCTGGCGACGCGGCTGCCACGGCCGACTTCGCGTTTTCCGCCAGCGGCGCTTAGGGAGGGCAAACCATGTCGTGGCTCATGCCGCACGGTTCGTCGACCTTCGTCGGTGATATCGATTGGCTCTATTACCTGATCCTCTGGGTCACGGGAATCGCCTTCGTCTTCGTGGAAGTGATGCTCATCGTCTTTCTCTTCCGCTATCGGGCGCGGAAGGGAAGAAAGGCGACGTACTACCACGGCAACACGCGCTTCGAGATCATCTGGACCAGTGTGACAGCGGTTGTTGTTGTTGTCATCGGAATTCTGAGCGCCGGAGGATGGAATAACATCAAGGGGCACGACAGCATACCGGCTAACGCCTTGTCGCTTGCCGTCCACGCCAAGCAGTTCGAGTGGTTGATCACCTATCCCGGGGCTGACACTACGCTGGGCTCGGCCGATGACTTTCAGGTGCGCGGACAGCTGCATCTCATGGTCAATCAGCCTGTGGCGGCGATGTTGACGTCGGAAGATGCGATTCATTCCTTCTTTATTCCCGCCTTCCGCATCAAGCAGGACGCCGTTCCGGGCATGAACATCCGCGTCTGGTTCCAACCCACCGAGATAGGAGAGTACGAGCTGGGGTGTGCGGAGTTGTGCGGACTGGGGCACTACCGAATGCGTGCCACGGTGAGTGTGCATTCAAAGGAAGACTACGAGAAGTGGCTTCGCGGCCGTGCGGCGCTCGCCGCCACCAAGTAGAGGAACCCACATGGCGACGACTGCAGGACAGCTCGACGGACTGACTATCGAAAGCGGCCACGCGCACGCGGAGGCGCAGAGCTTCGTTAGGAAGTACATCTTCTCGACCGATCACAAGATCATCGGTATCCAGTTCCTCCTCATGAGCCTGTTGTTCCTCCTGCTCGGCGGAGTGCTGGCCATGGTGATACGCTGGCAACTGGGATTCCCGTCTCAGCCAATGCCGGGAGGTGGCGTGCTGCCGGAGACGATGGCGCCGGGGGGCGTGGTGCTTCCGGAGTTCTACACGTCGCTCGTTACCATGCACGGCACGTTCATGGTCTTTTTCGCCATCATGCCGTTGCTGGTCGGAGTGTTCGGGAACTACCTGATACCGCTCAAGATCGGGGCGCCCGACATGGCGTTCCCTCGAATCAACATGGCGTCATTCTGGATCGCGGTTCCGGCGGGATTCCTCATGCTGGCCGGATTCTTCGTCGAGGGTGGGCACGCGTCGGCGGGGTGGACCTCGTACGCACCGCTGAGTGCGCGGCCCGATCTCACGGGCGTCAGCATGGGCCAGATTCTCTGGTGCGTGAGTCTCATCGTGCTCGGTCTCTCGTCGATCCTGGGATCGTTCAACTACATCACAACGATCGTCAACATGCGGGCGCCGGGCATGCACTGGATGCGGCTCCCGCTCAGTATCTGGTGTCTCTTCGTCACCGCGATCCTTGTGCTGCTGGCGATGCCCATTCTATCGGGAGCGATCATCATGCTGCTCTTCGATCAGACGCTCGGCACCCACTTCTTCGCGCCGGCACAGGGAGGACAACCGCTGCTGTGGCAGCACCTGTTCTGGTTCTTCGGGCATCCCGAGGTCTATATCCTCATCCTGCCGGGTATGGGCGTGGCATCGGACATCATCGCCAATGCGTCGCGCAAGCCGGTGTTCGGATACACGTCCATGGTTGTGGCCATCCTCGGAATCGGAGTGCTCGGATGGGTGGTGTGGGGCCACCACATGTTCATGAGCGGCATGAACCCCACGTTAGGCACGACGTTCATGATCTCGACCATGTTCATCGCGGTCCCGTCGGCCATCAAGGTGTTCAACTGGCTGGGGACCATGTGGATGGGGAACATTCGCTTCCACGTGCCGATGCTGCATTCGATCGCGTTCGTGTCGATGTTCGTGATCGGCGGCTTGAGCGGTGTCTTCATGGCCTCGACCCCGGTCGACATCTACATCCACGACACGTACTTCATCGTGGCTCACCTGCACTACGTGCTCTTCGGCGGTAGTCTCTTCGCCATTTTCGCCGCCATCACGTACTGGTATCCCAAGATGTTCGGGCGCCTGATGAATCCGTTCTGGGGGCGGGTCCACTTCTACCTCACGCTGATTTTCTACAACTTCGTCTTCTTCCCCATGCACAACCTGGGGCTCAAGGGACACATGCGCCGCATCTACGATCCGAACGAGTACGAGTTTCTCAAGGGATTGCAGGGGCTCAACACGTTCATCTCGATCAGTGCGTTCATCCTCTTCACCGTGCAGCTCATTTTCGCTGCGAACTTCATCATGAGTTGGTACAAGGGTGAGAAGGCGTCGGCGAATCCGTGGGAGGACAATGGGTTGGAGTGGACCGTTCCATCGCCGCCGCCGCATGGCAACTTTGCAACCATTCCACATGTCTATCGCGGACCCTACGAGTACAGCTCGCCGCTCGTCACCGAAGATTTTCTTCCGCAGAATCGCGAGCTGCCGGGTGATTCGTCGCCTGCTGGCCACCACTCCTGACCGCGAGGCCTAACGAGATGGCGCACGCTGCCGCACTGGACCACGAAGACGTCATGCAACCGCCCCGGGATTGCGAACCCGGGGCCGGCGTCTACAACGCAAAGCTGGGAATGTGGGTGTTCCTCGGCTCCGAGATCATGTTCTTCACCGCCCTCATCGGGGCATACATCATTCTGCGCGTCGCACATCCGTCGTCGTTCAAGGCGCCTGGCGAGGTGCTCGCCGTATCCATCACCGCCGTCAATACGTTCCTTCTCATTTGCAGCAGCGTGACGATGGTGAAGGCGTTCGCATCGGTGCAGGACGGAAATCTCGCCGGGTTACGCAAGTGGCTTATCGCGACGGTCATCATCGGCGCGAGCTTCGTCGGGATTCAGGCGTACGAATACCAGCAGCTGATCGCGAAGGGCTTCGTACCGAGCGAAGGATTGTACGGGTCGACGTTCTATACGATGACCGGCTTTCACGGCTTCCATGTCACCGTCGGGGTCATCTGCCTGATCTTCGTGACCCTGCGGGCCTTTCAGGGGCGGTACACCGCCAAGGATCACCGCGGGGTGGAAGTCGTCGGTCTCTATTGGCACTTCGTCGATCTCGTCTGGATCATTCTCTTCACGATCGTCTATCTCATCTAAGAGCACGCACCTCATGGAAGACACCAAGCACACGCATCCCAACTACGTCGGCGTATTCATCGCGCTTGGCGTGCTCACCGGACTCGAGCTATTCGTTGCATTCCTTCCGTGGTCACAGCTGACGAGGGTCATCATTCTGCTGGTGCTGGCGGTGTGGAAGGCGGTAATGGTGGGGCTGTATTACATGCACCTGCGCTACGAGCCGAAGCGACTGCGCTGGTTGGCGGTGGCTCCGCTGCCGCTGGCGGTGATCATGGTCTACGTCGTGACACGGGAGTATCGGTGGTAGCGCGTCTGTTCGCGCGCGCTGCGCCGGTTGATTTGCTGGCACTCACCAAGCCTCGTATTACCCTGTTAGTCATGGCTACGGTGGCGGCGGGTTTCGTACTTGCCGTTCCCACCGCCAGGGGTGCGTGGGATTTTGATCTCTGGCAAATCTTCATGCACACCGTGCTGGGTGCCGGTCTGGTGGCGGCCGGCAGCAGCGCGCTCAATCAGGTGGCGGAGCGCGACGTGGACGCCCTGATGCGCCGCACGTCGACGCGGCCGCTGCCGGCCGGACGTCTCAACGTGCGCGATGCGACGATCTTTGCGTGGGGACTGGGGATTGTGGGGGTTGTCTATCTCGCGTTGGCCGTCAACGTGACCAGCGCGATCGTGGCTGCGGCCACGCTTGGCACGTACGTGCTGCTCTACACACCACTCAAGCGTCGGACGCCGATGGCAACGCTAATCGGCGCAATTCCCGGGGCGTTGCCGATTGTTGGCGGTTGGACGGGAGCCGGTGGTGCGCTGGACGCGCGCGTCTGGGTGCTGTTTGCGATACTGTGCATGTGGCAGCTCCCGCATTTTCTCGCGCTCGCCTGGATGTATCGCGACGACTACGCGCGGGCTGGCCTGCAGATGCTGAGTGTCGTCGAACCAGATGGCGACAGCACGTTTCGTCAAGCGAGGCTCACGTCGGCGGCGCTCATTCCCGTCTCCCTTTCACCGGCGCTTCTGGGCATGAGCGGCAATATTTATTTCGTCGGCGCCGCGCTGCTGTCCGGTGCACTCTTTGCCGCAAGCGTGGCAGCGGGTCGTGATCGTACCATCAAGCAGGCGCGTCGAGTCTTTCTGGTGTCGCTCGTTTACCTCCCCGGCGTTCTCCTTCTCATGATCGCGGATCGGTCCTCATGATCATGTTTCATCGGTTTCTCATTGGCACGGCGATTCTGTTCTGTGCCGCCTTTTCCTGGTGGTCGTACGAAGCGTATCGCGGCTCGGCAAGCACCGTGCAGCTCGCGCTGGCCATCGCCTTCGGACTCGCCGCCCTGGCATTCGTCTACTATCTCAAGAACCTTCGTCGAATACTGCACTCATGAATGACGACGCCATGTCACTCGCCATGTTCTGGACCGGTTTGCTGATGGTGCTGACTCCGATCGTCTCGGCGGGGCTCGTGATCGGGATCTGGCAATACACGAAGCGGCGGGAGGCGCGCGCCGCCCGCCTGTCGTCGCCGGGCGATGCGAACGGCTGACGACGAATGGTGCGCGGTGGCGACGAAGGTGCGCGGTGGCGACGCTTACTCGCCTACGCCGTCCAGCGCGTGCCGCACACCTTCGCGTAGTTCGGGGTGTGTGCGCCAGATATAGGTTCCCATCGCCAACGAGGCGATGATGTTTCCGAGCATGATCTGGTACCAAGCGAGCGCGCCGAGCGCGGTGCTGTGCTGCAGCATGGCGACGAGCCCTTGAAAGCCGAGTTCGAAGGCGATGAAGAGAATGAAGAATCCGCCGAGAATGGACGGCTGACTCTCCGCCAGCTGCACCATCAGGGTGACGATGATGCCGGCAATGGAGAATGCACCGTAATGGAAGAGCGTATAGATGAGGATCGTGAGCGGTTCCGAATCACCGGCGACCGTTTGGCTGCGGTCGAAGGCACTAATGAGGGAATGTCCGAGTAAGGACGGGGTGAAGAGGGGCCGACCGGCGATTGTGTCAACAATGAGGAACCAGGCCGCGACCGCAGTCGCGCCGATGAATCCAGCGGTGATTCCGTGGCGATAAATAAGGTTACTGCGAAACGGCATGGTGCTTCCTCTCAACCGGTGGCAGAGAAATCCGCCGTTGGCATTCGCCCAGTCGAACGAACGCTGGCACATCTAAGTTAGGGTTTCCGACAGGATCGTCAAGCCTTCATTTCTGCGATGCTCATTCAGGTCATCGCGGCATATGTCGTACGAGTGTGCCGCGCTCCCTACTCGAACATTCCGCGCGCCCTACTCGAACATGCCGCGCGCCCTACTCGAACATGCCGAGCCACGTCTCGACGTCCGAGCGCACCCCGACAAAAAAGTCGCCGAACTCCGCATACTCCGCACTCGCCGGGTCATACCGCATGTCGGTGACCACGTGCTTGATGTCGAGCGCATCGCGGGCAAAAAGCGTGACGCCCCACTCCCACTCTTCGAATCCGGTGGCGCCGGTCACGATCTGCGCGATGCGCCCCCGATAGCGGCGCCCCGTGAGGCCATGCGCGCGCATGAGGCCATCGCGCTCGGATAGCGGCAGCGCATACCAGTTGTGCGGTGCATGTCGTCGCTTGGACATAGGATAGAAGCACACGTACGGCATGTCCTGCGGAATACGGGGGTACAGCCGGCGCTCGACATGCGAGACCTCACGTTCAGCGCCTAGTCGCGCGGCGAGCACTTCACTGTATAGTGCGTCGCCGACTTCTCCGCCACGAGCGAGTGTCTCGTCGAGCAGTTGCGAGGAGAGTCCGTAGAGTGCCACTTCCGTCACGCTGAGGAAGGTGAAGGTCGGCGTGAGCACGTCCCAGAGCGGCTCACGGGCGAGTGTTTGTTGGACGGCTACAATCTCCTCGAGCGTCGGACGAAGATGCAGGAGCAGCACGTCGCTCGTACTTCCGGCGAGCGTCACGAGCGCGCTCCATCCGTCGTGTTCGGGAGCGGTCACTCGAAGGAGCGTCGAGCGCGCACTGGTGAGCGCACGAGCGCGCTCGGTGGTGTCCCACCTGCGCCATCCGTGACGATCGAGGCGCGACACGACACAGAGGGAGTACCACCCTTCCAATGTGGCTGGGGGATGAGCGGTCGTGGTCACACCGGCGAACCTCGAGTGTTAGACGTTGTGGTGTCGATAAGGGTCGGGAGAAGCTGAACTGTGGGAGACGGAGTGACAAGACACTGTTCGCGAGGAACTTTAGCGACTCACGGTTTCCTCCCGAAGCGCCTGAAGAACGAGTCGCTGTTCCACCGCGCCTTCACATCCCGGTTGGCCACCTCCGTGACCACCTTCAAATAAAAGCGCGTGAAGCCCTCGGCGGTGGCCTGGTCTACATGCTGCGTGACGTCGTCCTGCGGGAAGTGATAGCGCTTGGCGCGGAACTCCTTCACCGCCTCATGCGCCGGCGTACCGCGCGCAAAACCAACCTTGAAACTCAGCGACGGAATGCCGCGCAGGATGAAGGAGTACTGGTCGCTACGGATGAAACGATTCTCTTCGGGTTCGGGATCGCTGATGACCGCCACCCCCATCGCATCTCCCGCGCGGCGTGCATCGTCGGCCAGATTGGACTCTTCGAGTCCGTTCACCATGACCATCGTGAACGGAACAATGGGCATGAACATGTCGGTGTTGAGATCGGCCACGATGCGTGATCGCGCCACCGTAGGGTGGCTGGCGTAGTAGCGCGACCCCAACAGCCCCTTTTCCTCGGCGGTAACGGCGATAAACAGGACAGAGCGGCGAAGTTTTGTCCCACTCTCCTGCAGTCGGCGGGCGGTCTCCATGAGCAGCGCAGTTCCCGACGCGTTGTCCATGGCACCGTTGTAGATGCTGTCACCATTCACCGCGCGGCCAATGCCCACGTGATCAAGGTGAGCCGTAATTGCCACGTACTCGTCGCGAAGGAGCGGATCATTCCCGCGCAGCAGCCCGACCACGTTGTCCGACACGACGGGGAGCGTCACGAGCGTCACGCGCGAGCGGAGGCGAACCGGGAGATCGAAGTGCGGCAGGGGAAGTCCGCTGTCGGCCCGCGCTGCAATCGCCGCGTAGCGCTCCGGCGCTCCGGCGAAGAGTTTCTCCGCTCGGGCCTCGTTCCAGGCCAGCGAAAGCCGATTGCCACGCTGCGAGTCGAGCGCGGCGTCGGCCAGCGTGAGTTGTGCAGACAAACGATTGGCGGCAGCCCGCACGAAGGCGGCATCGTCCGTTCGCGCGCCCACCATAATGAGCATTCCGACAGCTCCCGCCTCTCGAAAGGTCTCCCATGCCTGCGCCCGCGAGTGCGAGAGAACTGGACCAGGGACACCCTTCGGCGTGGCCGTCGAGTATACGACGATCTTGCCCTTGAGGTCGAGTCCGGCCAGATCGTCGACGCCGTACTCGGGAAGGCGAAGACCATACCCGGCGAAGATCACCGGTGCGTCAACCGAGGTCGCCAGGGGCGCGCGCAGTTGGAGGGCGGCATCGACACCTAACGTCACTTGCTCCGAACGCCCGTCGCGCACAAGGGCGAGTGACGACTTTGACTCATCTGCCGTACGGGACAAGAACTTTACCGGCTGGAAGAATCCTTTTGTTCCCGCGGGTGTCAGGCCAGCACGGGCGAATGCGGCGGCCAAGTACTCGGCGGCCTTGCGATGCTCGATGCTTCCCGTCTGCCGACCCGCCATGGAGTCGTGCGAGAGCGCCGTCACGTCGTTCCACCAGCGCGCACTGTTCTGCCCTTGCGTCTGGCGGTTGGGTGGTAACGGAGTCAATGCCTTCACGATCACATCGCGCACGGTGGGCCACGCCGCGCTCGTGGGCGCGATAACCTCGAAATGTGCGGCGCCGGGAATACGAATGAGCTCGATGTCCCCGCCCTTCGATCGCACTGCCGTCGCGTACGCCTCCAGCGCGCGCTCGGGCATGATGCGATCCGACTCGCCGGCGATCATCACCTGGCGCGTGCCTAACGGCAACAGCTGCATCGGCGATCCTTGCGCCCATCGGTCGGGCACGACTTCGGGGTCGCCGCCCATCAGCTTCTGGATCACCCGCTCGCCGCAAATGGAGTCTCCATAGCTGGAGAAATCGCGAAGGTCGCCCGGTCCGCCCAACGCGATCGCCGCGGCAAGGGGAAGGGGCGCTCCGGTTCGGAGGGGACTGTCCGGCGCCAATCGCCTGCGCGCCGCCAGCCACAACGCGAGGTGTCCTCCCGCCGAGTGCCCCACCGAAACCACGCGGGTCAGATCGAGCGGATATCGCGTGGCGATGGAGCGCAAGGAATCGGTCGCGATGGCCACATCGAGAAAGGTGCCGGGCCAGCCACCACCGGGATTGTCATAGCGCCGGTACTCCACGTTCCACGTAGCCACTCCGGCGTCGCGCAATGCATCGGAAAGGGCGGCGGTGTTCTGCAGCGAGGCGAGCTTGTGCTGCCAGCAGCCACCATGGATCACCACGGCGACGGGAAAGGGTCCTGGGCCGACTGGAACTCGCAGATCGCCAAACTGGAGCGAGTCGGTGCCATAGGCGATTCTCGCATCGGCGGCCCGCGATGGTAGTGCATCCACGTCGCGCGGTCGAAGGAATTGTGCGCCGGCAACCACGGGCACGCTGGCAAGTGCACCGAACACGGCGTAGAGTGGCAGTAGTCGTCTTTTCATCGGTGGTGCCTCGCGAGGGTGATGCGGCGAAACGGTCGGTGGATGATATTCTCCTGGACGGTCGTCCCACCAGCACCCGTTTACCGGCACCCGTTCACCATTACCCGCTCGGGAGTTTATCAATGCACCGATTCTTCGTCGTCGCCCTGGTCGCGCTCGCCCTGCCACTCGGCGCGCAACAGAAGGCGGCGGTGTTTACTCCCGGGTCGCTCAGCGCGCACCAACAACTGACCCGCGACATCTACAAGGAGTTGGTAGAGATCAACTCGTCGGTGACGACGGGCAACATCACCACCGCTGCCGTCGAGATGGCCAAACGATTCAAGGACGCCGGCATTCCCGACGCCGACATCTTCGTGGGCGGGCCGCGTCCGGAGAAGCACAACGTGGTGGCGCGCATTCGCGGAAAGGGTGGACCGGGAGCGGCCAGGCCGATTCTCCTGCTGGCCCATCTCGATGTGGTCGAAGCGCTCAAAAGCGACTGGTCTCCCGACCTCGACCCCTTCGTCTTTCTGGAGCGTGACGGCTACTACTATGGGCGCGGTACGGCAGATGACAAAGCAATGGCGGCTATTTTCGTGGCCAACGTGTACCGCCTGAAAAAGGAGGGATACGTTCCGGACCGCGACATCATAATCGCGCTCACGGCGGACGAGGAGAGCGGGCCCGCCAATGGTGTGGACTGGTTGCTCAAGAACCATCGTGCCCTCGTGGACGCGGCGCTTGTAATCAACGAAGGGGGCGGTGGGACACTGCGCGACGGAAAGCCCCTCTTCAACAGCGTGCAGGCCACCGAGAAAATCACCACCAACCTCACGCTGCGCTCGACCAACAAGGGGGGCCACTCCTCGGTGCCACGCGACGACAACGCCATTACGTCGCTGGCCGATGCGCTGGGAAAGGTTGGGCGCTACAAGTTCGGCGTACACCTCAACGACGTGACCCGCGCCTTCTTCTCGAAAACGGCCGACCTCGAGTCTCCCGCGATGCGACGCGCGATGAAGGCACTGGTGGCCAACCCGAATGATGCAGCGGCGGTGGCCGTGGTAAGTCGAGACGTGCGCTACAACTCGATGCTGCGTACCACTTGTGTGGCCACTATGCTGACCGGTGGTCATGCCACCAACGCGCTTCCCCAACTGGCCGAAGCAAATATCAACTGCCGAGTGTATCCCACGTCCACTGCATCGGAAGTGAGGGCAGAGCTGGCCAAGGCAATCGCCGATACGTCCGTGAACGTCATCATCAAGTCAGAGCGTCCGGCCTCACCTCCGTCGGCGCTACTGGCGGAAGTGATGCAGCCGGTGGGCCAGATCACGAAAGAGCTGTTCGGCGACATCCCGGTGATTCCGGTGATGTCCACCGGCGCCACCGATTCGCGATTTTTCCGCGCGTTAGGCGTGCCGGCCTTCGGCGTGTCGGGCCTGTTCAGCGATCCGTCGGTGGACGCCCGTGCCCATGGGCGCGACGAGCGCATGGCGGTCAAGTCGTTTTTCGAAGGGCAGGAGTTTCTCTATCGTCTCACCAAGGCGCTCACCACCACCCGCATCGTTCCCTGACGTGGTACAACGTCACTCCTTCATTTTTCCAGCCCGCACCCAAACGTCGTTCCCTACCGTCACCGTGGCATCGGTGAAGAAGTTCCAGCGCACGTACCCCCCTCCCACCGTGCCACCGAGTTCCGTGTTGTCGCCTAACGAAAGCCGCACCACACCGGCGCCGTAGCCGTAGTAGGGAATCCACTTCTCCCCTCGCTCGGGAATAGCCAGGAGGGGATTGAAGCCGAGCACGAACTCCCGGAATGAACGCCCCGAGACGCCAGCGGCAGCGAGTTCTTTGTCCACTCCATCGCGCCCCGAACGGGCGGTGAAGTCGGTGAGCACGCCGCGCTCGAAGCGCATCACCAGTCCCGTGACCCTGACGCCCCCCCATACCCCATCGGGAAAGGCGATCGCGCCGCGCACCGATGTCTCGATCGGCGCCACGCGAATCGCGCCGGCTGGCACCTCCACTTCCCGATCTATGAGATTCTTCGCGCGTCGCATGCGGGCAGCCGAGGCGTCGCCGTCCTGTCTGGTTACGGGGCGATTGCCGATGGTGAAGGTGAGGTCGGTTCCGGCTGGTGTCGTCACGTGTACAGAGGCACCGCGCTCCGATGCTCCTCGCATCGCCTGCTCAAACTCTTGCTGCCGCAGGGCGAGCGAGGCGTAGTTGGTCGAGACGACGGCGCGTTGGTAGAGTCGCGCGAAGGGCTTGGTAATCGAGATAGGGTCGCCATTGAGCGCGTATGCGCCAGACCAGTGGACGTGCATGGTGCGTGCGATGCCCGCGTTGGGCGCGCGGAGCATCCGCTGCATGGCGCCATACGCAGCATCGGTCACCGTCGCACCGGGCATCATGACGCCCACGTCTACTTTCCCGAGGTAGAGTATCAGTTGGTCTTCGCTCTTCCCAATGGCACCACGCGTGAAGTCGGTGCTCCAGCCGGATGGTGCGTCGCCGCGCACCGCGAGCGCCCCCAGGTCCAGCCCTCCGGCCTTGGCAATCGCCGCGCGTAACGGCGCCACCAGTCCGTCCGCCACGCCGGGTTGTGCCACCAGGAGCACGCGTTCGCCCTTGGTCAACTGCATGCGCGCCACCAGGGCATCGGCGACGAGGCTCCAGTCCGGGGCGGGGGCCAGAGTGAGCGCCGGGGACTGCGCGCCTGATATCTGCGATGCGACGATAGACAGCATTACGGTGCGAACGAGCGCCGCGCGAATCTGGGCCGCGCGCGTGTGGGTTGATTGCATGGTGGGTGATCCAGGGCTGACGTGACGACCAGCTAGCCCTCCGCTGGCCCCGACCAGCCTTCCATTGGCTGGCTCGTACAGGGAGATTGGAGTGTGTGTGCGCCGAGCGCTAGTGGAGCGTACCCGAGTTCAGGTTGGCACGACGGCTGGGTTTGTTACCGCAGAGGACGGGGAGGTTGACCGTGCCGCTGCAATTGCATCGTCGAATACAGTCCACGAGCGCGCAGTCCTCTCTCCAACCTACCCCGAGTGAACTCCAGCGAATTCCTTGCGTACGACGCGTTAGGTCTGGCCGACCTGGTGCGCACACGGCAGGTGTCGGCGCGCCAACTCGTTGATATCGCCATCGCCCGCATCGAGCGCCTCAATCCGAGCCTCAACGCCGTGGTGCATCCCATGTTCGACGCGGCGCGGCAGGCGGCCGATGCGCCGCGTGATGACGCGCCTTTCGGCGGCGTCCCCTTTCTCATCAAGGACTTGCTCACCGCGTACGCGGGCCAACCTCTGCAGAGCGGAAGCCGGCTCTATCGCGGGTGGCGTCCCGCGCACGATTCGGAACTCATGACGCGATACCGGCGGGCTGGCATGATTGTCGTGGGCAAGACCAATACACCGGAGCTTGGCCTCACGCCGTACACGGAGCCCGAAGCGTTCGGCATCGCCCGCAACCCATGGAACCTGGCACGCACCACTGGTGGGTCGAGCGGCGGCTCTGCGGCGGCGGTTGCCAGCGGCATGGTGCCCATGGCGGGAGGGGGCGACGGGGGCGGGTCGATTCGCATTCCGGCGTCGTGCTGCGGCGTGTTTGGGTTCAAGGCGACCCGCGGCCGAGTGCCCACGGGGCCGGATGAGGGAGAACTCTGGGGCGGGGCGGTGACGGAAGGCGTGCTGTCTCGCTCAGTGCGGGATTCCGCCGCCATGCTCGATGCCGTTCAGGGAGCCGATGTGGGTGCGCCCTACGCCGCCCCCGCGCGCACATGTTCATTTCTCGACGAGGTCACCACTCCGCCCGGTCGGCTACGCATCGCCTTTACCGACGCTCCCATGTTGGGCCACACGATTCACCCCGACTGCTCGGCGGCCCTTCGCGATGTGGTAGGGCTGCTCGAATCGTTAGGCCACGAGCTGATCATGCAATCGCCGGTGATTGATCGCGAACGATTCAATCAGGCTTTCATGACCATTGTCTGCGGCGAGGTGCTGGCCGACCTGCGGGACGCGGAACAGAGACTAGGAAGACGGGTGAAGCGGGAGGACGTCGAGTTCTCCACGTGGGGGCTCGCGCTGCTGGGGGAAGCGATCAGCGCCGGGGAATACGCCGCTGCACAGCGATACCTCCAGCGGGTCGCGCGCGACGTTGGCGTCTTTTTCGAATCGATCGACCTGCTGGTCACGCCAACGCTTGGACTACCGCCGGTTCCACACGGTACGCTCAAGCCGAAGAAATCGGAGGAGTCCATGCTGCGCATGCTTGGCGCCTTGCGGGCCGGTGGCCTCATGAAGCGATTCGGCGCCATCGAGCAGGCGGCTGCGACGGTGTTCGACTTCATTCCCTATCCGCCGATGTTCAATGTCACCGGTCAGCCCGCGATGTCGGTGCCGCTGTACTGGAACGCCGATGCACTTCCCATCGGCGTGCACTTCGCAGGACGCTTCGGACACGATGGCACCCTCTTCCGTGTGGCCGGTCAACTTGAAGCGGCGCGACCATGGCGCGACCGATGGCCGACCATGGCGATGGACCTCTCATCTCCGTTGCCGTCGACGGCAGCGAGCCACCCATGAGGAGCAAACGCGCGATCACACGCGCGAGCGCACGCGACCGCTTCGTGCGCTGGCCCGCACTTCGTCCAACAGCTTCAGCACCTGGTCGAGCGTCGCATCGTCCACGAGCGCGAGAACCACATCGTCTGCCGCCCGCACCAACGGGTCGAGCGAGCAGGGCTCGTCCATCGTCGGTGATATAGCAGTACACCTGTCGGCGATCGGTCGACGTACGTCGGTCGCGCCTAACGAGGGCTGCCGACTCGAGCTTGTCGATGAGACGGGTAATGCCGGCCGCCTCGTCAATCATCCGCTCGCGAATCGTCAGCGTCGGCAACCCGCCCGACTCCGCGCCGCGCAGAATGCGCAGCACATTGTACTGCGCCAGCGACAGATCGTGCTGCTCGACGACCTTCGACACCGGGCGCTTGACCACGGCGGCGGTCCGCATTATGGCGAGGAACACCTCCTCGCGCTTGGAACCGAAGGGACGCCGCTGCTGCAGTTCGTCGTGAACGCTGCTACGCTTTTCTGACATGGCCAGCACGATACGAGGGGCGGCCGCAGACCTAACTCCAGTCTGCCGAGTCGAGACGGAGAATCGTCGCGAGGAGCACGTTGGCGCCGTTGGTAATATCGGCGGCGCGCGAAAATTCCTTGGGCGAGTGCGAAATGCCGCCCACGCTCGGAATAAAGATCATTCCAGAGGGACAGATCTGTGCCATGTGCTGCGCGTCGTGCCCGGCGCCGCTTGGCATATATTTGGTGCTGAACCCCAAACCCTTTGCTGCCTGCTCCACCGCTCGCTGCACGCGTACGTCGGTGAGCGCAGGGGCGGAATCATGGGTCGATGTGTAGCCGAACGTCGTACCGCTCGATTCGCCAATCGCCGCGGCTTCGGCACGAATACGACCGAAGAGCATGGCGATTTTCTTCGCGTCGAGGTCCCGCAGTTCCAGCGAACAGACCACTTTTCCGGGGATGACATTTGGCACTCCCGGAAATGCCTGGATGCGCCCAACCGTGCCCACCTGTCGGCCGGGAACACTGGTTACCACGCGGTTGACCATTTCCGTGAACCGGGCTGCGGCCAGCATGGCGTCATGCCGGTTGTTCATGGCCGTGGTTCCGGCGTGGTTCTGGAATCCTTCGATCGTCACGTCCCACCAGCCGATTCCCACTATACCCTCTACCACACCGATGTCGAGCTTCTCGGCGTCGAGGTTCCCGCCCTGCTCGATGTGGAGTTCGACGTAGGCCGCCAGCTCGCCCCGGACCTTGCGCGCGTTGGATAGGCTGGCCACATCGCCCCCGATGAAGGTGATCCCGTCGCCAATCGTCTTGCCGCTCTTGGTAGTGAGGAGCAGGTCGCTCGCGCTCACTTCGCCCACCAGGGCCCGGCTCCCCACGGTTCCCCCTTCTTCGTTCTGGAAGATGAGGACGTGAATGGGGTGACGGGTCGTTAGGTGCTGTTCGGCCATCGACTGCGCCACTTCGATGGCACCTAACGATCCTACCGGACCGTCGAAGTTGCCTCCTTCGGGAACCGAATCGATATGCGAGCCGAAGACCAGCGGCTTCCGGGCGGGTTCGGTACCTGCACGACGACCCCAGATATTGCCTGCGGAATCGACCGATACATCGAGGCCAGCCGCGCGCATCAGCCCCGTCGTGTACGCACGCCCCTGACGATCGAACTCGGAGTATGCGACCCGCGACACACCTCCAATGTCATTGCGGCCGAACTTCGACAACTCGGCGAGGTGGGCGTTGAGACGCTCCCCGTTCACGCGGGGGGGCGCGGCATCTGGCCGTGCATGAGGGGCGCTGTTCGGCACGACCGGTGCATTGTGCGATGCGCGACCCACGAGCCCAGCCACGCCGTCGAGCGAAAGTGCTCCGAGGGCGCTCAGTGATGTCTTGGTGAAGTCGCGACGTCGCATACTCTATGGTCCGGGGGGGGGAAAGTGGATCCCATAGTATGCGACTCGCACGGCCGAACTACCACTCCACGTAGCCGACGATCTTGTCCTTGATCATGATTGCGCGATCGGGGACTACACTTCCCGGGGCGAGGTGCGAGCCGTCTACAAACGCACGCACGCCGATGGCTGAACCTCGGCCGATTTTCGATCGAAACACCACGGCCCAGTCCCTCACCGTCACGTCATCGTCGATGCGCGTGAGTTCGTGCGGATCGCTGCCATCGTCCGGGCCACCGTGCACCACGACGTGAAAGCCGAACGCATCGTTCTGCCCGACGTCGATATCGGTGTGCTCAAGGGTGTGGAAGGTCACCCCATCCGGAATGCGGTTGAGAATGCCGAAGTGGAAGTGTTCTCCTTCGTCGGCGCGAATGGACACGTTACGCCCCACCTTTCCGCTCAGGGCGTCGAGTGCGTCGTCCATCCGGACTGCTCCAATAATGCGCATGCGTTCGAAGTCAGCCCGTGCCTCGGACTTGCCGGCAAAGGTGGGAAGGTCGGCGTCGTGGTTGAAGTCGGAGTGACCCGGGTCGCGCCCCACTCCGCGCACCTGCGATGGCGAGGTGTGAAAGAGGTCGATGTATCCCGACGCAAACTCCATATTCACGGTCCCGGTTACAATCGCGGCAGATCACCAAGCAATCGTGATGGCTTCGCTATTCCCGCACCACCGGAAGTTGATCCGTCCGGCCGACCGTTGCATCTCAATTCAAGGCGAGGCGCTCCAGCTAGCGTCCACTGGCCACCACCCGCTCCTCAGCGGCTGCAATCAATCGTTTGACTTCGTCCAGCTCACCGGCCGCAATGTCGCGCTCGACGATCAGGTGCGAGATGAGCGCGGCGGTGCGCCCCTGAAAGAGCAGGTCGGTCAGATCCCCGACCATGGAGCGCCGCACTGCGGGCTCCGTGACTTCCGGCCGGTATACATATTGGCGTCCGACACGCTGGTGGCTCACCACCCCTCGCCGCTCGAGCCGACTGAGCAACGTGGCGACCGTGGTCTGGGCGAGCTCCCGCTCTGGGAGGAGTGCCTCCTGCACTGCCACCACCGTCGACGATCCACTCGCCCACAGAATGCGGACGATGGCAAACTGCAGATCGGTGAGATGTACGTTCTCGCCCATCGAAATCCCTCGCTGACGCATGTCGTACCTTCTGACACCCTCAGCGAGACGAACGTTTACCTGTGTTTACGCGAGCCGCCGCACACCCATTCGCGTGTAGCGTGCACACCACACGTCGACAGAAGGTCCGAGCGACGATATGATACTCTTCCACGAGACTCTCCCTCCAGCCGTCCAGACGGTGCGTCATGACGTCCACTCGCCTTGCACACGCCCGCGTGCTCGTCGCCACGCTTTCCCTCGCTGCCTGCTCCACCGAGCCCACCAGCGGTGGTCGTGCCAGCAACCTGCCTACCGAACCCGCGTTAGGCACTCTGGCCTCGAGCTGCGCCTTGGTGCGCAACCAGGGACAGCAGGGGTATCTGGAAACCTTCCAGTATAACGCGAACGGGCTGGTGGAGGTCTACCACGACCTGTTCGGAGCCCAGACGCGCTTCGGATACGACGCCCAAGGCCGCTTGGCCACCGCGGTCTTCGACGACGGCGACCAGATTTTCGACGTCGTATTCGAATACTCGGGCGGACGCATCGCACGCGAACTCACCACCGACGCGGCGACGGGCGACCTGGTAGACGAGGTGGTCAACAGCTATGACGCCAAGGGACGGTTGGTGCGGCGGGAATCGCTCGATGGCGGCTTCTACGCCACCTTCGCGTACGACCGGTTTGGTAACGCCAACCAAGTCGACGTGCTCGGCACCGATGGCTACCTCTTCATTGCCACGACGTATCAGTTCACGCGTGAGGTGCGCGATCCGCATCGCACGCTGCGTGGACTCCCCTACAATGTGCCGTTCATCAACTCGGCCATCAATCCATGGCGACAGACCGCGGCCAAGTCGGTCATCACCGATGCCGAAGGGGGGCTGCTGACGCTGTACGACCAGGACCCCGCGCGCTCCATCCTGCGCACGGGCGCGGACAACTATGCAACGTTCCAGAGCTTCTTCGACAAACTCTCCAGCACGTACTACACGCAGCGCTGGGAGTACGAGGGATGCGCTGGCGGGACGGCCGCGAATGTCAGCGTCGGATCATCGGCGCCGATGCCGGGGAGCGCACTCCCCGTGCGCGGATCGCGGGCTCGGCTTACCCGACACATCGACGCCCTGCGGCAGGCATACGGGCGCTAAGGCGTTTTTTTTGATCAGTGCCGCACGCGGCTGCCGCAGGGCGGTGTGCAACGAGTTGCTCTACCGCTTCACCATCTTCATTTCGATCGTCTTTGTCCACGTCGCGTCGTCCGTGGACTCCTCTCCAATATCATACCACTCGCCGGCGGCGGTGAGTGAAATCGTAAAGCGCGACTTTTTGCCTTTCCCGTCCGACATCGACCAGACGAAGGAACTTCCGTTCACGACCGCTTCGCTCACTCCGAGGTGACCGGTACCTCCGCTCGACACCCAGGTGATTCGGGAGGCGCCCATATCGTAGGTGAGCAGGCCGGCCGCCTGAAACACTTTGCGCTCCGTGTCGTTGGCACCAGCGACACTGCTTCGTCCCTAGATCATCAAGACGGTCCCATTCGCGGCTTCGATCGCCGTCTCACGCTGCGTGAGGGAGAACTTCCGTGCGCCGGATGTCACAGTGGCCGGACCTGCCCATTCGCCCACCAGCCACTTCAACGGCGCCATGCGAGTGCGGGCCGTATCGCTGCTTGCCATGGGCGGCCGTTGCGCGTGGGCATTTCGCACGGTGACCGAGCTCGAGACAAGCACTACGATCATCGATCGGGACAGGTTCGATGCGCCAATTTTCTCTCGACACATTCCGACTCTCCTGGAGGGTGAAGTGTGTCGATGAATGTTATCGCCCGATTGACCGTCGGTCTTGAAGAAATGCGACCTTGGGCATCGCGCAGCGCGTCAGGCTCACCCGCATCGCGTTTCGCCACGCGCTCCCACAACCCTGAGGCATCAGGGTGCGGCGTGATGAGGACGTCGCACCGCACACCCTCCAGCGCAGCGAAGTCGGCCGCAAAGTCGGCGAGCGCTCGCGGATAGGTGGTGCTTGCCGTGAACCGGAAGTCGTCGGCCGAGATCGGCGACTGCGAGTCGGCACAGACCAACTCCAGACAGCGGCTCCGCTCGCACGACGTCCAGGTCCAACTTGTCCCTCATGGCGTATGTCCGGCGGTATGCATGGCACGCTCCACCAGCGGAAGCAAACGCACGGTATCGTTGGCCGGAATAGCGCGCACCCGTGCCACGGCTTCAATCGGCGTGGCGATGCCGAACTGCGGGTCGTCACGTCCGACGGTGCCCTGCTGCAATACCGGTACCGACGGCGCGCTCGCGTACACCTCCGCCCCCCGACAAGCGCTGCAATGCCGCCAGTCCACTGGCGTGGTCGTAGTGCACGTGCGTATTGAGCAGCACGCGCACGTCTTCGAGTCGAAAGCCCAAGGTACGAATGTTGGCGGCGATGAGCGGGGCGGACTCCATCAGCCCGCCGTCGATCAGGATGTGTCCGCTGGGCGACGTGATGAGCAGAGCGGTCAGCCCGTGCGTGCCCACGTAGAAGGTGTTGCCGACGAGCTTGAAAGGCGCCTGCGGCGCGTTCCACTCGGCAGAGCTCGGGCAGTTGGGCGTGACCGCGCGACCGGCGCGCCGAGTGCGCTGCCAACAGCTAGTAGCGGGCCGAGGAAGGTCAGAAGGCGCAGACGGGACATCGGTAGATGTTGCACAGGGGGTGAATGAAACGGAGAAGCGGAGGAAGGGGGTCGGACGGGGAGGAAGTGGTCGAACGGGGAGATTGCACGTTATCCACGCGGTCCGCCACTGCGATAGGTGTGCCTCTCTATCGACTCGGCTCCACCCCCTTCCACCACTGCGAAGGCAACACCCGCGCCACCGGCCACACCTGGTTCAGCGTCTCCCCCTCGTACATCCGGCCGTTCTTCATGACATAGTGCACGCTGTTGGTGTTCGTGATGTCGACCAGCGGATCGCGGTCCAACACCACGAGATCGGCAAGTTTGCCCGCCTCGAGTGAGCCGATGTCCTTGCCCAACCCGATCGCCTCGGCTCCGTGCAGCGTTGCCGCGCGCAGCATGTCGTGCGGCTTGAGTCCACCGGCGGACATCATCCACATTTCCCAGTGCGTGCCTAGTCCTTGGAGTTCGCCGTGCGAACCCAATCCGATGCGGCCGCCAGCACCAACGAGCTTCGTCAGTTGCTGTGCGTGCAGCATGTGGACGTACTGGTCGGGACGCTGCCAGGTGACCGTCTTCCACTTGTCCAGTTCGTCGTGCGGGGTGAAGTGGCGAAGCTTCTGGTCCTGGTCCACGTCGTAGCTGGTGAGATATTTCGAGAAGCCAGCCGGTCCGCCATACGCCACGATGAAGGTCGGCGTATACGTGAGACCACTAAAGGCGTGCAGCTGTTGTACGTCCTTGTACAAGGGACTGATGGGCAGCGAGTGCTCGAGGCCCGCGTAACCGTCCTGCATCAGGGTCAGGTTCATCATCAGGTCGGATCCACCCTCGGTGGTGGTCGTCAGTCCCATTTCGCGGGCGGCGGTGATTACCCACTGGCGGACTTTGCGATCGCCGGCGAGATACTGCTTGATGGTCTGCGTGTTGAAGTGGTCTGCATAACGACGCACGACGTCGCGCGCGTCGTCGAGGCTGCGGATGTTGTCGGAACGAAAGATTCCCGGACCGGTGGAGTACAGGCGCGGACCGATCAGGGCGCCCGTCTCCATCATGTCACTGTAGGTAACGATGTCTTCGGATGAGGTCTGCGGATCGCGCTGCGTAGTCACGCCATAGGCGAGTTGCGCGAGGAATTGCGACACCTGCTCGCGATGGAGTCCCCACGCCACCCACGTGTGCGCATGAATGTCCACGAGTCCCGGGATGATCGTCTTGCCCGTCACATCGATGGTCCGTGCACCGGAAGGAATGGGCACGCTGCCGCGCTGGCCTACGGCGACAATGCGATTATTCCGTATGACCACGTCACCGTTCTCGATGACTTCATCTCCGTTCATGGTGATGAGCCGAGCGCCGCGCAACACGACCTCGCCACTCGGCTTGTCCTTGCGCATGGTGATGGCGACATCCACGCGAAGCGCGTCGTACGCGGCTGCGCCCCGCTTGATCGTGTCGGCTCGTACTGCGGGAGTACCGGCGGCAGCGGCTCCCGGGGCCGGCGGATTTCCCGCGCCACCGCCAGGTACCGCACCGGCACCACCGGCGACTGCACGCGCGGTGGAATCGCGCACCAGGGAATCGGCGAGCGCAACATGGTGCGAGAAATAGCTCTTGCCTATCGAGTAGAAGGCAGTACGCCCGTCGTAGTTCCACCCGATAAAGTCTCCGCCCACCCTCGTTAGGCGCAGGGTGGGTACCACAGACGCCGGCGTGATCGATACGGTCGCCGGCGTTCCCCCCACGGGCGGCACGGTGATCATGAAGACGTTGCGATCGGAGCGCACGAGCGCCCGCGTGCCATCGGGCGAGATGACAACTTCGTCGGGCACAGTCGGCGTCGCCGGCGGTGGGGAACCGGCCGGAGCGGGCATGCCGGTGACCTTCACCTCGGTGCGGCTGTCGGTGCCGTCGAAACGCATCGACATCAGGCCGTCATTCCCCTGCCATACGTAGATCCGAGTACTGTCGGGGCCGAAGTGCGGAACGTTGCGCCCTTGTTCGGTCGCACCGCTGCCTAACCAGGCCACACGCGTTGCCGCTCCTCCGGTCGCGCTCAGCGTGATGATCTCGAGCTCCGCCGTCGCGCCATGTGAGCCGAAGTCCTCGAGCAGGCGCATGCGATGGTTCCGTGACCCCCGCACCGCGAGCAGGCGATCCCCTCGCGGAGAATAGCTGACCTTATCATAGAACGCGGATCGCGTCGTGAGCCGCTGCGGGGCTCCGCTCCCGTCCGCTCGCATTCTGTAGATGTCGGCCCCCACCGAATCGCTCCACGTCACGTAGGCAACGAAGCGTCCGTCGGGTGACCATGTCGGCGCGTGCTCGACCACCGCCGCACTCGTTAGGCGCCTCGCGTTGGCGATCGTGCCGGGCGTCATTGCCGACCCCGGCGTTCGGCCAGCGCCCCCCCGACCCGCGGGCAGGTCGACGACATAGAGCCGATCGAGCGCCGTGAAGGCCAGGCGGCGACCGTCAGGCGACGGGCGCGCTCCGCGAATCTGACTGACCACCAGCGTACTATCGTTGATGGGATAGTCGAAGCGGGCCAGCGGGCCTAACGATTGCTCCACTTCTGCAGAAAAGGGAATCACCGTCGTCGTGCCGCTCGGGACGTCGACCCGCCGGATTTTGCCGCCGTATGCCGTGATGAGTGCACGCGAATCCGGCGTGAACGCCGAGCCGGGATAGACGTCGCGCTCCGATCCACCCTGGCTCGCGTCCCGCTGCACATCCATCACCAGCCAGCGCACATCGCCGCTCTCCACATCGAGCAGCCTGAGCGCCTCCCGCGCGTCATATCGCGTCGCGTACACCAGCCACTTGCCGTCCGGGCTCGGCATCGGGCGAAAGGCCCCCTCCGATTCGCTCGTGCGAACCGCCGTGCGCCCCACCACGCGATCGAGCAGGCCGATCTGGTAGGTGCCGATGCGACGCGCGCTGCTGCGCGGGGCATCGTGATCGTGCGCCGCAGCCGCCGTCGGATCCTCGGCGATCGCCGATTGAAACGCGCCGCCAAGATTTCCGGCTGCGTTCACCCACACGTAGCGCGGATCGTTGGAGAAGGCTGCGCCGAGCAGCGCCGGTGGAGCCAACGGGCCGGTCACCGGTCCGGTCGCGCTCGCGGGACGCACGCCCGTCATCTGCACGCCGCTGCCGCCATCCCTGTGATACAGCCACAACTGGCCTCCCCTGGTCACCATGGCGTACTGCCCATCGGGGGTCCAGGTCGGCGACACGTAGTTGATGCCTTCGCCCTTGCTCAGCGCACGCGCCTGCGAGCCGTCTGCGTTGGCGATCCAGATATTTTCCGATCCGTTCCGATCGCTAATGAACACGAGGAGCAAGCCATCGGGCGAATACCTCGGCTGCGTATCGTAACCCGCCCCGCTCGTGATGCGCGTCGCCGAGCCTCCTGTGATGGGAATCGTGTACAGGTCGCCGAGCAGTTCGAAGACGATGGTGCGGCCACTGGGCGACACGTCCAGCGAGATCCACGTTCCCTCGTCCGTCGTGAACTTGAGAGTCCGAGTGTCGATGAGCGGAAGTGTGCTGGTCCTCGAGGCAGCACGTGCGGCGCTATCGGCCTCGGCGACCGTTTGGGCGCGGAGCGTGGGCGCGAGGGCGCAGAGGAGTGCGACGAACAGAGCGCGAGAGGCGTGCATGGCGGCGGAGAGGGGTTGGACGGATCGGAGACTCGGAAGGGGGCGCTCGAACTGCATGTTCAGGATTCTCGTTGCGGCGGCGCATCGAAGATCACCCAGTGCATCGCCTCTCTGTAGTCCTCTCGACTCTTGTGGTCGGCGAGGGGCCAGTGCTCCAGCCCATGTCCACATCGAATGCGCCTGCCTCAATTATTTCCCTCGGCCGCGATCGCCACAAGGACTTGGTGACCATCGCCGTACAGTCCCAGCGGGCGCCACGGTGCCTAAGCGCATCGACGGGTATCCGTGCGACTTCGCCTACTCGAACGACTTCCGGTGGACGTGCGCGAACGAGGTACGGACGTGTTTGAACGAAGTGCGGACGTGTTTCAGTGACGTCGGAAGTGTTTGCGTGACGTCGGAAGTGTTTGGGTGACGTCGGAAGTGTTTGGGTGACGTCGGAAGTGTTTGAGTAACGTCGGAAGTGTTCGAACGAGTTGCAGAAGTGTGCGAGCGAGGTGCGGAAGTGTGCGAACGAGGTGCAACTCTGTGCGAGCCAACGGGAGAACTGTGTGAGCGAGATGCAGATTCGTTTGAAAGAGTTGCAACTTCGTTTGAGCGAGTTGCAACTTCGTTTGAGCGAGTTGCGGTTTCGTTTGAGCGAGTTGCAACTTCGTTTGAGCGAGTTGCCAATGTGTGCGAGCGAGCGTGACATCTGTCTTGGCGCGCGCCGATTCTGTTTTGGCCGCCGGGACAAGTGTTTGAGTGATGTGCACGATCGTTTGAATCAACGGGACAACTGTTTGAACGAGATGC
>Ga0163144_10005296_pt1 | contig 28677 bp, 30 predicted proteins | sample OliLak19BULKMAT1_FD_123175 | JGI IMG/M metagenome (GOLD analysis project Ga0163144, IMG submission 123175) | Freshwater microbial mat bacterial communities from Lake Vanda, McMurdo Dry Valleys, Antarctica - Oligotrophic Lake LV.19.BULKMAT1 | ecosystem: Environmental > Aquatic > Freshwater >...
AAAGCCCAAGTAGAAAAAGCCCAAGTGAAAAAATGCGGAGACTAATCGCTTCCCTCGCCCTCGTCGTGCTTCTAACAGGGCTTTCCTGCAAAACCCGCAAGCCCAAGCCGGAAGTCCTCGTCGACGATACCCAGGCCCAACTCGGCTCCATCGTAGCCGCCAACAACCCGCAGACGGCGGCTCAGCTCCTGCGCGGCTTCTATGACCTCGAGAACGGCGCGTGGCGCTGGACCATGCCTAAATTCGCTATCAGCTTCCGCCCACCGATCGGAGCTAAAGAAAAAGGGGCCCAACTCAAAGCCGATTTGGTCCTGCCAGAAGTAATTTTCTCGAAGACCGGTCCCATCGAAATCACCGTCTCCTACAATGGAAAAGCCATCGGAAAGCAAAAATTCTCCCAGGCTGGCGACGCCAAACTCGCCCTCGCCGTTCCGGCTGAACTCCTCGCGACCGAGGCGGTCACTCTCGAGTTCGTCCTCGATAAATGGCTACCCCCCGGTCCGGTCGATCCCCGCGACCTCGGCATGATCTTCTCTTCAGCCGGCCTTTCGCTCCCATGAACCTGGTGCGCCGGTGGTGGTGGCTGCTCATCGCGCCCCTCTTCAGCCTCGTCATTTTTCGCGAAAGTCTAGGTACCTGGTTCCTTCGGGACGACTTCGCCTGGCTTGGCCTCGGTCTATCCATCCACGACTTCCCTTCCCTGCTCGATGCGCTCTTCGCCCCTAAAGCGCAAGGGACCATCCGGCCGCTTAGCGATCGTCTCCCGTTCCTGCTCGGCTACTGGCTCTTCGGCCTCGACGCCCGCCCCTTTCGCATCTTCATCTTCGCCGTCCACGGCGTCAACCTGATGCTGCTCTCCTGGCTCGTCTTCCGCTGGACCTCCTCCCGCGTCGCCGCCATCGCCGCCGCTATCATTTGGACCGCCCACTCCTCAATCGCCCAACCCCTTTCGTGGAGCAGTTCCATGAACCAGGTCCTCTGGCCCACCTGCCTACTTGCCGCCCTCCAGGCCCGCGAATCTGGCCGGACAGCGCGAGAATGGCTCTTCTTTCTGCTCGGCTTCGGCGTCCTTGAGCTAAACGTCGTCTATCCCGCTCTGGCCCTCGTTCGCTTTCCAGACCGTTGGCGGTCCACCCTGCCGCTTTTCGCCGCCAGCGGCGTCTACACCGTCTGCAACCGGTGGATCACCCCGCCCAACACAAACCCCCTCTACGCCATGGACTTCCGGCCCGCCTCGATTCTCGAAACCCTCTGGCGATACCTCCAGATGTCGATGGGGTCGTACCGTCCCGATTTTCGCCCGGAACTTGCCGAAATCCTGCTCGGATGCACCATAGTAGCCGTGGCCGGCTTTGTGCTCGGACTGGTCCTCGAACGGGATAAGCTCATGTTCTTTGGTCTGGCTTGGTTCCTGATCTGTCTCGGCCCCGTACTCCTGCTCCGCCAACACATCAGTGACTACTATCTTGCCGTGCCCTCCGCCGGGCTGGGCATCGCTTTCGGCTTGGCCTTTGCTCGGCGACCACTTCTCTTGGCTATACCAGTCCTCGCCTATCTGTTCGGTTCCGTCGCTGTTTCGCGAGAGATCACACATTACAACCGCCACGAGGCGGACCTCGCCCGCAATCTGGTCCTTGGCGTAAAGCAAGCCGTCGCCCTGCACCCGAATAAAATCATTCTCCTGGCTGGCATTACCTCGGACCAGTTCTGGGGGGCGGTCGTCGATAGCCCATTTCGCCTCATTCCGGGTGCCAAGGTGTATCTTGTACCCGGCAGTGAGAAAAACATCGATGCCCATCCCGAACTCGGCGACCCGGCCCTGTCCATCCTTCCCGCCGCCGCCGCCCGTCTGGCGCTCGCCTCCGGCCAAGCGATTGTCTACGCAGCTGGCGGTTCCCCCCTGCGTAACGTTACGAACCTATACCGCGGCATCGCGGCGCTCGAGTGGGGCGACAGCCTGGCGGCGATCGTCGACGTCGGCCAACCTCTCCTCGCTCCCCAACTCGGGCCTGGCTGGCAAGCGATCGATCAAGGCTTCCGTTGGATGGGGCCGACCGCCGAAATAACCCTCGGCGGGCCCGGTTCGGAACTCTTCGTCGAGTGCTTTCGGGCAGAAAACGAGCCGCGACAAGAACTGGTTAAGCTCGATATCTATAGCGGCGAATCGTGGATTGGCTCGTTCTCCGTTCCTCGGCGAGACCGTTTCATCAGCAAGTTGATCATCCCATCTGCCTTGGCCGCCCTTCCCCGCCTTCCCCTGCGTCTCACCGTTACCCCACCCGTGGTCACCCCCGACGACAGGCGGTCATTGGGCCTCGCCTTCGGCACCATCGGACGCCGAGTGACTGTCCCATAACGGGCAGTTGTTCTAAAATCAGTCGCTTGCGCTCCTCCAAAAACTATTTTGGAACGGAGCCTGAGAATACTCGTCTAGAAAAAGTACTAACGTTCGTTCGAAAAAGTGCCGATATAGTCCAACAGTTCGACGAGTTCACCCTTTCAGAACTATTTTGCACCCTTTCGGCTCTCGATTCCGCCTTAGACAGAGATGGTCCTTGAATTGCTTGACGGAAGTGGTATACTTCAATGCGGATTCCTGACCCTCATATCGCTGAACGTTTATTAATCGAATCGATACGACTGGGGCTTTGTTCCGGCAGTTTTAGTGCAAATCTGCGTCACCGCGACGCAGAAAATTTCACAGTAGAAAGTTGAACCATTTCGCCTGTTTCAACGTCTACTAATCCAGAACGCACCGTAACCACGGGGCCTTCTACGGCGAAAAGAAAAATACCAGCCAAACAAAAATAAATTAGAGGGAGAGAAGAAAATGACTAACGCAGATATCAAGAAGTACCGGGAAATCCTCGAGGCCAAACAGTCCGAGTTGATCTACCTCCTCCGCAATCGCGAAGGAATCGAAATCGAAAAGAGTCCCGACGCGCTCGACGAAGTCCAACGCGCCTCGGAACGCGAACTCGCCATCCGCACGCTCGACCGGGAATCCTCCTTGTTGAGGAACGTGCGAGCCGCGCTTCAGCGCATCGACAGAGGCCAGTTTAGCGTCTGCATGCATTGCGAGGAAGACATCAGCGTCAAACGAATGAACGCGGTACCCTGGACGCCATATTGCATCGAATGCCAGGAACAGTTTGATCGCAAACAATTGGTCCCGGACGAATCCTTCGACGATATGCTCGTTTCCGCCTAACGGAACCTGTTCGTCGAAATCTTCCCTCTAGGACAACGATCCATTTCCACGCCCCACAGCCAGCCAGCTGTGGGGCTTTTTTCTGGCTACTCCAACTGCCTGATCGCTCTCACCAGCCACGTCCTGTCCTTCGCTCGCCCCACCTTCGGCACTCGCGAAAAGTTACCCACCCATACTCACGAAGAGTTGACCAGCGACACGACTTGCGCTTCCAATGTCCTCTGGCCCACCGCCACGCGGCATCGCCACGCACGATCGTGTCGACGTAAGGATGTCTGCTGAGTTACGCGCCTCCGGCGCGGATGCTGGCACCACGCTCAGTAGCCTGCCACGTGGCAGCGCCTGATTTCGGTGAGGTCAACTCTATCCAAGCAGATGTGGTCAATTTCCCGTGAGCGCCGAGGCCCACAGTTTAGAACCCCCAGGCTGGCCTTCGGCACCAGCGAAACTTAGCCGCCCGACGCACCAAGAGTTGACCAGCGACGCTCCGGCTATCTGCGCCGAGCAGGATTGTTATCGCCGATCGCCGTCCACTTACCACTGGCGCCGAGACCCGGCCGCCCGTTCGTCCCGGACCGCGCAGCATATCCACGTGTACTCTGCTTGGGGCGTCCAGCACGACTGACGACGCAAGCGAAAAGCTTCCGCGAAGAGTTTCCGGACGAAGGCGTCAACGAAATATTAGCTTCCGCCTAACGGAAACGGCCCATCCCCTCCAGGGCAAAACCCAGATCCCCCGCCCCCTGCCCGCCGTCGAAGCGGCTATTCCAATATCCCGATCGCGGTCACCATCCGCCCCGTGTCCTTCCCTCGTCGAAAAGAGTAGAACTCCTGCTCCTCACACATCGTGCATCGTTCCGCCACCCAAATCACTCCCACCCCAACTCCCTCCAACTGCTTCCGATTGGCCTCCCATAAATCCGCTTTGCCATCCTGTTGCGGCAGCGGCACATCTTGACCCACCGTAAAGCAACAAGGGCCGATCGACGGTCCGATTGCTGCCAAGACATCAGTTGGGTCCGTTCCGTACTCCGCCCGCATCCTCTCTACCGTCTTTCCTGCAATTCCAGCCACAGTTCCTCGCCAACCAGCGTGTACCGCCGCCACCACCCGACGCACCGGATCCGCCAACAGAATAGGAACACAATCGGCCGTTCGAATGGCCAGTAGCACTCCCGGCTCCGCGCTAATCAGAGCGTCACCGTCACCCAGGCAACCCTCCGCCTGGCGAACCGACCAAATGACGTCGGAATGGATCTGCCGCAACGTCGCCAGGCGACCCGTCCACGTCGGGCTATGCCGCGTGCCAAAACCATGCTGGAGCCACGATTGCCCATCAAAAGCGCACAGGCCGCCGTGGAGGCACGGCACGAAAGGGCGTGGAACTCGCTCATCCTGCCGTGCCGAAGCGAGTTCGTTGTGCGCGAATTCTTCAGAAGAAGTATTCAAAATAATCACCCGACCGGGCTCTGCACCTGTGCCACCATCACTCGACGCTTGAAATCAGCCAGCATCTGCTCGTGTAACCGAACTTCGGTCGGCCGCCGAATCAAATACGGCGTGGCGTCGATCTTGTCCTGCAACTTCATCAACGCGTAAAAAAGATTTTCCGGACGCGGCGGACATCCCGTCACATAAACATCTACCGGTACAACCCGATCAATCCCCTGCAAAACACTATACGTATTGAACGGGCCACCAACGCTCGAGCAGGCACCCATCGAAATGCACCACTTCGGCTCCGGCATCTGATCCCAAATCCGTTTCACCACCGGTGCCATTTTCAAGGAAACGGTGCCCGCCACAATCATCAAATCGCTCTGCCGTGGGCTGGGACGGAAGACTTCGGAACCAAAACGAGCAAGATCAAACCGCGACGCGCTCGACGCAATCATCTCGATCGCACAACAGGCCAACCCAAACGTCAGCGGCCACACCGACGACTTGCGGGCCCAATTGAAAACGTAGTCCACCGACGTCGTCAGAAAATTCCGCTCAAACTGATTTTGAATCGTAAAACTCATACCGATGCGCTCCGATACCACGCTAGCGTCGCCCGCAAACCCTCTTCCATGCTGAATCTCGGTGCGTGGCCCAAATCGCGGATCGCGGCCGTCGTGTCCGCTTGAGAATCGCGGACATCCCCGGCCCGAGGAGGGCCAAACAGGGGAGGCAACGAAACCCCTTCCATCTCCTGCAACATCGCCCAGAGCAGGTTCAACGTAAACCGTCCGCCGTTTCCGCCGTTGTAACACTGGCCGCTTACGCCTTGAGCCCGCGAGGCCTTCACGCAGAGTTCAGCCACGTCCTGAACATACGTAAAGTCGCGGCTCTGCTCGCCATCGCCAAACAACGTGGGCGACGTGTTCGCCAACAAATGCTTCATAAATAACGAGAGAACGCCTGAATAAGGGCTCGACGGATCCTGCCGGGGCCCGTAAACATTGAAAAAACGGATCGCGACGGTCTCCAGCCCGAAATTTTCGTGGAACAGCGAACAGTAATGCTCACCCACCAACTTTTGCAAAGCATAGGGCGATTTCGGGTGCGGCGTCATCGATTCGACCTTCGGCAACACTTCCGTGTCCCCATAGGCCGAACTCGACGCCGCATAGACGACCCGCTTGACCCCGGCGTCCTTCGCGGCCCGCAACACCGCAAACGTCCCGTTGATGTTTACATCGTGCGAAGGCACCGGATCGGCGATCGAACGAGGAACGGAAGGAATCGCCGCTAAATGCCAGACGATCTCCGCTCCCGCAAAGATCGCCTTCATCTCTTCGTAGTCGCGGATGTCAGATACATGCGCTTCTACCCGATCCTGTACCTCTTCCAAATTCGCCAGTTTGCCGCTGGCCAGGTTGTCGACTACCGCGACTCGTTCGGCACCCTCGGCCAACAAAGTCCGTACAATCGACGAGCCAATGAAGCCGGCACCGCCGGTGACTACGAATTTCGGTCTCATAGTTTGCTAATCTCCGCCTCTAAGTAACGTATCGAATCGTTTGCAATCTTCTCGGCTCCGGCGCTGAAATCGAAAGCCTCCATCGAGATCCACCCCTGATAACCGCGCCTGGCCAGGGTCCGCAAAACCGGCTTGAAGTCCCAATCACCCGTCCCCGGGTGCTTGCCATCCATTTCATTCACATGGATATGGCGAATGATGTCGAAGTAGCGGTCGACCAGAACTTCGTGGGCTTCCACCTCTTTGACCGCGTTGTGGGAGTCATACATCGTTTGAACCGCGGGATTCGAAATCGAAGCCACGTAACCGGATGCCTCCTCGAGCGTGTTCAAAACATCGGTATCGTGCGGCGGAAGCGGTTCCATCAGCAGAGTGACCCCGCGCGACGCCGCCTGACCGGCCGCCCGCCGCAAGCCTTCGACGTAGTGGGTCGTCGAGGTTGCCTTGTCCGAACCTCCGACCGACTTCCTTTGCGCTGGCGAACCAAAAATCATTCTGCCGCCGCCCAGATCGCCGCAAAGGTCGATCAAAGTGGCGATATGCAGCCAACTCCGCGCCCGCAAAGCCATATCGGGCGTCGTCACATGCAGCCCCTTCGGAGCCACCATCAGCCAATGCAGCCCCACAAACTCCAACCCCTCACTCGCCATGATATCAACCAGTTCCCGTCGCCGGGCCGGAGAAATCGAAGCCGGATCGTCGGCCAATGTAAAGTGCGCGATTTCAATGCCGGCATAGCCGAGACGCTTGATCGTCCGGCATTGCTCGGCAAAATCCCAGCCTTGGAAAACTTCGTTACAGATCGCCTGCCGAAATGGATAACTCATCAATCTCCTAGTGTAAGCCTCCTAGTGTAAGCAGTGCACCACCTTGATTGCCTCGCCCGACTTTGCGGTGAGCGAGGCGGCTGCCTGGGCGAGGGGCCGACGCTCGATCATCGCCTCAAGCCAGCTCCGCTCGGTCGCCGCCAACGTCTGAATCGCTTGACCAAAGTCCTCCGGTCCGGCGTTCACGCTACCCGCCACAATTCGATTCCCCACGATCAAATCGAGAAACGGCAGGGCGACCATCTCGTTCCGTGCTCCCAACACGATCATCACTCCCAGTGGCTTCAAGCACCCGATCGCCGCGCTCGCCAGGGCAGCCGAGCCGCAAGCCTCGATCACCACATCGGCCACCATCCCGGGTCGCCCGTTCCGATACGATGCCCCCGCCGTTCGCAGCAAACCAGCCCGAAATCCGTCCTCTGGCTCCTGCGAAACCACCGTGACCTGCCACCCTCGCCGCAGCCCGGCCCAAGCCGCCAAAATCCCTACCGCGCCGGCCCCCAAAATAACCACGGATCGCGGTTCTCCTAAATGCAACCGCAACGCCATCGTGTAAGCTTTTTCGACGACGCTCATCGGCTCCACCAAAACAGCAACGCCCACCAAACTAGCCGAAATGGGGAAGAGATCTTCCGCCCGGTCTACCGCCCATGTGGCGCAATAACCATGCAATCCCAGAATCCCGCGCTCCCGGTACTCGCCGGTCACGCAAAAGTCCCTTCGTCCTCGCGCACACGATGCACAATTCCCCGGACAGGCCCGGCGTACCGATGGCACGACATAATCCCCGGGCTTCAGCCAGTCAACGGCAGACCGTTCGACAGTAGTTCGTTCGACAACCGCCACCGCCTCGTGACCCAAAATTAAGGCCGATTCCCCCTCCGGCGGCGCGCCAAACGCAAAGGCCGCCAAATCCCGATCCGTGCCGCAGGTCCCGCATTCCAGCACCCGAAGATACACTTCGCCCTCAGGTGGCTCCGCCACCTCATCTGCCACTCGGATCCGCCGCTCTGCGTAGTCGAGCAGCAACGCCCGCATTACTTTTCTTTCGCCCCCGGCTTACGCCCTACGGCAACCATCGTCAACCCCGGTAACGGAATCAAGCGATCGATCAATCTCCACAGCCAAACCGTCTTGTCAAACAGCTTCAACGTGATTCGCGAAATCCGCCGACTACCCAACATCCGGGAATTCGTCCACCACGCCAATGTGCCCAGCCGATTAAACGTCTGCGAGGACTCCGTCGTCAGCCCAGCCGTCGCGAACAGCTTCGTGATATCGGCTCGACTGAATCGCCGCAAATAACCGAGTTCCCGATCCAGCGAACCGAAAAGCCCAGGACCGTGCGGCACCAGCAAAACGATCTGTCCACCCGGCGCCAGCTTTTTCACTAATTGCGCCAGAAAGGCCGACGGATCGGCCATCGATTCAAGAACATTGACCGCCAGGGCGGTATCCAAACCTTCCGGTAACTGCCCGAAGTCGCTAGCCTTCGCCGGGTCTAACTCCATCACTTGGACGCTGGGCGTTTTGAGAAATCGATTGCGGAGCGCATGCAGATAAACCGCTTCGTTCTCGCACGCAAAGTAGTCGATCTTGCGGCCCATCAGCCGTCCCGAAAAATCGCCGATCCCGGCCCCCAGCTCGACAATCCGATCTCCGAGATGCGGGCGAATCAGCGACGTCGCCCAAGCAATATACTGCGGGGTCCCAGTCAGATTATTGAGATGCTGACGGCCATAATTCTCGGCGTACAAGTCGTCAACCAGCCAAAAGTACAGGATCACCCCAAGAGCCTTAACCCCGTCTTTCCAACCAATCTTCTTGCCTTCCTCAAAAGTACGCCCGTGGTAGCTAATCGGAACCTCGTAAACGCGCAATTTGCGTTTGGAGGTCTTCATCGTGATTTCAGGTTCGAAACCAAAACGATCCGACCGAATCGGAATACTCTTCAAAAGGTCCGTCCGGAAAACTTTATAGCAAGTTTCGATATCCGTGCAATGGAGATCTGAGAACATGTTGCACACGAGCGTAATCGTGTGATTGATCATCGAGTGCCAAAAGCGCAGAATCCGCCGCTGCTCGCCCGCCATATAACGGGAACCAAACACCGCATCCGCTCGACCTTCCAACAGCGGCTTTAGAAGAACACCGTACTCGCTCGGGTCATATTCCAGGTCCGCGTCCTGCACCAGGACAAAATCGCCGGTAGCGTAGCCGAGCGCTGTTCGAATGGCCGCACCCTTGCCTTCATTCTTGGGCTTCCGGAACAGCCGGATCTCCGGATGCTCGACGACAAAGGCTTCGAGAATGTCGCCGGTACCATCGGTCGAACAATCATCGACCAGAATTATTTCGCGCTCGAGACCCTCGGGCAAAGGAGATTCCAAAACCTTCGCCAAGCTGGCCCGAACCACAGTTCTCTCATTATAAACCGGGACAAGAATTGAAAGACGCATCAGAGGAAGCCTATGAAAACGCCTTGATTTCACCCACCGGAAAGGGGGGATTGGAGCGGGAGACGAGATTCGAACTCGCAACCAACAGCTTGGAAGGCTGAGACTCTACCATTGAGTTACCCCCGCACAAGGAGCCCTCTTTAATTCTAAACTCTGGCGCTGCGTTGGTCAAACTATTGTGCTCCTCGGCCCAAAATGACAGTCTTTAAAGTGTTGACGATAATGTAGAGATCGAGAGACGGCGAGATGTGCTTGATGTAATACAGGTCGTATTCGAGCTTGGTAATGGTGTCTTCGACCGTATCCCCGTACTTGTGGTTGATCTGCGCCCACCCCGTAATGCCCGGCTTGACAAAATGCCTTTGGCGATAAAAAGGAATCTTCTCTGAGAGCGCCTGCACAAATTCCGGTCGCTCCGGCCGCGGACCGACGAAACTCATCTCTCCCCGCAGGACATTGAAAAACTGCGGCAACTCGTCCAATCTAAATAGCCTTAGATATTTGCCGATCGCGGTTATCCTCGGATCGTTCTTCTTCGCCCACACCGCACCGGTGCGCGCCTCGGCGTCAGCCCGCATCGAACGAAACTTGAAAACCGTAAACGGCACATCCTTCAATCCAACCCTCGTCTGCCGATGAAGGATCGGGCCAGGCGAGGTAAGCCACACCAGCACAGCCACCACCAGCATCACCGGTGCCAGCAGCGCCAACCCAATCAAGGCCAACACCCACGAGTACAAGGCCTGAACCGCCACACTGTTCGGGGCCGGACCGAGTTCACTCGAAAACACTAGTTGCGATGGACGCAGGTCTCGGGTTGAAACCCTACCAAAGGTCGTCTCGTACAACTGCGAAGCCTCCTCGACATGAATGCCGGACAATCGCAGGTCCAGAAGCTCGTAAACCGGCATCCGCGCCCGCCGCTCCGACATGCCGACAATGATTCGGTCTGGCTTGGTCTTTTCGGTTATCGCTCGCAACTCCTCAATCGATCCCAGACGGGGAATATTTTCCGCCAGCGCGTTGCCGGATCCATCGTCCAAATATCCCAGAATGTGCAATCCCAACTCCGGGCGGGACGTCACTCGCTCGCCGATTTCGGCGAGCACCGATGCCGTGCCGACAAACAACATCGAAATCTGACCCAAGGCCGAAAAGACCAACCGCAAAAATGCCAGCCGCCACGCCGGCAACAACAGCATCATCAGTATCGAGCCGTAGATCATGAGCCAACGCGACAGCATATACGCCGGATTCACATACGTCAGCAAAGCTTGAAACAGAAACGCAATCCCGATTGCCATCGAAAACTGCTGTACCAGCAGCATCCGGCTCCGTACCCGCAGATTGTTGTATAAATCCTGGAAATAAAGTCCAACGAGAATGCTCACAACAACGATCGTGATTCGGAACAACCCTTCTTGTTCAAGCAGAAAAAATTCCGGGTCGAGATCGTTCACCAGAAGAGACGCCAAAATCAAAGAAAAATAGATCAAAACCACTTCCGAGAGCAGTAGTGCCAAAACACTGGTAGGTATGAAAACTCGGAATATTCGTATCATTCGGCGAAAGTAGAAAGTGGATTAAGGGGAGCAAATTACAACGAATGGGTGGCTCCGGTGCAAAAGAACCCACAGACTAAGAATGGCACACCTACCCATAGAATGAATATCGGCAGAAGGAACGAAATCCTCCACCGCGAAACGCAGGGCAGACACCTTCCGATTTCCGGAATCTCCCTATCCCCAACGTGCATCCATTAAACAGAGCCCATAGCGGACCATTTTTACCGCAATTTAAGTTGTTCGATTTAAACGAGTGGACTTGACGAATGGAACCTTTAAGCGTAGAATTGATCTAGGACCAATTTAGTCTCACTTGAAATGTTAAAGTTGACCAAAAAAGCGGATTACGGGTTGATTGCCATGCGGCACCTAACGACGCTGTACCCTCGTTCCGCCAGCGCCAAAGACATTTCCGACCATTACGGTTTGCCTGCCCCGGTACTGGCAAAAATTCTTCAAACCCTGGCTCGAGGTGGCTTCCTAGCCTCCGAACACGGTGCCAATGGTGGCTACCGGTTGAGCCGTGGACCCGAGCAGATCACCGCTTTCGACATCGTCCGGTCCATTGATGGACCTATTTTTCTCACCTCCTGTTTTACTGAAAACGGAGACTGCGAACATCACAAAAAGTGTTCCATCCGAGATCCCCTACGGCGCATCCATGAGGGGATCATCAATCTTTTGAACAAGATGACGATGGCCGAGCTAGCCGCCGACTCCGATCCGGCCCTGGTGGCTTCGCCTCTAGGCTTGATTTCCAGCGCCAACCTGACCATTTTGAATCGCCAGCAATTATGAAACCCATCTACTTCGACAATCACGCCACGACGCAGTTGGACCCCCGCGTACTGCAAGCCATGCTTCCGTACTTCACCGATCTTTTCGGCAACTCCGCCAGCCGCAATCACGCCTACGGCTGGGAAGCGGAAGAGGCCGTCGAAAAATCGAGGGGTCAAATCGCTTCGCTCATCGGTGCCAACTCTAAGGAAATCCTCTTCACGAGCGGTGCCACCGAATCGAACAACCTCGCCATTAAAGGTGTCGCTGAAATGTATGCCGAGAAAGGCAACCACATTATCACCGCCGCCACTGAACACAAGGCTGTCCTCGATACCTGTAAACACCTGGAAAAAAAGGGCTGCCGCGTTACCTACCTCCCGGTCATGGGCGACGGTCGGATCGATATGGAAATGCTCCAGAGCGCCATCACCGACAAAACGATCCTGATCAGCATCATGTACGCCAACAACGAAATTGGCGTGCTGCAACCCATCGCCGAGATTGGCAAGTTGGCCAAGGAACGGGGCGTTCTCTTCCATACCGATGCCGTACAAGCCGTCGGCAAAGTGCCGGTCAACGTCATCTCCGACAACATCGATCTGATGTCGATTACTGCCCATAAGATGTACGGCCCGAAAGGCGTCGGCGCCCTGTACGTCCGTCGGAAAAGCCCGCGTGTCCAACTTACCGCCCAACTCGATGGCGGCGGTCATGAACGCGGCATGCGTTCCGGCACGCTCAACGTTCCCGGCATTGTGGGCCTCGGCGAAGCCTGCGCGATCGCCAAAGCGGAAATGGCCGAAGAGTCCAAGCGTCTTAGCGGCATGCGCGATCGCCTTCGGGCGAAGTTCGAATCCGCTCTAGACGAAGTTTTCATAAACGGGTCGATGGAGCACCGCCTCCCGCACAACCTCAACATGAGCTTTGCCTACGTCGAAGGCGAAAGTCTCCTGATGGGCATCAACGATATCGCCGTCAGCTCCGGTTCGGCCTGCACCTCGGCCACGCTTGAACCCAGCTACGTTTTGAAAGCGCTCGGCCTCGGTGACGACATGGCGCACACCTCCATTCGCTTCGGCCTCGGCCGTTTCAATACCGACGCTGAAGTCGACTACGTGGCCGACAAGCTCATCTCGGTCGTCAAAAAATTGCGCGAACTTTCGCCCCTTTACGAAATGGTGAAAGAAGGCATCGATCTCAGCAAAGTCCAATGGACTGCTCACTAGGTTAAGGAGAATCAAATGGCATATTCTGACAAAGTACTCGATCACTACAATCACCCCCGCAACGTCGGGTCCATGGATAAGTCCGATTCCGCCGTCGGAACTGGCATGGTCGGCGCCCCCGAATGCGGCGACGTCATGAAGCTCCAGATCAAAGTGAATCCCTTGACCGGAATCATCGACGACGCCAAGTTCAAAACCTTCGGCTGCGGCTCGGCCATCGCTAGCTCTTCCCTCGCCACCGAATGGCTCAAGGGCAAGACGGTCGACGAGGCCCTGGCGATCAAAAACACCGATATCGTCAGCGAACTCGCGCTGCCCCCGGTGAAGATCCACTGCTCGGTTCTGGCCGAAGATGCCATCAAAGCCGCCATCACCGATTACAAAATCAAACAGGGTGCCGATGTAGCCGCCCTCGCTCAGGCTCACTAACATGATTGAAGTTACCCCGAAAGCAGTGCATAAAATTCGCCAAGCCTTTGAAAAACAGGGCGTGCAGGGCGGGCTTCGGCTCGGCGTGCTCGGTGGCGGCTGCTCCGGGCTGAGTTATCAGTTCAAGTTCGATACAAAACCGCGCCCCACCGACAAGGTGTTTGAGTACGATGGGGTGCAGGTTTTCGTCGACCCGAAGAGCTTCATCTTTCTCGACGGCATGACACTCGACTACCAGGAGAGCATCATGCAGTCCGGTTTTGAGTTCCACAACCCGAACGCCAAAAAAGCGTGTGGCTGTGGCACCTCCTTCACCGCATGAAACCCCTGCCGGCTGACTACTTCGCCGTTTTCGGCATCGGCCCTCAATTGGCGTTGGACCTCCCGGAGCTCCAGCGCCAATTCTACGTTTTGAGCAAACAGCACCATCCCGACCGCTTTGCCCGGGCCTCAGCTGACGAGCAGCGGTACGCTCTGGATTTTACCAGCCTCTTGAACGACGCTTGGCGGGTCTTCCGCGATCCCGTCGCCCGCGCCGATTACTTGCTCAAGCTCAAGGGCTTCGATACCACCGATAGCCGCGCAAACCCGGTTCCCGCCGAACTGCTCGAAGAGGTATTCGAACTCAACATGGCCCTCGAAGAGGCCCGCGAAGGCGATTCCAGCGCTAAAAAGCAGGTCGCCGCCGCTCTCGAAAACTTCACCGCCCTCCGCCAAACCCTCGACATCGAACGCGATCGGCTCTTTGCCGCCTACGACGGTGCCCCTGCTGAATCCCATCTCGACGCCCTCCGCTCCTTGCTCAACCGTCGGCGCTACATCGACAATCTGGTGCGCGACGCCCAGCAAGCTTTATCCTAAAACTTCATGTCTGTCTTTCAAATCGATTTCGGCGATACGCCGGATACCCCGCCCCGCGTCGTCGGCATCGACCTCGGAACTACGAACTCCCTGGTCGCCTACCTTGATCTCACCGCTCCTCACGTCATCCCGGGCACTAACGGCTCCCCCATTGTCCCCAGCGTCGTGCACTTTCCCCCGTCCGGCGAACCGGTCGTCGGAGCCGAAGCCCAGGAAGCTCTGCTCATCGATCCCGTCAATACCGTCTACTCCGCCAAACGGTTGATGGGCCGCGGCGCGGCCGACGTGGCCGGCGAACTTGCCCTCCTGCCCTTCGCCATGGCCCAAGGCAGCGAGTCCGTCATTCGGCTCGCCGTCGGTGGCCGCGAGCTAACTCCGCCGGAAATCAGCGCCTACGTCCTCCGTCAGTTGAAGCAGAACGCCGAAGCCTTCCTCGGCGAAACCATCACCCAGGCCGTCATCACCGTCCCCGCCTACTTCAACGACGCCCAACGCCAAGCCACCAAAGACGCGGGCCGCATCGCCGGCCTCCAGGTCCTCCGCCTGGTCAACGAACCCACCGCCGCCGCCCTCGCCTACGGCCTTGACAAACGCCGCAACGGCACTATCGCTGTCTACGATTTTGGCGGCGGCACCTTCGATATCTCGATCCTCAAGCTCGAAGAAGGGCTGTTTGAAGTGCTCGCCACCAACGGCGACACCCACCTCGGCGGCGACGACATCGACAACCTCCTGCTCCGCATCGCTCTCGAAGACGCGGCCGCCGAATGCGGCCGCGATCTCAGCGCCGACCACGAAGCCGTGCAGCGCCTCCGTCGCGCCGTAATTACCGCCAAGCACGAACTCTCCACCCTTCCCGCTGCTACGATCGCCCTGGACTATCAAGGCCTTCAATACCGCCGCAGTTTCCCACGCGACGTGTTCGAAAAGCTCATCACCCCCGTCATCGACCGCACCCTCGCCCCGTGCCGCGCCTGCATGGCCGACGCTGGCGTCACCCCCGAACAAATCGACGAAGTCGTCCTCGTCGGTGGTTCCACCCGCATCCCCCTCGTCCGCCAAGCCGTCCGCGCCCTCTTTAAATCCGAGCCCCACTCGGAACTCAATCCGGATGAAGTCGTCGCCCTCGGTGCCGCCGTTCAGGCCGGCATTCTCTCCGGCGAAGTGGAAGACCAACTCCTCCTCGACGTCACCCCTCTCTCCCTCGGCCTGGAAACGATGGGTGGTGTTGTCACCAAACTTATCCACCGCAACTCAACCATTCCCGCCTCCGCCACGGAGCAGTTCACCACCGCCGTCGATGGCCAGCGCAACGTCTTGATTCACGTCCTCCAGGGCGAACGCGAAATGGTCCGCGACTGCCGGTCTCTCGCCCGCTTCGATCTAAAAGATATCGACCCCGTCATGGCCGGCATGGCCCGGATCGAAGTGCGATTCCTCATCGATGCCAATGGCATCCTGAACGTCAGCGCAAAAGACCTTCGCACCGGCAAAGAGCAATCGATCGAAATCAAGCCCAGTTACGGCCTGACCGACGAACAAGTCGAAGCCATGATCCTCGAAAGCTTCGACAAAGCCGAAGCCGACTTTAACGAACGCCAGGTCCGCGAAGCCCGCGTCGAAGCCGATCGAATTCTCGCCGCCGTCGACAAGGCCAAACAAAGCGACGCCTGGTTCGACCTCCCCGCCGAAGAGCAAGCCTCCGTCGATCGGGCCATCAACGAACTGCATCTCTCCTACCACGGCGACGATCATGTGCTGATTCAGAGTAAGATGGAATCGCTCGATCTGGCTTCGCGCGGTCTGGCCGAAAACATGATGAACTCCGCCGTCCGCAACGTCCTGAAAGGGACCAAAATCGAATGAAAAAACTCACTTGGCAAGATTTTGACGATATCGGCCTCTCCCTGTTCGAGGCCCATCCCGAGATTGACCCACTCCATATTCGCTACACCGACCTCCATCAATGGATCGTCGCCCTCCCCGACTTCGACGACGATCCATTGAAATCGAACGAAGGCAAGCTCGAGGCGATTCAGATGGCGTGGCTCGAAGAATGGAAGGATAATCAGGAGTAGCTCTTTTTAGGAATACGATGCCCCGTTTGCTGTTCTGTCTGCTGCTCTTTTCCGCGGCGCTCTGCTCGGCCTCCGTTGAAGGCCGTTGGAGCCTGTTGTCGCTCGAACCGGAAAACAAAGGCGAACAACTCGGCACCGTTCAATTTAACGATAAGACGGTTAATTTCACCCTCGCCGACGGGACCCGTCTTACGTTGACTTATACCGTTTCCAGTGGCTATCTCGCCGGCCAAGCCTCCGGTCAGGGCAAGCGGACAATTGTGATCCTACGCGGCCGTTTTGACGGCCAACGCGATAGTCTCACCATGGCGCTCATCATCCGCAACCTCGACAACGCAGCCGCGAATCGTTCCCTTAAGGTGAATGCTGCCCGCGTTAGATAAGTGAAATTATTGGGAACGGAGTCTCGGGAATTGCGTATTGTTAAGATATGCGTTTTCTCATAATCGGGCTCCTCCTCGTAGCCAATAGCTTTGCTCAGCTTTCACCCTCGCAGAAGCAACAAGACTTTCTCAACCTTGCTGGTTTGTTCAATAAACAGTACGGACCTTACGAGTGGAAAAAACAGCTCTTCGGGTTCGATGCCCTCGACGTACGCCCTTGGCTGGCCCGAGTCATCGCTTCGAAAGATGATCCCGAATTTCTCGATATCTGCCAGGAATACACCGCCTCTTTCCGTGACGGTCACGTCTTCTTCTCTATCCCTGCTAACTTTAGCGCTCAGGTTCCCATCAGCGTCGATATCTACGATGGCCGCGTTCTGGTCGAGGCGATCAGCCGCGTTACCTTTCCCTTAGCCACTGCGCCCATCCTGCGCGGCGATGAAATAGTCTCCCTCGACGGCAAACCCGTCGTCGAAATCATGCAATCCCTCGAACGCTACGCCGGCTCGCTGGCCAATCCCCGGGCGGCCCGCCGCTCTGCCGCGGATTTTCTCTTTTCCCGCCCCCAGTCTCGGATCCCCCAGGCTATCCTCGTAGGCGATTCGGTGGAAATTGGCGTTCGCCACCGCGGCTCCGATGACGTGACCACTTATATGACCCCTTGGGTCAAATCCGGCGAACCCATCAGAACCCTCGGGCTCATCCCGACCCTCAACGGTTCCCGCGTCGCCCGGCTCCTTTCCGGCGCCGGCCAACCGAAATCCATCCCCACCGAAGGTCCCTCCTGGAAGCGGATCCTCTGGGAGCACGGTTACTCCGCCGCTGACCACGAACCCGCCGACCTCGACCCAACCATCGAAGTCTTCCACGGCGTCACCGGACGCAGTGCCACGCTTCCCGTATTCACCCTCCCCACGGGCTTCGTCCGCCGCATCGGCCAAACCAACGCCGATAACTTTCTTACGGGTACCTACACCTCCGGCGGCAAGCGCATCGGTTACATTCGTATTCCGCGCATGACCCCAAATAACTTCAACTTCGCCCTCGCTCAGTTCGAAACTGAAATCACCTTCCTCGAAGCCAACACCGACGGTTTGGTCGTCGACGTCATGCGAAATCCCGGCGGCATTATTGAATACGGGCATTCTCTGGCCGAGTACTTTGTTTCGTCGCGCCAGGATGCCGTCGGCTTCCAACTGCGCGCGACCCTGTCCCGCATCACCGGCCTCTCCAGTCAGGTCACCGCGCTCCGAAACCAGAATGCTCCCATCTGGGTCATTCAACTCTTTCAGAAAACCCTGGATGACGTAAAAACCGCTTACTCCGAGAATCGCGGCCTCACCGGCACCCTGCCCTTGGACCGCCCCTATCTCGACATCTATCCCGCCACCGACGTCAATTTTCGCCCTGTCGTTTACACCAAGCCCATGATCATCCTCATGGATGAGTTCTCGGTCTCGACGGCCGACCTGTTCCCCGCCGTCCTGCAGGATGCTGGCCGCGCCAAGCTTGTCGGCTACCGCTCGGGCGGCCTCGGCGGCACCAACGGAAGCTTCTACAGCGGAGTCTACTCCGAAACGACCACCGGAGTGACGTTCGGACTCATGGTACGCCCCAAAGCCATCAACGCCGAAGGCTTCCCCTCGACCCAATACATCGAGAATGTGGGCGTCCGTCCGGACATCGAACTCGACTATATGACCACCGCCAACTTACTCCAAAACGGTGTCCCATTCGTCGCGGAATTCACCCGCATCATTCTCGATGAGATCAACAATCCGCCACAATAGAAGCATGGTCTCCATCGTCTCTGCCGGGCCCGAACATGGGCCCGGCGCCTTCGCCGTCGCGGATGCCGTCCGCTTCCAGCCAGACTCCGCCCGCTCCGCCGACGGCTATCTCGTCTTCATCGCCGAAGCCGAAGAGTACTCCCGTCGCTTCGCCGCCACGGCCTATTCCGTCGTCGCCGTCGACGAAGGTCGCGTCGTCGGCTTCCTCCGCGCTGTCGCCGGCGAAGAACCCGAACTCACCCCGGAATCGGCCGCCCTCGCCAGCCATCTTCCCCTCCCCGGTTACGTACTCGTCGATCAAATCGGCCTCCTCCCCGCTTACAAGGGCATGGGCCTCGCCCAAGCCATGCTGGACGCCGTCGTCTTACGGAGCCAACCTAAGCGTCTTGGGGCCGTCATCATGCACGCCCCCCTTCACAACGCCCGCTCCATCGGCTTTTTCAGTGGACGCAACGGTTTTTCGCTGCTCCGCCAACTCCAAGACCCCTACTTCACCTGGGGATACTACGAAAAAAGCCTCGACGTGGTATCCTGACAGAAGTGCGCCTCGACGCAAACGCTCTATTTGCGCGTCCAGTCTTGGCGTTATCATTCCCTCAAGGAAATCCCATGCCGAAGTTAAAAACGCATAAAGGCGCTAAAAAGCGCTTTAAAAAGACCGGGACCGGTAAAGTCATTCGTCATCATGCGAATGCCCGCCACCTTCTCTCCGGTAAAAGCCGAGCCCGCAAGCGGAAGCTGAAGGCCGGAGTCGTCATGGATCCGACGAACAGCCCGGAAATGAAGCGCATGTTGCCCTATTAGGCATTATGCCGAAGGGGAGATTTCTCCCCTTCACCCGCGCGGCCGAGGCTCCTCGCACGTGCCCGTTCCGCCGGTCAGATTAATCACCCACCTACAAGGAGATAAAACGTGCCTAGAGTCAAACGTTCAACAAAACGTACAAATTTCAGGAAAAAAACCCTCGCCAGGGCGAAGGGTTACTTCCTCACTAAATCCAAGCTCAATCGGTCCGCGCAAGAAGCGGTCGAAAAAGCCCTAAAATACGCCTTCACCGGTCGTCGTCAGAAGAAACGCCTGTTCCGTTCGCTATGGATCGTGCGGATCAATGCGGCTTGCCACCTCGGCGGTTTGTCCTACAGCCGCTTCATCAGCGGCATCGCCAAAGCTGGTGTGGAATTGAACCGCAAGATGCTTGCGGACATCGCTGCCAACGACGCCCCGGCTTTTGCCGTCCTCGTCGAGAAAGCGAAAGCCGCTCTCGCCTAAACCAATCCCATGGCTCCTCTCTTTGAAGATACTGATAGCTTACATGGCCTTGAGGAACGGATCCTCAAGGCAGTCGGGCTTGTGACGAAACTCAAGGAAGAAAACCGTTCTCTGCAAGAGCAGCTTACCGCTGCTCTTGCCGGAGAGAAGAAAGCGTTGGCGGAACTCGACAGTGTCAAATCCAGCACCTCTTCCGCTGATAAGGAACTCGAACTGCTTCGGACCGAAAGGAAGCATGTCAAGAATCGCATCGAGAAGTTACTCGGCCAGATGGACCATCTAGCCGAATCCTAATATCTCCTGCTATGGACGCGCCCGCCCCTCCCGACACGCCATCCGAACCGAAAAAAGTCCGCGTTAGTGTGTTCAGCCAGGTCTATAACCTGTCCACGACGGGGGACCCGGCCGAACTCGAAGAATCGGCCAGGCGCGTCGACGAACTGATGTGCTCAATTGCTCGCGGCGGTAATCTCGACGCCGGCCGCATCGCCGTGTTGGCGGCGATGCACCTTGCCGATCAACTGCGCATCGCTGAACAGCGTTCCCTGCGCTTTCAACACCTGCTGAGACAACTCGACGAAGCCGTCGAGGCATGATAAAGCCTCCCCCTTTTGGCCTTTGCTCTTGCTTTCCCCAATGCCGTCCTAAGGGTCACCACCCTGTCCGACTCCGGCATCATGAATCTGGCGAATCCCCTCACCGTGCGTCGGCCCTTGCTGACCTTGGCCGGCCAGTCCGCCCTGGGCCCCGGCGTCTGCCTCCGCGGCTAAGATCGAAAGCAACCCTCTGGTCACGTCATCGTTGACCATGTCTCGGCGTCGTGGTCGATCGACGAAAAGCGGTGATTTTCAATACGTTACCGTCCCCAGTTCGCTCATCGCCGAGAGCCTCCTGCACAGTACTCACGCGAAAGGAAAATACGGCTATGGCCACGTGGACCGCGCCAGCGGCGGAGTTACTTTGCACCATAACTTGTGGGCTCGTCACGATGGTCGCAATCCGCCCTTCGGCGACAACTACGGCAAACGCAAACCGCCGACTTTCGATTTCCGCAACAACGTAATCGATAACTGTGGAAGTTATTGCAACGGTCTGGTCGACGGCCGTATCCGCGTCAACTCCATCAGTAACTATCTCAAGCCCGGCCCCTACACCAAAACCAAGCAAGGGATCACCCTAGGCCCCAAAGCCGACGCCGAAACCCGCTTCCACCTCTCCCGCAATCATCCAGCCATGGTAACCCAAAAACAGCCGAAGACGCCTTCGCCCGTGCCGGGGCTCGCCGCGACACCGATCAGGACGGCATGACCGATGCCTGGCAAAAGCAGCATGGCCTAAACCATCGGTATCCTAAACACGCTATCCAAACGACCGCTGTCGGCTGCATCAACCTCGAACTTTACTTCAACAGCCTCGTCTAAGACATTCCTTATTTCGCCGTTAACGGACCCATCGGCTCACCCACCTCAAACTCCCGCTTCGGGTCATAGTTCGGGTTCTTCGCCGGAATCTGCGCACCCGTCTCCCGCAGCCACTCCTCCAGACGTTTCCGCATCGCCGCTGCCTTCTCCTGCTGCTCCCCAGCCAAATCGTGCGCCTCGCCAATGTCTTTCTTTAAATTGTAGAGCTCAACTCTGCTCTCCTCGAAGAACAGAATCAGCTTGTCGTCCCCATTCCGCATCGCCGCCGCCGGTCGTCCCAACTGCGGACTATAGTGCGGATAGTGCCAAAACAAATCGCGCTTGCCGCCGCTGCGTCCCCGCAACAGCGTCGTAAAGCTGCGGCCATCCATCCGGGGCAACTTCTCCTTCGCCACCCCCGCCACCTCCGCCATCGTCGGCGCATAATCGTAACTAACCACCGGCTCGGAGCAGGTGGAACCCGGCTTCGTCACCCCCGGCCAGCGCACCACCGTCGGCACCCGAATACCGCCCTCGTAGACGTGCCCCTTCCCCACGCGCAGCGGCAGATTCGAGGTAACCGGCCGCCCCTTCCACTCCCGCGACGTCACCCCGCCATTGTCGGAACTAAACAACACGAACGTATTGCCGGCCACCCCAGTCTCGCGCAGCGTCTCCAGAATCCGCCCGACACTCTCGTCCACGCTTTCAATCATCGCGGCGTATTCGCCGTAGTTCTGCGGATCATCCGGCCGCGCCTTCGCATCGTACTTTTTTACCTTTTCCGGCTTTCCTTCAATCGGCGTATGCACCGCGAAATGCGGCAGGTACAGAAAGAACTCCCGCTCCTTGTTACTCCGAATGAAGTCCGTCGCCAGCGTCGTCAAGCGGTCCGTCAGGTAGTCCCCCGGCTTCCCGTCCAGCGTCACCTTCTTCAGCCAGGCCGGATAGAAGAAGTTGTTCGTCGACCCCGCCTCGTCGCCCGCCAGGGCCACATCGAAGCCTTGCTCAGACGGAAGAAATCCCTTCGTCCCCAGGTGCCACTTGCCGATGCAAGCCGTCCGATATCCCTCGTCCCGCAGTAACTCCGCAATCGTAATCTCCTCCAAAGGCAATGCCAACCGGGCGCTGGGTTGAATTACTTTCGTGTGGTGATAGCGGTTCGAAGCGCCCTGCAGATGGGATGTAATATGGAGCCGTGCCGGGAACTTACCGGTCATGATCGCCGCCCGCGTCGGGGAACAGACCGCACTCGCCGCATAGCCGTCGGTAAACACCATCCCTTCGCGGGCCAGCCGATCAATGTTCGGCGTCTCGTACAACTTGCTCCCATTGAATCCGGTATCCCGCCAACCGTAGTCATCAATCAGGATCAGCACAATATTCGGGCGACGGCTTTTCTCCGCCGCGCCCATCGCGGCTCCAGCCGCGGCCAGGAAAGATCTACGCGTCATGAACACTCCAAACTTGTTCGCCTAGCGGACATCAAAAGTAAAATTTCGCCGCCACCTGAACAATCCGGCCGTCCGCCGCACCATTCACGATGCCAAACCCAGCCAACCCCAACGTCCCTCCCGGCGCTCCAAAAAACGGAGTATTGGTCGAGTTGAAAAACTCGCCTCGCAACTGAAAATACCGCTTCTCATCCACCCGGAAGATCTTATACATCGCGACATCTAAGTTACTCAACCCGCTCGCCGTCACCAAATTCCGCCCCGCGTTGCCGAACGTAAACGCCGGCTGACGCACAAACGCATCGGTGTTGAACCATCGCGCTAAAGTCCGCTCCGACGTATCCAAATTCGGCTTCTGTCCCGGCACCACGTTCGGTCGCGCCGCCGCCGCCGGCCCCACATTGGCCGGATCGCCCTGCACCGCGATATTCACCATCCGTCCAGAATTAAAGGTCAAAATACCACCCAACGCCCACTGACCCACCAGCACATCAGCCCATTTCGGCATCCCGTTTCCAAACGCCCGGCCCCGGCCCCAAGGCAAATCGTAGTTCGAACTCATCACAAACCGATGGGGAAAATGCTCATCCGCCAGCGACTTCTCTGCCCGCAGATTCCGAAAATCCTGCACCATCCCCGGAGCCGTCCCGCCCGCGTCCGCCCCACCCCGCGCATCGCTAATCGTCTTTGAAAACACATACGACGCCAGCAAGCTAAGCCCACCCGACATTCGCTTCTCTACCTTGATTTGCACCGCGTTGTAGTTCGAGTTCGCGCTAAACTCCCGCCGAAACGTATCCGCCAACGAAGGGATCACATAGCCTAGTCCCGGAACCGCCAACGTGGTCACCGGTCGCCGCGCGTTAATGTTGCCCGGCCCGGGTGCCGGCGCGTTCGAATCAAAACGCTGCAATAGCCGGCTTCCCTTCGTGCCCGCGTAACCCACTTCCAGCGCCAAATCCTTGCCCAACTCCCGCTGCACGGTGAGGTTCCATTGCTGCGAATACGGCGTCCGATTCGTTCGATCCTGAGAGATTGTCTGTAAGTTCGTCACCCCCGAAGACGTCGCACCGGCCGGAAAACCGTCCCTCAATAAAATCGTCGGAGTAATCGAATCCGTGTTGAAACCCGATTGATAAAAGAACGGGGCGGAAGCATGCAGGTAACGGTCCCCAATGTGATCCACCCCGCCATAGTAAATTCCATATCCGGACCGGATCACCGTCTTCCCATTGAATCGATAGGCCAACCCGAGCCGCGGCGCGAAGTTATTGAAGTCCGGCCGCAGCGTAGACCGATCCGCAATCCCCCCGGCCTTCGCCAGCCGCAACTCCGGGCGCGCCCGATTGGCATCAATGTCGAAGTTCGAGTATCGATTATACTTCTCAAACCACGCTCCCACGTACTCCCAGCGCAAACCCACGTTCAGGGTCAACCGGTTCGAAACCTTGAAATCGTCCTGGATATAGCCCCCATGAATCCGCCGGCGTTGGTTCCCCTGCGCTACGCCCGATAACTGGGAGTTAAAGGGAATCCCCAATAGAAAATCAGCAAAGGAGTTCCCCAACGTGTTATTCGAACTTTGCCGCGTGAAGTTACCGTTAAATGTAAAGGTCCCGTTTGATTGAAACGCCTGTAAGTGGGGCGATTGAATAAACAGGAAGTTCCCTCCCGCCTTCACCGTATGCTTCCCCCGCGTCCACAACAAGTCGTTGGTCAATTGGCGCGTCTGCGAATCGGAAAACTGCGGATTATTCGCCGGCGGGCCAAACGGCGAATAGCCGTTAATCGAGAACAGTGCAAAGCCCGGCAATACAGTATTCGCCCCCCGCAACCCAATCTCGGAATTCAAATTCCGGTCCAGCGGCGAGCCCCGATTCGTCAGCAGCCTGGTGTAAGAAACTTTCAGGGTGTTGAAAAGGTTCGGAGTAAAGATGTGCCCATGGCTCAACACCCCCGATAGCGGCTCATTATGGTTAAACGCCGGATCGCCCCCGCCAAATGCCGGTCCCGGCAAGTTCGATTCCGGCTGCAACAGGTAGTCCTGCTGGCTGTACCGGAAGTAGACCGTATTGGCCGTATTGAACGTGTGGTCAATCCGCACATCACCTTTATGCGTATTCGCGTTCGTCCGCGGATTCGAGAAGTAGTTGTTGATAATACCGGCCCGGTTCGGCTCTACGCCAAACGAAGCCACCTTCGCCGCCACCGGGTCAATTCGATTGGCGGGAATCGTCCGGTTGGCAAACGGCAACCGGGCCCGGGTCGTCGCGTTGTAAGTCCCAGGGTCAAAAATCTGCGTCGGCTGGTTGTTGAAAAACGAGTTCGTAAAGTCTCCCCGCCGCTCAGCCGCCGTCGGCACCGTCGAAAGCGCGGTATCCGCCGTGAACTCCTTCGTTCCCTCGTAATCGGCAAAGAAGAAGGTCTTGTTCTTCACGATCGGCCCGCCAATAAAGCCGCCGAACTGGTTCCTCCGAAACACCGGAATCTTGGTTCCCGGTGCCTGAAAGAAATTCCGCGCGTTGAACGCCTCATTTCGCACAAAGTGAAACGCGCCCCCGTGAATGTCATTCCCGCCGGACTTGATCACCACGTTCACCACTCCCCCCACGTTGCGCCCAAACTCCGCCGAATAGTTCGTCGTTTGTACCTTAAACTCCTGCACCGCATCCACCGATGGCGAAATCACCTGCGGCGACCTCCCCTGGGCCGCCTGCTGGTTGGAGTTATTGTCCATCCCGTCGAGTAAATAGTTGTTATGACTCACTCGAAAGCCACCGGCACTGAAACCCTGAAATCGCGAACCCGGCGGCGGCACATTCGTCCCCGCCGTCAGCAAGGCCAATTGCAGATAATCCCGTCCATTCAAAGGCAAATCCACGATCTTCTTGTTCTCGATGACCTGCCCGCGCGACGCCTCGGTCGTCTGCAGCAATCCCGCATCGGCCGTCACCGTAATCTGGTCTGCCGTCGCCCCTAACTCCAGCATCAGATCCAGCCGAACCTCGTCCTGAATCCTCAGCGTCACCCCTCGGCGCAGCAACTTCTTGAAGCCCGCCGCTTCTACCGCAATGCTATAAGTTCCAGTGCGCAAAGGGATCGAACGAAAACTCCCCGCCGCGTCCGTCCGCGTCACGGTGGTCGTGTTTGTCCCCTGATTGGTCATCGTGATCAGCGCCCCGCCGATCCGCGCCGAGGACTGATCCGCCACCGTTCCCAGTAACACCCCTTGCTCTACCTGCGCAGAGACAATAGACGCAAATACGAACACTCCAAGGACCCCGAAAATACGCATAACGGCATCATATCACTGCACTATCTGCGGCAGCGAAGCCGCCGCCGCCGCCTGCCCCACCCTCCGGCTCGCCTCGTCGGGAAGCCGCACATCAATCTCCAAATCCGGAAACTCGCGCTCCAACACTTCGCCCGCCACCCGCCGGATAATGTCCCCTCCCTCACCCGTCGTCACCCGCCCCATCACGAGCACCGTGCCGATGTCGTAGTAGTTCGCGTAATGCCCCAGCGCGTACCCGAAATAGGCTCCAATCGTCTGGTAGATCTTCGCCGGCCGCCCGTCGCCGCGCTTCTGCATCTCCTGCACCTGCTCCAATCGCTCCGGCACCCCCATCTCCTCCGGAAACGAAATTCCGGCGGGCTCCAGCAATCGGTTCACCGCCTGCTGCGATAGATACTGCACCCCACATCCCCGATCGTTGGACCACTCATCCGCCGGAGCCTGCGGATTCATGTCGATCGGCACAAACGCTAACTCATCCAGCCATGTTGTGATCTGCCCCGCCCCGTCCACATACCCCGCCGCCAGACTGCTCCCAAACGCCAAACCCAGCACCCGGTTCCGATGCAACGACATCGATCCCGCCAGCGCCGACACCGCCCCGTCGTTGGCCACCACCACCGGGATCCCCCCAAACTCCTCCTGAATCCGGTGGTACATCGGCACAATCTCACTCTGAAACTGCTCCCGCGGCACGCCTCGAAACAACGACGCAATCCTGGGCTCATTCGCGATATAAACCCCAGCCGAACTCACCCCAATCGCGTCCACCCGCGGCAAAGTCGCCGCCGCCGCCTTGATCGCCTGGCGAATATGTTCGTAGTGGTAGTCCGGATCGCTCTGCGGCTTCGGGTCCCATTTGAACTCCCCCGAAAACGTCGTCACCCCATCCTGTTCGGCATACGCCTTGATGTCCGACGCACCCTTGTCAATCGCCACCCGGCAGCCACCGGTGTGCCGCCCCAGCGGCAACGTCACGTGCGACGCCGCCGGAAACGCCGCCCCCGGGGCATGCAGAATCTCGCACGGACGTCCGTAAATCGTCGGCCCCATCACTTCCAAATCAAAAAGTCGATTCGCGTCGTACCGATAGATGTAGTCGCGCAGCAGCGCCACCAAATCACCCGGCGCGTCCAAGTGGATTCGATACCCGCCCACCGCCCAGAGCAGAAACTTAACTTCCCGCTCCAGAAACCGCAGATTCACTGCAATATCGTCCGCGGAAATCATCCGCTCAAAGACGTAGGTCGACCCGTCGCCCTGCTCCAGCGCAATCCGAATCGGCCGCCCATTGCTCGCAATCCGCTTGGCAAAGGCTCGCCATGCCAGCGCCGAAGGTCGAAACGCCCCATCCAAAACCGGCGTCACTGCCGGTACAATCAACTCCATCTATTCTTCTCCCCGGGCCACGTAACGCCCGTCACGGAACTCGACGCCCCGCGCATGCGCCGGCGCCTCCTCGCACGAAATCCCCAACCGCGCCAAAGCCGGCGCTAAAAACGCCGCGGCATTCTCCCCGACCGCCCGCTCCACCACTTCCCGCGCCACACCCCACCCCAGCGCGACGTTCATGCACTCAATCAACGACGTGCACGACCCGCTCAGCGGAAACGATCGTACATTCCCCGCCTCGTCCGGCCGAATCGAAAAGTTGTGTCCCCACAACTCCGCCGTCGTCCCCACCGGAGCCCCCATCAACGGGCTTTCATCGGAGACGATAATCATCTTGTCCGGCCCCTTACTCTGCGCCAGCAGCGTCACCGCGTACGCCGGCACATGAACCGCATCGGGGATAATCATCGAAAACGCCCGCCGATCCGTAAACTGCGCCACCATCCGCAAATCCTTCGCCGTAATCTTCTCTCGCGTGGCCGCGTTCAACACGTGTGTAAAGGCCGTCGCCCCCGCCTCCAACCCCGCCTGAATCTCTTCCACCCCAGGGTCCATATGGCCCAGGCTCACGCTCACGCCCCGCCCGCCCAGGTGCCGGATCACTTCGAGCGCTCCCGGCCGCTCCGGCGCCATCGTCAGAAAACCGAGAAATCCGCCCGACCAATCGAACAGCCGCTCGGCAAATTCCACCGTCGGATCCTGTCGAAACGCCACATTATGCGCCCCCATGCAATGGGGCGAGAGGAACGGACCCTCCAGATGCGGCGGCAGAATCCCTTGCCCCCAATCGAAGTCCCGGGCGGCCCGAAAGACCGGCAAATTCGCCCGATAAGCTTCTGGACTGGACGTCACCATCGTCGGGCAGAAATAGCCGTAGCCGAGGCCGTAGTAGTACCGCGCCACGGCTTCGAGCTGCCCCAGCGTCAAGCCCGGAGTGTCAAAAGATACGAATCCGGACCAAACGCCATCCGTAAAAAGAGGCCCCCCGTTCGCCTGCAGCGACAGCGGATAAAGTATAGAACGCAAAGAGATCCCCAACTTCCACAATACAACAAGGCTTGCTGCCGATCGATCAAATCCGCTCCCACTCCCGCACCGTCAGCGGCGACTCCACATCCCCTGTATGCTGAATCGCCGCCGGCTCAAACAGCATCACTTCCACCTCTTCCGCCGCCACCGGACGATGCTCCACGCCCTTCGGCACAATCAAAAACTCCCCCGCCGTTAACTCCACACTCCGGTCCCGGAACTCCATTCGAAACCCACCCTTCACCACCAGAAACATCTCATCTT